>Ga0247815_10000993_pt1 | contig 22005 bp, 24 predicted proteins | sample UWRJL194509B1_FD_181014 | JGI IMG/M metagenome (GOLD analysis project Ga0247815, IMG submission 181014) | Plant litter microbial communities from Arlington Agricultural Research Station in Wisconsin, United States - UWRJ-L194-509B-1 | ecosystem: Environmental > Terrestrial > Plant litter >...
GCCGATGACCTCCGCCAGCTCGGAGCTACTGCGCCGCAGCCGCACGACAATTGCATTCGGCGAATCGACGCCAATCGAACGGTCGCGGTTCGGGAAGATGCGGCCACCGACAAGCGCTGGCTCTGTCTTCAACAGATCGACCAGCGCCTGCCGGATCGCGCGGTGCGCGGTGGTCATGGCTTCTCCAGAATGATTAAGGTCAAGCCAACCTCAAGCTGGCCGTCCGGACGGCGCTCGGCCACCCGCCACGGCTTGCCGTTGACCGTAATGTCGGTGCCGACGAATTCGGCCGGTACTTCGGCGCTGCTGATCACCATCTGCGGATCCGCCGCACCCATGCCGACCAGCCCGACCGTCCCCTGCCTATATTCGGCGTCGAAAATGACCGACACATCGTTGCCGCCGATGACGGCAATCGCGTTGGCCAGGTGTTTCATCACGCTGACGTTGAGCCGAGCTTCGGAGGCCGCGAAGGACATGGTCGCGGGGCCGGTTAGCGGATGCCGCCATCGAGCAGCACGCGTGCTGCCGCGTCGCCGTTGGCCTTGGCGCCGGACAGGGCGCCCACCAGCGTGTTGCCAGCGGCCGTGACGGTGATGCGGCGGTCGTCGCCGTCCCAGTAGACCTTCGTGCCGACGGCACCGATATCGGTGGCGAGCGCGGTAATATCGAAGACGCCCAGGCGCTTAATCTCGACCTGCGCGCCGTTGGCAGCGTCGCATGCAGCGATGCCGAATAGGGCTCCCACCAACACGCCTTGGCCGCTGGTCACCGCGTAGGGCGCGGGGACGGTGATGACCTCACCGCTTTGAACAAAATTTCTCATGATCTGATCCTGATTGATTTGGGTTGAGTAGGCTCGCTGGCCGACCGGCCGCTATGCCTGGCCTTTGTAGAGGCCGCGATAGTCGATCGCTTTCGTCGCGAAATCCAAACGGCACTTGTACGAGATGCCATCGACCTCGAAGCCGACTTGGCTCTCGATCACAGGGCCTTCGGCACCGTCCAGGTAGCAATACTCGACGGTGTCGATTTGGCCGTTGTTGCTGGCGAGGTACCAGTCGGTCAGGCTCAGGCCGTCCAGCACTGATTCAACGATCGGTTCGACGGCGGTACGACCACCCGCGCGGAATTCATTGATGTCCGCTTGCTTGGCCGGAACGTAATTGGAACTGGTCAGCTGATAGGCGTCTTGCTCAAGCGAGGTCGGAACGATCAGGAACTGCGGCGCGATGTTCAGGTCCTCGCCTTGCAGGCCCTTCTGCTGGCGCATCGCGGCCCGGCCGGCTTTCAGACCGGCCATGGCAAGCGGCGCGCCGGTGCCAAGATTCTTATGGTCGGCGTGGAAGACTTCTTTTCCATCGGCCATCATGCCGCTGGTCAGTTGGCTGTAGACCAGGCGATTTTCGAGGCGGCGGGCGCTGGCGCCAAAGGCGCTGACGAGGCGGTCGAAGGAGCGCAGATCGTCGTTGATGATGGATGCCCGGGTCAGGCCGACGATACGGCCGTGGGTGACAACCGAGTAGCTCTCGCCGCCGTCCTTCATGGTGCCGTACTTGAATTCGCCGTGCTCATTTGTGCGCAACAATTCCGGTGCGCCCGACAGCTGCACCACGTTGATGCCCTTGAAGTCCGGGGCGTTCGGGGCCTTGCGCGCCCACAGGTCGTAGGTGCCGACGGCGCCGACATAGCCGTCGCGCAGGCGCTTGTTGGCGACGTTGGAGAACAGGGCGGCGAAGTCGCTGGTCGTGTGCATGCCCGAGCGGAAGTGCAGCATCTCGGTGGCCAGACGCATCTTGTCCATGCCACGCGTTTCGATGCCACGCGAGGCCAGGAACTCGCGGCCGATCTCCAGCACGCTCATGCCACGGAACTGGCGTCCGTTGTCGGTCAGCGTGGTAGCGGCGTTTACGCGATGCATGAACGCTTCCTCCATGCCGCGCAGACGGGTTTCATGCTCATCGCCGATAGTCTGGATACGGACGTTCTGCTGGTTGCCGCGTGCGGTGTCGGCCCGGGCCAGTTCCTCCAGCACGGCACTGCGGGCCTGGTCGACGGAGTTACCGCTACGGATCAGGCCGGCGGCCAACTGCCCGACATTGTGGCGAGTGCACAGGTCGGTGATGTCGGCGGCGCGGGTGGCAGCGGCGGCGCTGGCGGCATCGATGGCGGCCTGATTACCGGCGCCTGCAGGGTCGGCGGCGCGCTGCGCCTCGATGACAGGTGCCGCTGGCGCGGGAACGCCTGGAACGACCGGTGCGGCGCCGCCCGGGGTATTTGCTGGTGTAGGCATGGAATTTTCCTGAGTGATTAAATGGGCGGGCGCCCGGGTGAACTCGCACGGCATTCCGTTCGAGGGCTGTTCGCGGGTGCTCGCATTGGCATCCGCTGGAACGGTGACGAAACTGATTTCGTAGGGCTGCCAAGACACGGCGCGGTAGAGCGGCATGTTGACGCCGTCGGTGCGATCGATGGCGCGAGTGATTTCGTATTTAGTGACGGCATAGCCAAAGCTGATCGAGCGGATGATGCCGGCCCTGATGTCGGCTACGATGCCGGCCATCTCAGGACGGGTGGACAAGCGAAGAGTGGCGCGGCCCTCACCGTTCTCGATGCTGGCCCGGACAGCGATCCCCAGGATCGACTCGACGCCGCCGTAGGTTTGGTGGCCGTTCAGGACCTGCACCACGCCTGCGTCGAAGCGGGACATATCCACCGCTTCCGCAGTGACGACCAGCTCTTCCTCGTACGGCTGTTCGTTGTACCAGTCGTAGCGGCGCACGCGACCGCCGACAGTCCACACGCATTCGATGGTGTTGTCGGCTTCGTTGAAGGTTGCCGGAACGAGCTCCGCCGCGCGCGCCATCTGCGGCATCGTGCGCGGTGTGCAGTCGTCTGCCGGTGCGGTCAGGGGAGTTTTAGGAGTAGGCATTCAGACAGTCTGCCGATTCATCTGTCTCATTTCCCGGAAAACTGAGACGATGTTTAAGGCCCGTGAAAAAGGCATAAAAAAACCCGCGCATGGCGGGTTAAGCAAAACGCTCTTTTTTCATGCGGGCTTTCTTGGCCCGCTAAATATTCGGGTACGCTTCGATGTCGCGACAGGCTTCGCCGCGTCATCCTCCAACGCTTCGGTAGGCAGATTGCCTTTTTGCAGAAACAGCAGGTATTCCAATATTCCCATCGCACTAAGCTTGTCGTAGTCGGACTTGATCTCGGCGAACACATCGTCCGGATTGTCGCCGCGCTGACGAATCTTTTCACTGAGACTACACAGGCCGCCGCCGATCTCTGCCAGGTCGGATTTGACGTCGTCGACCGGATTGACGTATTCCCACTTAGGAGGGCTGTAGCGCACGGCGTAATCAGGGCGGCGGATGCTGCCGTCCAAATAAGCCGCATCGACCGCAGCGCGGTGGATGGGATCCAGCATCTTGGGGATAAGCACCAGCCATTGCATGCGGCCGACGCTGCGCCGGAAGTCAAGCAGACGCACGCGCGCACTGCTGAAATTCACCTCGTTCATATCACCGGTCATCATCTCGTACGGCACACCGAATCCAGCCGAGATAATATGCATCTGGTATTTCACGTATTCGACATGGCCTGGTGCGACCTTCGGCTCGATGACGGTTACGTTCGTGCCTGCCGGCATCTGGAACACGCCGCCGCTTGGCAGCTCGCCGAGGTCGCCGGTCTGGTTGGCATGCTGCGCCGGGTCGCCGTCGCCGAACACCGGCGCGCCCGCCATCTGCGCAACATCGCCGCTACCGATGACGCCTAACCGTGTTTCGAGATTCTTCCGCGCCAGCTCCGCGTCCTCGTACAGCTGGAGATCGCGCACCCGTCCGATGATCGGCGCCATGCGCGGGAAGCCGCGCCCCTGCCCAGGTCGCTTCGGACTGTACAGGTGGATGATGAACTGGGCCGGCACGCGCTGGCTCTGGTTCTTCTTGCCGCGCAGGCGCGTGGCGTCGCCTGGATGTTGGGGCCAAAGGAAGTAGGCGGTGACGGCGCCGAGGGCGCTGTACTCTATACCGTTGATAACGTCCTGCCCATCGACCACGCCGGTGCGCGTGCTGTCGAGCCAGTCGATTTCCAGCAGTTGGAGCTGCAGCGGGATGGGTAGACCATCGCTTGGCCGGCGCGGCCGCAAGCGGATCAGCACCTCGCCGTCCGCCTCCATTGTCTCGTAGGCCGCCGCCTGCATGCCGTAGTAGTCCAGGCGGCCGTCCGCGTCGCAGACCTTGGTCCACTGTTCGAACAGCGCATTGAATTTGTCGGCGTCGCCGCCGATCGAGCGGGGCATGATACCGGTGCCGACGGTGGCCGAGACCAATCCCTCGAAGCCGGCCTGGATGTATGGGACGTTCTGCAGCAGCGAGCGAGACTTGGCGCGCAGCGTGGCGGCGTCCGCCAGGTGGTCTGCGTTGGCGCTGGCGCCCGCACGGCGAGGGCGCCAAGTGTCGCGCGGACTGGCGGCCTCGTAGGCGCGCTCAAGCTGCTTGCGGGCGAAATGACGTTGAATGCCGGCATTCGGGCTGACCCAGCCGACGACCCGGTCGATGATGTTCATCAGTCGCCCCGGGAAGTGGTGAAGCGGAAGCTATAGCTGCTGCGGCGCGGCATGGGCGCGGCGGCACGCAATACGCCGGCGACGTGGTCGCGCGCTTGGATCAACTCGACGGTGGAGCGGTACTTGACGCGCCGACCGTCCATCTGAACTTCCAGTTCACTGGTGGCGATCGCGCGATCGAGGGCGTCAAGGTCTGTTTGTGTAAGGGCCATGCTGTTGACTGTATCGGCGTGACTGTCTCATTTCCCGGAAAAGTGAGACGATTTTTAGCGCCCCGATGTTTTGATGATGCGATAAACCGTCGCACGGCTGACGCCCAGGCGGCGCGCCACCTCGGTCGGGTTGCGACCGTTGAAGAGTCGCAGCACCTCCTCCACCAAGAGTTGGCGGGCACTCCTCGATCGGCGGGGAATATAAGTTTCGATACCGGAGAACTCTTTGCGCGCCGCATCCTTCAGCTCAGCCACACGCGGAGCAATCTCGGGGAACTCGGCCAAGATGTATTCGAAGATCGCCTCGACCAGATCGGACTCGACGATCGCAGCCGAGCTCACCAGTCCCTCGATGGTTTGCGTGATGGCGGCCGAGGTACTGCGGGTTTCGTCGATTGTCTCGGCCATGGAGCGCCTCTTTCAGTTGTGTGTTCGTTGTTATCATTGGGTGCAGCTTGTTGCTCTTGAGGTATAGGCTCAGGCTCCTTCGGCCCCGCCGCTACCTCCGGGCGCTCGTCCGGTTCGGGTGGCGCCGGAAGCGCCTCGGGTGGCGCTGGCGGCGGATCGTCAAACAGGTCGCCGATCGGCGGATCCACTTTGTTGCGCACGCCTTGCCATTGGGCTTCATTCAATTTGTGTAGACCCAGGTAGTACGCGACGGCCAGGTTGTAGACCATCAAATCTCCGGCCTCGTTGCGCGCCCCATTCGGCTTCTGCCACACGCTGATTTTCTTTCCGCGCTTGTAGGTCGCGACGCGGAACTCGACGGTGAGTTGGTCGTAGTATTCGTCCGGAAGATCCGTGGAGAAGTGAACAGCACCAGGCCCCCTCGCGAACTTGTAGCGGCTGGCAAGCCAGTCCTTCGCCGTATCGGTGCCGATGAACCACAGCTTCGCGCCCTGGGGCACCTTGCGGCCCATCCAGTCGATATCCATCAGGCTTGGCTTAGCACTCAGCACCGGCTTATTCGGCTGGGACGCGCCTTTTATAGCGAAGACATGGCGCCACTGGCGGTCTGCGGTGAAGTTGTAAACGTCCTGCGTGTTGTGACCACCCGAATCGACGAAGGCGGCGCTAATCGGCAGCATCTTCCCGCTGGCGTGCCGATACCGGCCGGTGAGGATAGCGTCCAAGCGCGCCCACACGGCGGTTTCCGCAGGTGCGCCCAACAGCACCTGGTAGTCAACGATCCAGCTTTCGAGGCCCTCGCCCCACGCAACCACCTTCACTTCGAGCCGGTCCGGCTGGGTGTCAACTGTGGCGGTTAGGATGAGGCCACCCTTCGGCACGGTGCCCAGACGGTAGTCTTCGGCCCGGGCCTTCAGTTCGGTGGCCTTGGTCTGTTCCTTTTGCCGCGCCCAGCAGCGCGCCAGGCGGGTGTTGTAGAAAGTGATCATCAGCTCTTCGCTACCGGCGGCCAGCTTTTCCTTGGCAGCCAAATACTCGGTCATCAACCCCTTCCAAGAAAACCAGCCGTAGGGCAAGAACATGCCCGAGATAGTCAGGCTGACGGTCTCGCCGTCACCGGCCACGCCAGTGCTCCAAGCACCGCGTGCGAACATGCGGTTCTTGTCGCTCTCGTACATCATGGCGCCGCAGTCGATGCACGGGTACCTGGCCACCTGGCCGTCCTCGGACAGCTCCAGCCGTTCGAACACCAGCGGCTGGGCATGGCCGCAGTGCACGCAGTCGGCGAGCGCCTCTTCCTGAGTACCCATCTGATATAGCTCATCGATGGCGGACTCACCCTCAATGGTTGGCGAGCTGGGATAGTAAGCTTTCTTGTTCTTCTCGAAGGTAGTCTGGCGGGCCTCGGCCAGCTTCCAACTGGCGCCCTCGCCGTTCACGTTGGCCTCGGCCCGGTCGATCTCGTCGTACAGAACCCGGCGCGCCGGTAGTTCCGAAAGGTTGGCGGCGGCGCCGGACGTGACGATGGTGAGTGCGCCGCCTACATATTCCTTCGTGTCCAGCGTATTGACGGAGTCGCGCGAGCGCGGCGCCGCCACTCGCTCGCTTAATTCCGGCACTGCCGCGATGGTTTTGGAGATCCGCGTGCTCGTACGTTTTGCCAGCTTACCGGTGGGAAGAATCCAGAGGAAATTGGCCGGGCTCTGGTGCACGCTCGCGGCGAACCAATTCAAGCCGACTTGGGTTTTGAGCATCTGGCTTGCGCCTTTGAGCACGACGCGCTTGCAAGGATGGTTGTCGGATAGCGCCTGCATCACACGGCGTGCGTGTGGCGTTCGCGACGTGCGGTACTTGCCGTGCTCATTAGCGCCGGAGTCGGCCGGGATGATCATGAACTTGTCGGCCCATTCGTCGACCGTCATATCCGGATCCGGCTGCAAGCCGCGATGGAACGCGCCAGCGATAGTGAAGGCGGCGCCGTTCATTCCGTTGCATCCTCTTCGCCCAGGGCCAGCTCGGTGGCGAGCGTGTGCTGCATGCTGGCGAGCAGCGCCCGATGTTCTCGCGTGATGATCGCCTCGCACTCATCGGCGTCGCTGATGGTAGCGACATCAGCACCAATGCGACGCGAGCAGTTGTTCATTCCGTCGCGCAGCGCCCGAGCGATTTTGTAGATGATGGCTTCGACGTCGGCCTTGATCAAGTACGTGCCGCGTGCGTTGGCCTCCTTCATCTCAGCCAGTGCTGCCTCCGCCGCCTCGCGCCGCGCCCGGCTGCTGTCATAGGTGTTGGCTCTCCCCTCGGACTCCCCTCCCCTCGGCGACGGCGAAACCGCTGCCAAGGAGGCAGGCCTCCTGCCGTTGGCACGGGGGCGCGTGTGGCGCTCGTACAAGATCGTCGCGTATTCGGTATCGACCTGCCCGTCGGTGACAGGGATTTCGCAACGCTTGATGGCGGCGTATCCCTGCTGGCGTGAGATACCCAAGGACTCAGCCCATTTTGCGATAGTTGTCAGGTTCGGCATTTGATGGTCTTGGCGTAGTCAGGGTAGTTGTCAGGAAATGGTTTAGGCTGTCGCTAGCGTTTTAACGGGGTTCGAATTACCCTTGGCCGGCCTCCTCTAGGGAGGACCCAAATAGGGGGGCCACCGGCTATAAATGAATGAATCATGTGCGGGCGGTCCGGACGGCCTCGGCGAAGGCGAGCTGGAACTCGCCTTGGAACTCGGTCTTGACGGTCTGCTCGACCACATACTTGAAGTCGAAGCGGGGCTGGTAAAGGGCCGAGCGCACGAACAGCAGGACGGGCCTGACAGCGGTGCCGCCGTTGAAGCTGATGCGTTGATACACGCCCAATGGCAGACGGTCGCCGGGAGTGCCGACGAAGTAGACAAAGCCCTGCACGCGCTTGTTGCCGCGCGCCAGGCGAGCTTTGCCGTTGTCGTTCATGTTGGCCTTGTAGCCCATCTCAGGGAAGGCGCGAAAGAAGGCGAGGATCTGCACAATCTGGCCTCGGCTCATGTTGCCGTAGCTGTCCACCTTAGCGCCCTGCCCCGGTACCGCGCGGTACCCAACGGGCATCACGCCAGCGGCGGTCAGCGCCACCTCGAAGCGCTTGAGCTTTCGCTGCCCGCCGCTTACCTGTGCGGCCAGGAACTTGGACGCCGGCACAGCCTTGGCCGAATCGTCTTTCAGCTTCACCTCGGCCTCCATTCTGGTCGAAGTGGCCGGCCGCGTGAACGTGCTGCTCAACGTGAAGGGAGTAGGGTTGCTGAACACATCCCGCATCTCGCGCACCTCGGCCAGCTCGGCAGTCTTTGCGGTGCGCGTCAGCGCGACCCTGGTTGCGAACCGGACCTGCTTCTGACCGGCGACGGTCTGCCCGGTCAGCCCATTGATCGCGCCACGTACATTGATATTCATCGGTCCTCCTCCAACTCTGCTGCACTGAACTAAAAAAAGAGCCCGCGCACGGCGGGCAAAACGAGTGGCAACTGTAGGCACCGCTTATAGCTGCGGGTCAGACGGGATCACCTCCTTCGCTGTTGGAAACTGGAGTGCAGACGTCTGCACCAAGGGCCACAACTTCGGCCCATGCCCCGTCCAACAAATCCTTGTCGGCAGGCGTGCGGCGCTCTACCATTGCGCTACTGGTAGGCTCTCGCGAGGGACGAAAAAAAACCTCGCGAGGCAAATGCCCGGCGAGGTTTATTTACTCAACAGCTTCTGATCCGGCATCAAACATTGCCCTAGATACAGTTACTGCGAGAATGACGCAAATATAGTGCCTGTGTAACACACGTGTCAACAGCTTTTAAAAAATAGGCACAATGCCCTGATCGACGAACTGCCTGTTGAGACGTTGCAAAGCCCGATCCTCCAGCTCGTGTACCCGTCTCTTCAAAACTTTGAACGATCGCGCGTAGATCATATGATTGCCGCCGAAAGACTGCGCCAAGCTCCGGAAGCTGATCTCAATCCTGAGGTGGTCCGCGTACAGTTTGCCAAGCAGACAGTCCAGGGCGAACGGCGGAATCTTTGGAAACGATGGAGAAAGCCAATCCGACAGCCCTTTGATCGCTGCGGTCCGCTCCGACGAAAATGCGAAGCGGCGGCGCGGCGGCGCGCATTGCGACTGTCCATCATCGAGGTCCTCAAATTCCACCTGGCCGAACTTAGCCTGTAGCGCCCAGCACTCCGGTGCGGGAAGCACACGGACTGCCCGAATGACCTTTGCACATAGCGCACGCACCTCGCCCATTTCTAAGCCGCCGAAGTTGATCGTGGCTGATGGGCTGCCGCGCAACTGGTCCAGCCAATTGCGCTGGTCGCCCGTCGTTAGATTCGCGCCTTCCATCATCCTGATCAGCGCCTTGCGCAATGGCGCGTCTTGCTGCGCCTCTTGCGCCAGGATCAAGAACGCCACATGTACCGCCTGCCCTGCCGTAGAGAACACCGCCTCGCTTGCTTTTAATTCCACTACCATAGTCTACCCCTTGATATTCTGTTTAGCCTGCTCATCCAGTGCTGCTTGCCATGCCACTTGCCTTCCGCCACGCCCAGGCTCACGCGGCGCGTTGGGGTTATCCAGATCCACCCGGTTGCCCTTAGCATCGGTTCCGATCCGCACCACACCCGCCCGCTTGACGAATGGCGTGCCGAATGTCCGACCGTTCTCCTCGCTGAAAAAACATCCGGGTTCGCCGTTCATAGCGCGCACCAGGATCGCGTTGAAGTAGTCCACGCCCAGCGCCGCCCTCATGTCGTCGATGATCTGCGCCGTGACGGGCATTTCCGCCCTGAGACTCCCCTTACTCATGACTCACTCCTTGATTTCGTCCCACCTCTAAAAGGTTGGACAGAAGGTTGGACGGCTGAAACCCGCTTGGATACTCATTCTTCCAACCTCCCAACCTACCCAACCTATTTCTTGGTTTGATGGGAAAGGGGTTTGGCGGAGAAGTCCCTATGTGCGCGCGTATACGCATGTGCGCGCGCGCATGGCGGTTGGCGAGGTTGGGAGGTTGGCGGAGGCCCAGCCTATGCGGGTTCCAGCCGTCCAACCTCAAATACGGCAGGTTGGACGGCTGGTCCGCGCTGGCCGGAATTTTGAAGCGCATCAACCGCGATCCCGCCTTTTCCGCCTGCGCACTTGGCACCCGCGATCCCTGGCAGACGATCACTATTGCTTCGCCCAAAACGTTAGAAAGGGAGGTCAACTGGTGCCCCCGTTGGTTGCACCACAGGCGCTACAGGGCGCGAATAGAAGCGCTCGCGAGCACCGGAGGTCTCGCGGTCCTTCTCCCACCCCAGCTTGCGCATGATGGCCGAGATACGCATCGTCTCCAGCTTGGCTGGGCCAAGCTTGGATATCTCGAAATGCAGCCCCTTGGTGAGCAGCTCGCGAACAGTCACACGGTCGATCTTGCCGCCGAGCTTAGGTGTCCCATCCGAATTAAGCCCCTCCAGGTAGTCATACACGTGGCCATGCCATGGGTCCGCTATCTCGCGGTTTTCCTGCTCCGGCGAGATCAAGCGCGTCTGCTGTTCGCGCGTCGGGTAGTGCAGCACGCCTGCCCGCATCATGGCCACGGCCTCGCCAAACAACTGATCTCTGTCGGTGGCCAGCGCGTCCAAGTTGATGCGCCCCGTCGCCACCGGCCAGAATCGACGATTCCCTGTCGTGTCCTTGAAATACTCGCCCTCGTTGGTGGTCGCCCCGAAGGCGCAACGGCGCGGCATGTTCTTCATGCGCCGACCATATGGCTCACGGAAGCGGTCGACGGTCGACGACATGAATGCCTTGATGGCCGTCACCTCGGAGCGGTTGAATTGCTCCAGCTCGGCCACCTCGTACAGCAGCACGCCTTGGATCGACAGATAGCCGTCCTTCTCCCCCATGCGGAATGGAGTGTCGGCGAACCAGTCGCCGCCCAGCACCTTCAGCGCGGTTGACTTGCCCTCGCCCTGCCCGCCCTCGAACACCGGCGCATAGTCGTGCTTGATGCCAGGGTAGTAGGCGCGCTTCACCAGGCCGGCGAAGAACATGACCGCGATCAGCTGGAGGTATTCTGTGTCGGCGCAACCCCAGTAGGTTGAGAAGGCCGATTTGACGCGCGGCACGCCGTCCCACATCGAGGCGCAGCGGTCCATGTAGTCGGTCACCGGATTAAACGAATGCTTGCGCGCCGACTGCGACACGCCGCGCTCGATGTCGCCGATCGCGGCCAGCAGCAAGCTGTGGTGCTGCGACATGTACAAGCCCAGCATGAAGTCGTCGCTCTCGGTCCACTCGCCCGGCTCGCTCGGCCACGGTGTCGCGCGCCGCTTGATCTGCAGGCCGCTAAACAGATCCAGGCCAACCAGTCCAATCAACCTCGGATCGCCCTCCATAACCGTGAAGACGTTCTCGCGGCACCCCTTGATGCCGCCATTACCGGTCTGTATCAATTGCGCCCGCAACTGCTTACGCGACACGCCCGCGCCAGCCGGCAAAGGGGTGGAAGCGCCGGCGAACTGATCATCCATCGGCGTGTCTAGCCATGCGGGTACGCCGTCATCCAGGGACGAGGCGGCGCCCCCTTCCGCGCGCTCTTCCGCAACAGCGTCGGCGGCACCAGGACGCAGTTTCCCCACCCAGCCCAGCACATCCTCGACGGTGCCGCCGCCCGCTATCAGGTCGGCGATGTCCCAGCCATCCTCAACTACGCCAGGCGCGGGAATATCGACGATGAAGGTCGAGCACCCTAGTTCTTGCAGGATGCGCCCGATCTTGATCATGGCCGACATGCCCGGCTGCTCGTCCTCAGGCATCAGCTCGCTGGCGAGCTTGTGGGTGTCCTTGTAGCGCTTGCTGTCGGCATCAGGCCACATGACCACGGTGCGCCCGGCCAGCGGCGTCCAGTCGGTCTTGGCCGTCGCCTTGCTGCCACCGGACCAAGACACGACGTCGAAGTCGCCACCGAGCATGGCATGACCAGCATCGACGCACTTCTCTCCCTCCAAAAGCAGCACGGGCAGATCCGGGCGCAGAGCACCCCGCAGGTACAGTGGACGAGGTTCAGGGAACGCCATCCACCGCCACTCGCAACGCGCCGTCTCGGCGTGCTTGGCGTACACGCACGGCACCACCACCTTGTCGCCAGAGGAATCGGTAAATCGGTAGATCACGCCGAGGAGCAGCCCAGCCTGATCACGGTATTCCCAGGACGCATCCGGCTTGCCGCGCACCACGTGCGCCTTCGGATACGGCCCGGCATCGGCCGGAACGGGCAAAAGCGGCGTCCACGGGGTCTTTGATTTCTTCGCGGAAATCGCCTCTACCCCCTTGCCAGCTTGCGCAGGCGCGCGGTTAACCGGGGTCAAGGGTTTGATGGCATCAGGGCGAGGCTTAGTCGATTTCGGCGCATTGGGATTGGGCGTCAAAGCGATGCCCAATGCGGCGGCTATCGCCGCGCAGGCCTTCCCTTGTGAGACGCCCTCCTTGAGGGCGTAAAGCGAAATAAGATCAGAGCCGCCCTCTTCTGCGGAGAAGTCAGACCAGACGCCCTGCTTCGCGCCTTCGAGACGAACGCGTAAAGATTTCCCGGCTTCGCCGGAGATAGAACCAATACAGAACTCCATGCCCTCGGTGACGCCATTGGGGAACCAGTCACCGAGCAGGGACGCGATGTTTTGAAGCGCAGCTTCACCGACTGTTGCAAAATCGTCGAGCGTCACGCCTTACGCCTTCGATCCGGAGTTGACCCGCTCGCCGGCCGTCAACGATTCCCCGGCCAGGTGTGGTTTTACGGCGTCGCCCATCCGCGAGGGATAAGAGGCGTAGTCGTGGGCACCCTCACGCATCAATGGCATGCGGATCATGTGTTTGGCCGCCAAGGTGCGTGACGAGACGAAAATGCGCGGACCGACGACGACCGGCGCCACCGGCATAGGTGCGTCCGCGTCGACGTCGATATGTTGAAGGCCAGCACGCGTCAGGACGTACGCATCGCCGTTGAATTCGACCATGCGCAGGAACTGCAGCCGATCGATGATCACCTTATGGAATTCACTGATCGTTTCGCTCCACTTACAGGAATTCATCCATGCGTGCAGGTCAGCGCGGCCACCGACGCGGTGAAGGCCCATAAGCGCGCCCTGGGCACGACTGCCCGCACGCGGTATCGAGTGACGGCCGCTCATTCCGCACGCTCGGCATCGGGCTTGCAGTACACGCGGAAGCTCAACGCCAGCAGCTCAGCAATCGATTTCTGCATGCCGGCGGCAATCGCCTCCAGTTCGAAGCGCTCCTTCGCGTCGATCACGTCATCCTCGGTCGCCTCGTCGAAACGCTTCGACAACTCGCCCAAGTGCACGCTCACTTCGCGGAATTTTTTACCCAGGGCCTCGTTACAGTGATCGAGATCGCTGGGCAGCTTGACGAAGGACCCACCGCTTTTGATCGCGACGGCTTCCGCGAAGTGCGTCGTGCCGGCGAATGCCTGCAACTGGAGCGCCAGCTCGACTTGCACGCCCTGCCCTTTACGCTCGTAGATGCGGTTTTCCAGCGCATCGCGAGACATGCCCAGCGCACCTGTTATCGAGTCCCATCCTCCGGGGAATGCCTTGATCATTGCTAAATAAGATTTTCTGATTTCCACTACGTCCCCAGTTCTCGGTGGTTTGCAAGTTGCGATTTGTAAAATATTATTTGTTAGGTAATTTGATGTTGCTGGAACTGCGACCGGGCTCTATCAGCGGCTCGGTAGGTTGAGGACGCGCTGCCGACTCTCTTATAAAAGTCCAGTCGACCTTGCCGTTTAAATCCTCGCAGCGGACCCTACCGGCCGTCAGTTTTTCAATAGTTGGGCAGTGCTCCGCTGGCACTCCATTGATTAGCCATTGCTGCACGACCTGATAGCGCACCCCGACCGCCTGAGCAAACGCTTTGAGAGTCGGGTAGGTTGCGATAGCGGAAGCTAGAGCTTCATTGACGAGAGATTTATCCATGGCCGAGATAATACTAGAAAAACTAGTGTCTACAAGAAAATTCTGTATTGGCGCAATAAATTCTTGTGTTCATACTTGCGACATGAGCATCCATACACGCATTAAGGAGCGCCGTCTCGCGCTAGGAATGAAGAGCCATCAGGCGCTCGCTGACCGCTTGGGCGTCAGTTGGCAAACGGTCCAGCTATGGGAGAAGGACGGGGGGACTGCGCCGAATAGAAATCGCCTACCGGCTGTTGCAGCAGTGCTTGAAACAACGCCTGAATGGCTTGTCTATGGGGATCAAAAAGGTTTAGCCGCTGTGCCGGATGGGGGAAAAACTGGCTATGCTTCCCCAGCGCGCATGCAGTGGGTAAGTGACGAAGAATATGACTTGCTCAGCCTCTATCGCACGACCGACGCAGAAGGCCGGAGTAAGATCATGGCTACAGCTGAAACGATGCCGCGCGTTCTACTTCCCTTTGCCGTTGGCAACGAGTCGTAGCGTAGGAGGTGCTTGGTTTAGCGCCTTATCAGGGTGCTTCCTCGCGTCCATCTCCAGTAGGATCAAGTTCTCATCTTTTCTTCGTTGATCCATCGCCAGATACGCGGCGATCACCCTACTCAAGTTTTCCATTGCTTTAAAAAAAATCATATAGCCAAAGAATCAACTATACAGCGTTGAGTTCCTACTGGCATACCAAAGATAGAGCTTGTTTCCCCCCGCAATTGTCAAATGAAATGTAACAGATTGTCACACTTGGCTATTTTGCCTCTGTGGAGGCGGCGGCCGACGCAATCCGGATACGCTGATTCGAACCTTGAAATTGCCTCCAGTTTGGAGGCAAATACAACACTTTTTGTTCGGCTCGCGCAAGAATCGCGCGATGCGAAAACCACCTATCCAGAAAACTGCAAAAGACGACCAAGTAAAGACTGCGTTGCGCCTTCCCGTCGGGTTACGCGAGGAGATGAAAGATGCGGCGCAACGAGCAGGGCACTCCCTGAACGACGAAATTTTAGGTCGCTGCATGGCGGCATCTTTAGCGGACCGCTTGACCGCCCTTGAATCGGAAAATGCCGAGATAAAAGTAATGCTCCGCGAGGTGCTTGAGGCCGTGTCGATCCGCCGATAACATTCTTCTTTTTGCAACACGACAGCCCGCCCGAGCGGGTTTTTTTTCGCCTAAACAGACGCATTCTTGTATTTCATACACACAAGAACTGCTAGTTTTTCTTGTATTACTATATTTTCTAGCATAGAATCCCCGAATCGAAACGAACTAGGCGGGGATCGTTATGGCAAGAATGACAGCAGCAGCTTATAAGGCAAGCATTAAAGCAGCCGGCGCTTTTGCGCTAAAAGACTCTCCCAACGATGCAGATTTGCGCTGCCGTCTACTCGTCGCCTACTTGGCCGGCTCGTTCGACGACGACGATAAAGGCACCGCCGATCTTTTGCGCACCGTTTATCAGTCAGGCACAACGCCAACTGGCGATCAAGCATGAGCACCTTCATCGTCAAGGTGCGCACGGCCAGCCGCACTAACACCTACTTCGCCATCGCCGCGTCGACCGCCGACGCCATCATGGACGCCACGGATCAACACGCCGAGGAGGAGTGCGTCATCGCCGCACAGCCACATGGTGGCGCTCGATGAACCGCTCCAATAAATCCCGCGAGCTGCACGCCGTGCTGGAGGCCGCGAACAACGCCGCCCGCGTCACGCGCTTCGCCGATGCGACCAATTGCACACGCGGCGAGATCACTGGCGCCGACGGTTGCGTCGATCCCTTCATGGTCCTCAGCGCCATGCGGGCACGTGGCTATGTAGTCGGCGAGCCGCGCATCCCGAAGACACAAACTAAGCCAGGCTACACGGCTTGGAAGGTCGCCATCACCTTCAAGGACGCGGTCGCAACGCTGGTCTTCTTTACACCTGGTGTCGCGCGATGACCGCGCCCACGCCACAACTGGCGGTCGATGTGCGCTGCCTGCTGGCCCGGCCGCTCAGCGAGCTGCGCGGCTTCACCGACCCGGCCGGCCGCCCCATCACACCACGCCAGGTGCGCGCCGTTCTCGTCGCAGAGCTGGCCAGCGGGAACGAACTCCTCCCCGTCGGCCGCACCAACCAATTCGATTTCATCAAGAAGTAACCGGGCGAAAGCCCATTTTTCAGAGGGAAAACATGGAAACCACACTTCAACCCGCAACTGCAGAACAAAGCAACGGGCCCTTATTCTGCAAGGACTGCGTGCATTACACGCAGCCACTCAAGGACTTTGCGCGCTGCTCGGCACCGCAGGTACGCCAGATCGATTTGGTAAAGGGATTTTACGCCCCACGCTGCAGCGATGAACGGGATGATCGCCGTCCAAACCAGTGCGGCAGCGCCGGGAAATTATTCCTGCAAGCCGGCCCGAATAGCGTCGCCGGCCTGAATCAAAGCGCTACTGATCCCATCGAGCGACGGGCATAGGTGGTGAGTGACGACAGCCGCAGCGTAATCCTTCGCCGCTGCATTCATGACTGCGGCCACTAGCTCAGGATGCTTCAACGCGGCCCCATCGCCTAAGAGTTCATTTACCGAAGCAATCGCCTGTGACAGGTATCCATGCGCCGTTTTAGAGGCATCGGCGGCAAGCTCGGTATAAGTTTTTGAACCAGGAATCATTGTGCACTTTCTTTGTTAAATAATCATCTTACACGGATATATCATGACCATCGACATCACCGCACGGGCACCTGAAATAGATCCCGTCATCAAGACGCTGGAGCACATGGAGAACCAGCCATCGTTCGGCGACATCCCCATCGCCTGCACCCAGCCCTCCAAGACCAACCCGCGCAAGATCTTCGCCACGGACAAGCTGGACGACCTCGCCGCCAGCATCAAGCAGCTGGGCGTCGCGCAGCCTATCCTGGTGCGCCCCATCCGCACCGACGGCGCCGGCGTGACCTGGTTCGAAATCGTCGCCGGCGAACGCCGCTGGCGCGCCTCTAAGCTGGCCGGCAAGACTACCGTGCCCGCGATCGTCCGCAAACTGACCGACATCGAAGCGCTTGAGATCCAGGTGATCGAGAACTTGCAGCGCCAGGACCTGCATCCGCTGGAAGAGGCAGAGGGCTACGAGGTGCTGATGGAAGAGGCTGGCTACAACGGCGAAACCATGGCCGAGAAGGTCGGCAAGAGCAAGGCCTACATCTACGCCAGCTTGAAGCTGTGCGCGCTGAACGAGAAGGTGCGCAAGATGTTTTACGACGGCCTGCTGACGAAGTCCACCGCCTTGCTGGTCGCGCGCATTCCGATCCCGGCGATGCAGGAGGCGGCAGCAAAGGAGATCTCGACCGGCTACCGGGGTGTGATGTCGGCGCGCGACGCGTTCCAGCATATCGAGAACAACTATATGCTGAAGCTCAAGAAGGCCGAGTTCAAGCCCTCTGATGCCGATCTCGTCCCTGCAGCTGGCGCGTGCACTACCTGCCCGAAGCGCAGTGGCAATCAGCCGGAAATCTACAGCGACGTAAATGCAGACGTCTGCACTGACCCTGGCTGCTTCAAATCGAAGACCGCAGCGCACGTCATCAAGATCAAGCAGCTGGCCACCGCCAACGGGCAGACCGTCATCAGCGGTGCCGAGGCGAAGAAGATCATGCCGCATTCGTATTCGTCTGAGCTCGGAGGCGGCTACGTCAGCCTCGACAGCATCAACTATAACGACAGCAAGCGGCGGACATACCGCCAGTTGATCGGCAAGGATGCGGCGCAAACGGTTCTTCTGGAAAGTCCTCATGCCGCCGAGATCAAGGAGATCGTGAAGGTAGCCGATATCAAGGATCTTCTCAAGGAAAAGGGCGTTGGCATTTCGGCAGGGGCTGGCAAGGCTAATGACAGCCGCGACCGCGAAAAAGAGCAGGAAGCAAAGGCGAAGGTCGAGCGCGCGTATCGTACAGAGCTGTTCACTGAGATTCATCACGCATCGCTGATGATGAACCTGGTCGACGAGGATCTGCGCCTGCTGGCGCGCATCATGTACAACAACCTGCCAAGCAACACGATCCCGACCAAGCTGGTCATGTCCCTGCACGGATGGACGGACGACACGTTTGCCTATCCGGACCGCGAGGGCAAGCTCAGCACCGCCATCAATGCGCTCTCGCCCGCCGAGTTGAACCAGCTGATCCGCGACTGCATGCTGAGCCACGATATGCACGTCAACGTCTACACCAGCTACTCCGAGAAGGACGAGCCAAACCGCCTACTGGCGATGGCCGCGCGCACCAAGATCGACGCCAAGTCGATAAAGAAACGCTTCACCGACGAAGCGAAAGCAAAGGCCGACGCGAAGAAGAAAGCAGCGGCGCAAAAGGCCGCGAAGGTCACTGGCGCCAAGCTGCCCGCCCCTGCAGCTGCCACCAGCACGCCGGCCTTGTCGGCGCCGGCCAAGGCCACTCCATCGACAAAGCCCAAGGCGCCCGCTAAGCCCGCACCGAAAGTGAAGCCCAAGGCCGCAGCTACAAAAGCAGCAGAGACAAAGCCTGCAACCTCGCCCGCAAAGCCAGCGGTCACACCTCCAGCAGCTGAGCCAACGACTGCGACGCCAGCACCAAACGTCCCGGCAGCGGCATGGCCCTTCCCAACCTCCAGCCAACCAAAATTCTAAGGATACACATGAACGCACCTCTAGATACCCTCACCCGCGCCGCACACGCCGACGCAACCGCCATCATGGACTTTGCCGCAGCCATGGCCACCAAGATGCACCAGGCCGCGATGAAGGGCCATGCCGGCTGGGAAAACGAGGAACTGTGCACAACCGCAATGCTCCGCGTTCATCTCCGTGAAGCCGTGGCCAAGGGCGATCCCGTCGACGTCGCCAACTACGCGATGATGTTGCACGCGCGCGGCGCCGGCACCGCAATGCCCAATGCGTTCACCACCCTCTTCCTGGAGAAAATGGCGATGCGCGATGCACTGCGCGCGGTGCTGGATGAGGTCGCGCCTGGCTGCACGCCAATGAGCATCGATTCCTCCCTGCCCCATCCATTGATCGACTTGGTACGCCGTGCCGCCGACGGGATCGCGCCATGCACGTGCCCTACCGGCGACGGATCGCTCAGTTGGCCCTGCCCGGCGCATCCGCCAGGTAAATGAATTAAATATCAAAAACAACCACCACCGGCGCCCGCGCCCGGTGGTTGACCAACACAATTAAACGAGCAAGATCATGTTGCGCTATATGACCATCCCCAAGTTTGCAATGGAATCGGGTTACACCGAGGACGCGATCCGCACCAAAATCAGGGACGGCATCTGGCCGCAAAATGAGGTCTGGACCAAAGCTCCGGACGGCCGCAATCTTATAGATGTTCAAGGGTACGAGAAATGGGTAGAGACGGGCGGGGCGTTAAAGCTGCATCGGAGAGCAGCATCGAAATCACTTTCACCTATCAAGGCATTAGGTGCCGTGAGCGCATCTCGCTCCAGCCCACCTCCGCTAATCTGAAGCGCGCGGAGCATCATCGCTCCGCCATCATGCACGCAATCGCCACCGACAGCTTTGACTACGCTGCCACCTTCCCAAAGTCCACCAATGCAGCCAGATTCGCCAAGCAGAAGGGCGACGTCGAAACCATCGAAGCTTTCTTGGAGTCGTGGCTCAAACGCCAGCGGCCGCACATGAAGGCGAGCAGCTTCGATGGATATCGGAAAATCGTCGACGGAAAGCTGATACCGTGGTTTGGAAAGCTGAAGGTTTCCGAGCTTAAGAAGGCACACGTGCGCGAACAGCTTAGTCCGCTGATCGCCAGCAACAAGACGTTGGCCAACATACAGAGCGTTCTGCGCAAGGCGCTGGATGACGCGATCGAGGACGAGTTGATCGACATCAACCCGCTTGCATCGTGGTGCTTCTCAAAGATTGAGCCACCGGACGAGGTCGACGACATCGATCCATTTAGCAAGGACGAACAGGCAATCATCCTAGAACAGATCGACGGCCAGGGCCGGAACCTGTTGCAGTTCGCGTTTTGGACCGGCATGCGCACCTCGGAGCTCGTTGCGCTCGACTGGGGCGACATCGACTTCGTGCGCGGCGTAGTCAAGGTGACGCGCGCCCTTACCCAAAAATCGACGGAGCCGGAAGGTACGAAGACTGCGGCCGGGCGGCGCGAAATAAAACTGCTGCAGCCGGCAATGGACGCGTTGAAGGCTCAGAAACAACATACCTGGCTGCGCGGCGCTGAGGTGTTCCAGAATCCTCAGTCCTGCCTCCGATGGACCGGCGACCAAGCGATCCGCAAGACGCTCTGGACGTGGGCGTTGAAGCGCGGGGGCGTTCGATACAGGAAGCCTTATCAGACGCGCCACACGTATGCCAGCATGATGCTGTCGGCAGGCGAGCATCCGATGTGGGTAGCGAAGCAAATGGGCCACAAGGACTGGACTATGATAGCGCGCGTCTACGGACGCTGGATGCCGGATGCGGACGTGGGTGCCGGCAGCCGGGCGGAGTCAGTCTTCGGCCGAACTACAGGCGAGCTTCTCAGCGGGCACGCTTTTCTCTGACCAATAATGGTTTGGCAGCACCGCTGAGAGTCCCGAGCACTTGTGCGGTACGTGACGAAACGCCCGCCGAGCCAGCTAACGAAATCATCTCGATAATATTTTCGTCACCCAGGGTACTAAGAAGGTTCGCTCCGAGCAGAAGCGCGACCTCGTGCGCCCGTTCAAACCCTCCCCGCAGCAAACGACGAGTCCCGGATGCGAGTAAGTCGGCTACTTGAATGCCTGGCTCAGTTGCTGAATCGACGAGTTTGAAATCCTCGCGAATAATTTTCCCAAGGTCAATCCCGTCACGCGGAGGCAGACCGTACTCGTCTGTAAGATAGGTCGGCTGCTCGCCTGGCGCAAATTCAAAACGATCAAAGTAGCTGTAATCCGCGCCTACCAGCTGAATCAGTGGCTCCCCGAAAGACATTGTCTGTATAACGGCCGGGAGCATGAGCTCGAACGCATTATCGTACGCGGTCGGCTTAGTGTTTTTTTGATCAATACGCCAGCGAAAAAATTCCAGCGCCTCCGGCTTATGCTGCGCGTAATAAAGTGATGACCGAGCTACGGTGCGATGAAACAAACCAATTTGGGCTTGTAACTGAATATAGAGCTGCTCAGGCATTGCTCTTACCTTGTTTGCAAGCTCCATAAGACCTTGGCGAGCAGCCGCATGCTCCATTTTGTCGACATGCTTCACAATCTTCTCCGCCTGCTGGTCTCGATGAAGGGCAACCAGAGCTGGAGTTTCCGCGTGAAGGTCAACCGCTGTAGCGAACGCGATGCCGCCAAGTTTACTTAAATCCTTCAAAAATCGAATATACCGCGCTTCGCTTAAGGATTTGAGCTTCACTTCGCCTCCATCCCCATAATCGTCACGAATCACCAGCATCAAAGCCTGCAACTTTGGGAGCTGAGCTTCCGGGATAGCAAAAGCAATGACTACAGACCAAGAGTCACCGCCCGGCGCGTGGACAAAACTACCCGATTCATCAATGTAAATGTACATGGCGGCGTGGGCGTATGGGAAGTCGGCATGCGCCGAAATTGATAAAAAAAAAGCTGTCATTATGTTGTCATTCTGGTGCCTAAACAGCCCCAAAATACCCCAATTAATGACAGCCCTCTACAGCTAACTACTTGATTTCAAACGAATTTTTGGTGGAGACGGCGGGAATCGAACCCGCGTCCGCAAGCACTCCACAGACAGTTCTACATACTTAGCACTATCATTTAATTTAACCAGTACAACACGGACGTGCACGTTTTGGACTAGCGATTCACCT
>Ga0247815_10000996_pt1 | contig 21963 bp, 27 predicted proteins | sample UWRJL194509B1_FD_181014 | JGI IMG/M metagenome (GOLD analysis project Ga0247815, IMG submission 181014) | Plant litter microbial communities from Arlington Agricultural Research Station in Wisconsin, United States - UWRJ-L194-509B-1 | ecosystem: Environmental > Terrestrial > Plant litter >...
TACTCTGAACGGCAATTTTCATCGTCGTGGCTGGTCCTTTATACCCTCGAGAGGGGAACTTGTTCGCGTCCGCCTTTTCCGCACCTCATCGGTAGGACCTGAAAGTAAGTCGGCGAGCGGGCGAAGCGTGGACTGACGGAGTGGCGATTGTGGCGCTAGGGCCACTACCCCGCCATGGAGTGCAGCTTAGCGATCCGAATGCGGAATAGTGTCAGATAGAACACTCATCGGACCGAACAGGGCGAAACCTAGACCAGCCCTCTGTACAACAATCCTGGGGTTCACCGTCGTAACAGCGCAATTGCAAAAATAGTCCCAGCTGCAAGTCGGGCGAATTCAAATTTTAGGTACTGGGTCCCACAAGTGTGACTAGGCGGTGCATTTTCACCACTTGGCATATCTCGACATAAGTTTGTTCCACTTGAGGGCGTGGTTCAAGTCCGGGGTTGTGGATTGTAGGCCTAGGAGGCGTGCTCCACTGCGAGTGAAAGGCAATGTCATCGTCTATGAGATCAACGTTATCAGTGCGAACCCACCCGTCACAGCTTGTGGATCGCAGGAATGATTATGTACTCTGAGTGTACGAGAGAGTTGCCCCAAACTAAGTCCAGCTGTCAGTGAATGGATTGCGGGCCGTACGCGAGTCACACACACTTGAAATTCATGGAGCTGCAAATCACCGATCTTCCACGCCGAAAAGTCCTAACGCCACAATTGCGACTCCTTTGACCCCCGCTTTTTCCACTCTCTAACGTGCTTTCAGGTTCAGCCGATTTGGCGCACAAAAGGCGGACGCGAATAAGCTCGCATCTCGAGAGTATATAGAGCCCTTCGCAACGATGAACGGTGCAGAACAGAGTTGCATCAGGCTCCCATTTATCATCCATCTCTTCACATTACCAACAATGTCAACTATCGTCACCGTGCCGACCGGCCGCTACATTGTCACAAACCAGACTCGCCCGCTTAATAACGCCCTCGAAGGCGATCCCGTCGGTGTCCGACTCGGAGTCCCTGCCACCAAGCCGCCGCACCTCCAGGCCGTGAGTCGACGCTGACAGGACATTGTGAACTTCTCAATTGCTGAAAACTGTCCAGTGGTACCTCGAAGACGCCCCCGCCGCAGCCCAAACCGTAACGGCTTCTCGTATCGACAAGTTCCCCGGTATGCAGCTCTACATCCTGCGCACCGAGAAGGGCAACTACTTCCTCGAGGCGGGGCTGGTTTTCTCTACGTACGACATTCCGACTACAGGGCAGCCGCCTCAGGACCCAAGCATGTATCCTGCTTCAGTACGTTCATACCGCCCGATCGCGTGCAACAGTGCTGATCGCGAATGCAACAGTACAGCGCCACGACGACCAAAGAGAAACACAGCGCTTGGGTCTTTGTTCTCGACGGAGAATACAGCAATGGGACGTTCGAGGGCAAGCTCGTCTCGGCAGACGGCACGTACACGCTCGCCCTGCAGTATGATGGAAGAAGCGCTGCCAGCCCGATTGGAACTGTACGTTCACGAATGAGACCACAGCGGCGAGAGAGCTCACACGCTACGTCTATGTCTCAGGCATACATGAGCCCGATTAGTGATGTCAACTACGCGACTTGGCAACTGCAGCTCTCGCCCCTCGGCGAAGAGAAGTAGGAGTAAGCGACGATTGAGAATGAAACGCCCAAGTTATGTAGTTCAGTTGCCCTAATTTGTAATAATACGCCGCATAGCATGTAAGGCGGGATACACTCATCGTCGCTTGCATCTGCCAGTACAGCTGAACGCGACGGACACCTCACCGCTGAAGTCAAGAGAACAGAGGTCGTAAACTGGGTGCCAAGTGAGGCAGAGACAGGCAGCTATATTGTGTATGAATGAGCGGGAGTACTAAGAATGCATGCAATTCAATGGGCAGCGGCGCATCAGGCGAATCATCACTCCTCGAGGTCCCACGACCTGTTCTACATGGAACGGCATAATACTCTCAAAAAATGTTATTCCCGGAACGTGATCGTGTAACAATACTTCCAGCATCTTTCCTTGATCATTGCATTACTGCTTCTTCTACTCGCGGCGCGAGAATTGCAGATTCCAGGTTGTCCCCCGAATCTGATCTATCCGCTGAGGGCTCATATACACCTGTAACAGTAGGGTGATTTGTAAGTTCCATTGCAGCCATTGATTCCCTCAACCACGTACAGTAGCAGTTGGGCTGGTCGGACCTCCGTTGGAATACAGGCCCAACTTGTATCGACCATCTGGCGATATGAGATTGCCTTTGAACGTACCACTGCTGCTTATGCCTTCGAGGACGAAGACCCAGGCAACATCAGCGTGGAACTTCGTTGTGGCGTCGCGCTGTCGCAGTCGTCGTGTCAACGAATACACCTGAAATTGGGGGAAGTGAGCGTACGGAATTAAAGACGATGTCCGAGTGCCCTTCGATCGCCGCCATATTCGGGTTGTCGCTTGTCGGATCTCTTTTAATAACGGAATTATGTCCCAGTGCAAGGAATTTGCCCTTGTCGGTACGCAGAACATAGCAGTGCTTGCCAGCGGTCGCCATATCGGCGGGAGCATCCTCGAGGTACCACTAGCCATTCGGCTATTGAGCAAGAGTTATACCGATGGAGGAGCACCACCAACTCACAGCCTGGAGATCTAGCGGCTTGACGGCAGAGACACTGACCGACCCTTCATTATCGTTCAGCGGGAGTGTGTGATTCGTGATAAGGTAGCGGCCGGTAAGCAAGGTGGCGCTGGTTGACATAGTTGATTATGTGAAGAGATTGAGGATGACTAGGGGAGGAGGGGGAGACTACTCTGATCTTCACTGTTCCCCGTCGTGATGAGCTCTTTATACTCTCAGACGTGAACTTACTGTTTCGACACCTCGTCGACAGGACCTGAACACACGTTGGCACGTGGAGAAAACGAGGTCGTAAGAGTAAAATTGTGACGTGAAAGCGTTTCGGCATAAGAAAGATTTGCAGCGCAATGAAACGCAAATACACGCGAATTACATGCGGCCAGCGGCTCGTTCACAGCCGATGGGACTTAGCTTGGAGCTACGCTCTGACTCTCGTCCATTCTGCGCACAGAATCATTCCTGTGGACACCAGCTGGGTTTGCACCAGTAGCACTGATCTCATTGACGGACATATTACCGTCCCCTGTAAGACAAGCAGAATGTCCAATGAGGGGGTAGAGGGTGATTCACTCAATACTGTAACGCCTTTGCCTATCGAGCCACATCGTTTCTTGGTACTCCCGCTCAGTGATGCACAACATAACTGCCTGTCACTATTTCACCATTTACTCAATTTGCAACCTCCATTTTCTCCTGTTTGTTTGATTAAGCCATCACCAAAACAATTAGCTTTAGTACCGAGGTGAGGTCACGGTGTCCGTCGTGTTCAGCTGTACTGGCAGATGCAAGCGACGCTGATACTGTCCCGTATCATATGGTTGAAAACGCATCTGGCGGGCGGATGGACTCTGCATTCCGACATGACTATCACAAAGCAGTACAATCGAACTACATTACTCAGGAGTTGCTATATCAATCGTCACTTACTCCTGCTTATCTTCACAATCTTCGCCGAGGAGCGACAGCTGCAGCTTCCAAGTCCCGCAGTTGACCTCTATAGTCGGGCTCATGTATGCCTGAAACATGGACGTCGCTTGTGAGCTCTCTCGCCGCTTTGGTCTCGTCCGTGAACGTACAGTTCCAATTGGGCTGGCCACGCTTCCGTCGCCACGGAGGCCAAGCGCGTACCGACCGTGTGGTGAGACGAGCCTGCCCTCGAACGTCCCATTGCTATACTCTCCATCGAGAACAAAGACCCAAGCGTTGGGCTTCTCAGCGGTCGTTGTGGCGTTGTACTGTTGCATCCAGTCAACACTGTTGCACGCGATCAGGCGGCATGAACGTACTGAAGGAAGGGCTATACCCGGGCCCTGAGGTGGCTTCTTCGTAGTCGCAAGCTCGGACGCGAAGAAAATCTGGCTCTCCTCGAGGAAGTAGCTGCCTTCCTCGGTGCGCAAGATGTAGCGCTTCATACCACGGAACTTGTCCGCTGCGTCGGCAGGAGTAGCCTCAGTTGCAATGTCGGCTACTTCGGGGGCGTCTTCAAGATACCACTGGCCAGTTGTTAGCAAGTGAGAAGTTCAAAATAACCTGTCAGCGTCGACTCACGGCCTGGAATTGCGGCTTGAGGGCAGAGACACCAACGAGATCACCCGGCTTGCCGCCGTTAAGGGGGAGAGTGTGGTTCGTGACAATGTAGCGGCCGGTGGGTGCAGTGGCGTTAGTCGACATGGCTGGTGATGCGAAGAGATGGATGGGTCGGGGCAACTCTGTTCTACACTTTCCATCGTCGCAAAGAACTCTTTATACTCTCAAGACGAATCTTATTCGCGTCCGCATTTTCTGCGCCGTATGTGCTGAGCCTGAGAGTACGTCGGCGAGTGGAGAAAGAGGGGGTCGGAGGAGTCGCAATTGTGGCGTCAAGACTTTTCGGCGTGGAAGAGATCTGCAACTTAATGAATTCAAGTATGCGCAACTCAGGTACAACTAGCGACTCGTTCATAGCCAAAGGAACTTAGTTTAGATCAAAATTTCGTCCATTTAGACTACAGAATCATTCCTGTGGTTCACTCATCTTTGCGGCGGGTAGGTTGCTCTGTCAACACCGATGACATCGACGACCATATTGCCTCTCAATCACAGTTGGAGCATGCCTCCACCGAAAATCCCCAACCTCGGACTTGAACCACGCCCTCAAGTGGAACAAGCTTACGTTGAGATATGTCAAGTGGTGAAAATGCGCCACGTAGTCACATTTGTGGGACCCGGTACCTAAAATTTGGATTCGCCCGACTTGCAGCTGGGACTATTTTTGCGGTTGCGCTGTTACTACGGTGAACCCCAGGATTGTTGTACAGAGGGCTGGTCTAGGCTTCGCCCTGTTCGGTCCGATGAGTGTTCTATCTGACACTATTCCGCATTCGGATCGCTAAGCTGCACTCCATGGCGGGGTAGTGGCCCTAGCGCCACAATCGCCACTCCGTCGGTTCACGCTTCTCCCGCTCGCCGACGCACCTTCAGGTCCTACCGATGCGGTGCTGAAAAGGCGGACGCGAGTAAGCTCTCGTCTCGAGAGTATAAAGGGCCTACCACGATGCAGAACATAGCAGATTAGAGTAGCCTCGACCTCCCAGTCACCGTCCACCTCTTCACATATCAACCATGTCGACCAACGCCACCGAGCCCACCGGCCGCTACAGCGTCAAGAACGAGGGTCTCTCGCTCTTCGAAGAGGGAAAGTTTGTCGGTGTCTCCGGTGTCCCACCGTTGCAATTCCAGGCTGTGAGTTGGCCGTGAATCGTCAATCGCATAACCTTTGCTCACAGACTTGAACGACGGCTAGTGGACCCTCGAGAATGCGCCCACCGACATTACGACCCCCGGCAAACAGTGTTACATTCTGAGCAACGAGAACACCGGTCTCTACCTTACGACGGGTGCTAGGTCCAACATCTGGCCGCAGCCGCAGGCCAGCGATGCGAATGCGGCGGCGGCAACTAGTGACAAGTCGGACTTCGTCATTTTTCCGGTATGTCCGGGTCACGCATTCTTGTGTCAGGTATTGACAAGATGGTGATCATTGCAGCTCGACGCCACGACAACCGCCGACCGCAGCGCTGCCTGGGTCTTCGTCCTCGATGGCACTAGTGACGACACCGGCACGTTTGAGGGCAAGATTATCTCGCCCGATGGCAGATACAAATTCGGTTTGTATCACAACGGATCTGCGACTAGCCTTACACCTGCGACCGTATGTTATTCCTCTGAAGCAGAGGCAGTCATGGAGCTGACAAACGGTGGTACTGTTGCAGGCGTACATGAGCCCGGACTCGATCGAGAACATCCAGGGGACGACCTGGAAGCTGCAGTTGTCTCTCACTGAAGAGAAGAAGTAATGTGGGAATCAGAGGAGAGGTGTTCGGTGTATCGCTGTACGCTCAAGATGTTTCATGAATGACATGTCAACTCAACAAGATGCGTTCCAAGTCGTATGAACAGCAGAACGATGCTAGCAGTGTGACGAAGCGCTCAGATGAGCAGCTACTCGACAGGTATAAGTGCACCAGGTGAATCACTGCACGAGTCAATGAGACCATTGACGTGTCCGACCGATCTGAGCAAGGAGCATCGTCGAGCTTCTTAACGTTGCTGTCGTCCATCGGCTGTCTGATACGATCAGTATGTACAGGCGACGTACAGCCCAGCCGATCGAAGTAGAGGAGCGTCAGACAACAGTTGCACAGGGATATGACGATGAAAGCGAGTCAGATACGAGAAACAGGTCGGAAGTCGGATACAGCCAGCTGTCAGTGTAGCCTAGATCTGGCAGCTCATGCGAGCGCGTTCCACAAAGTTGGTGGCGGCACGTAACGATATGGTGTAGACCCGTTGACCCCGCGCAACAACAGACTTTAGCAGCTGGCAAGCGACCCGTTCTGTCTTAGATGGTCGGTTTCGAGCCCGTTTCTACAAGCAAAGATCAACGTGAGCTTTGATTATGCCAAACACGCCAGTGAACAGACCGACCCGCGCATACTTCTCGTCGAGGGCCAACGCGTGTCTCCGTGTGCAGTTGCGGAAGGCGACGAATCTCGTTGATCGAACCTGGCGGGATGGTCAAGTATCGGAGAACGGATGAAGAGGAGCCGCAGAGTTCCGAATTTGGGTCCTGTACCCGGTGGCGCGTTCCTTGTCTTCTTATCCTGTCGTCATCACGGCTCACTATCGTGCGCAGGCTTTTATTCACCACTGTGCCCCTCGAGAAATCGCAGACTACTCTTTCTGAATCAGAACTTCGCCACTTTAGTCCAAACGTGCGAGTAGAGGCTAGATCACAATGTCCCTGGTGCGATGATGCCGCCGCGCGTGCGCGAGACAAAGCACAGGCGTCACGGCTGGCGCGGCTCCCAATCGTGTCGCATCATCGTATAGGAGATCAGGGCTGCAATCTCCTTCGCATACATCGCTTATGCGACCGAGAAGGCACATGTGTTCGCAACGCATGACTACGCGTGAGCCTGTCTGATCAGAGCGGGCAGCGCAATACCGCGACGCAGGCCTTCCGACCTCGCGCAGCAATGAAGCGTGACAATTGTGAGCGCCACATCCCGTCTGGGATGGCCTCTCAACCTATCTTGACCAATGGCGGACAACACAAACTTGAACATGTCAGACGCAGGCCTCTTGTGACGGCGCACGCAGATGAACCAGCCGACCGGCGCAGATATATTTCTCAATGAGCCATCGCATGTCTGCATGTGCAGCTAAGCAGGGCGACCAGTGACGCTGACGAGACCTAGCGAGATTGACAAGCATCGCAAACCGGCTGAGGAAGAAATGCAAGCTATGAACGAACATTTCAAGTCCGGCATCTCGAACGGCGCGCTCCTTTTCTTCTGCATTAGCCATCCATCACAACTCACTACGTAACACTGTAGCTTCATTTTCCACGTTATCTCTCGCTATCTCGCAGAATACTCCGTCTGAACCGCTGCTTTGACCCGGACGCTAGCCAAAAGCTTTGCTTCCAATGCAGATGTACAGCAAAATTTCAGGGAGCTCTCATTTCACCGTCGCTTTACTCCTACTTCTCCTCGTCGAGTACCAAGAGCTGCAGCTTCCATGTTGTCTCCAGGATCTTATCGATCGGCTGCGGGCTCATATATGCCTGCAACAATATTATGCGCTGTGAGCTCTGTCGCTTCCATTGTTCAAATCGGCAGCAACGTACAGTAGCAACTGGGCTGGCCGGGCCTCCGTTTGAATATAGGCCAAACTTGTACTTGCCATCTGGCGAAATGATTGTGCTTTCAAAGATGAGACCGCTGAAAGCGCTGTCGAAGACGAAGACCCAGGCAGCTTCGACGTTGGGAGTCGTCATGGCATCGTACTGTTAACATAACTGGTGTGTCAGTTTCATACACGTGACTAGAGGATGTAGACGTGCCGCAACAAGGACGATATCCGATTGCCCTTCACTTGCAACGACGCTCGGTCCGTTGCTCCCCTCGCTCTCAGCCGAAGGAAGGATATTGGAGATTTGTCCCAACGCCAGATATTGTCTCTTCTCGGTGCGCAGAACGTAGCAGTTCTTGCCGGGGGTGGAAATCGCGGTAGGAGCGTCCTCGAGGTGCCACTAGCCGCTCGGTCAGTGAGCAAGAGTTACGCGAATACCTAACCATTGTCAACTCACAACCTGATAGTCCAGCGGCGGCATGCTAGAGACTCCAATGGAACCTTCGCTTCCGATAAGCGGGAGGGTGTGGTTCGTGACGATGTAGCGGCCGGTCGGCGCGGCGGCGTTAGTCGACATGGTTGGCGTTGTGAAAAGACTGGGAGGGCAAGGCAACTCTGCTCTGCACTTTTCATCGTCGTGAGCTCTTTACAATATGGAGAGGAGAGCTTATTCGCGTCCGCCTTTTCTGCGCCGTATTGGCTGAACCTGAAAGCACATCGGCGAGTGGAGAAAGCGGGGGTCGGAGGAGTCGCAATTGTGGCGTCAGGACTTTTCGGCGTGGAAAAGATCTGCAGCTCGATGAAATCGAAGTACGTGCAACTCAGGTACTACCAGCAATTCGTTTACTGCCAACTGGACTCAGTTTGCAGCAGCTATCTCGTTCATTCAGAGTACAGAACCATTCCTGTGATTCACAGCTCTGCGACGGGTAGACTATACTGTCAACATTGGTCTCATTAGCGAACATGTTGCCTCACTCGGTCACTTGCAGTGGAACACGCCTCCACCGACAATCCACAACCTCGGACTTGTTCCACGCCCTCAAGTGGAACAAGCTTACGTTGAGATATGCCAAGTGGTGAAAATGCGCCGCGTAGTCACATTTGTGGGACCCAGTACCTAAAATTTGGATTTGCCCGACTTGCAGCTGGGACTATTTTTGCGGTTGCGCTGTTACGACGATGAACCCCAGGATTGTTGTACAAAGTGCTGGTCTAGGCTTCGCCCCTGATCGGTCCGATGAGTGTTATACTAGACACCATCCCGCATGCGGATCGCTAAGCTGCACTCCGTGGCTGGGTAGCGGCCCTAGCGCCACAATCGCCACTCCGTCGGTCCACGCTTCTCCCGCTCGCCGACGCACCTTCAGGTCCTACCGATGCGGTGCTGAAAAGGCGGACGCGAGTAAGCTCTCGTCTCGAGAGTATAAAAGACCTACCAAGATGCAGAATACAGCAGATTAGAGTAGCCTCGACCTCCCAGTCACCGTCCACCTCTTCACATATCAACCATGTCGTCCACCACTACGACCACACCCACTGGCCGTTACGGCGTCGATAACCATGGTCTCTCGCTCCTCGAAGACGGGAAGTTTGTCGGCGTCTCCGCTGTCCCACCGTTGCGATTCCAAGCTGTGAGTTGGTGGCGAACCGTTATTAGCCCTTGCTCACCAACTTAAACGATCAGTGGAACCTCGAGAAAGCACCCGAGGACATCGCGACTCCCGGAAAAGACTGTTACATTCTGAGCAACGCGAACAGCAACCTGTTCCTCGCGACGGGTGGCATGTCTAACATCTGGGGGCCGCAGGGGAGCGCAGCCCCGAGCGCGGCAGCTACCAAGGACCAGTCGGATATCGTCCTTGTTCCGGTACGTTCAGGTCGCCAGTTAAAGTGTAGTACATTGACGAGATGGTAATTGTTACAGCTCGACGCCACGGTGACCGCCCATCGTAGCGATGCATGGGTTTTCATCCTCGATGGGGTCAGCAATGGCACTGGCAAGTTCGAGGGCAAGATCGTCTCGCCAGACGGCATATTCACGTTTGGCCTGTATCAGAACGGAGCTATAACCAGCCTCACACCTGCGACCGTATGTTATGCCTCTGAAGCGCGGGCAGTCATGGAACTGACAAACGGTGGTACTGCTGCAGGCATACATGAGCCCGGATTCAAGCAATACCATCTTGGACACGAATTGGAAGCTGCAGATGCTGGTTCTCGACGAGACCAAGTGAGGCGAGAAGCAGAGGAAGGTGCCCGGAGTATCGCTGTACGCTCAAGCTGTTTCGTGAATGACATGTCAACTCGACGAGATGCGCTCCAAGTCGTATGAACACCATAACGAGGCTCGCAGTGCGACGACGCGCTCAAATGAGCAGCTACTCGATAGGCATAAGCGCACCAGGAGAATCACTACACGAGTCGATGAGACTTTTAGCGTGCCCGACCGATCTGATCCAGGAGCATCGAAGAGTTTCTTAAAGTCGCTGTTGCCCATCAGGTACCCGATAAGATCAGTACATGCGACATACAGCCTAGTCAATCGAAGTAGAGGAGGTGTACGTGGTGAGAGGAGCGTCAGACAATAGTCGCGCAGGGACATGCCGATGAAATCGAGTCAGATATGCGAAACCGGTCGGAAGTCAGATACTGTTAGTTGTCAGTGTACCCTAGATCTGGCAGCTCATGCGAGCGCGTTTCACGAAGTTGATGGCGGCGCGTAACGAGATGGTGTAGACCCGTTGACCCCGCGCAGCAACGAAGTTCAGCAGCTGTAAGCCACCCGTTCTGTCTTAGATGGTCGGTTCGAGTCCGTTCCAACCAGCAAAAATCAACGTGAGCTTTCACTATGCCAGGCACGCAAGCAAACCAATCGACCCGCGCATACTTCTCGACGAGGGCCAACGTGTGTCTCCGTGTGCAGTTGCGGAGGGCGATGGATCCCGTTGACGGAACGTGGCGAGATGGCCAAGTATCGGAGAACGGATGAGGAAGAGCTGTAGAGTTTCGAATTTGGGTCATGCACCCGGTGGCGCGTTCCTTGTCTTTTTATCCTGTCGTCATCACGACTCACTATCGTGACGCAACCTTTTCTTTCCAACTCTGCCCCTCGAGGAATTACAGACTACTCTTTCTGAATCTGAACCTCGCCACTTTAGTCCAGACGCGCGAGTAGAGGCTAGATCACAATGCCCCTGGTGGGATGTGCCGCCGCGCGTGCTCGAGTCAGAGCGCAGGTGTTACGGCTGGCGCGGGCCCCCAAACACGTCACATCATCGTATAGGGGGACAGGGCTGCAATCTCCTCCATGTACCTTGTATATGCGACTGAGGAGGCACACGCGTTCGCATCGCGTGACTGAGCACGAACCTGTCTGATCAGGTGTGAAGCGTCGCTCATTCAGACCACACCAGACCTGTGCGTTGCCTGATTGGCGATGCCGACATCGCTGCCATGTCGTGCCTAGCACGCAATATTCTATCAGTATGCGAGACCCACGCTGCCTTTGTACCATGCCGCTTCACCCGCCTCAACCTTCTGGTGGCCACGAGCGTCGCCAACCTTAACTCAGACATGGTATCGGACTGACGAAGGCAACAGAAGGGCGCTTCAGTGTCTATTCTTTTGCACGGGCAAGTCCATGTCAATCGAGAGCCTCGGCGTCCAATGTTGAGCAAGCTCATGCCAGGTTGGGCGTTGGCGACGGGTGGCCTACACGAGACAGGTATGTCTCACAATCCACCCAAGCCCACACCTAGCCACCTGCCATCACACGACGCGAAACCATGGCGATGCAGGGACGACGCTACAAGTATTACGAAAAAAAAAGGTGATACGCTGGGTAGCACCGCCAGCTCCGACGGCAGGTGTCAGTCTGATCATATTCAGGACTTGTCCACTGTTCACTGAGGAGGTAACCTGTCAGCAAATCCTTATACCTTATCAGGCCTCTGACTCATCGTCCTTAGTCGTTTTCTCGGCCAGGTCTTGACGGTCGTTACGGTTGTCTCCCGCCATTCATCTTCGTCTCATCCTTCGTTGTGCGGGTTCCCCTTTCGAACGTATCCGTATTTCTTGCATTTTTTATTTTCTTTCTTCATAGCCACTTCTTGCTTTTGTGAGCCGCCAGCAATGACGACCCTATCGTTCCCCGAAGGGTTCGCCATTCAACTACGGACCGATTCTTGGATTCCGGTTATCGGCGCATCAGCACCTGTTTCGCAGCAGCTCAACGAATACAGTGACAACAGAGAGATGTATCCACAATGTACGCAGAGCTGGGGCGACACGGCCAGAGGGGAATACTGGATGCAGTCTGCGAACTGGTACGATCTGGCCCCTAATATAACAGGACCAGGTGCGTGCTTTGCAGCTTCGCATGCAGTGATCTGATACTGCATAGACCGCAAACAAGGTGCACTGCTCGGCTTGTACGTTGATGCATGGGTCTTTGACCCCAACCGGGACGTCGATTCGTGGCTCCTGTCTCCTCACCCATTTGTGCGAGGCCAGGCGGTTGAACCGGAATCCATGCAGATCGAGAACTTTGGCGCAGAGGACCGCCCGAGTCGAGAGGCGTCCGCGCGAGTTCAGTTGTGGATTGGCCCGCCGCAGCTTCCTGTGTTCAATCGTCCAGACGCCAACAAGATCCAGATCCAGGGTGACTGGATACTGGGTGGACTCCCGCCGGGCTCTGACAAATTTCTGTTTATGAACGCCACTGCGGTGTTTCAGGAGACGTTGGCAGGTGAGTGCGAGTTTATGAAAACATCTCGGAGTTCCTCGGACTGCCCCTGATCCGCGCGCTGTCTGATGCAGATCCCGACGTGCCACCATCGGTATCGACTAGTGTTCCTCCCACTCAGTCGCTATCAGACTCACAGACCAGCTCTCAGTCTACCACAACTTCCACTGCATCCCCGTCAGTTACACCGCTCATCACCCCGCCACCCAGCCTTCCAACATCCCGCTCAAATCCCAGTATCATTATTGCTGTGGTGGTCGCGTCACTCGGTTTTATAGGTATCCTATTACTTGTTGGCTGGCTCATCCGCCGTCGCCGAGCCAGGCGAGGACAATCCGGCGACAGCGAAGCGGACATCATACGCACCTCTTACCTACGCGCCTTCACTCTAACCACAAATAACCCCTCGAACTTGGGAGGACGTGCAGATCAGAAGGCCGGTTTACTGGAGGAGAAACGACTTACGCCATACCGCTTCTCTCCTACTCATGACGCGATGTCGACGCCCCCAGCGAAACAGTTGAGTCGCTCACCAAAGGCAGTGATCTCTCCAAGCGGTGTCATTCTTTCGACGTCAAGCTCAGGACCTTCTGCCAGTCTGCAGTCTACTTCCGTAATGCGACCGGGCACAGCCGTAGTGCGCGGTGCAACTATCCCTGTTGCAGTAAGCCCGCGGCGCGACCACGAGGACGACGAGAATATGCTCCGTGAGTTGCGTGGCGCAATGCGCGGCGCTGGATTTACAGTGAATATGCTGTTTGCACGGCTTGGTGCGCGAGCGGAAAGCGTCACTGGTACAGATGTGGGTCTCCCACCTTATGATGCACCGCCAGATGTGTCAGGATGGCGGAGGCGTGATGAGCTGAGGCAAGAAGGAGACTTAGCAGCTCGCCGGGGACTTGGTAGACGATAGTGCCCAATTGAAGACTTGCTTGATTGTGATCCCAGCCACTCAGAAATGTACCAACACGTGAGGAAGTCGGAGCGAGGATAGCGATATGGCCTATTCAGTTTGAAATTAGGTCTTCAACTCCCTGGCATTGTTCAGATAATGATTTTCCTGTTTGCCTTGACAGCAGGTATGATAAAGGACGTGTTCACTGTACCGTGATTGAGGTCACAGCCCCCCAGAGGACAAGTTACACGCTGTCATATTCAATTGAGAGGAAACGGCTCACCAGCATAGGCGCAGCTCAGACGTCTCATTGTGGCTTTAGGGATGGTAAATATGCAAGACATTCGCAGCAAGATCCTCCGGTCAACTGAGCATGCTGCTCGACAAGGTTTTCAATATCAATAAACTGCTCCTGAATAGGCTCTACAAGATCAAAAGACACCGGTGCGATAAGAAATATCAGCAGCTACTGGCGGCGAGAAAAGACATTACAAAATAGGCGAGCGACGCTCCGACAACTACCTATAGATACTCGTTCGACAACAACAGGAAATTCAACCAGGCTGCTTCGCTGAGCCTTTGATACTAAGAACACGTTCGGCGGCTGTAGTGCAGACTTCTCTAGCCTGCAGGTCGGTCATTGCGTGGACGCTTCAACAGAGGAGGACGCCATTACCTTAAGGATACGGGCAACTGAGCTATGTAAAGGCGAGCCCAAATTCAGTCTCAAAGCACAGAAAAAGTCGACTTGGGCATTGAATCTGCCTGAAGAACGCGTTAGCTACTTGGCTCGTGCTTTCAAACACCGCACCGACATCGCTGATTCGCATTGCTCTTCGCTTCCGATGCCAGCTAGCCGTGTATGATAGTTTTGGCATAAGATTGGCTTCCTCTCCGATACATCGTGCTCCATTCCTCAACCACCGTTGATGTCCACAATTGGCAGCACCGTTAGGTTAAAATTCAAATTCTCTCGTATATTATCCGGTACAGCTACAAGTTATTGTGAGGGTGTATGGGCGGTCTACTTTGCGCCGTCGTATGTCAAAACCTTGTTGAGACTAGGCTGATCGGTTGCGTGCCTCTGATCGTCGAATTTTGATGTCTGGATGCCTGGCACGTGCCTCAGGGACAACGCCACGAGATGAAATTTGTCAAAACTTGTGCAGTTAAGGTGCTACTACTCCATGTGTTCCAAGGGATTTGCCAATTCTGGATCCGCCCTACCCGCACTTGGCCGCTATCGCCACCACTCGGCCCCACAGTTGCCGCAGGATTGTGAGTTCCAGACCCATTTGTTTGATACTCGTGTAGCTGACATTGCATAAGTTGGCAGTATCTGGGGCACAGCAACGTCGGCGCCGATGTGTTCACCCCCGCCGTGCAACCGACCTCGCTGCTGCTGCGGAGGCGAGTAGAGACCGCCGACGCTTTATAAAGCAGACTGGAGCTTACTGAGACGGTCACTGTCAGAGTACCCAGCCACAGTTCCCTACAACTATATCGATGCCGGCTATCTTTCCAGGTGAATACATCATCTCTCACGGTGCTTGGCCACTGCCGGCACCCGCAAAGCCTGGCCAGGCGATCAGTATCACACTTGGTAACCCATCCGACATCCAGTACGATGCGGTGAGTCGTCTCTCACAGGATATAGACGGCATTAAGTCATGACCTTTGATCTGAACAGTGGAACATTGCCGAGGCGCCACCGCTCGAGGTGCTGGGCCCCATTGTGAGGGGCTACTACATTATGACACAAGACAAGAGGGCGTACCTTGCTCTCCAGGACCCTGCAACTGGGAAGGTATGCCCCTCTCTTTGTTGTCTTCACAATCCATGCTTATTCGCATATCTTCTTTACACGCAACTACAGGGCGACTTGACCACCTCGACCGATCCGACTCAGGCTGTGAGATTCTTCGTCGACCCTAACTTCTTTGGCCTTCAAGCCCCGGTTGCCATTTACACCATCTCTGCCGCCGGCGGACTAGTCACGCTTGTTCCTCCGCCCAAACATATCACCGGCACTCTTGGAAACGTGAGTGACTCCCGGGTTACGCTGACCAAACAGCTGCTTATATGTATTCGGATCAGGTTCAACTTCTCCCGCGAGCTGCCCCCAATGAGACGGGAGAATCGCAGCTCTGGTTCATCCGACCTGACCCTGCAAAGGTATCAGGAGCAGCCAACACTGTCGGCAGCCACGGCGCGGCATTGATTACTCCTGACGGCCGCTTCTTTGTTGCGAATGGTGGCTGCGCGCTTGTCCCCGGCAATCCTGGCAGCACTATCGGCATGGTCCTCAACCCTTCGGTCAAACAAGCTGTGAGTTGGTCGGGGCTAATCACCTGTCCTGCTCCTCGTTGACCTGGAGCTAGTGGTACCTTGAGCCTGCGCCGGCTGAGTTCGCGATCGAGTATCCCAACATAACGTGCCACGTTCTACGCACGGACACGGGAGATTTGTATCTCAGCACCATAGGGTTCACTTACCAGGCGCCGCCTACTAAGGAACACTGGGCCCCAGGAATCGTGCTTATGCCGGTCTGTTTCACCATAGGAGGTGCTTAATGAGCCGACAGCTGACAAAGATTAGGTCGATGCAACAGTGACGGCGAACCATAGCGATGCTTGGGTGTTCACTCTCGAAGGCGACTATAAGGATGGCGTATTCACAGGCAAGCTTGTCTCGCCGGACGGCCGGTACACATTCATCAATCAGCCACCGCCAAAAGGGTCCCTGATCGGCGCTGCAGGCATTGTGAGTTGACTGACTACCTATGTCACGGGGTGTGAAACAAACTTATGCGATGTGTCATCTTTACAGGCGAAGATGTCCCCTACTCCAGAGGCTGATCAGACAACCTGGACCCTGCAACTTGCGCTCCTGTGAAATAAGCGTGAGCAATGACCGAAATGTCTTGCTTCTACTGGGAGCAAATGCGACTAATAGCTTGTTGCACGAACTGTCTTGTCTTTGTCGCATTATGCAGCGGTAATCGTGTCAGCGGATCGTTATTCAAAGCGCATTGATAATATTGCATGGATACAAGCCAGACTACAGAAATAAGACCGCCGAAGCTACTTGAATTTTGCTTGCAGCTTGCCCGTGGAGGAACAGCAACACGCGTTAAAAGTCCGATTCGTGCGTGTCAACTCCGACCAGCCACCAAGTCAGACGCCGCACGCGAACGCTTCCTCATGACTAAGCAAGACACCAGTTGTGAGAAATGTGGCAAGCATTCACACAAAGCCAGTCCTATGAGCTCAGCATAGTATTGATTCGACACTCGTCGTCATGCTCTGAGGCTCGCAGTAACCAAATGCACGTTCTCATGCAGTGCCGAGGCATTTATGAATCCGCGTACGATGTAAAATATGCAAAAATGAGCTTTCGGAGCTACATCCACAAATACCAACTTGTTTCTCATGTTGTCACGCTACTTGCAGTCTATCGTCGTCAACTTGTGTACAAGATCGCATAGTCTCAAGCACAGCATTGAAACACAGGAAATTGCAATACACCTTGCAACTCTTTCGGGATGCGATATCTGTATAGTTGTTGTCGGTGCGGAGTGGCATGACTAGATTCCAAACCGACAGATCGGCCTGGAGCTTCCAGAACACAGTCTTTTTATTACACATCCAAGTCCATCCACTCGTAATCTTGTACTCACCATCTATGATATGGTACTTCAATTTCTGTGTGAGACAAAAGCGTTGCTACTGGCGAGCGCATCTGGTTTGACTCGTAACCACGGTACAACGTGAGATCACTTTGAATCCACTAACGTTAGATCAAACCCTCGATCTGACGGCTTTCTGGTCACATGAGAAAAATAGTGGAACTGCGTTAGCTACGGTAGAGACTATTAGTGGTGCATTTTGCATTTTGGAAGGTGGTGACAAAAGAACAAAAGAAGTGCGCTCTGCCGGTAACCCCGCAATCGGGTTGTTCTTTTCCACCAAGATGCCGATGATTCGTTTCTGTCCCTCTTTCAGTTGCTTAGGAGCGGCGGTGTCGTGTCGGCCGTATCACTGCGATTGCAGGATGTCGGTTGCCGGTTGCGCTCCTGAACTGGGAGTGTATCAGCTTATCCAGACTAGCGTGATGGACGACCGCCGCATCGCGTTTGCACAAGCACTCGGCGCTGCAGCATATATTAGCGCGGCGAGAGCGCCACTTCGATCGATCGACCGCTCACTTGATTCTGTCTCTCTACACTATCTTCTCTGCGCTCGCTGGACTTGCGCAGGACGTTTCCTAATCGTTTCCTGTGGAACATCTTGCGCAGCCATCCAGCCCGCCGCTATCCTTTTATTTTGTCCAGATCTCTCACGAGGTGGGGTTGGATACCGACATGGCACCTCAGCTCGAGCTTCCTTGTGTTCTGTGTGCTCTCGGTGACGTTCTGTTTCCGTCAACCCGGTCTTCAGACCCTGCACCAACCTCGACGTCAACGGGAGATCCAGATCCACCTCGTCCAACGCAGACATCTCGGACGCTTTCTGTGACTACTACAGATAAGCCCACAACGCGACCGAAGCCGAGCTCAACATCCACCAGCGACAACGACGACAAGCCTGAAACACCGAGATCAACCAATACGTCTCGACCATTTCCGTCGTCAGGGACGACATTATCGACGAGCACGCATGCTCATAGCACATTGCCGCCCATTTCAGAGCCTAGCCAGGATCCTGCTCCTCCGCATGGCTCGATCTCGAGGTCGGATACGCTGGTGGGCGGAGAGAGTGGCATCCTGCCTACCCAGCCAGCTATAACCCCAGCCGCAGCCATTGTACCTAGCAGTGGCGGTGAATTCCCCGTTGCCGTCGCTGCAATCATTGGTGTGATTCTCGGCATCCTCCTAGTCAGCGCGATAGGCATCTTCTTCTATGCGCGTCACCGTCGGCAACTCGTGCTCCAGCAGGTTGAAGGCGAGATGATGGGGCAGGTCAACGAGCAGAGCCTAGCGGGCGAATCACCTGCCACCGTCGTGGCAAGAGGATCGATGCTGAATAGCACGCCGACGCACACGAGCTTCGACTCAACGATTCGACTAACAAACCCTTTCGCACATTCAGCCGACCGGTTGGAGGGCGATCCGTTCGCAAGTGCCGAGGCCAGTGCTTGTGCGTCCATGCGAACGAGACAGACCTCCTGGACGATGTCAATTTAGACCAAATCCTGTGCACGCAGACTGTTGTCGCTGTAAACAGGGCTCGAGCCAACCACATTCCTTCACCCCACCCCTCGCTTCCTCAAGGCTACATTCATTCATGATAATTTTGCCTCCTCTCCTCCGACTCCGAAATTGAAATTGCCTGTAGGTGGACAGGATGCGCACTGGTGCCACTTTCGGCGTTGTAGCAGCCCAACCTCATAAATAGGTATTCTTCATTCGTAGGACGGGAGTGAGGAACCCATCAGTGCTGCCGGCTGTGATAAAGAACTAATGCCGATTTCAAGCAGTGGATTGTATCCTTGCAGGGTCATACTTGGTCCCGACATCGCTTCGTTTACAGGCTGGTGTGGTTCGGCGAGTCACGATGGAAGCCTGTCGACGCAAGACAATCGTACGCCTTACTCCTTCCGTGACACATATTTTTGTTATTTATGGCCCTATACGTAGTTCATGCTGCCAAACCTTCCGGCCCGTTTGCCGGCTGAGCTCGGCCTTGCCGGTTGTCGCCGAATCGATCTCTTGACCTCCTCCCGCGCGATAGTGACGTGTCCTTCACTCTCGTCACAATCTAGGCATTAATCTCCGATAGATTATTTATTGCGTTCAGGACCATCTATCTCAAGAGAGCATTCTGTTTGGGCTCCCTGTCGCCCAGTTATAAGTAAAGTACAGTACATGATCATGATAAATAAATATCAGCGCAGGCTGCTAGATCTCAAGCGAGCTCTTGCATGTGCGTCCGCCACGCCTCCGTCGCTTTGAGCAACTCAGCACTACTCCGCATACGTACAACGCGACCGGACTGGAGCGCCATCTCGATCTCCAACACGCGCTGCATCGCGGGGAACTCATTCAACCTCAGAATGACACCCTTCACCTCTTGGGCGGCTGTCGTCAGGATCAGCTCCTTCTTCAGCGTGCGATTGTACACCTTCTCGATCTGCTCGGCGCCGTCGGCGATGCCACTGTTATGACCGGGTTTGTCAGCCACCGCTCGAGCTTCACATCATTGAGTGCTTACCCTGTGATCGCACCACCAGCACCAGCAATAACGGCCGCAGGTACGCCGAATGAAGGGACTGCTGGGAGGACAGCGGCCAGCGCTGTCAGCATGATGCTACATGCTCGGAAGATCGCCTTCACTGTCTGTGGTGGCCGTCAGTAACTGGTCTGCGAAGATACGTGGCTACCACTCACACTAGCGAGATTCTGTGCCCACGAGCCGCTCGAAGCCTTCGCCTTGTTGGCGAGCTTGGCCGCCTCGATGTCTCGGGCCAGTTGTTGTGCTTGGTCTCGCATCCCCGCGACGTGTTGCTGCAGTGCGTCGGACTGGCCAGCGATCTCGTCACTGTACACCAACAGCTCCGCACTGCCATCCAGAAGTCGCTGTGTCGGGTTGGCCTGGCTCTTGTTCAGTAGCTTGACCATCGCGTTGGCGAAACCCTGCTGGTTTATGCGCAGCTGGCGTGCAGCTTGAAGAGCCGCATCGGTATCGTTCTGCAGCGATTGGACACCCTGGACAACTTGTTCCCATTCCGAATGGCCAGAGAACCTATTACATGTACTGTCAGCTCACGTGTACCTCGGACCGGAAGAGCGGTGAAGACGTACTTGCTGAGTTGACTGTCCCAGCCGACAAAAACCTTGGCGCTCGTCTCGAGCTCTTTCGTCATGGCCGCGATAGCTTTCGCCGCCTCCGAATCGGGTTGCACGTCATCGGCATTGAGTTTGACGGCCGGCATGATCGAGTTGACAGCGCGGACGATACTATTCTGGCGTAGTGTAGGCATGCGAGGCTTGCCTGAAGGTGACATCGAGACAATAGTAGATGGTGCCTTGACGGACACCATGCTAGACGTAGAAGCCGAGCGGGTCGGCACAGGCGGGGAACTCGAAGTGGAACTCATGGACCAGGAGCGGCTCGGCGGTGGAGGTGAGCTAGAGGAAGTCATAGACCACGAGCGGCTTGGCGGTGGAGGTGAAGTGGGCATAGCGAAGGACTCGTTCGTCGACAGCGAAGGGCGAAGTTGAGCGAAAGCCTGCGACGAGTAGTTCAAGTTGAAGAGAGAGAAGAGAGAGGAAGAGAGTCCGGGTGCTTGGGTGGGGAATTGCAGTATAGGACGCTCGTTTTGTCGACAACTGCTCACCCTAATGTAGGCGGCGACTTCGCCTGCAGGCCGTCGTTACCCTGCAGGACAGTTGGAGCTCACGCGGTTTGTATACATGAAGGGACAACGTGCCATCGCGTGAAACCCGTGCTGCTCGGCAATGATGCGGGGCATCTGATCTGAATCGAGTTCAGAAAATGAACACCGCCCCGCGTCTGGCCTCGTGTTTGCCGCACCCAGCCCGCTGCTTGGTCCATCTCTATGGGTCAGCTCGCCAACCCTACTTTCGGCTCCAATGAGGTTCTCAGTCAACAGCTTGCAGTGACTGCACGAGCCCAAGGCGAGGGGGGCGAGTGAGAGAGGGTCCGAACCCCATCGTCGCCCGCGTGTAGCCTCAATACGACGGCTGACTCCGTCTCTGTCCTCGTGCAACCGCTTATTGTTCAAAGACATGCTTGTCCTGCAGATACCAATTTGCAGTGGAAGACGCCCGAGCATGGAAAACACGAGTTCTTTATCAACGAAGTACAAGCGACATTATTCGTACGTACATCGGCGACGACGGGGCCTCGAAGGCGCCGTTCACTTTGGGGAACTAGGGCGGATGAGGCGATGCCAATTTGGTGAGCGTTAGACGGCGTGCCACGGCTGTATATGGTACTGAGAGTGCTCTCGATCGTCGAACATGGACACTCGGGCCGCGGTCCTTGACCGCAACCAACCAAGCCACTTTACTCGCACTCAGCGCGAGGTTCGTACCGGCAGCGAGGCCTTGCTCCACGTCTGACGCTGTGATGATGATGGTGCTGACAGTGTCTCAAGCCTCACAGAACGTCAGGCCATGCGAGAACGTTCCGAAGGGCTGGAGAAACTGACGTAGGTAAAGCATGACGTGCTGGAAGAGCTGATAGACGTGAAGTGCGGAAGTCGATACAGCTTTTGAACGAGAGCGCACATGGAACAAACTGAGTACTTCTGCGCAATTCAGAAGATCAGCGCCCCAATGTCCGGGTGGGCGGTGTCACACCCCAAGCAGGGGTTGCAGATTGTACATCACAATTCCCGTACCTACTAGCTAAATCAGGTTGCTTGGTCTGCTCTGTACGTCGTGAGTGACTGTGGGGAGTTGCCGGGGTCGAGGCCGTGCGGAGCTTGGATCACCCGTCCCTCGTTTAACTCAGGTATTGCAGTACTTGTGGGCAGT
>Ga0247815_10000997_pt1 | contig 21955 bp, 20 predicted proteins | sample UWRJL194509B1_FD_181014 | JGI IMG/M metagenome (GOLD analysis project Ga0247815, IMG submission 181014) | Plant litter microbial communities from Arlington Agricultural Research Station in Wisconsin, United States - UWRJ-L194-509B-1 | ecosystem: Environmental > Terrestrial > Plant litter >...
TCGGCATGATCTTGCTTGAGCAGTGCTACGGCGTCTATCGGTTTGGCTACGGTGACCATGGCTATTCCTTTTGGTGGATTAAAAATTGAGTTCGTTCGATCAGAGTAGTCAAACCGCGTGGTGCTGAGTGTGAAGCACCCAACACTGCGCGACAAATGACACCAATAGAAGCGATCACGCGCATGGCTATTGATGCACTTTCTCGTTATTGGCCGGCACCGAGTTCTCAAGCGCGTCAGGCGATCGGCCGGTCTTGCTCCATTGATCGACTCGGCATCGCCATCGGGGGAATCTCGTCGATCTCATCCTTCCGGGCCTGGATTTGCTGGCCCAGCTCCATCAGATCGATGCCGGAGTCTTTTGCTTGGGGAAACATCTGGTTTTCCTCTTCCTGAACGTGGTGGTCGATATATTCACCCAACACCTTTACTTTGGCGTCATATAAGTCGTCGTGCGGATCCATGCTGTGGATCTGCGCGATGAGCTCCTTGGCGGAGGCGTGCTCGACGGTGGCTTCGTCGACCAGGTCTTCCGCGTCCTCCGCGTCGGCGCGCACCGCCGGATAGAAGATCTCCTCCTCGGCCATCGCATGCCTGGTCAACTCCAGGCAAATCTTTTCCGCCAATTTCTGCTTGGCGACAAAGGCGCGGTCGCCCAGCGCCTGGTACTGCTCGAACATCGCTTTCACTTCATCATGATCCTGCTTGAGCAGAGCGACTGCGTCTATCGGTTTGGCTATGCTACCCATGGCTACTCCTTTTGGTGGTTGATTTGAATGTAAAGTCCCTGCTCGCCGGCCGCCCCCTAGCGCGCCGGCGCGATGCCGCGTCGTTCCACATACCTCCTTTCATCGGCGATTTCCCGCCGTCCCCAGCTTGCGTGGCGACACTCCCACGCCCAGGCGTGAGCGATGATCGTGTCGAGGTCGGCGAAGCGCGGCGTCCAGCCCAGCGCCGCGCGCGCCAGCGCGGGATCGGCCACCAGCCTGGCCGGGTCGCCGGGCCGGCGCGCGGCGTCGGCGACGACGATGCCGCGGCCGGTCACGCGCCGCGCCGCCTCGATCACTTCGTCGATCGAATAGCCGGCGCCGTTGCCCAGGTTGAAGCGCGTGCAGCCGCCGCCGTCGAGCAGCGCCTCCAGCGCCAGCAAGTGGGCGTCGCACAAGTCCTGCACATGGATGTAGTCGCGGATGCAGGTGCCGTCCGGCGTGTCGTAGTCGCGGCCGAACACGCTGATCGAGGGACGGCGCCCCGCCGCCGCCTGCAGCACCAGCGGAATCAAATGGGTTTCCGGCTGGTGGCATTCTCCCAGCTCGCCTTCCGGATCGGCGCCGGCGGCGTTGAAATACCGCAGGCAGCAGGAGCGCAAGCCGTAAGCCGAGTCGAAATCGTCGAGAATTTGCTCCACCATCAACTTCGACCGCCCGTAGGGATTGATCGGCGCCTTCGGATGCCGCTCGTCGATGGGCACATAGTCGGGGTCGCCGAAAATGGCGGCGGTCGACGAGAAGATGAAGCGCGGCACGCGGTGCCGCACCATGGCCTGCAACAGCGCCACCGTGTTGGCGACGTTGTTCTGGTAGTAGATGGCCGGCCGCGCCACCGATTCGCCGACTTGGATATGACTGGCGAAGTGCATCACGACGGCGATCGGCCACGCCTGGAACATCGCGTCCAGCACGCCGGCGTCGCCGAGGTCGCCGACGATCAGCGGCGCGGGGCCGACGGCGGCGCGCCGGCCCTGCGACAGATTGTCCAGCACCACCGGCGCGTAGCCGGCCCGGCGCAGCCGCTTGACCATGTGCGAGCCGATATAGCCGGCGCCGCCCACCACCAGCACGTGCGGTTTGCCCGCGCCGCCGGAGTTCATGATTCGGCCGCCAGCTTGCCGCCCAGGGCGCCGCGCGCCGCGCGCACCGTGTCGGCCGCTTTGCGGCCGGCCAGGAAGGCGTGGTCGGAATTGTAGTATTCCCATTCGCTGTAGCGGCCGGCCAGCACGATGTCGTATTGCAACAGCCAATCGCGCACGGTGGCGACGTTCTTCGCCCGCGCGTGGTCGTACACCACGTAGGCGTAGGGCATGTCGACCTGGTTGGCGACCAGGACCCGGTCGTCGGCGGTCATCATGCCGACCTTGATGCAATCGTCTATGCAGCGCTGGATCAGCGCGGCGCCGTCCACCGGCAGCGGCTTCCACGGCGAATAGGAAATCTCGCAGGTGAAGCCGAAGCCGCCGGGCGCGTTGCATTCCGGACTGGCGTTGCCCTGCACGAAGATGCGGTGGAAGATGCTGTCCTCCGGGTAGTAGATCCAGTGCTTGTCGGTGACGTCCTCGCGGGCGATGCCGATGTTGACGCAGCGGATGGAGACATGGCGCAGGCCGCGCGCCGCCGCCCTCACCTCCTCCGGCGCCTCCTTGCCGATCAGCTTGACGAGCTCCGGCAGCGGCATGGTGCTGATCAGGTGTTCGTACTTGATGCGGCGGCCGTCCGCCAGCGCCACCGCGTGCTCGCCCGGCAACACCCGCGCCACGTCGGCGTTGAGCTCGACCTGGCCGCGGATGTGCGGCAGGAAGCCCGACACCAGCGCCTGGAAGCCGCCCTTGCGCGGATAGCCGAAGCGCGCGTTCGGCCCCTGCGGCTTGGCCACCGGCCGCAGCGCGCCGTCGATGATCTCGCCCAGGTCCGGCAGCGGCACGCGCCCGCCCAGCCACGAGGTTTCCATCTCGCACAGCGGCACGGTCCAGATCTTCTTGTTGTACGGAATCGCGAAGTGCTTGGCGATGCCGGCGCCCCACACCTGATGGATGAACTCCTCGAAGCTCCGGGTGCTGCGCCGGCGCGCGGCGGCGCCGGCGTTGGCCGCGTCGGCCGTGCCGTCGGCGCAGCAATCCTCGACCGCCTCGGCGGCGCAGGCCGGCGCCGCCTCGGCCCCGCCGTAGCGGGCGTCGATGGCGCCGACGATGCACTCCTTGATCACGTCCGGCGGCAGGCCGTACAGCGCGCCCTGGAACGGATAGCGGGTGTACACCTGCTTGCTGTAGATCCAGGCCTCGCGCATCTGCCAGTGCTGGTTGTCGCCGAGCAGGATGTCGTACAGCTTGAGCACGTACGGATCGTTGGAGAACATGATGTGGCCGGCGTAGTCGAAGGTGAAGCCGGCGTCCTGGATCGAGCGGCACCAGCCGCCGACGGTCGGGTTACGCTCCAGCAGCATGGTGTCGGCGTCGCTGTGGTAGGCCGCCGACAGGCCGGTCGGCCCGCCGCCGATGATCAGGCAGCCGACGCCCTTGGACGGCGGCGTCGCGCGCAGCGGGTTGATCTTGCCCGGCTCGGCGTAGCCGGCCGCGTCGACGGCGCCGCCCGGCGCGCGGCGCGCCGGATTGCCCGGCTTGCCGTCGATCAGCGCGCGCATCCGCTCGGCCGTGGCGTCCCACGAGGTGGCGGCGACGATCTCGCCCATGCGCGCGGCCATGGCGGCGGTCCGCTCGGCGGTCTGCGCCAACGCCGCCTCGCAGTGGGCGATGAACTCGGCGTGGTCGTGGCCGATGGCGACGACGTCGCCGTAGGGTTGCTCCACGTCGGTGATGGCGGTGCTGACGATCGGCAGCGCCGCCGCCATATACTCCAGCACCTTGGTCGGGCTGATGAACCTGGTCGAGTCGTTCAGCGCGAACGGCAGCAGGCAAACGTCCCAGCCGGCCAGGAAATGCGGCAGCGCATGGTAGGGCTGCTGCCCCAGGTAATGGATGTTCTGGCGCTGCGGCAGCGTCGCCGGATCGACCTTGAGCACCGGCCCGACCAGCACGATCTGCCATTCGGGATGGGCGTCGGCCGTCGCGGCGATCAGCCCGAGGTCGAAGCGCTCGTCGATGACGCCGTAGAAGCCCAGCCGCGGGCGCGGGATGTCCAGGTGCAGCGGATGGCCGTTGCCGCGGTCCAGCGCCTGCTCGAAATGGATCGCGTCGACGCTGCTGGCGAAGCAATGGACGTTGCCGTGGCGGCCGCGCTTGGCCTCGTACAGGCTGGGACCGCCGGTGAACACCAGGTCGGCGATGTTGAGCAGCGCGCTCTCCCGCTGCAGCAGTTGCTTGGGCGGATTCTTGAACGCCGACAGCTCGTCCATGCAGTCGTACACCACCAGCGACGGATGCAGCTGCGCCAACAGCGGCAAGGCCATCGGGGTGTAGAACCACACCACCGGGTCTTCGCCGTCGGGCACCAATCCCTTCAGCAGCATTTGCAATATGGGGATCTGATCGTCGTGGAATCCGCTCGCCCGCGCCGGCGTGCGCGGCTGCAAGACCGTCAGGTTGGGCGCCGGACTGTAGGAGTGCAAGCGCGCGGGCCCCTCGTCGAGCACCGGCTCCTCGACGAACAGCACTTTATAGTGCTGCGCCAGCCGGGTCAGCAACTGCTGCGGGCGCTGATAGACGAAGTCCCATCGCAGGTGGCAAAAGACGATGACGGTTTGCATGATTCTCTCCTTGTTTTGCCCTCGCGGGTCGTTGGTGATGCAGAGGTGGTCGGTCAGCCGCTGCGCCTGGCGCAGGGCCTCGGCGTAGGGCTGTACCAGTCGGCGCGACAGCGGGTCCGGCCCGTCGCGGTCAAGATCCCAGAGACCGCTGTGGTGCCAATGGTGTTCGTGTTCCCAATCGGGACGGTCGATGATCGGATACGGGCAGATGCCGAGCATGTCGACCCCGTGCCGCATGGCGCGCGCCGCCTCGGCCGCCATCTCGCGGATCCAATCGCCGCGGCCGCTGCCGACGTGGCTGGTCTCGGCCAGCAGCAGCGGCCGCGCGTAGCGCCGCTGCAGTTCGATCAGGATTTGATGCAGCGGTCGGCGCCGCGGATCGGCCAGGTGCCACCACAGCCGCAGGTTGCTGCCGCTCTCCCATTGGTTGCTGTGATAATAGTTGCCGCCGATGATGTCCAGGTAGCGCGGCGCGCCGCCCAGCTCGGGTTCGCGCCGGCCGCACAACATGTCCCACGCCTCGAACTGCGATGCGCGCCAGCCGGCGGCCTGCGCCGCCCAGTCCGGCCGCCCCGCCGGCGCGATCACATGGATCAGCGGGTCGCATTGCAGCATGCGCGCGCCCGGCGTCACCGCCCAGATGGCGTCGCAGCCGGCGACGCTGGCGCGGATCAGCTGGCGCTTGGCGTCGACGTCGGCGCGTTCGTGGTACATATTCTTGCAATGGAACATGTGCACCGACAGGCCCCAGCTGGTGAACGAGATTTCGTTGACCGGCGAGTACACCGGCGCGTCGCCGGCGTGCGGCGCCAGATACTCGGCGGCGGCGCGGCAGAAGCGCGCGAAGCGCGGCACGAACTCCGGCCCGAAGACATCGATCTCGCCGGGCCAGCCGTAATGGCAGAAGGTCCAGCAGATCTGCAGGCCGAACTCGCGCGCCGCCCGCAGCCGGCCGTCGAGGATGGAGAAATCGAACACGCCGTCGCGCTCGGCCAGGCGCCAGCCGATCGACTCGCGCACGGTGCGGATGCCGAAGCGCGCCAGCAGCGCGTAGTCGTCGCGGGCGCGCTCGAGATGGCCGGTGACCCGGTTCATGTCCAGCGCGCGGCCGGCGCGGTTGACGTGGTCGGCGCCCTCGTAGCCGGCTTGCCAGAAGGTGGCGAACGGCGGCGCGGCGCGGTGTCGGAGGTCCATGGCGGCCTTTCAGTCGGGTCCGTTGCGGGTGGCGGCGCTGATCTGCTCCAGCGGGATCTTCGGCGTGCGGTCGGCGTTGAGCAAGCCGTTGGTCTCCTGGAAGGTGTCGGCGAACTGGGTGTAGCAAAAGCCGCTGAACATCGGGCTCTCGTTGACGACCCGCAGCAGCGCGCGGTAGCGCTCGCGGAAGGCGGCCGCCGTGTCGGCGCGCGTATACCCCCAGGTCGCCCGCTCCGGCGCATGGGGGTCGTAGGCGATGCCGCCGAATTCGGTGAGCATGATCGGCTGGCCGCGGTGCGGGAAACCGTCCAGCGTCAGGATGCGCCCGCCCGGACGGCGCCGGTCGAACAAGGTCTGCGCCGCGCCGTCCATTTCATACCGGACGCGCAGGCGCTGCGGATCGCCGTCGTAGTCGTGGATGCCGAGGATGTCGGTGGCCGACGCTTCCCAGCCGTCGTTGCCGATCACCGGCCGGGTGGCGTCGAGCACCCGCGTCAGGTGGTACAGCGCCTCGACCGCGTTGCGGTGGGCCTGGGTCGCCGTCAGGTTGGGCACGCCCCACGATTCGTTGAACGGCACCCAGACGATGACGCACGGATGACTGTAGTCGCGCTCGATCGCCTCGCTCCATTCCCGGACCGAGCGCGACACCGCGCGCGGACTGAAGGCGTAGGCCGACGGCATCTCCTCCCAGACCAGCAGGCCGAGGGTGTCGGCCCAGTACAGGTAGCGCGGGTCTTCGATCTTCTGGTGCTTGCGCACGCCGTTGAAGCCCATCGCCTTGGCCAGCTCGACATCGCGCCGCAGCGCCTCGTCCGACGGCGCGGTCATCAGCGATTCGCTCCAGTAGCCCTGGTCGAGCACCAGCCGCAGCAGATAGGGCCGGCCGTTGAGCATGAAGCGGTCGCGGTTGACCGACACCGAGCGCAGCGCCGTGTAGGAACGCACCACGTCGAGCACGCGGTCGCCGTCGCGCAGGATCAGCTCGGCGTCGATCAGCGTCGGGCGCTCGGGGCTCCACAGCAACTCGTTGCGCGAATCATCGATGCCGGGATCGGACAAGGCGATCTTGCGGTTGGCCTCCTGGCCGACCAGCATGTAGACGTCGTCGGCCAGCAGCTTGTCGCCCACCCTCAGCCGCACCTCGACCGACAGTCCGGAGGTTTGCTCGCCGGCCGCCAGCACCTCGCAGCCGATCTCGAAGCCGTCGAAGATCGGCGTCCAGCGCAGCGTCTTGATATAGGTCGGGCCGACCGGCTCGAGCCACACCGTCTGCCAGATGCCGGTGGTGCGCGGATACCAGATCGAATGCGGCTCGCGCTGCCAGTCCTGCTTGCCGCGGGGCTTGGCCAGGTCGGCCGGATCGTCCTCGGCGCGCACCACCAGCACCTGCGGCGCGCCGTCGATCAACGCGTCGGTGATGTCGGCGCTGAACGGCGTGTGGCCGCCCTCGTGCTGCGCCACCAGCAGGCCGTTGACCCAGACCCGCGCGGCGTAGTCGACCGCGCCGAAATGCAGCAGCGTGCGCTCGCCGCGCGGCGCCGCGTCGAAGCCGAGGCGGTACCAGACGCAGGGATGGAAATCCCGGTCGCCCAGTCCGCTGGCGGCCGCCTCCGGCGCGAACGGCACGACGACCCGCAGGTCCCACCCGATATCGTCGTCGGGGCCGCTGAAGCGCAGCGCGTCGTCGTAGGCGAATTCCCACTCGCCGTTCAGCGACGTCCAGTCCCGGCGGACCAGTTGCGGCCTTGGATATTCAAACTGGCTCATTTAAATTCCTTTTAATAAACAAGGTCTTGCGGGAAACAAATGTAAATTCTCTTAAGACCTTAGTTCACATTCGCCAATCTTAGTCATCCCCGGCGCGCTTGAATGTGAACCATCCAACAGTGCGCGACAATTGACGCGGATGCGGCCGCACCGACGCCGCCGTGTAGGACGGCGCCGACCGCGCGGCAAGCGTTTCGACGCCAGCGCTCGGCCGCCGATTGGGATAGGATTTTCAAACGGAGACGACTAGCGTCCAGCCACCGCCGGGGACCACCATGCTGCAATACCTGATCCAGATGACCGCCGTCCAAGGCGACGAATGCCACTTCAGCCTTTCCCGCGAGGACTTGCGCCGGATACGCGCCGCGCGCACCGGCAGGTCGTTCGACCTGGACAACTACATCGCCTATCTGACGGCGGACCAACAGCTGGCCTTGTCGCGCCGCCCGGCCCATGAGGAAACGGTGCTCGTTTGCTACGGCGACATCTGCCGCAAGCTCGCCGAGGCGGAGATCGAGGACGGCGAGCGCGCGGCGGGCCGATAGCCGCTCGGCGCGTGGCGCGCTTGCGTGGTTTGGCGCACGGTGCGCGCGCCGCGGCCGACCCACACTGGTCGTCCGCAGTCCCACAACCCTGGAGGTTCCCAATGAAAACCACCCGTTTGTCCGCCGCCATGATGGTGGCGTTCGCAACCGTTCAAACCGTTTCCGCGCAAACAGCGCCGCTCGCCAAAGGGGACGCCGACCGCCTGGTCGCCCTCGCCCAGGCGAATCTCGCCGAGATCGCCGCCGGCAAAATGGCGTTGGAGAAAAGCGGCAACGCCGACGTCAAGGCCTTCGCCCAGCAGATGATCGACGACCACGGCAAGGGCCTCGACGAGACCCGGCGACTGGCGGCGTCGAAGAATGTCGCGCTGCCGGCCGAGCCGGACGCCGCGCATCGCAAAATGGCCGCCGACATGCAAAAACTGACCGGCCCCGCCTTCGACAAGGCCTACGTCGCCAAGGCCGGCGTCGGCGACCACGCCAAGGTGCACGCCGCGCTCAGGAAGGACATCGCCGGCGCCGGGGACGCCGACGTCAAGGCGCTGGCGACCAAGCTCGAGCCCATCGTCGCCCGCCACGGCGAGATGGCGAAGAAGTTGAACGCGGATATGAAATAACCGGGAGAACATCATGACGGTCCGATTAAAACCATTGGCGTCGCAAATCATCGTCATCACCGGCGCCACCAGCGGCATCGGCTTGACCACCGCGCGCGCGGCCTGCGCCAAGGGCGCCAAGCTGGTGTTGGCGGCGCGCGACAGCGAGGCGCTCGACCGGCTGGCCGGCGAACTGCGCGCCGCCGGCGGCGACGCGCTGGCGGTGCCGACCGACGTCGGCGTGCACGAGGAGGTGGCCGCGCTCGGCGCCGCCGCCGTGCGCCGCCACGGCCGCGTCGACACCTGGGTCAACAACGCCGGCGTGTCGATCTTCGGCCGCAACCAGGACGTGCCGCTGGAGGACCAGCACAAGCTGTTCCAGACCAACTTCTGGGGCGTGGTGCACGGCTCGCTGGTGGCGCTCGATCTGATGAAGGAAGGCGGCGGCGCGATCATCAATCTCGGCAGCGAGGTGTCGGACCGGGCGGTGCCGCTGCAGGGCATGTACTCCGCCTCCAAGCACGCCGTCAAGGGCTACACCGACTCGCTGCGCATGGAGATCGAAAAGGATGGCGCGCCGATCTCGGTGACGCTGGTCAAGCCGGCCGGCATCGACACCATGTTCCTCGGCCACGCCCGCAACTACATGAGCAACGAGCCCGAGTTGCCGGCGCCGCTGTACGCGCCGGAGCTGGTGGCCGACGCCATCCTGTACGCCGCCGAACATCCGCGACGCGACATCTTCGTGGGCGGCGCCGCCAAGCTGGTGTCGCTCGAGGGCCAGGCGATGCCGCGCATGCTCGACAAGTTCATGAACCTGATGATGTTCAGGCAGCAGCAAAAAGACCAGCCGTCCGCGCCGGACCGCGTCGACGCGCTGTACCGTCCGAACGGCATGGCGCTGCGGCAGCGCCAGGGCGGGCATCGCAGCAAGACGCGCGAGCGCTCGGCCTACACCTATCTGACCACGCGCGGCAAGCCGCTGGCGCTGTCGCTGCTGGTCGGGGGCGCGCTGCTGGCGGCTTGGAAAATTAACCGCGGCAACGGCGCGCGACGCCGGCAATAAGGCGACCCCGGGCCGGGGCGGGGTTCGTGGAGTTGTCCTACCGATCGACTTGCCCCGGTCCTACGCGTGCGCGCAGGATTCACGCGCATCATGATTTCACGCCGACGGTTCGGTCGGCTTGCATCCCAGGAGAGGCTTCTTTCCTGCCCAAGACCCAAGGAGAAATCATGTTTTCACATAACAAGCGACTGCAGTACACCGTGAACGTTCGCGAGAGCAACCCCGGTTTGGCCAACCTGATGCTGGAACAGTTCGGCGGTCCGCAAGGCGAGCTCGCCGCCGCCTGCCGCTACTTCACGCAGGCGTTGGCGGAGGACGACCCCGGCCGCAAGGACATGTTGATGGACATCGCGACCGAGGAGCTGAGCCATCTGGAGGTGATCGGCAACATCGTCGTCATGCTGAACAAGGGCGCCAAGGGCCGCCTGGCCGAAGGCGTCGACGAGGAAGGCGAACTGTATCGCTCGATCACCGGCGCCGGCAACGACAGCCATCTGACGCAGGTGCTGTACGGCGGCGGCGCGCCGCTGGTCAATTCGGCCGGCGTGCCGTGGACCTCCGCCTATGTCGACAGCATCGGCGAACCGACCGCCGACCTGCGCTCGAACATCGCCGCCGAGGCGCGCGCCAAGATCGTCTACGAGCGTCTGATCAACCTGACCGACGATCCCGGCGTCAAGGAGGCGCTGGGCTTTCTGATGACGCGCGAGATCGCCCACCAGAAGTCGTTTGAAAAAGCGCTGTACGCGATCGAGCCCAATTTCCCACCCGGGAAAATGCAGGGTCGCGCCGAGTTCAGCAGCGTGTATTTCAATATGTCGCGGGGCGGGCCGGAGATCCAGGGCGCCTGGAACAGCGGACCGAAATGGCGCGTCATCAGCGATCCCAACCAGCAAATGGCGGTCGACGGCGGCGACGGCGGCGCGCGGGTCGGCGTCACACAAACTGAAGAGAACCTGCTCGCGCGGATGGCGGCGCGGACCAGGTCCGACCCCGCCGCCGAACCGCTCACCGGGGCGGAGATCGGCGCCCGCTTGTCGGACGACGACGAGGACTACCCCGACGGCATCGAGCCGCTCGACGATGCAAGCCGCAACGGCGGCGCCGGGCGTCCAGCGCATTGACCTTCATGAGCAGAGCGCTGTCTTCGACGCCTTGGCGCCTCGGCGTCGGCACCGTCATCGCCGTGGGCGGCATGCTGCTGCTCGCGCGGCAATGCGTGTCGGCGTTGAGCGCCCTGCCGGCGCCGGCGCGCCTGGCGCTCGCCGGCGGCCTGCTGGCGGCGGGCGCCACCGCCGCGGGCACCCTGCCGGTGCTGCTGGCCAAGAAGCTGTCGCCGCGCCATTACGACGCCGCGCTCGGTCTGGGCGGCGGCGTGATGCTGGCGGCCACCGCGTTTTCGCTGCTGCTGCCGGCGATCGCCGCCAGCAAGGCCGGCGGCGCGGGACCGTGGGGCGCCAGCCTGATCGTCGGCGCCGGCGTGCTGCTGGGCATGGCGGTGGTGATGCTGCTGAGCCATCTGGTGCGGACCGAACGCGTGCTGGAAAACGGCGGCGTCGGCGACAACGGCGCGGCCTTGTCGCGTGCCTGGCTGTTCGTCGGCGCGGTCGCGCTGCACAATCTGCCGGAGGGTTGGGCGATCGGCGTGGCGTACGGCGGCATCGACCCGGTCAAGGCCGGCACGCTGGCGACCGGCATCGCGATACAGGATATTCCGGAGGGGCTGGTGGTGGCGCTGGCCTTGCGCGGCGTCGGCTACGGCCGCGTGTTTTCGGCCCTTCTGGGCGCGGCGTCGGGCCTGATCGAACCGGCCGGCGCGGTCGCCGGCGCGCTGCTGATCGACGTCAGCGCCGGCTTGCTGCCGTGGGGACTGGCCAGCGCGGCGGGCGCCATGTTGTACGTGACCTGCCATGAAGTCATACCGGAGTCGCACCGCCACGGCAATAGCCGGACCGCGTCCTGCGCCTTCGTCATCGGCTTCATTATCATGATGGTGCTCGATACCGCGTTTTCTTGACGCTGGCGCCCGACATGACGTCGGCCAGCGACTAACCCATAGGGACCGGGGCGACGACGCCCTAGTATGGCTATGCGTCTGTCAGCGCTTGATCGGCTTCTCCTGCGGCGTCACGAACCCGATGGGCCGTTTCGCGGCTGGTTCCGGCGGCGCCATCAATGCACGAATGGCATCGAATATCTGCTTGAGTTGCACACGGGTGCTTTGCTCGAAGGTGTCCGTCTTCAACGACATCTGTTCCGTCTTACGCTCCAGATCATTTAGCCGCAGCGCCAGTTCTTCGTTCGATACGATCAGCTCGCGCAACCGCACAAAGGCGCGCACCACATAGACCGAAACCTGCGTGGCCTGCGGGCTATTAAGGATCATGGCCGCCATGATCGCGCCGTGCTCGGTGAAGACGAAAGGCGCGTAGCGCCGACCTCCCCTGCCGACGTCTAGTCCGATTGAGGTCGCAAATTGCGACCTCAAAGTGGCAAACTCACCCTCGCTGAGCTGGAACATGAAGTCGGCAGGAAAACGCTCTTCGGGACATGAACCAGTAAATCCAGCATGAAGACCTCCTCGTTAAAAGCAGGCTTGGCAGTGCATTTCGTGCCGCCGGACGACAGAAGGGGCGAAAGCGACAACTCATCGCCAGCGCCCCTCGCAGTGTCCTGTGCGGCGCATAGCTACCTTAATCAACACGTTGGCCATGGCTTCGGGCGAAACGGGCGACGCAAGCCATGCACGAGTAGATGCCGCTCAATGAGCTGCGCCAAGCTCGCGGCTTCTTGCAGATTGCGATAACACCTCAAGGCGATGGGCGGTGCGTTGGAGATCATCCCCGAACGGCTCGCTGGCGGCTGGGTACCCGGCTGTGCGACGCGCTTGACGTCGACGCGGCCATGACGCTTCAGCGCCATCACGCCGTACTGGACCGCGCTGCCGTTGCTGGAGCGCGGGACCCCGGCGCGGGTGCTGCCGGAGTGGCATGCCGACGCGCTGCCGCTGTCGATTTACTACACCAGCCGCAAACTGGTGCCCGCCAAGGTGAGGGTATTTGTCGACTATATCGTCGACGAATTCCGCGCCAGCGGCCATGCGCTGCGCTTCCGGCCAAAGTAAGCCGCGCCGGCCGCGGCGAAGTGCGTTAATCTCTCGTTAATCGCCGTCCTCTATGCTGCCGTTCCCGGCATCGCATTCTTACGAGAGGTCCCACTTGCACATATTATTGGTCGAAGACGACGTGATGCTGGCCGAGGCGGTGTGCGATGGCGCGCGCCAGCAAGGTTGGCGCATCGATCACGCCGCCGACGTCGCCGCCGCGCGCCTCGCCCTGCTCGACCGCCTGTATTCCGTGGTGCTGCTCGACCTCGGCTTGCCGCGCGAATCCGGCCTGGGCTTGCTCGCCTCCATGCGCGCCCGCTACGACGTCACCCCTGTGCTGATCCTGACCGCGCGCGGCCAGATGAGCGAGCGCATCGCCGGCCTCGACGCCGGCGCCGACGATTACCTGGTCAAGCCGTTCGAATTCGACGAGCTGTGGGCCCGCGTGCGCGCCGTGATCCGCCGCAGCCAGGGCCGCGTGGTGCCGCTGCTGACCTGCCGCGACATCGAACTCGACGTCACCAAGCGCGCCGTCACGCGCGGCGGCGAGCGCGTCGCACTGAGCGCCTACGAATACCGCACGCTGCTGGCGCTGCTGGAGCGCCCCGGCCACGTGATCACCCGCGGCCACCTGGAGGAAGTGGTGTACGACGGCGCCGGCGACATCGGCAGCAACACCATCGCCGTCTTCATCCACCAGCTGCGGCGCAAGCTCGGCGAGGACGTCATCGTCACCGTGCACGGCCAGGGCTACACCATCGGCGCGGCGGCGACATGATGTCGCTGCGCCGCCGCGTGCGCATGGTGCTGGCGCTGGCGTTTTTCGCCTGCTGGATCGTCGGCGGCGGCGCGCTGGTGGTCTACACCTGGCGCAGCGGCGACAGCGTCTGGGACGCGAAGATGCAGGCCTTCGCCAACAAGCTGATGATGGCGATGCCCGCCGACCAGATGGACGAGGGACCGTTCGGCGGCGGCCTGCAACTGCCCTTCGACAGCGAGGCGGAGCAGGAGAACTTCAGCTTCCAGGTGTGGAACGGCAAAAGCCGCCCCTTCATCAAGACGCCGGACGTGCCGGAGCGCCCCTTCCACGACCTGCGCCAGAACGGTTTTTTCAGCACCGAGATCGACGGCAAGAAGTGGCGCGTGTATTCGGTGTCGGACCGCAGCGGCCTGGTGACCATCCAGGTGGCCAATCTGCAAAGCGTGGTCGATTGGGAGATGCAGCGCGAGGCGCTGATCGCGCTCTCCATCCTGACCGTGGTGCTGGTCGGGGTCGGGCTGGTGCTGGAATACGCCTTGTACCGCGCGCTGCGGCCGATCGGCGCCATCGGCGCCTCGGTGCTGCGCCGGCAAAAATTCGACCTGACGCCGCTGCCGCTGAACCAGTTGCCGGCCGAATTGCGGCCGCTGGTCGAGTCGTTCAACCATCTGCTGCTGCGGCTCGACGAGGCGGTCGATTCCGAGCGGCGCTTCATCGGCGACGCCGCGCATGAACTGCGCACGCCGCTGGCGGCGCTGCAGGCCCAGGCCGAAGTGGCGCTGGGCGCGACGCTGCCGGCCGAGAAGGACGCCGCGCTGGTCAAGCTGCTGGCCGTGGCCCGGCGCAGCACGCGGCTGGCGGAACAGCTGCTCGACCTGGCCCGGCTCGACGCCGGCGCCACCGCCGCCCGCGCCACGTTGGCCGACGCCGGAGAATTGATCCGCCACGTCGCGCATGAATACGAATTCCACGCCGAGCAAACGCGGCGCACCCTGATCATCGACGCCGCGCCGTGCCGCATCGCCTGCGACATCGATGAAATCGCGATCCTGCTGCGCAACCTGGTCGACAACGCGCTGCGCTTCGCGCCGGCGGACGGAGGGCGGGTACGCATCGCCTGCGGCCACGCCGATACGTCGAACGGTCCGCGCGTCTACCTGGAAGTGTCGGACGACGGCCAAGGCGTACCGGAGGCCGAGCGCGAATTGATCTTCCAGCGCTTCCACCGCGTCGTCGAAGGCAACAGCGGACGCGGTAGCGGCATCGGCCTGTCGCTGGTGGCCGGCATCGCGCGCCTGCACCAAGCCGGCATCGTCACCGGCGCCGGCATTGAAGGACGCGGCTTCAGCGTCCGCGTCCTTTTCCCTAGCCCTTAAAAACTATACAGATAGCCAAACTTCACGCCGGCCTCGCTGGAGCGGTCCACCAGCGGGCTGTCCTTGATCGCCCCGCCCAAGCTGGTGGCGCTGAAATCGACGAAGACATTGTGGCGCTGCGACACCGCGTAGCCGACGCGCAGCCCCAGTTCCGCGTTGGTGGCCGACTTGCCCGTGTACTGGGCGCGGCCGGCGCGCACTTCGGAAGCGCGCACGCCGTAGTAGTAGTCGACGTATTTATCGTCGTGCCAGTTGGCCGACACGCGCGGCGTGATGGTGAAGGCGCCGGATTTGAAGTTGCGGTTCAACTCCACCTTGAAGCGCTTGCCCTCGGCGTCGCCGGTGGCGCTGAGCGCTTCGGCCGACGCGTTGATGACGCTGCCGCGCCAGATCGCCGCGCCGCCCAGCCACAGGCCGCCCTTGCGTTCCGCCATGCCGGCCAGGAACGGCGAATCCTTCGCTTTGTAGCCATCGCCCGAGTAGCGCGCGCGCAGCCGGAACGATATCGGTCCCGCCGACGGCAGCTTGGCGTCCAGCGTGGTGCCGAAGAAGCTGACGTAGCGGTTCTCGTATAACAGCAACGGGAGTCCCGACAGATCGTTGTCGAAATCGCGATAGGCCTTGCGGTCGAAACCGACGCCCAGGCCGAGCCCCCACTGCGATCCGGCTTCGACTTCCTTGGCGGCGATCTCCGGCGCCAGTACCTGGGCCTGAGCCGTCTGCTGCAACGCCAGCGACAAGGCTGCGACCAGAATGGTGTTTGCATGTTTCATGGGATTTGCTTTCATGTTGGTGATGCCAGGGTTAAGTACGGGAACGTACGAAAGAGATGCTGGCCACATGGCGGCGCAGGCCGCCGATGTGGCCGCTCGATTTGTGGCTGGAGGCGTAGAAGTTTGTGTCGCCACCGGATGGTGGCTGCGGCTGGCGCCTTGATGCGCTTGCAAGGAGGGCAAGCGCGAAAATGCGATATCTATATTTCAACACTCGCGACCTTCACCAAAAATTCATGAATGCATAATGCCTACCTCGCATTAATGAATTTTTAGGATAGCTCGTATTCAGTTCACGGAAGAACGTCGAACACCAGGAACTGCGTCACCTCTCTTGCCAGGAAATTATCATCCGCGACGAAGACGATAGACTCATGGCCGTTCGCCAGCCTTGGTCCCCAAGCCATGCCTTCGATGTTTCCCACCCAAGGCAGACGCAGGGTCGCGAAGTCCAGCAACAGACGCTTGCGCGCCGGAGTGTAGGTCGAGTTCCGCAAGCTATCGAGCGGCGCGATGTCGGTGGCCTCGGACAAATCCACTTCAATCAGCTTGACATAAAAACTAAAATTACCCTCGGCGTCCTGCACGCCGGAGCGCTCGATCGCATACAGATGTTGCTCATCGATCGCCAGGATCTCCGCTACGCCGTTGTCGGCGAACCTACCCGGCGCCGGCGCATGCGCGATCGCTTCGATCGGATAGGCGAACTGCTTCAGCAGCCGGCCGCTCCGGTCGAAGCGGCTGATCCGCACCACCGCGCCGGATGACGGCGTCGCCACCGGACCATCCTGATACAGCGGCGCCTCCATCGCCAGCCACAGCGAACGCCCATCCGGCGCAAAGGCCAGCCCCTCGAAAGACTGGTTCGAGCGCGCACCCTCCTCGCGCTCCGGCCGGACATGCAGCATCTCCGGCATAGTCAGATCCTTCATCAGGCGGCCATCGGCCGACGCCTGCCGGACGAACGGTTGATGGCCGCGTTTACGGTCACCTTCGCTGCTGTACCAGATGCTATCGTCGAGCGGATCGTAGCGGATGGATTCGATATCCGGCACCTCGCCGCCACGCGCCTGCACCGTCGCCGCGCCGGGATAAGGCGTGCCGTCGGCTTGGCGGAAGTAATGCACTTCGTTCAGCGACACCGATCTGAAAGCATGTTCGTCGTAGTCCAGGCGCGCGGTGTAGAAACGCGCCGGATTGATCTCGGAACGGTCATCGCTTTCCAAGATCCATGCGCCGCTGCGTGGGTTATAGTCGATGCCCGACAGGCCGCCGACCACGGTATCCTTGAAGTCCAGCCGCGATGCGAGGCGCTGTTCACCGATGAAGCGCAGGCTGGCGCCCGGCATATGGGCCGTCGGCGGCCGCACCGTCGCGACGCCGCAAGCGTTCAACGCGGAGCATAGCAACAGCGCGCGCAAGCCGTTGGCGAGCAGCCGCTTCACGGCAAGCGTTCAATCGCGTCGTGCACCAACGCCAGCAGCGCATCGTTGCGTACCGCCGTCATGGCCAGCAGGTTGGCCGGATGCGCGGCGTCGATCTGCTCGCCGAACCACGCCAGCGCGTGGCCGGCGGTTGGGCCGGCGCGCCAATCGACTTCGATGTGGCATGGCTCGCCGGTGAACAGCGTCTCGTCGATCAGGTAGGCCACCGGGCAGGCGTCGTGCAGCAGCGGATCGAGTTCCGCGTAGGCCTCCAGCATGCCGGCAGCGGCCTTGCCGCAGGCGCCGTCCATGGCGTGGAAGGAGGCGATCCATGCCGGCGTCATGATCGCTGAACTGGTGACGTCGAGCGGGAACAGCACGGCGTTGGCGCCGGAGGCCAGCACCATCTCGGCCGCCACCGGATCGGCGTAGAAATTGAATTCGGCGGCGGGCGTGATATTGCCGGGGAAGCGCAAGGCGCCGCCCATCACCAGCAGCCGCCGCGCGCGTTGCAGTATGCCCGGAGACAGGCTCTCGGCCAGCGCGAGATTGGTCAACGGGCCGGTGGCCACCAGCTCGATCGTCTGCGGCGGATGCGCCAGCAGGATTTCCACCAGCCGGTTGGCCGCATGGCCTTCCTGTACCGGCGCGCCGGGTCCGACGTAGACGCCGCCCAGGCCATCCTCGCCATGTACCAAGTTGCAGCGCGCGTCGGGATAGCCCAGCGGCCGCGCCGCGCCGGCGTAGACCGGGACCAGCGGCCGCCCGGCCAGGTCCATGATCTTGCGTGCGTTGCGCGCTGTCGTGGCGGCGGGCCGGTTGCCGGCCACCGTGGTCACGGCCAGCACCTCCAGCGCGCCGCTGCCGGCGGCGAGCAGCAGCGCAAGCGCGTCGTCGATGCCTGGATCGCAGTCGATGATAATTTGTTTCATGCAGTGTCCTTTGATGTCATCAGTTGTTCGATTTCGTGACGTGGCGGCTGTGCGGCCTGCGCGCCGGGCCGGGTGCACGCTATCGCCGCGGCCGCGGCGGCATAGCGCATGGCGCGTCGCCGGTCGGCGCCCTCGGATATGGCGGCGGCGAAGACGCCGGCGAAGGTGTCGCCCGCGCCAGTGGTGTCGCGGACCGCGACCTCGAAGGCCGCGACGGTCAGCATCGCGCCGCCGGGATCGGCCAGCAAGGAACCCTGCGCGCCCAGCGTGACCAGCACCTCGCAGCCATGGCGGGCCGCGAGGGCAAGCGCCAGTTCAGCCGGCGCGGCGCCCTCGCCGGCCAGCTGCTGTAGTTCGTGCGCGTTGACGATCAGAATATCGACGGCGTCGAGATCCGGCGGATGTTCAGGGTCCAGCGGCGAGGCGTTCAGGATCACCCGGCAACCGAGTTGTTTCGCGCGCCGCGCCAGCGCCATCGTCGCGCCGATGTCGGTTTCAAGCTGCAGCGACAGGCAATCGCTTGCGCGCAGCACCTGGTCCGGTACTTGATCCGCCACGGCGGCCAGGTTGGCGCCGGCCGCCACCACGATCGAGTTCTCACCCTTGGCGTCCACCATGATCAGCGCCATGCCCGTGGCCTGACCGGCCATCGCGACGACGCCGGCGAGATCGACACCTGCCGACGTCATCGCTCCCAGCGCGGTCGCGGCGAAGGCGTCGTCGCCGGTCGCGCCGAACATTTTCACCTCGGCGCCGAAACATCTCGCGGCATGCGCCTGATTGGCGCCCTTGCCGCCGGGCGACAGCATGGCCTGGCCGCCCAGCACGGTCTCGCCGGGCAAGGGCAGGCGCGGCGTCGCCACGCCGACATCCACATTGATGGAGCCGAATACGCAAATCATGCGGCGCTCCCCGACAGCAGCGACTCGACGCCGGCGAGGTCCGGCAACGCGGTCCGCGCACCCATCGCGGCGACGGTGCGGCTTGCGGCGGCGCAGGCGAAGCGCAAGCACTCGCGTAGCGTCGCGCCATCCAGCCAGGCCGACAGGAAGGCGGCGTTGAAGCTGTCGCCGGCGCCCGCCGTGTCGACCACTTGCGCGGCGAACGCGGGCTGCGTCGCTTCATCGTCGGCGTCGACCGCCATCGCCCCTGCGGCGCCAAGGCTGACCACCACCACCTTCGGCCCCAGCGCCAGCACCTTCCGCATGGCGTCGAAGGACACCGCGCCCGGGCTGCCGGCCGCAAAGCCGGATTCGTTGAAGAACACGATGTCGGCCAGCGCCGCCCGCGACCGCATGGCGTCGGGATCGGGGGCGACCGCCGCCTCCAGGTCGATCGCGACCAATGCGCCCTGCTCGCGCGCGATGGCGCTCAGCACCTTGTACTCGTCAAGGTCGTAAGGCATGGCGTAGGCGACCCGCGACTCGGCCATCGCCAGCGTCAGCGCCCGCCGGTCCAGCGGCGCCGTCTCCATCGGCTGGTAGATGACGGATTTTTCGCCGGACGGCGTCACGATCACGATCGCGGAGGCCGACGCCGCGCCCTGCTCGCGCCGCAGGTACGTCATGTCCACGCCGAAGCGCGCGAACGAATCCCTGAGCACATCGCCGTTGGCGTCGGCGCCGGCGCGGCCGAAGACTGTGGCGCTCATGCCCAGCCGGGCCACGCCGCAGGCCACGTTCGCGGTGGTGCCGCCGGCCAGTGTGCCCAGCGGACGACCCAGCACTTTCTCGCCAAGCGCCGGCGGCTCGCTGGCCGCGATCACAATGTCGGCGCATGGATCGCCGAACGACAGCAGCTGCCAGCGCCGCCGCTCGTCCCCTCGTGCAGTATTCTTCATTACGGTCCTTTGATTATTTCATCGCCAGCGACGCCAGCTCGGCGGACATGCGGTCCAAGTCGAATTCCGCCGCGTTGACCTGTTTGAATTCGTTCATCAAATCCTGCGGTAGGGCCGCCGTCCCGCGCAAGGCGCCGACGATCGCCCCGGCCATCGTCGCGATCGAATCGGTGTCGTTGCCGATCGATGCGCTCAGCGCGATGGTGCGCAGCGGATCGCCTTGGGCATACGCTACCACGCCCAGCGCCGCCGGCACGGATTCCGCCGCCAGCACCGAGTTGCCGACCTCACTCTCCATCCGCCGCAGGAAGGCGTCGTCGCCGCGCGACTCGCGCGCGATGCGCAGCGCCATGCGCAGGCGCGCCATGTAACTCGGGCCGGCGACCAGGCGCGCATGCTCGCGCGCCAGCTGTTCGCCCAATAGCCCTCCCTGCTCCGCAGCTTCGAGCACGCTCGCCAGGTCGTCCGTCACCAGCGCCTGCGACGTGGCGGCGGCGACCGAACAGGCGGCCGATATCGCGACATCGGTATCGTGCGACGGCAAACAGGTCACCAGCGCGAATCGGCACGCGGCCTCCAGCCGGCCCGGATAGAGCAAGCCGGCCGGCGCCACCCGCATCGCCGCGCCGTTGGTCGTGCCGACCGTCGTCATCTTGCGCCGCGACTTGCCGATCACGCCAACCAGCGCCGTATCGCCGCCCTCACGCAAAGCCTTGACGATGCCGGCGGTGCTCGGCCCCATGAAGCCGGCCTTGGGGCTGTGCTCAGCCCAGTCTAGTAAACAGTTCACCCATTGCGCGCCGTTCAATTGGCCGCCGGCCTCGATCACGGCGCGCGTCAGATAATACATCTGGCTGGCGTCGTCCGTCACCTCGGCGCGGCGGCCGAGGTTTGCGCCGGCGAAGGTGTCGTGCGGCGGCTCGTCGAACACCGTCACCAGGCCGCCGTACTTGGCGGCGATTTCGTCGATGGTCCATTGTTCGGTGGGCGCGCCGAGGGCATCGCCCATGCCGGCCAGGACCAGCGATGCGTGGATACGGTCTTGTAGTATATTTTTATTCACGGTTGTCCTCTTGTTAGAATGAAGTTCGCCGACGGCCCGCCAGCACCAGGGCCAGGATGGTCACCAGCGGCGGCAGCATGTAGACCACCTGCGTCGGCCAGCCGATGGCGCCGAGGCGCGTCGCCAGCACGCCGGCGCCGCCGAACAGCAGCGCGGCGGCGAGCATGCCGAGCGGCCGGCGGGCGCCGAGAAAGACCGCCGCCAGCGCCAGGAAGCCGCGACCTGCGGTCATGTCGGCCTGGAACAGCGACAGATAGCCCATGCTCAGGTAGATCCCGCCGCAGCCGGCCAACAGGCCGCTGGCCAGCAGCGCCGCATACTGGACCCGACGCACCGGAATGCCGGCCGCCAGCGCGGCGGCGCGGTTCTCGCCCACCGCCCGCAGCCAAGTGCCGAAGCGGGTCCGCGTCAGGAAGAACGACAGCATCGGCACCGCCGCGAAGGCGGCGACCAACAGCACGTGATGACCGTTGCCGGTCTCGCCGTTGAACAGCAGGTTCGCCAGCGGCAGGCCGTCAAGTCCCGGCACCCACAGCGACGGCAGCACCGGCGTGGCGATGCTGGCGGTAGAGCCCTTGTCGCCGACCAGCGACACCAGCAGGAACACCGTCAAGCCGGCGGCCAGCAGATTGATGGCGATGCCGCCGACAATCAGGTCCGCGCCCAATTCAAGATGGAAGAACGCCAGCAAGGACGTCAATAACAACGCCGCCAGCAAGCCGGTGGCGCAGCCCAGCCACGGAATCAGCCATGGCGCCACACCGGGAAACCAGCGTTGCGCGTAGATGGCGCCGATCACGCCGAAGAAGGCGGCGATCAGCATGACGCCTTCCAGGCCGACGTTGATGCAGCCGGCCAGCTCCGACAACAGCCCACCCAGCGCGGCGAACAGGATCGGCGTCGCGGCGCGCAGCACGGCCAGCAGCACCAGGGCCGCGCCGGCGCCGCTCGCATCGGTCAGGTCGGGCATCATGTCCGGCTCCCGGTCCAGCGCGCCGGCAGCAGCCGGTCGGCCACCACGAACAGGATGATCAG
>Ga0247815_10000999_pt1 | contig 21937 bp, 19 predicted proteins | sample UWRJL194509B1_FD_181014 | JGI IMG/M metagenome (GOLD analysis project Ga0247815, IMG submission 181014) | Plant litter microbial communities from Arlington Agricultural Research Station in Wisconsin, United States - UWRJ-L194-509B-1 | ecosystem: Environmental > Terrestrial > Plant litter >...
CTTGTGACTACACCTGCCTCGAATCAAGTCGAAGTTATCGGGACAAAACTACCAGTTCCAACTAATCCATCAGAGAACCAAGCGCTTGGACACGTAATGATGCTTAATGCAGGTTACGGTGAAGACCAGTGGCCATGTCTGCTTAATCTTTGGATGCGCGAATCGAACTGGCGCACAACAGCTGGTAACCCAACATCTGGTGCGTACGGTATTCCTCAGTCACTTCCAGCGAGTAAGATGGCGGCTTTTGGTGCTGACTATTTGACGAACCCTCAAACACAGATTGCCTGGGGACTTAACTACATCAAGGGTCGTTACGGCACACCGTGTGGAGCGTGGGACGCATTTAATAGTCGCGTTCCGCATTGGTATTAATTATGGCAGGACCTAAAAAATCACTTGGACAACATTGGTTGAAAGATAGACAAGTCTTAACTGATATTGCTGAAGCTGCTGATATTTCACCGCTTGATACGGTACTTGAAATCGGTCCCGGACTTGGAACGTTGACGAGCGAATTACTTCGTCGGGCTGAAAAGGTAATTGCCGTTGAACTTGATGGTGAACTCGCCGCAAAGTTACCAGGCCAGTTCCCTGGAAAGACGTTACAAGTCATCAATGAAGATATTCTTGATTTTGATCTGAGCGTTTTACCAAAAGATTACATTGTCGTTGCAAACGTTCCTTACTACATCACTTCAAAAATTATCCAGAAACTGCTTACAAGTGAGAATAAACCAAAAACAACGGTACTTTTAATCCAAAAGGAAGTTGCCGAACGACTTGCTGCGGAGCCCGGTGATATGAGTATTCTTGCGATTAGCGCTCAAATCTATGGGGAAGTAGAACTCGATCAGATGGTACCGGCGCATTTCTTTACGCCACCGCCAAAAGTTGATAGCCAGGTTGTTATTGTGAGGACTCGCCCAGAGCCACTTATTGCATTTGAAGACGAAAAGAAGTTTTTCAGAGTTGTTAAGGCCGGATTCTCTTCAAAACGAAAGAAGTTACGCAGTAGCATGTCTGCTGGACTCGGCATTACGAAGCCCGAAGCCGAAGCTATACTCAAAGAAGCGGGCATTAGCCCTGATGACCGCGCTGAAGCACTCGCAATCAATCAGTGGATTGATCTTATGAAAATTGTCGGCTGATACCGCCCATGCTAAAATAGCAGCATAATGCGTATAAAAACCAAAGCCTTTACAATAGTTGAACTTCTCGTAGTAATCGCCATTATCGGTATTCTCGCTGCGATATCAATCGTTGCATACAATGGTGTTCAACAGAGTGCGCGCGATAAGGCGCTCCTCAGTGATATCGATAATGTTGAAAGCGAGCTTACGAGATATTCACTTAAGAACGGCGGCGTTTTTGATCCGGTATTGGATTGGAACTCGAGCGAGGGAGATAATGTTAATATTCCATTTGTGCCTTCTCCAGGTAACATTATTGTTGTTACAGTGAGCGGTGAGGGATATTGCATTAAGGCGTATAACCCTGATTCGAACGCAAAGACATTTGCAAGTGCATTCAAAAAGGGTGGAGGTGAAATCGGCTGTAGTATTGGCTGGAATACAGTTGGTGTTGGGGATTCTTATGTTTGTGCAACTGCGTCTGATAGAAACGCATACTGCTGGGGGACTGGGACGGGTGGACAACTCGGCCAGGGAAGCTATACTAGCTCTAATGTTCCTGTTGCTGTGATAACTTCAGGTGTACTTGCTGGCAAGACTATAAAAAAGCTTACTGTGGGACCTAATTTTACGTGTGGGATTGCTTCGGACGACAATGTATATTGTTGGGGAAGTGGATCACAAGGCCAGCTTGGCCACGGTATTTTCAATGCCTCTAATGTTCCTGTCGCTGTGTCGACCTCTGGTGAGCTTGCTGGAAAAACAATAAAACAGCTTGCTTTAGGTAATGCTTTTGCATGTGCGATCGCATCTGATGACAATGTATATTGTTGGGGATTTGGGACATCTGGTCAGCTCGGTAATGGCGTCAGCGCTAATTCTAACGTTCCTGTCGCTGTGACAACGTCTGGTGTACTTGCTGGCAAGACTATAAAAAAGCTTGTGGCGGGTGCTGCTTTTGCATGTGTGATCGCATCTGATGACAATGTATATTGTTGGGGAACTGGGATAAACAGTCAGCTCGGTAATGGTGTGACGGCTAACTCAAATGTTCCTGTCGCTGTGACAACGTCTGGTGTACTTGCCGGCAAGACTGTACAAGATCTTGATTTAGGCAATAACTACGCATGTGCGATCGCATCTGACAGAAATGCATATTGTTGGGGGACTGGGACAAGTGGACAACTCGCTAGCGGTGGTTCTGGTAGCTCTAATGTTCCTGTTGCTATGTACACTTCAGGGTTGCTCTCTGGAAAGACAATAAAACAGATTATAACTGCCGGTAGTTTAGTATGTATGATTGCTTCTGATAACAATCCATATTGCTCGGGAGGTGGGACAGCCGGTCAGCTTGGTGCTGGTGTTTCAACTAACGCTTTCCTTCCTGTCGCCGTGATAACTTCAGGCGTACTTGCTGGCAAAACGCTAACGAAAATCTTTGGTAGTCAAATTACTTCAGGGGGAAACCCTACTGCTTTCTTGTGTGCGCTTGCCTCTGATAACAATGCATACTGCTGGGGAACTGGGACAGCCGGTCAGCTTGGTAACGGTATTTTGAGCAACTCTAATGTTCCTGTCGCCGTGACAACTTCAGGCGTACTTGCCGGTAAGACTATAAAACAACTCGCCGTAGGATTTAATTTTTCGTGTGCAATTGCCTCCGATAGAAATGCATATTGTTGGGGAACTGGGTATAGTGGTCAACTTGGTAATGGCACTGCAGACACTTCTGAGGTTCCTGTTCTCGTTACTCTCCCTGCAGGTCTGTAATACCCTTCTAACTTTCTGCTACAATAGACCCTAATGGAACAACCACAAAAGAAACTCTACATTACAAGCGCGATTGCGTATGTAAACGGCGTCCCGCATGTTGGAACTGTTCTCGACTTCTTACTTGCTGACATTTGGACAAGATACAAAATTCAAAATGGACATGAAGTTCGCTTTTCAGTAGGAACGGACGAGCATGGTAATAAGATTGCCGCAAAAGCAGCAGCACAAGGCATAACGCCACAAGCATATGTTGACGCGGCGTATCTTCCTTTTGAAAATATTATGAAAAAGGTCGGTACGAGTTACACTGATTTTATTCGTACAACAGATCCTCACCATGCTGCTGCTGTGACATATATTTGGCAAAAGCTAAAACCTTATATCTATAAGGATAAGTACACAGGTTGGTATTGTTCAGGCCACGAAGCATTCTTTAGTGATAAAGAAGTACAGGCCACTGGTGGAATCTGTCCAGATCACAAAATACCGTATCAACAGGTGAGTGAAGATAATTATTTCTTCCGAGCGAGCGCATTCACTGATCAAATTCGTGCAGCTTTGGATGACGGAACGATGCAGGTCTATCCGGAGTTTCGTAAATTTGAATTCTTAGAATTTATTAAGGACGGCCTTGCCGATGTCAGTATTTCGCGCCCAAAGAAAAGCCTTGCGTGGGGAATTCCTGTTCCTGGTGATCCAGAGCAAATTATGTACGTTTGGCTTGATGCACTTTCAAGCTACATAACACTTCTTGGGTACCCTGATCGTCCGGCAGAATGGCAGCAGTACTGGCCCGCAGATGTGCAAGTGCTTGGTAAAGATATCCTTCGTTTTCATGCGGGAATCTGGCCAGCCATGCTTCTTGGTCTTGAACTTGAACTTCCGAAAAAACTACTTGTGCATGGATTTGTGAATATTAACGGGACGAAAATCAGCAAGACTGTTGGAAATGGAATTGACCCCAACGAAGTAATCGATACATATGGGCTTGATGCGTTCCGCTACTTTACAGCGCGACATATTCCGACACTTGAAGACAGTGATTTTACGTGGGAAAAGTTTGAAGATGCTTATAATAACGAACTCAGCAATGATCTAGGAAACCTAGTTCAGCGAGTTGCGAGCATGATTTTGCAATATCAAGCGGGTGTCATCGGAGAATCTCAACAAGCCGAACATGATATGTCGGCTTACCACGAGGCGATGGAAGAACTTGAATTCAGCAAGGCATTTGATGAGGTCTGGAGAATGATCCGAAGTCTTAACCAATACATCGATAGTGTCAAACCTTGGGAAGTCGCAAAGAATATCGGTAAAGATCCAGAAGCCGAACCGCATCTATCTGAAATACTCGCACACTGTGCTGGTGCATTGGTGCAAATTGGTGACCTGCTTCTTCCTTTCCTTCCAATCGCGGGAACTAAAATCCACGAGATTTTTGAAAGCGGCGTCGTGAAACTTCCTGAAGGCGTCATGTTCCCGAAGATTTACATTCATACACCTGATCCACACGCTCCAAAACAGTAAGCACTCATAAGTTGGTGGGGGAAAGATAAGCATGACTTTCGGACGTGAAATCTTGAGAATCTCTGAAGAAAAGGCTGGCGGCCAAAGCTTTATCTCGAGTGCTGAAGTTCCTGGTGTGCATATTGGATTTACTCAACTTGATGATGAGACCAGACAGTATTTCGTAAAAGGATTTATTCCTCTGGAGCGAGAAGCGATAGGTAGTTTGTTGCAAGCTCCGATTGGTGGTGAGGCATTTCCATGGGAAGACGTGAGGGATGGTCTTCGTGATATCAGCTATCCGAGTCGTAAAATTACCTTAATGAGTCGCTCGGCAATCCACGCGAGGGAGTTGGGTGATATTAAAGGTGCTTCAAAAGAACTTGCCAATATCATGAGCAATAACCAAGATTACTGGGTAAAGTCTGGGAATATGCCCGTCTTTAATTACAGCGAAGCGCAACAGTATGCTGCCAATGAACTTTATACGCATACATCAGAGTACAAGTTACTTTTGATGCTAAAGAGCGTTGGGTTGAATACTGCACACGCAAAACGATACCTTTCGATTATCACAAGTGCAACACAATCACCGACCGGTATTAAGCAACTCGAATCAATTACCGGTATGAGCCTTGCAGATCAGACATCAGCCCAGGTTGAGGCGATGCTCGCAGATGTTGATGCACGCCTCGTGACAGAACTAATTCATAGGTTACAGTACGATTTGTTTATTGGGTTTCCAGAGAAAACACACCTTGTTGATGGAAAGCTTGTCGGTGGTTCTGACGATTTGACAGTACTTATTCGCGAGAGTGATCTTCCGGTTTCGGTGCCTCGTGACTTTATAAACGTGAGTGTCGACGCTCCGAAAGTTGAAGTCGCAACAAGTGCCGTGTTACCTGATAAGGATCGTAAGACGGGTCTAGATCGTCGCAGAGTAACATTCTACACGCAGATGGAGCGCCAGCTTGCACTTCCGAAACTGGTATGGCAAACCCGTGGTGAGGAACGGAAGTTTGTATTCCCCGTCAGCACATTTGAAAAGAAACAAAAAGGCTTGGCTCGTCCTAGTAGTCTCCTCGGCGCCGCACTAGCTGCACAAGGTATTGGGCATGATATAGGAATTGATTATGAAAAAGCGCTTCGAAAACGAATGCGTTATCTATCGACTCGACTCGGGAGAGCTGGGCTTTGGCCGCTTGTTGCAACCTATCGTCAAAAAGATATTTTTACTCATCCCTATTTCGAAGCGATTGAAAAGCAATTACAATAGATCCTATGTTAATTGATACGCACTGCCATATTCACGAGTCTGATTTCCCACTTCCAATTGAGGATGTTTTAGCGCACGCCGCAGGCGCTGAGGTTCAAAAACTCATTTGTATTGGAACGAACGAGCAAAGTACACGCGAGGCGATTTATTTTGCAGAAACCCATGATAATACTTGGGCTTCGATTGGTGTACATCCGCATGATACAAAAGACGGATATGACGAGATTGCTGCGCTTGCAGGAACGTCTGACAAAATTGTCGCAGTAGGTGAAGTTGGTCTCGATTATTTTTATACACATAGTCCAAAAGAAATGCAGATTGAAGCCCTAAAACATCATATCGAGATCGCATTAAAGCATGATCTTCCGATTATTTTTCATGTTCGTGAAGCTTTCGATGATTTTTGGCCAGTATTTGATTCGTATTCTGGAATTCGTGGTGAGCTTCATAGTTTTACGGACTCAAAAGAGAACCTTGAGAAAGCACTCGAACGAGGACTTTATATTGGAGTAAATGGAATCAGTACATTTACAAAAGACGAGACGCAGAAAGATACGTTCGATAGTATTCCGCTCGATCGTTTACTCTTTGAAACTGATGCTCCCTTCTTGACGCCAGCACCTTTTCGTGGTAAAGTAAACGAGCCAGCATTTGTGAGGAATATCGCTGAATATCATGCCAATAGGCGAGGTATTTCAGTCGAAGAAATTGCATCTGCAACGACAGCGAACGCTGAAAAGCTATTCGCAATCTAACACTACTAAACTACATCACTACCACCATGGACAATAATCAAGACAAGAATGTATTCCAAGTGCCCGCTACTCAAAATGGCGAGTCTTTAAATGTACCATTGACCTCTGTTGATGCCGGAATGTCTGACGCTGAAGTCGAACAGAACTTTACGGCAATTGCCCGCGAGTATGTATCTGAAACATATAATCAAATGACGCAGGATCTTGAAATGTCACTCTCTGGTTACGAAACACGACCTGTACCGACCGTAGAAATTGCAAGCCCACATCCTGTTGCTGTTGAATTGCTCCAAATCGGTGCAGAATTAAAAGCTCGACGTGCGAAGTACCACGAATCACTTGTTGAAGCAGGAATTGTTGCACGTTTTCTTGGAAAGCTCATTGCAAAAGATCCTTCATCAATAGCTCAGCCTTCAATTGAAAAGATTATTGAACACGAGAGTAAGATTGGTGCAAAGCTATTCCCACTCGATTCAGAAGTAACAGAAATGAAATACTTCTTCCTGCCTGATGAAGCGGGCGACAAATGGTATCACTCGCAAGTTTCTGCAGTTCGTCACAAACATTTCACAAATAGCTATGCTATTAACGAGTATGGGATTGAAAAAAGTTCTACGTTCTTTGCAGAAAGCCACGGACGTTTTGTGAACGTCTCACTTCCGACAAGCGAAGAGGAAGCGCGAAATCTTTTAATCGCTTCAAAAAAATACTACACAGAAGTTACTGGAAAAGTATACGTAAAAAAGCCTGCACCGCGCCTTCGATTCCGATCAAAAGACGACTACAAGCTCGCTGCGTAATGCTATAATTAGTCTAGTGAATGACTCTATGATTTATCTTGACCATGCTGCTGCAACCCCCATGGATTCGAAAGTATTAGCTGCAATGCAGCCTTATTTCACTGATGATTTTTATAATCCATCAGCACCATACGCACCTGCGATTGTTGTTCGTCGCGCATATGAGGCAGCAAAGGATACTTTAGCTCGCACAATCGGTGCAAAAGGCGATGAAATTGTTATGACTGCTGGGGCAACAGAGTCGGTCAATCTTGCTTTCTATAGTATTGGTGGACACATCGTAACGGCAAACGTCGAACATCACGCAGTACTTGAAGCCGCAAAGCAACTCGATTACACGATGGTCCCGGCTGATGAGCGCGGAATGGTTGCAGCTGCATCCGTGAAGGCTGCGATTCGTCCTGATACTAGACTGGTTAGTATTGCGCTCGCTAATAATGAACTCGGAACAATTCAGCCACTTCGTGATATTGCAGAAATTGTTCGTAAAGAACGAGAATCTCGTCTTGCAAACGGCGATCACACACCGATTTATCTTCATAGCGATGCTTCGCAGGGTGTGGGGCAATTAGATGTTAACGTCGCTCGTCTTGGTGTCGATCTTTTAACGCTTAACGCGGCGAAGGTATATGGTCCAAAGCAAGTAGGGCTTTTATGGTCAGCGTCACATGTTGAATTAAAACCACAGGTTCGTGGTGGTGGCCAAGAGCGCGGTATTCGAAGCGGTACTGAAAATGTTGCTGGTGCGGTTGGATTCGCAAAAGCAATGGAACTTGCATCAGAACACCGAAAATATGAATCTGATCGATTAGCAAAACTACGCGATATACTCCAAAAGAAATTAGTAGATGCATTTCCTCAAGCAGTATTGTCTGGTCACCAAAAACATCGTTTAGCGGGTCACCTGCACATCTCTTTCCCGAATCTTGATGCTGAACGTGTTTTGTTTTCTCTTGAGTCACGTGGCGTATTAGTTGCAACCGGCAGTGCCTGCGCAGCAAATAAAGGAACTCGTTCTCACGTGCTGACAGCGATTGGACTTGCACCGGAAGTTGCAGATGGAAGTTTGCGTATGACACTTGGCCATCTTTCGAATGATGAAAATATAGCAAAGGCTGCCGAAATTATTATCGAAGAAGTGAGTCGTGAATACGCGCGAGTTCAGCCATGATTAAGTGGCTGTTTATTGTTCCAGGTGTGATTGCTGCCTTAATCCTTGGTATTAGTTTTTATTTGCAGCCAAATGATTTTATTGGATGTGGCAACCAACCAATTGTTGGTGATACTCAGTGTGTTAAGGCAGATGCGATTGTTGTCGTCAGTGGTGGTGATACGGTCGCCCGAACTGCCGAAGGTATTGAGCTTTTTAATAATGGATGGGCAAATTCAATTGTATTTTCTGGAGCAGCCAAAGATAAAACCGGTCTTAGTAATGCTGCAGCGATGAGGCTTCAAGCAATCGCAGCCGGTATTCCAGAAGCGGCAATTTATGTTGAAGAAAGCGCTGCAAATACAGAAGAAAACGCAATGAATACTCAGACAATTTTTGAAGACAACGGATTTAGTACGGTTATTTTAGTGACGTCGGGGTATCATCAACGACGATCTGCTTTGGAATTTAAGAAAGAAAGTGAGCACATCACTGTCCTTAATCATCCGCTGCTCAATGACAAAGATTGGTCATTCTGGTGGTGGGTGACACCACGTGGATGGTGGCTTGCTGGTGGTGAAATCGCAAAGATCGGCGCATTTTACGTACAAGGAGCACGTTCATGACAAAAGTATATGTAGGAATGAGCGGCGGTGTCGACTCTAGTCTAACGGCAGCACTTTTAAAAGAGCAGGGCTACGATGTGACCGGTGTCTACATGAAAAACTGGACACAAGATCTACCTGGAATGAAATGTCCGTGGGCCGATGACTTAGCTGATGCGAAACGGGTTGCTGTGCAGCTTGGAATTGACTTTAAAGTCTTTGATTTTGAGAACGAATACAAACATAAAGTTGTCGATTATATGATCGAAGAATACAAACTCGGGCGTACTCCAAACCCGGATATTATGTGTAATCAAGAGGTGAAGTTTAAACTTTTCCTTGAAACTGCACTTGAAGACGGTGCTGATATGATCGCAACCGGTCACTACGCACGAGTTGAAGACGGTATTTTGAAGCAGGCTGTTGATACGAATAAAGACCAGACATATTTCTTGTATCGTGTCACTGAAGAAGCATTAAAGAAAACACTTTTCCCACTCGGAGAATTTACAAAACCTCGTGTACGCGAAATGGCACAGGAGCGCGGTCTTTATACAGCAGCAAAAAAAGACAGCCAGGGAATTTGTTTTGTCGGCCAAATTGGTATTCGTGAATTCCTCTCACAATACGTCGAACAAGTTGCAGGATCTATTGTTGATAAAAAGTCAGGGAAAGTTTTAGGCCAGCATGATGGAGCTATCTTCTATACGATTGGACAGCGCCATGGGCTTGATCTAGGCGGAGGACTTCCATACTACGTCGTCGGAAAAGACATGGATAAGAACGAAGTATATGTGACGACTGACCTTAATGATGCAACGTTATGGAAGCCAGAACTCACGCTTATTAACGCTCACTGGATTAACGGAACACCAGCTGAAAAAGAATTTACGATTCGCGTTCGTCACCGCGCAGTACTGACTCCTGCGAAGCTTTCATTTGAGGGTAGAGCGGTGAAGTTAACACTCAATGACTCAGAGCGTGCTGTTGCTGCGGGGCAATCAGTTGTGATTTACGACGGTGATATTTGTATCGGCGGCGGCATCATTGCTTAGCAGCCTCTCAGCGTTCTATAAGCTAAAACGCGTATCATAATAAGTGGAAACAAATCTTAACAAAGGAGGGACTATGAGTTTCTTTGATGATGCAAAAGCAAAAGCTGACGACGTAGCCAACGATGTAAAAGATAAGGCTGAAGAGTTTGGCGATAAGGCACGAGACGTTGCTGAAGACGTGAAAGACAACGTCCAAGAAAAAGCCGAAGATGTGAAGGAGTCCGTTGAAAATGCAAAGGATGATGTCCAAGAAAAGATTGATGAAAAAAGAGACCAGCTTGGTAGCTAGCACCTACAGTTATAAAACCGCCCTCGTCTAGGGCGGTTTTTTGTATCTGAGAACTTGAGTTGCGGCTCATATCACTGTATAAATAAGCTTATGTTAAAAGCGTGGGCACAAAAAAATGGATTCACTATTGTCGAGCTACTTGTCTCGATCGTTGTGATCGCAATTATCGCGGGTATTGTCATCGTGTCATACAGCGGAATTCAAAAATCATCTCGTGATTCAGAACGAACAAGCGACATTACGCTACTGAAAATTGCACTAGAGAAGTACCAGGCAGACTATAGTACGTACCCATCAGTGTGTCCAGGCGGAGATGGAGGTGAATGTAATGTTGGATACCTTGAAACACCGTTAAAACCATATCTTGAGACTATTCCACACGACATCAGATACGATCAGGCGCCAACAAGTACGAACGATTATCAATACGCACGTCGTTCAACTGCGGGTGGTAATAATGGCTATGGGCTTCTTGTGCGTTACGAATCAAAACCTACCTGCAAAACTGGTGTGAACTTCCCGGACATTTGGTGGGGCGGCGCTGCATCTTGCTAACGCTCGAAAATTTAAGATTAACTGGTATAATTAACCCTAATGAACGCACAAGATATTCGAAACTCATATTTAGAGTTCTTTAAAGAACGTGGCCACGCGATTATTCCGCGCGCTAAACTTGTCCCATATAACGATCCAACGACATTGTTCACTGGAAGCGGCATGCAGCCTTTATTGCCGTATCTTCTTGGTGAACCACACCAAGCTGGTGTTCGCCTGACCGACAGCCAGACAAGCCTTCGAGCACAGGACATCGAAGACGTGGGTGACAATCGTCACACAACTTTCTTTGAAATGCTTGGAAACTGGAGTCTTGGTGACTACTTTAAAGAACAACAAATTCGTTGGTTCTTTGAATTCCTCGTTGATGTTGTTGGACTCGATCCACACAAAATTTACGTGACTGCATTTATTGGTGACAAAACGCACGGTATTCCGCGTGACGATGAAGCGGCGAATATTTGGCAAAAAGTTTTTGCAGAAAAAGGTATTGAAGCAAAGATCGTCGAAGTTGGCTCACAAGCTGATGGAGATGCTCGCGGTATCAAGCCAGGTGAACGTATCTTCTTTTACGATGATGGTGAAAACTGGTGGAGCCGAGGCGGCGGCCTTGATAAAACACCAATTGGCGACCCATGCGGTCCTGACAGTGAAGTATTTTACGACTTTGGCCCTCAAAACCACGCCGAAGGCTATGGACTTGCACACCCTGCAAGCGACAGTGGTCAATTCATGGAAATCGGTAACCAGGTCTTTATGCAGTATCGTCGTCTTGAAGACGGATCTTTTGAACCACTCGAAAAGATGAATGTCGACTTTGGTGGTGGCCTTGAACGAATTGCCGCTGCACAGATCGACAGTCCTGATGTGTTCAAGATTAGCCTGCTTTGGCCAATTATTGAACAGCTCCAGACATTATCTGGTAAATCATACGAAGCAAACACTGCAAGTATGCGTGTGATTGCAGACCACCTTCGTGCAGCTACATTCCTTGCGGTTGATGACGTGAAGCCATCAAATAAAGAACAGGGATATGTGATGCGCCGACTTATTCGCCGTGCTGTTCGATTTGCCTTCGACCTTGGGATTGAACAAAACTTCCTCGAAGGTGTCGTTCCGGTTATTGCTGATATGTACGTTAATGATTATCCAGAAGTTGCCGAGAAGCGCGACGATATTATTGCGACGCTTGTGAAGGAAGAAAAAGTATTCCGCCAAACACTTCGTAAGGGTATTAATGAGCTCACAAAGCGAAAAGAAGATGGTATCACTGGTGCTGAGCTCTTTACGCTCTATGATACATACGGATTCCCAGTAGAACTTTCAACTGAAGAAGCTTTCAAACAAGACATCAAACTTTCTGATACATGGCGCGAAGAATTCGACGCAAAGATGAAAGAGCAACGTGAACGCTCACAAACAGCGGCAAAAGGAACCTTTAAAGGTGGCCTTGGTGGACAGACTGAAATTCACAAGCAGTACCATACCGCGACACACCTGATGTACGCAGCACTTCGCCAAGTACTTGGTGATCACGTTGTGCAGCACGGCTCAAATATTACTGAAGAGCGTCTTCGTTTTGACTTTTCTCATCCTGAGAAAGTAACTCCTGAACAAATCAAGGAAGTTGAAGACATCGTAAACCGAGAAATTAATAAAGATCTTAAGGTCAGTTACGCCGAGTACCCAACCACTGTTGCTCGCGAAGAAATGGGTGCATTAGGGCAGTTTGGTGATCGTTACGGTGAAACTGTAAAAGTCTACAAAATGATTGCAGACAACGAAGACACACCATTTAGTTTCGAAATTTGTGGTGGTCCTCATGTTGAGCACACACTTGAGCTCATTCAACCTGGTGACAAAGTCTTTAAAATTCTTAAAGAAGAATCAAGCAGCGCCGGAATCCGACGTATCAAAGCGATTTTGGTCTAATCTTTCGATCGCGCTCATTATATCGTCTATATGACGCCTGGTTGGGAGTGCGACAGGAATAACTTTTCCATCGATGAGTGTATCGAAAAAATCGATCACTGGAGAGTGGTTCTTGTTTACGTCAATTGACAGAGAATTCTGGGTAATATCAACTTTTGAAATTTGTCGTTGAATTGAATCAGCTAGATTCATGCGGGTACCAAGTAGTAATCCGGAAGGGTGGGTGATGGTCTTTGTTACTTCGAGGCTGAAAATGCTATCATCTACGGTTTCTGTGTTCGAGATAATGATTTTTGTATGAAAGTCTCTTGATTCGTCTTCAAATTCGTAGACAGTGCTGCTCTCTGGGGAGAGTTGTGTGATTACTTCGACTGCTTTATCGACAGTGAGTTTATATCGTACACTTTGCGGGAATAGACTATAAAGCGTTTCATTCAGTGCTGATGAAGGTAGTGGTGATGTAGAATCTCCTGATTGTTGAATAACAATTCCATGATCGTCTTTAATGACTATAGGAGCCGAATCGGCAGGATCTATGATGATCTTAGATAATTCTGTTTTGCCATCGATAGATTGAACCTCAAATCCCATCACGCACGAAATGCCATCCGTAGATTGAGGTATATCAAGAAATCCTGGGAGGTGCAGGTTGTCACGAGTATACCCACTAAGAGAAAATGACTTTTCTGTTGCCTTTTTTTTAATCTCAGACTCTAAAGAATTGCGACCATCGATAAGGTCTAATGTAAATTGACTAAATCTGACATCCCGTTCATTTTCAGGTAGGCGTTCCATATAATAATATTATAGCATATTTAATATAAAAATACAATCCTTAGGAGCATAAGCACCAATGTTATATAATGGACGGTAATATGGTATTAGAAAAACTCAGAAAAGCTCGCAAAAAAGCGCCAGCCGATGATTACATTGTTGCACTCGATATCGGAACAGAGTTTGTAAAAGCCTTAATCGCCAAGGTTGATAATGACGAACTTCAAATTGTAGGTGTCGGACGTTCACGACAAGACGTTAGCGACATGCACTCAGGGGCAATCGCTGATATCGCTGGTGTTGTCCGTAACTGCGAAGAAGCATTAGCCGACGCCGAAGAACAGGCAGGTCTTCAGGCAAAGCGTGTCGTGATTGGTATCGCAGGTGAGCTTGTAAAGGGTGTGACTGATACGATTCGCTACCGCCGCCCTCAACCAGACCGTCCACTTGATTCATCTGAGATGGAATTTATTATTGAAAAAGTCCAAGAACGTGCCCAAATTAAAGCACAGCGTCAGATCGCACTTGAATCTGGTAATGACGAAGTTGAAGTGAAGCTTGTGAACAGCGCGCTCGTCAGTATTCACATTGATGGCTACAAAGTGAGTAACCCAATTGGATTTCAGGGCCGTGATGTTGCAGTGCAAATCTACACAGCTTTTGCCCCGATGGTACACATCGGTGCTTTGGAACGCGTTGCTGATGAGCTTTCACTTGAGCTTCTTGCGGTTGCGGCCGAGCCATTTGCGGTGAGCCGATCCGTACTTGGTAACGATGCTAGTAGTAACTTTACTGCAATCCTCGCCGACGTCGGTGGTGGTACAACAGATATCGCTGTCGTGAATGATGGTGGAGTCGAAGGCACGAAGATGTTTGGTATCGGTGGACGAAGCTTTACGCAGACAATTGCCAGCGAAATGGAGCTGTCTTATAAAGATGCCGAAAAACTAAAGGTAAATATTGGTCACAGCCAAATCAAGGCGAGTGTTGCGAAGGAAGTAAACGAAGCAATCGATAAAACGCTTGAAGTGTGGATTGCTGGTGTTGAACTTGCGCTTAGTGATTTTGATTCGATTGATCACCTGCCGAACCGAATCCTTCTTTGTGGTGGTGGCTCAAGCCTCGACGCACTTGTGACGGCACTTGAATCAAGTGACTGGCACAAGGACTTACCATTTACAAAGAAGCCAACTGTTCACCACATTAAGCCTTCAGAAGTTATTGGTGTAACGGATGCAACTAGCGATGTCACCGACCACACCTTCATCACCGCCATGGGTCTTCTAAGGGTTGGCTATGATACAATATTAGGGAGTGGAGAGGGTGATTCAATCAAAGAAAAACTTAATCGCCTCCTGAGAATCTAATATGAATAAAGACGTAATTTACATCGATGTAGACGACGACGTCACGGCCATTATTGGAAAAATAAAAAAAGCCAAAGAGAAAATCGTCGCAGTTGTTCCACCAAAGCGTGCTGGAACCCTTCAAAGTGCAGTAAATCTGCGCCTTCTTGATCGCATGGCGAAAGCCGACAAGAAGCAACTCGTTCTTATTACAAGCAATGCTGCCCTTGTTGCATTAGCTGCCAACGCTTCTATCCCAGTTGCGAAGAACTTACAATCGAAACCTGAAGTAGCTGAAATTGCTGCAGTGATCGTTGATGACGAAGATGACATTATTGATGGTGCTGATCTTCCGGTTGGTGACCACGCGAATTCTCTCAAGGTAAAAGATAATACGCGTACAGCTAGTAAGGCTGTACGAAGTGATGTTATTGACTCAATTGATATCGACAACGAAGGTGATACTGACGAACCTGAAGTAATAACGACCGCTGCGGCTACGACTGGTGTTGCAAAAAAGGCACGCGGCGCAAAGGGTAAAGTAAGTATTCCTAACTTCGACAAATTCCGAAAAAGGCTTTTCTTTGGTATCGGCGGTGGAGTGCTCCTTATCGCATTACTTATCTGGATGTTCGTATTCGCACCAGCTGCAACAGTGATTGTGACAGCAGCAACAACTCCTGCGCCAATTAGCTCAACAATTAAGTTGGGTGGTACTGCTGCGACTGACTTTAAAACCGGCGTTGTGAAATCTGTTTCTCAGAGTGAGAAAAAGGATGAGGTGATTGAGTTTGATGCGACCGGAACTGGTAAAGTTGGTGAAAAAGCAGCTGGAACAGTTGTATTCAAGAACTGTGAATCCGATCAGACTATTGTGGTTCCAGCAGGTACTGCTGTGAGCGCTGGTGGACTCAACTACATCACACAAACAGCTGCAAGTGTTCCTGGTGCATCAGGTTTCTCAACCTGTTCAAGCGCTGGTACGTCATCTCCGATCCAAGTAGTTGCTCAGGATGTAGGTGATGCGTATAACACTGATACCAATAAGACATTTGCTGTTGCTGGACGAGCTGGTACTGGCGGTGCATTCTATTTCAGAGCTGTTTCTACGACTGCAATTGCTGGTGGTTCAAGCCGCGACGTCAAAATCGTCTCAGCCGACGACATCGACCGCGCAACTGGTCAGCTCATCGGTAAATCTACTGACGCACAAAAGAAATTACTTGCTGCAAAATTCGTAAACGGTGAAAAGGTGATTGATAGTAGCTTTAACGTTGAGCGAGCTGCTCCCGTTTCTGTTCCGGCACTTGCCGCTGAAGCTACTGGAAAAGCAAAGCTCACAATCTCAACAACCTATACACTGCAGGCGATTGCCGTTGCTGATCTTGAATCGTACTTAAATAGCAGCCTTAAAAGCCAATTAACAGATACGAATAACCAAAAAGTATATGAAACTGGTATTAAGAAAGCAGCACTGAGTAACTTCCGCAACGAAGCTGGCGTCATGACTGTTGCCGTGACAACCACAGGACAAATCGGTCCAAAGATCGACGAAGAACAGATCAAAAACCAAGTTAAAGGCAAGATCTACGGTGAAGTCCAATCGACTCTCCAGCAGATTAATGGCGTGAAAGATGTCGACGTGAAGTTCTCATACTTCTGGGTTCGCACGGTGCCAAACGATATCAATAAGATTCACATCCAATTCCAAGTTGAAAATGAGTAGTCAATCCCTCGTATGTTTGGATGTGGGAGAAAAACGCATCGGCGTCGCTGTTGCTGATCCTTCGATTCGGATTGCGGTTGCTTTCGACACGATTATTGTCGACGGAACCGAGATAGAAAAGATTGCTGAAATTGTTGTTCGTGAGGGCGCCAAGAAGATCATTGTTGGCTATCCTCGCAACCAACAGGGTGAAACGACTGCTCAGACGAGTTATGTCGAGAATTTCGCCCAACAACTCAAAGATATAGCCGAAGAAATAGTATTTCAAGACGAATCGCTGACAAGTGTCATTGCCGAGAATCGTTTAATTGCGATGAAAAAGCCTTATGCGAAGGGTGATATTGACGCACAAGCTGCGGCAATAATCCTCGAAGATTACATGGAGACTCATTGATGGATGGATTCAAGCGATCAACTCCTCGCCAATCTCGGCCAGCCAATCCGACAGGTCCAGTCGCTTCGCGGCCAGTTACTCCTCGTCCGACGGCTCCTTTAACTACACCAGTTGAGCAACCCCTGACCGCTCCTGTAGAGCGAAAAGTATTACAGCCGATCGAAACCGTCGCACCGGGCTTAAAGGTTAAAAAGAAGAGAAATGTAAAGAAGATCGTACTATTTTCAGTACTTGGTGTGATTGCACTTCTCGTTGCGCTATTGGCTGCGGGCTTTATTTGGTACCAATCTCAATTATCGGCTGTCGGATCTGATAAAAATGAGCTTATCCAGGTAACTATCGCTTCTGGGACTGCACCAAGTACAATTGGAATTCTCCTCGAGGAAAAAGGGGTAATTCGCAATAAACAGGCCTTTTCGATCTATACACGCCTTACTGGGACACAAAATAGCCTTCAAGCAGGCAAATACCGCCTTTCACCGGGTGAAGCCACTCCAGAGATCGTAAAACACCTCACAGAGGGTAATGTTGATACATTTAGCATTAGATTCCTCCCTGGTGCGACACTTGCTGAGAACCGTGACGTACTGATTAAAGCTGGATATACCGCTGAAGAAGTCGATACTGCGCTTGCTGGTTCATATACTTCACCTCTGTTTGACACAAAACCATCAGGCGGTGACCTAGAAGGGTATATCTACGGAGAAACTTATAACTTCTCGAGTAATGCGACGGTTGAGGATATCTTAAATCGCACATTTGCTCAGTTTGAGAAAATTGTCGAAGAAAATGACTTAGTCGCGAAGTTCAAGGCCCAGGGTTTAACCCTTAACGAAGGTATTATCCTTGCCTCAATCGTCCAAAGAGAATCAATTGGTGGAGATGAAGCTGATATTGCTCAGGTATTCTTGAACCGCCGTGCAAAGGGGGAACCGCTCGGTTCTGATGTTACCTACCAGTACGCAGCAGATAAAGATGGTGTTACCAGGGATGTAAACCTAGAATCACCCTACAATACTCGTATAAAAGTCGGACTTCCTCCTGGTCCTATCTCAGCACCAGGTAAAGCAGCACTGTTAGGTGTTGCAAATCCATCTGGTAATGATTACCTCTTCTTCCTTAGTGGTGACGACGATGTGACGTATTTTGGAAAGACACTTGCCGAGCACGAAGCTAATATAAAGGCTCATTGTAAGGTGAAATGTCAGATCATCTAGTACCTCTAACAGGGGTAACGGTGGATAAACTACTTGCGCTAAAATTGACCTGATGAAGATTTTTTGCTACTATTGGTGAAGCACATTACGTGATCTGTCTACTAGTGGTATCTAAGAGTCGTAGAAATACACCTGAAAATAAACACAAGCGAGTGGGAAGAACAGTAACTAATGAGCCTACCAAAACTGTCGCACGGGTACCGAAAACACGTAAATAATAGAAATAATATTAATTAATTCGGTCGACACGTACCCCGTTCCGCAAGGAAGTAAGACTTAGTAAGGTAGACGCCCTCGTAGTAATATGAGCGGCAGGAGAACGATAATTCGTAATCAGATCTCGACTGAGATATCTCATCAAGGATCCGTTGCAGCCGCCCGGCCGCAAACGACCATCCGAGCCCGTTCAGCTAAAGCGAACAAAGGCCGGATCAAATCGTCAACCATTGCCGTCTATGCAAGTGTATTTGTACTACTCGTAGTACTGATCGCTATTGGTTACCGTACACCTCAACAGGTGTCAGGAGTTGCTAATACAGCTCCGCTTTCTTCAACACCAGCAGCGGATTCTGAAAAGAAGGCCGTTAATGATGTTGTTGCTTCAAATATTGCAGCAAGCGTCGCAACCGCAACAAATCTTTCTGTTGCTCCATCAGTGACAAGCCTTGCGATTTCAACGCAAATCCAATCTGAACTTCCAAGTTCTGATGATTCTTCGATTTCTAAGCCTCAAATCATCCAGGTTTCATCTGCGAGCCGTAAAATCACAAGCTACACAATCGCCCCTGGCGACACAGCTGAAACTGTTGCTGCTAAGTTCGGTATTTCTAAGGAAACATTGAAATGGGCGAACAACCTAACGTCTGATAACCTTACTGTCGGTAATACAATCGATATCCTTCCTCGTAATGGTATTGTCTATACAGTTAAGGCTGGAGACACAATCCAAACTATTGCTGACAAGTATAAGTCTGACGTTTCGACAATTACGACATATAACGACCTTGAAATTAGTGGTGTTACTGCTGGACTCAAGCTCATCGTTCCAAACGGTGCACTTCCTGCGAACGAACAACCTGGATATGTTGCGCCAGTAGCATATAGCTACTCAGGCGGTGGTTCATACGCTGGATACCGTGCTGGATCAGTTGGTAACCGTTATGCCTACGGTAACTGTACATGGTATGCTTACGAGCGTCGTGCTGCAATCGGTAAACCAGTTGGTAGTTTCTGGGGTAACGGTGGTTCATGGAGCTACAGCGCCGCAGCATCTGGATACGCCGTAAACAACATTCCTGAAGCCGGTGCGGTCCTCGTTGAACGCGGAAGCCCTGGTCACGTTGGTGTCGTTGAATCAGTAAATGCTGACGGATCAATCGTTATTAGCGAGATGAATAACGCCGCGTATGGTGGGTTTAATATCATCAACAACCGTACAATTAGCGCCGGTCAAGCAAGTCTTTACCAGTACATTCACTAAGCCATAAATGCTTAATACGATTCGCCCCTGTTAATTCAGGGGCGTTTTTGTTATAATAGACCATATGTTTGTTGATACCGCCAAAGTATTTGTCCAAGCTGGACGCGGCGGTGATGGTGCCGTTTCTTTTCGACGTGAGATTTATATCGATAAAGGTGGCCCAGATGGCGGTGATGGCGGCAAAGGTGGCGATGTTATCTTTGTTGGTACTGAAGGCCTCAACACCCTTATCGACTTCCGTTTTAAACCCGAACTAAAGGGTGCTCCAGGCCAAGCTGGCTCAAAGCGTGATCGTCACGGTAAATCTGGTGAACACAATCTTATTAAGGTTCCTGTTGGAACAATCGTAAAGCGTGATGGTCGCATTATCGCTGATATTACTCGAGATGGCCAAGAAGCGATCGTTGCTAAAGGTGGCGATGGTGGATTTGGAAATGCTCACTTTAAGTCATCTGTTCGTCAAACACCTCGCATCGCTGAAAAAGGTGAAGACGGTGAAATCTTCGAAGCCGAACTCGAACTAAAGCTGCTTGCTGACGTTGGTCTTGTTGGATTCCCTAACGCTGGTAAATCAACGTTCCTTAGTGTGGTCACGAATGCTCGTCCAGAGATTGCTGACTATGAATTTACAACCCTTAGCCCTAACCTTGGTGTTGCTGACATCGACGACGGTAGCCTCCTGATTGCTGACATCCCAGGACTTATTGAAGGTGCCAGTGAAGGGAAAGGACTAGGGGACGCATTCCTTCGTCACGTCGAACGAACCGCTGTTCTGCTTCACCTCATTGATGCATACACGAGTGATATCGCAAAAGCATACAAGATTATCCGTAATGAACTTGCTTCATACAATGAAGTTTTGACCTCACGTCCTGAAATCATTGCACTGACAAAGGTTGAAGGTCTCGACGACGATATCGTTCAAATGCAAATCGATGCAGTTAAAGCAGTCGCACCGAACGCTGAAGTATTCGCCATTTCGTCTCCGGCCCACACTGGTCTTAAAGAAGTACTTCGTGCACTTCGCACAAAAGTGATCGCTGCTCGTGAAGAAGAAAAAGAAGAGGAAGAAGCTGAAGGCCTTCCAATCATCACACTCTCAACAGATCAAGCGGCGCTTTCTTGGAGCATTAAAAAGATCAAAGAAGACGAACAAGAAGTATTCTTCGTTACTGGAACAAAAATTGAGAAGTTCGCTCGTCGTACTCGATTTGATACACATGAAGGTGTTGCTCGTCTTCGCGATATTATGAAAAAAATGGGTATCTCACACGCTTTGACACGAGCAGGTGCAGTGGGGAATAGTGTTATCCGTATCGGTAACGACACGTTCACATTCCTCGAACAGCACGAGGACTAAACCCCTCACTAGCATAAGGGTCTTGACTTTAAGCTTCACAAGTGCTATAATAGAGTTAATCAGACGAGACTTTGTTTCTGACGATCATTCATAGCTAGGTATATGTCCCTCGATTCTTTATAGATTCGCGCCGCTTGGTCCGGCCAGTCCTCACCCCCCCTGAGGACACTGTCATTTTCGACCAAAGTTCATAGGAAATGACAAAAAAAATGGAAAGGCGCTTGGTCTCTTAGACCCGCCTGACCCCGCGGAGGGATGAAGAAATGGAACAGGCTCACTTCCCCGAAAGAGCCAACCCCATTCGACGAGACGTCAATCACGTCGACTTCATTCCTCCGCGGCCCCACTCATATACCTAGCTATGCTAACTTTTTCTTAAAGCTTTTGCCTTAACGCGCCAGATGGTGCGTTTTTTTGTTATGCTAAGAGTATGCCTCAAACCTTTTTCTTTTATGACCTAGAGACGTCCGGACTCAGTGCACGCGATGATCGCATTATGCAATTTGCTGGAATTCGAACCACCCTTGAACTTGAACCTATCGGTGAACCTTACAATATTCTGGTGAAGCTGAATGATGATACGCTTCCAAGTCCTGATGCTTTGATGGTGACCGGTATCACTCCGCAGCAAACGACTGCTGATGGAATCACTGAAGCTGAATTTGCAAAACTTCTCATGGAAGAAGTATTTACTCCAGATACAATTACTGTGGGATTCAACAGCATTCGTTTTGATGATGAATTCATTAGGCACCTTTTTTGGCGTAACTTTTATGATCCTTATGAATGGGCGTGGAAAGATGGACGATCG
>Ga0247815_10001000_pt1 | contig 21936 bp, 15 predicted proteins | sample UWRJL194509B1_FD_181014 | JGI IMG/M metagenome (GOLD analysis project Ga0247815, IMG submission 181014) | Plant litter microbial communities from Arlington Agricultural Research Station in Wisconsin, United States - UWRJ-L194-509B-1 | ecosystem: Environmental > Terrestrial > Plant litter >...
GGTGCAGGATATCCCTGAAGTTCATTCGGTCCATCTGGTCCGTAATACCCCCCGCCGGTTACAAAGGGCGATGTTGCGGCATATAATGAGGGAAGTGCACCTTGCGATGCTGGCATGAGCTTTCCAAATTGTTTAAGTGCATGGTCATAAGACTCTCTGCTCATGTATTTTGACAGTCCGGTGTCAGATACGCCAGGGTGCGCGCCAACAGAAATAATCACGTCACCTTTCACTTCCAGTCGTCTTTGCAGCTCTATAACAAACTGCATTTGAGCGAATTTGCTTATTGCATATTCCCGGTTAGCGTCGTATGATTTTTCAATTTTCAAGTTGTCAAGATCTACGCTTTTTACATAATGCTGCGCGCCACTGCTGACGGTCACAACTCTGGCTCCGGATGTCTTTTTCAGGAGAGGATATAAATATCCTGTTAATGCAAAATGGCCAAGAAAGTTTACGCCGAACTGCAGTTCGAAGCCCTCATCAGTTTTGCCTTTTGGTGGTATCATTATACCAGCATTATTGATCAGCAGATCCAGTCGGCCGTATCTCGAGAGGACAATCTCGCCAAATTGTTTCACAGCCTTCAGACTGGATAGATCCAAATTGATATAATCCAGTTGCCCTTTTCCTCTTGCCAATTGTATTTTTTCAATTGCCTGATGTGCTTTTTCCGCATCCCTGCTGGCGATGATGATGTTTGCGCCTGCCTCATACAATGCCAATGCTGTTTCATACCCGATCCCTGTATTTGCACCTGTGACGATGGCCGTTTTACCATCCTGTGAACTGATATCTTTTTTTAACCACATGATTATTGTTTTTTATACAAAGATATCATGATATCAGTCGGCCTGAATATAACAATGAAAGCAAAAAGTATTAAATTCAATCAAATTATAACGTGCGAAATTGTTTAGGACTACGCTGGGTGTGGTGCTTGAAAAAACTGGAGAAGTTATTCGGCTCATCGAACCCGAGGCTCCATGCAATTTCGGCAACGGACCAGTCGGAGTTTTTTAACAATACCGTAGCTTCCTGAATAATCCGGTTGGAAATTAGCCCGGATGTAGTATTACCTGTAATTTCTTTCAAAGCTTTATTGAGATGATTGATATGCACGTTCAGCCGATAGGCAAAGGCAGACGCAGTGTCCATCTTTATCCGCTCGTCTGTAGATTCGATAGGGAATTGGCTTTCAAGTAACTCCAGAAAATGAAGTGTGATACGTTCGTGTGCATTGGCACCCAGCGTTGCAGCACCATACACGGGTTGCAGCTTTTGTGCTTCATGGATCATTTCCATCAACAGGCAGCGCAGCAGATCAAACTTAAAAGGATAATTTCCCTGCAGTTCTTTTTCCATTCTTAAGAATTGCCGTGTATAGTCTTCAGCTTGTTTTGAGCTTAACGGGACTATACCATTACCGGTAGAATTGAAAGCCGGTAATCTCTGTATATTGCCAAACCGGCTGAAGAAGTCCTCAGTGAAAAGACAGACAAATCCTTGCTGTTGTTCGCTGATCCGTTCCCAATGGTATGGAATCATCGGATTGGTAAACACCAGGGCACTTTCTAGTATCTCTATGTTTTGATCTGCATAATGAATGATACTACGCCCTGTGACCAGGCTTACTTTAAAATAAGAGCGGCGGCTGTAGGCTAACTTTTTTGGCTGGGGTAGCTGCAAATCCTCAACCCTTGTAATATTGAAATGCCCCCTTTCGCTATTAGCCGCGCCGGGATGACCTTTTATGTTTTGATAAAAGCTCTCTAAATTAAAAAAGGTTGCCATCACACAAAAGTATAAAAAACAAATAAGACTGTGGTTCTGATCAATCGTTAAAATTTCTTATTTGTCTGTCGCGGGCTGAATAATTTCACGTATTGTAGCCCAGCCCGTCGGACTTCCTTTATATTTAACATAAACTATCATGGAGCGGCCCTTGAAAACAAAGGGTTCGCCTTTTTCTTTCGGTGTCCCCTTAATGGTAAATAGGGTTTGTTCAACCGCAGTTTGTCCATTAATGAACAGGCTTTCAGTATTGTTGTCCACAAATTCCAGGTGGAAACTATCAAGGGTACCCCGAAGGCCAGGAACTAATGAGTTTATTCCTTGCTGATAAGTATGATAGTCGAGCGCTTTGGTCACGTCAGGGTGATGATACAACAGGGTACTGTTTACGTCACCTCTTGAAAAAGCCGCACGAATAGCGATACTCGTGTTTTTTAACGAATCCCTTTCTGCCTGGGTTCCTGAGAACGAGCCTGAGCTCTGCGAAAAACATGGCATGGACATGTAAACCAAAACAGCAGTTAAAAGCTGGGCCAACTGCATTTCAAACTTTCTTTTTTCGTCCAATTTCCCAAACCTGCAGTCCAAATCCAACTGCAATAGCGGCTATGCCTAAGCCCTTAATTGCGTTGAAACCAGGATCTCCTGAGCGTTTATTAATGACGTTGCCTGCTGTAAAAAAAACGACCCCTAACATCATTATAAAAAACCCACGTATTTTAGCGAATTTTACGCCCGGTTTATTGTTGTTTTCTATCATAGTGGTTAGATCAGAGCGTATGATGATGAAATCTTTAAGTATTCTTCCTTTCCCCTAAGGTAGTTTAAATTTACCTCATTTAATAGCATAAAGAATAAAAAAATAGCAGATAAAACACTGATATAAAACACGTTAAAACATCAACCATAGCAGTTAACGCAGTTTTATACGGCAAATCTATTAAAGCAGCAGTCTGTCGAAAATATCTCCCCGGCTAAGTTTGCCATCTATCTTAGCGATTACCTCTACTTTAGCTTTAAGGCATAGCTTATCATCCTCAAGCCTGTAGATATCCTGAAAGAAAATTAGTTTAACACCCTGGCGCTCCGTCCTTATTTTGACGGTAAACGCATCCCTTGAAGTGAGGGAGTATTTAAAATCCATCTCAATTCTTGAGACCATCAGCAGGATGCCCTGGTCCGTCAGGTCTTTAAATGAATTAGATTTGGTCAGCAAATATTCATGCCTTGCATGCTCAAGGTAATTTTGGTAAACTGCATTGTTCACCACACCTTGCAGGTCACATTCGTAATCTCTTACGGCAAGCTGGATTTCATAAAGGTAATCTTTCATATGCCCGTAAAGATAAGGTTCCGGAAGGCCAGATAAAACCAGAACCGCTAAAAAACATTGCCCCGCTTTCCTTGTTATCCCGTAAAAGCAATTATGCCCGAAGGACCCTCCATCGTTATTTTAAAAGAAAAAATTTCCTACCTGAAACATAAAGTTGTTTCCGAAGCATCAGGCTACGGCAAGATCAACATGGACGACCTGTCACATAAAAAAATACTTGATTTCAAATCCTGGGGAAAACATTTTTTTATCTGCTTTAGCGACTTTACCATCAGAATCCACTTCGGGCTGTTCGGGAGCTATCAATTCCATGAGCCAAAAAAAGTGAACCCAAAACTTGCATTGCATTTCAACAACGACGACGTATATTTTTATGTCTGTACGGTAGAGCGCCTGGATGGACCATTGGAGGAAAAGTACGACTTTACTTCCGACGTGATGAGTGATGAATGGGACAGCAGCAAAGCCAAAAAAAACTGGAAGGGGTAGGCAAGCAGCAGATTGCTGATGTACTGCTGGATCAGGATATTTTCAGCGGCGTAGGAAATATCATTAAAAACGAAGTATTATACAGGGCGGGCGTGCATCCGGAGAGTCTCGTTGGGAAAATCCCTGCTGCGAAACTTAAGGTAATCATTAAAGAGGCGAGTGCTTACAGTTTCGATTTCCTGAGATGGAAAAAAGATGACCAGCTTACCAAAAACTTTGAAGTTTACCGAAGAACTGAAACGAGGTCGGGCGGAAAACCTGTCACGAAAAAAGACACCGGCAGAAGTAAACGCAGCAGCTATTTCTGTAGCGCAGAACAAAAATTATACGTTTGATAATTACCCTCAAAACACTCCTTTGAGATTATATCTATCCATCGTTAACAATGCTGTTTATTTTTGGATTTGTGGTTAATTTAGGTAAATTCCCATTCAGAAATTAAACCTGTGCAAATGAACAATCATGATTTTAATACCATAGAAATTGCCGACGGTACAGAGATGGACGTTTACATCGCCCATCCGGGAGATGCCGGCCATTATCCCGGTATCATCCTTTTACAGGAAGCCGCCGGCGTAAACGGGCATATCCGCAATATCGCTGAGCGTTTGTGCAGCGAAGGTTATTATGTAATAGCGCCAGACCTTTACCACCGCACTGTGCACCGCTTAGAGGCTGGCTACACAGATTTCGCACAGGTGGCACCTCATTACCAGGCATTAGACCGCAAATCTTTAACGATTGATCTGGAAGCCTGTTATCATGAGTTGCTTCAACAAACAAATATAATAAAAGGTAAAATTGGCAGCCTAGGTTTTTGTTTGGGTGGTAAAGTATCTTTGCTGGCAAATGCAAGGTTGCCATTATCCGCAGCCGTTTCCTATTATGGCGGCGGAATGGACGAATATAAAAACGAAATAGTTGATTTGCATGGCCCGCATCTGTTTTACTGGGCAGGACTTGACCAACATATACCCCAGGAAACAGTAGACACGGTTATGGCAGAAGTAAAAAAGGCAGGAAAAGATCATACTGCAATAACCTATTCATATGCCCAACATGGTTTTAATTGTGATGAACGCGAAAGTTATCACCGTTTTGCTGCCAGGGAGGCTTGGGCCAATACTTTAAATTTTTTAAACAACCGGCTGAAATAACAGGCATGCCGCCCTACGCGGCGGCATGCTAAAGCAAGAGCGCATCATTTGTAGCGCGTAACAACACCCAATTCGGCAACGGAAATCCCTTTGCCATGGTTGGTATGTACGGCTGAAAATTTAAAGTATCTTGCCTTTACAGGATTTTTGAGGAATACCATTTGCTGCACGGGGTTAGCTTCCATATTGGAAAATTCACCTTCACGTGCCATCTTCCAGTCCGTACCGTTATCGCTGGTATAATAAACATACTGGTTGATCAATCCTTCATATTTTTTGTCCTGTCGCGGCAGATAAGTAAAAGCCTGAATAGTCTCCGGCTGGTTCATATCAATAACGATGTCCTGTGGAAATGGTGCCGATTGATCTACACTAGTCCAATTGCTGGCTTCATCTTCATCGATTGCATTGTTTGCAGTACTTTGGGCTACGGCCGATAATACACGCCATTCTTTTTTACTGATCCCAAAAATGTGCATGCTGGCGTCCCCAGGAGTTTCCTTAAGATCAAAGGATCTGGCGGTCACCATTCCGCCCTGCGGCAAGGAGAAACCACTGGTATATAACCTGGAATCCCTGCCGGGCAAACTTCCGTCAAGCGTATATCTTAAAGATACATTTTCGTCAGGTGCTGAAATCTGTATCGTTCCGTCCTTTTCTCTTTTGATTCGGGGTGCCTTGAGGTGCAGTGGTTCGCGATAAAGACCAAAGTCACTCAATGCAATACAGACAGGCGAGGAGGTGACCCGCAACCTGATCTGCCTGGCAGAGACCAATCGTCCCAGGCGGATCAGCCTGTTGGGCCCAATGCTGGTCGCCGTGGCTATTTCCTTCCATTTTCTATCCTGCATCACATCTATGGCAACAGACCCTATCCGCTGTCCAAGCTTGATGTTTTCCCTTAACCGGATTACATTGAAAGCTTTTTCAACAGGTAGCACCAGGGTAAGGCTCGGTTTTTTTACCTTGTCGTCAGTAGCCCAATAGGTATAGCGGTTATTGTCTAATAGAAACCGGGGACCGAACCTGGCTGAATTGTTGCCTCTCACATTGCTTGCAGTTAACCTGGCGCCCAGCGCTAAATTCTGGGCAAAGGTCTGCTTCAGCAGCTCCCCAAATGTTTTGAGGGAAGCCACATCAGCCTGGTCCAGTAAGCCTTCTTTGTTTGGCGCCAGACCAAGATCAAGCCCGGCGCCCCTGCCAACACTTGCATAATAAATATCCAGTAACTCTGATGGCGTGCGGACCTGTGTATCTTGTGAATTGTGGTAAAACCAGCCAGGTCTTAAGGGCACATCGCATTCCGCGGGCATCCAGAACTTGCCGTTACGTGTACCTTCGGTGGCCCTGTCTGTTTGGGCGTAGCCGTTTGCAGGTTCTTTAGAGGGATCTGGCGCAAGAGGAGTGTAGGTTGCCCAACAGGTTTCGCCCGCTATCCCTTCCTCGTTACCAATCCACCTTACATCAAGGCCCAGATCACCGAAAATTGCGGCCGTGGGCTGAAGTTTCCGGGTGATTGCCCAGTTTACATTCCAGTCGTAATAGCTGGTGCGGTCAATATTGCGGTTTTCCCTTGCCCCGCCATAATATCCGTTTCCGCCATTGGCCCCGTCAAACCAGGTCATAAACAACGCTCCGTAATTACTAAAAAGCTCATTTAATTGTGCACGAAAGGTGTCAAGATAAGCTGCTTTTCCGTAATCTGCATTGTTTCTGTCCCAGGGCGAGCAGTAAATCCCAAAGTTCACCCCCAGCTGTTTACAGGCCATCTGGTAATCTTTCACCAAATCTCCTTTTCCGGCCCGCCATTTACTATGACTGATGTTATGACTGGTGCTGGCAGTTGGCCATAAACATAGGCCATCATGATGTTTGGCTACTACAATTACTCCCTTAAATCCTCCTGCTTTGGCGGCACCAACAATCTGCCTGGCGTCAAATTTTGTTGGATTAATCAGTTGCGGGTCTTCATCTCCATAGCCCCACTCATGGTCCAGATAAGTGTTAACACCATAATGCACCAGACAGTACATTTCAATCTCATGCCATTTCAGTTGCACCTGATTTGGCAAGGGCCCATATGGTTGCGGTGCCTGCTGGCTATATGCCGGGACGATAAAGAATAGGAATAATAAAATAAAGCTTGATGATTTCATAGGGTAATCGGTTTTAACATGCTACCAACCAGGATTCTGTTTCAGGTTCGTATTCAGGGTCAACTCTTGTGAAGGCAGTGGGGCCAGGTAAAGCTTATCGTTCCAGACACGGGTTACACCCTGATAAACAACGATGTAATTGTTTTGATCTACCGTTATGTTGCTGATTTGCGCAGGAGGATATTGTGCCCGGAATGCGGGGGTCAGTTTCATACCCCTGATGGTCTCGGGATTGTTGATTAGCGTACCTGCTTTCCAGCGGTGCAGATCGTCAAACCTGAACCCTTCAGATCCAAGTTCGATGCGGCGTTCCCGGCGGATTTCGTCCAGCAGAACCGGCAGGCCGGGAAAATCCGATGCTGGATCTTTAACCAGTGTAGCAAGGTTCATATGCGGCATTCCTACCCGGTCCCTTAGTTTATTAACAGTCAGGTCCAGCACAGCCTGGGTAGCCTGATTGAGTTCGGCTTTAGCTTCGGCCTCGATCAGTAGAGTTTCAGCATAGCGAAAAATAAATAAATCGAGGGTACTCTGGTTAGCATTCCACTGGACTAAACTAGATGACCTGCCTTTAATGGGCTGATAACCCGTAGAGGTGACCGAAGTTCCGATTCGGGGAATGGTGATGATGTCACCATTTAAAAAATCAAATCCCCGAGTTGCAATTTGCTGCGGGTATCTCGGATCACGGTTGGCTACTTCATTGTCCGGTGTCTCATCTCCACGGTACAGCGGGCTCAGCGAGTAAGGTAGCCCGTCGGTACACAGAAATGAACGCACAAAGTTTTTGCTGTATCCATCACCGGCCTGGCCGAGTAGCCTGGTGAAGTTATTGGTCAGGATATTGGTAATATACCTCATTGGCAGGATTGCTTCCGGATTACCCCTCAGTTCTTCCTGGATAAACAGATTGTAATAATCTCTCTGGGGATTTCCCGTGGTATATATATTATACAGGCCCGAAGTTCTGATTTTTTCAGCAGCATCTGCTGCCTGTTGCAGGAAAAGAGTTTCGTCCCCAACCCCGAAATATTTCCGGTAAGTTCCTTCCCACAGACAGATACGTGCTTTAAGGGCGAGCGCCATATATTTATTCAAGCGGCCGTCCGGGGTACTTGCAGGAATATTGTCCACAGCGTAGTTCAGGTCTTTTAAAACTGAATCCATCACCTGTTTATGTGGCAGCCTGCTGCCGAATAAAGTGGTGGTAGAGGTATCTGTGATATATCGGTTGATATAAGGAACATCGCCAAAAAGCTTAACTTTTTTCCAATAATCATTGGCCCTGAAAAACAGGGTTTCCCCCGCATATTGATTTTTTGTATCCGCAGATGAATTGGCGCGGGTATAGTTGTTGAGGAAAAAATTGCATGTCCTGATAAAACTAAAGTTCCAGTCGGCACTGGTATTTGGTACCGTTGCGCTGCCGGCCAGATAAGTGTTCAATGATGCACTGGCCTTATCATCGGAATTGCCGTCGAAGTTAGCGAACGATTGAATGGGCAGCTGCGTGTAATACTGGTTGCAATACAACTGAAGGTCATTGTCATTTTTGAAGAAATTCTGCGGACTGATATCGCTGAGTGGTAAACGGTCCAGATAGCTGTCTTTTTTGCATGCGCCAAAACATAACAATAAAAGAAAAATCGTGTATAGAATATATTTCGTTTTCATCTTTTCTATTTTTAAATAAAACATGCTGAATGAAACTTTACAGCGTTACCTGCAGACCAAAAGAAACTGACTTAAAGATCGGGTAGGTTGCAAAATTTCCCTGGTTGGTAACGATTTCAGGGTCCCATGCATCAAATAGGGAGGTAACAGTAAATAGATTGGCCCCGGTTACATAGGCCCTTATTTTCTGCACCTTAAAGCGGCTGGTCCATTGCAGCGGCAGCGTATAACCTAAAGTGAGCTGTTTTACCCGGCCATATGCTGCGTTTTGAAGATACTTTGTTTGCACCCTGTTATTGCCAGATCCCTGAAACCGTGGTCTCGGAAAATACGCATTTGGAGTTTCGGGTGTCCAGTAATCCACGGCGTTGCCATATGGCAGGTTCCATTCCACATCCCTGAAGGCATAAAAGGATATGTCATCAGGGACATAATCAGCTTTCAACACGCCCTGGATAAATGAAGTAAAATCGAAGTTTTTATACGATAGGTTGAGGTTAAAATTGAACCTGTAACGGGGTGTTCTGTTACCAATTAATTTGAGATCGCCATGGTCTGAAAGGGTATTGTTTCCATCATTTATCTTTCCATCATTGTTTAGGTCTTGGTACTTAATATCACCTGCCAGCCATTTATATCCGGCCAGGTCAGTATTGTCTACAGCCGCAGCCTCTGCATTAGATCCATAAAAACCCTGCGTTACATATCCCCAGATTTCACCTAAACGTTTCCCAGGATAATAATCAGTAGCAGCGATGCTACCATTAGAATTGAGGTCGTACTTGGTAATTTTACTTTTGGTATCAGCCAGGCCGAGCGTAACATTATAAGAAAGCTGGTCGTTCATGATGCGGTCGCTCCAGTTCAGACTAAGCTCCCATCCACGGGTTTGTAAATCTGCGGCATTCCTCAGGGGTGCAGGCGTGCCCAATACTGCGGGCAATTGCTGACCAGCCACCAACATGTTTTTAGTGTTGGTGATGAAATAATCGAAACTACCAGTTAGCCTGCTTTTCAGCATGGCCATATCAAGGCCGATATTTTTGGTCTGCACCTTTTCCCAGGTAAGATTGGTACTGATCAAACCAGGTGCGCCAATGGTGATTCCTGTTTGATTATTAAAAAGATAGGGTATAATTCCTGCACTTTGTGTTGCTATATAAGGATATTGTGCAGCAGAAGATATGATATCTGGCGGTATCTGCTGGTTAGGCAGCTGTCCGTAAGAAGCCCTGATTTTTAACTCATTAACGGTGTTTTTAAGGCCTTTCATGAATGGTTCCTCCGCAATGTTCCATCCTGCAGATGCAGATGGCGAAAATACATACCTGTCTTCTTTTGGAAACCTCGAGGTACCATCATACCTGCCATTAACCTCAAGCAGGTAACGTTTATTGTAAATATAATTGAGTCTGAAAAAAGAACCGATAAGCGCCGATTCAGTCTCTGTTCCGCCAACCACAGGTTTTGGGTCGTTATTTACCCCAATAGCGGGTAAGGTAGGGTCAACCAGATTGATTGCCCTGGAATCGCTTAGTTGATAGTGAAAATATTCCTGGTTATAACCGGCAAGTGCTTTAAAGTAATGTTTGTCGGCGAATGTATTTTCATAGGTAGCATAGGCATTGAGTGCATTGTAGTTGTTATGACGTCTGGCCTCATCTATCCTTGAAGGGTTAGTATGCGGAAATACATTGAGGAAGACCCCATTTACACCATATTCATTATATGGGATCATCTGTGCTCTTCGAAAAGATGTAAAATTGTTCCAGGTATAATCGGAAGTAATCGTCAGGTGATCGACTGGTTTTATGATAGCCCTTGCTGTAGTCCAAAAATCATTGCGCGCTTCAATATCACGACCATTATTCGCAATTACTGCGAGCGGATTGGTGTAATTACCCTGACCTGAAAAATTACCATCAGGGTGATAAACCGGCATTACAGGACGCAGGTCTGTTGGAATCCAGGCACCACCCTGACTTGCTTCCTTCGTATAGGCAATTTGATTATTGTCTGTGCGGGTCATTGACATATTCAGGTTCAACGTAAGCCACTTATTAACTTCTGAATTTATCTTCAGGGTAGGAGTATATCTTTTATAAACCTGGTTGGCAGCTTTTTGCAAACCATCCTGATCTAAGTAGCCCAAACCAGCTGAAAACGTAGTTTTTGAATCTCCACCGGATACAGACAAATTGTGCTGGTTTAAAGGGGCCCAGCCTGGGTACAGCACCTTCATCCAGTCTGTATTTCCTACATATCTGTACCTTCTGGGATTTCCGGGATCTATATACACGTCCGGATTATTAGCCGGATCCCTGAAATGAGCAATAATTGCAATGGAGTCCTGTTGCGTAAATGGTTCGTTGGCTGTATAACCGCCACTGAGCAAACCGGACTGCTGAGCTTTGTTAAAAATATTGATGTATTGTTCGGAATTGATATATTTTGGCAGGTTAGTAGGCCTTGTCGTTGTATAAGACCCGGAATAATTGATCTGCACGGCACCTTTATTACCTGTCTTGGTGGTGATCAGGATTACCCCGTATGCAGCCCTGCTACCATAAATAGCGGCAGAAGACGCATCCTTCAATACGGTTACACTCGCCACATTACTGGGGTCAATCAGGTTCGGGTCGCGCTGTACCCCGTCAACTAAAACCAGGGGACTTGCACTTGAATTTTGCCCGATGGTGGTATATCCCCTGATATTAAACGTAGCACTGGTGCCCGGTTGTCCGTTGTTCATGTTGACATTTAGATTTGGCACCAATCCATTCAAACCATCTCCCAAATTTACCAGTGGGCGACTGTCCAGTTTATCGCTTCCAACCGTTGCGATGGATCCGGTTAAATTCGCTTTCCTCTGCGTTCCGTAACCTACCACTACCAGTTCATTTAGATTACCCTGATCAGCCACCAAAGCCACATTGATACTGGTTCTATCATTAACTGCAATCTGCTGGGTAACATATCCAACAAAAGAAAATATGAGGATTGGGTTATCGCCTTCTGCTTGTATGCTATATTCACCTTTGTTTCCGGTGATAGCACCACCTGCACGTCCCTGCACGCGTACAGTTACGCCCGGCAGGGATGTTCCGGTTGTTTGATCGGTTACAGTTCCCGTAACCCTGTTTTGCATTTCATTTTGGCCGGCCTTTTTTAAATTAACATTCCCTGCTGCGCTCCAAAATGGGGACCGCGTAGTTCCTGCGGCAAGTAAGGATTGGGCACAGCAAGCAAGTATAAAAAGGAGGCAGATCCAATGCCGTTTGATTTTAAGCTGAGGATACCACGTATCCTTGTATGAATATCGTTCCATACTGTTTCAAAGTTAAGGTTCATAAATAATGGTTTTGATTAATATTCTTCTGAAGAATAGAAGTTAGGCGTAGCATTTCAGGCGCCCAAGAAATTATAGATTGACTGTTTCATATTTATATTTGGTTTAGATAAGTTTGCAATTGAAATAGGCTTGCAGGCATGCTTTAAGCTTTGAGCAGTATCCTAACCTGAGCGGGCTTTAATCCCGCTGATGTTGCTTTGAGAATTACGGTTCCAGCCTTGTAACCTGCTTTTACAATGACAAGACACCTTCCCTTATATGCTTTTCTTTCCGGCCGCTGATAACTTTCTGTACTTACTGGATTTGCATTACCGACCCCAATAATTTTAGCGTTCCCATTGACCTCAAATTTTATCAGATTGGCTGAATGTGGGTTTTTACGGCCCTGTTGATCGGTCACTTCTACGGTAATATAACATAGGTCCTGATTGTCGGCCCTGATCATCGGGCGGTCGGCATGGAGTTGGATCTTTGCAGGGGCCTGCGCGGTAAATAGAGAAGCTGTACCGCCTACTTTATTTAAATAATACCCTTTTACTGTCAGTTCCCCAGGATGGTAGGGCACTGTCCAAGAGGCCATATACTTTGTACTGCGGTCAACATATTTTTTTCCCAAAGAAACCTTGTTCAGGAACAATTCTGCTTGTGGAAATGATGAGTAGACGACTACAGTCATAGGCGTTTTCTCAAAACCTTTCCAGTTCCATTCAGGCAGAACATCGTGCCAATTCCATTTTGACCACGAAGCCTTAACCGGGTTTTTCTTAAATGAAGGGCTTGGCGATTGAACAAACAAGGAAAGCTGATTTTTTTTCCAGAGTACATCCCTGTAGAATGACTGCGGACGTTTCCATCCGCAAATATCGATATCACCGCAAAAGGCGAGGTTCCATGGATAGAAGTTTGCGTTTTGAGGATATCCCAGCCAGCCGATACTTGCTTCGCCGATATAATCAAAGGCCGTCCATACAAAATCACCAATCACATAGGTAAATTCTTCAACGGCCGACCAGCTGCTAAAGGCCTCAAGTGAGAAAGACTCTGATCCGAACATGATACGTTCTGGTGCCCGCTGATGATCTGATGCGTATTTCCCAACCTCTTTCTTCGAGGCAGGTTCCGCATAGTTATACCCGGCGATATCCAGTGTTGTAAAAAAAGGTTCTTTATCCGCATTGGGAGAATTTACTGCGGCCGTTACCGGTCTGCCGGGATCTAGTTTTCTGACAAATTTGGCCAGCATTTTAGCGGTCTCATGCCCCCCAGGCTGATCACTTTCAGGTATCTCATTTCCTATGCTCCACATGATTACGCTTGGATGATTGCGGTCGCGCAGCACCATGCTTTCCAGATCTTTTTGCCAGTTTTCTTCAAAATAGAGGTGATAATCATATGCGTTTTTACCCGTCCTCCACATATCAAATGCTTCATCAATCACCAGCATTCCCAGCCGGTCGCAGGCCTCCAGCAAAGCGGGGCTTGGCGGGTTATGTGCACAACGGATAGCATTGAAGCCACTTGCCTTTAACAATTCTATCTTTCTTTCCTCAGCCCTGTCGTAGGCAGCAGCGCCCAGGGGACCATTGTCATGATGAACACAACCACCTTTTAACTTTGTGGCCATCCCATTTAATAAGAAGCCACTTTTTGCGTCAAAAGATATACTGCGTATCCCAAAGGGTGTTAGGGTGGATTCGACCGCAGATCCCTGCCGATAGATGGTTGTAACAGCGGTATACATTACGGGTGATGCCAATGACCACCGCAGCGGATTGTTTACTTCCAGCTCAAGCACGACTTCCTTTTTTCCGCCGGCCCTGATATCGAAGTCTGTTGCAATTCTGCCGGCTTCTTTTCCACCTGGTGTGACAATCCTTGTCATTACAGAAACTTTGGCGTCCTCAGCGCTTTCATTCATGAGCAGTGTTTTCATGCGGACAGTGGCATATCCATGCTCAATTTTAGGAGTAGTGATATTTGTAGCCCAATGTCCAATGTGCAGCGCTTCGAAACTTTTGAGCCATACATGGCGATAAATGCCCGAGCCGGAGTACCATCTGCTGTTCGCGCCTTCATTTTTTACCTCCAGGGCAACCACATTTTTTCCCTGTCGTTTCAAGTTGGGGGTGATATCATAGCCAAAAGCCGTATAACCGTAGGGATGGTTGCCAAGATGTTTGCCATTGATATATACATCCGCATTCATATACACCCCGTCAAACTGCAGAAGGAGACGCTTGTCTTGTGCATTTTTAGGAATAATAAATGTTTTACGGTACCAGGCAGTACCCTCACGGGTAAAACCACCATTGACCTGGCTAACGGCAATTTTGCTGAAGGGAGATCGGGTCCCAGCCACATCTTCGATGCTCCAGTCGTGAGGAAGATCAATTTTCCGCCACTTAGTGTCATCCAGGTTTTCCCGTTCTGCCCCGGCAAACGGACCTGGGTAAAACCGCCAGTCATCATCAAACCTTACCAGTAGCGGCTGGCCGGTTTGCGCCATTACACTTCCTCCCAGCAGCAGAACTGCCACGAGCCATATCTTTACTAAATGTAAGTTCATGTGTTTCATAATCACTGACGGGAGGCTTAGCAGGAACGGAACAATAGCGTTATTCGGTCTGATCGAATCGACGATACAAGTTGCTTACAATTCATTCAAGATTAGATCGAAAAAAAGCATAACATTCAGCGATTTTGACAACCTGTGCAGTAAAAGATAAACTTTCAGGCTAATACAGCTTTTTTTTGTAACAGGATGGAGATGTCCTGGTTACTTTTTTAAACATCTTTGAAAAGTGGTGGCGGTCAGAAAAACCGCATTCAAATGATATTTCGTCGATAGTTTTATGGGTGTGGTGCAGCAGATGAATGGCAGCCTGCACTTTCATATTCATTATATAATGGTGTGTTGCCAGTCCAGTGTTTGTTTTGAATAGCCTGGCGAAAGAATTGGTGGCCATGTTCACCGTCTCTGCCAGCTGCTGGTTGGAGATTCTGTCTGCGAAATTACTTTCAATATATTTAATCGATTTTATAACCCGTGGATCAGTGTTGCCGGTTTTCCAGATCTCATTGGGAAGTTGTAATAAACATTCCGCAATGAGCTGTTTTATCCTGAGGCAGTCTTGCAAACCAGTGATCGTATCCCTTACGCAAGCTGCTTTCAATTGCATCAGCAGCTGGGTTAAACTGTCGTTAAATGCGAGTTTGTAAACGCCGGCGTGCACATAGTCAAGTGGAAAGCCAAGGGTAAAATGCAGAAAAAAGTGATCTACTGCGCCCCTCAGCCTGATTGTTTCCAAATCATCCGAGATCAGGAATTTTTTACCCTGGATGGATTCGGCTTCATTACGTTTTTTGAATTTAAGGCGGGACGAGAATGAAGTATTTGGCGGGATCAGCAGCAGGGTATCTTGATCTAGATGGAAGGTCTCATCTTTAAAAAAGATTTCAGACCCGGATATAGAATTGTGATAAATCCTCCAAAAAGGGATGCGCAGGTCGTTACATTCCCATTCGTCCAGGATCCAGTAGCGGCAACAGAATATCCTGATGCTCACCTCTGTGAATTCCTGATGTACGTCTGATGGGTCTTTTTTAATGTCTTCACCCAGTGTTTTAACCATAAATGTTTATTTCATACATATTTATGATCACTAAATACAACTGGATCCTTCAAAAGTTTGGGAAATTTAAGTAACCAAATATTAACCAAATTGAGTTTAAAATGAAACCACAGCTATTAAAAATTTCAAAAAATCCTACGCAGTCGTTCACCGTACGGCGGGATTTGAAACCAAGTATGAACAACAAATTTCATTACCATCCAGAACTCGAGTTATTATATATCGCAAAAGGGGAAGGAACCCAGGTCATCGGAGACCGGATTACCAGGTTCCAGGCAGGCGATTTACTACTTGTCGGGCCAAATTTACCGCACTACTGGCGGTTTGATGAGCATCCCCTGGATGAAGGGGAATTTGCAGATGTGATTGTTGTCCATTTTTCCGAAAATTTCCTGGGCAGGTATTTTTTAGACTTGCCAGAAAATAAGTCACTAAAAGATTTGCTGGAAAAATCCAAACGGGGGATCAAAGTAGAGGGGAATAACAAGGCGAAGATCATCGGGACGCTAAAGCTGATGTTTAATTCATCGGGCACCGACCGCATTATTTATCTCGTGCATGCATTGTTTCAGGTTGCGACCAGTGATGCGCTGGTTTTGCTCTCGTCAGCAGGTTATGCCTATGAGCAAATCGCTGCCACGGAGGGGCGTATCCAGGACATTTTTAATTATACCCTTGCAAATTACAGGAAGAAGATCCACATTAGTGAAGTTGCCGAAATTGCAAGCATAAGCCCCAACTGTTTTTGCCGTTATTTTAAAACCCAAACGCAAAAGACCTATCTGCAATTCCTGATTGAAGTAAGGGTTGGAAATGCCTGCAGGCTACTGTTAGAAAACAAGCTCAGTGTTAAACAGATCTGTTATGAAAGTGGCTTCAACAATTTCTCCAGTTTCCACAAATGTTTTAAGGAAATAACGGGTGAAAGTCCGCTTAGTTACAGGAAAGAGCTGGCCCATGCCAACCAGGGGGAAAGTTTTCTGAATTATAATTGAACACCATCCTGTTATTAATGATCAGCGCCGGTAGTCTATGAAAAAAAAAGGCAGTATCATGCTTAATATCTTGCGGTTGGTAAAATCAGCGTTTGTGGCCACGCTGCTAATACCGTCGCCAATTGCTCAGGGTCAACCTGTTCCTCAGTTATCCCTGGGCATCAACCATTATAACGCCGGGCAGTATGTATTGGACGATCAGCTGCGGGTGGGAGTGCTGCCCGGTGCAGAAAAAAAAATGAAATTCCGCGGTACCGAATGGAAGGCAAAGACTACAATCCTGCCCGTTAAGGGGAATCCTGGCGCAAAGGACGTCTTGGTTAATTTTTTATGCACCAGTGGCAATATAAAAGATGTATCCGTTTCAGTATACCTGACATTCAAAAACTGGTCGGTAAAAAATTATGTGCTGATACCGGCTGCAGCCTATAATGGCAACCGTTCAGAAGTGCGGGTTATACCTTATTGCCCCTTTGTCACCGATCCAAGAGATACCGGCGTAACCAGGCCACAGCCGCAATTATTGTCAGATGTGCCAAGGCTGAACCTGCATGATGGAAATTCAGGGATGCAGCTGCGCAGCGGGGATATGGCAACACCGGGAATAGGCTTTTATGCCCCCGATGGCAACAAATCATTTTTATTCCTAACACAGCAGGGTACCAGGTTAGGGGATTATGGCATATCTATCAAAGAAAATAGCGGGAGGACAGAAGCAGAAATGGCGATTACAGCGCCTGTTTTCAGGGAAAAATTCCGTTATCATATTGCTAATACCCGATATCCGTCATCAGACAGAGGTGCTTCATTTAGTGCCGGTGATTCGCTGAGCATATCATTCCGTATGTACAATTTTGACTGTGCATCCGTGCAGGATTTATTTAACCAGTTTGCAGCATTCCGCAGCGAACTTAGTCCGCCCGCTCTTTCTGAACCTGCCATTATAAGTTTTTCTGCGGCGTTTAAGATACAGGAAGAAAAATTCAACCGTCAGAACTACAACACCCAACATGGATATTACTCGGTGGGCATGCGTGAAAATGCGAGTCAGGATTGGCAGATTGGTTGGGTAGGAGGAATGCAGAGTACTTATCCATTACTCTATCAGGGTAATGAAACATCCGTTGGAAACGTAATACGAAATTTCAACTGGCTGTTTCCTGCAGGTATATCACCCAGCGGCTATTTTTGGGACACCGGAGAAAAAGGAGCAAACTGGATGGGGATATTTAAGGATATACCGATGGCAAAAGACCTGCATTTGATCAGGAAAAGTGGGGATGGCCTTTACTATTGCATGAAACAGTTTTTTCTGATGGAAAAAAAAGGCATAACAATAAAAGACAACTGGAAAAATGGTTGTGTGCAAGTGGCGGATGCTATGGTGAAAACCTGGAATACGCACCATCAGTTTGGTCAGTTTTTGGATAATAAAACAGGTAGGATTGTTATTGGCGGATCTGCAAGTGGTGGCATTATTCCTGCCGCGCTTGTGCTGGCCTCGCGCTACTATCATAACGCAATGTATATGACTGTTGCACGTGAGGCCGCTGCATATTATTATCAAACATATGTAAAAAAGGGCATCATTTATGGTGGTCCGGGAGATGCAATGCAGAATTGTGATAGCGAATCAACCTACAGTCTTTTAGAAAGTTATGTCGTTTTATATGAAGAAACCAAGGAACTACAGTGGTTAAATGCAGCAAAGGACGTTGCCAAACAGTTCAGCACCTGGGTAACAAGTTACAACTATCGTTTTCCTGAAACCTCTGACCTGAGAAAAATAAAGGCACATACCCGCGGCACTGTTTGGGCCAATACCCAGAATAAACATGCTGCCCCGGGGATATGTACACATTCTGGCGTCAGTTTACTAAAACTTTACCGGGCCACTGGAGACAAATTCTATCTGGATCTGCTTCAGGATATTGCCCATGCAATTCCTCAGTATTTGTCTACAACACATCACCAAGTGAGTAATCTTGAAAATGGCTGGATGAGTGAACGCGTAAGCCTTAGCGATTGGCTTGAAGGCATCGGACAGGTATTTAAAGGTTCTACCTGGGCGGAAACCTCATTAATGTTGACCGCTATTGAAGTGCCAGGGATATATATCAATATCGATGAAGGGGAGGTAACCGTAATTGACCACATAAATGCAAAAGTGGTAAAACAAACAACCAACAGGCTGGAAGTAGAAGTACACAATCCGACAAAAGACAATGTTATAGTCAAACTACTAGCGGAAAACAAAACGCAACGTAAAGCCCCTTTAGGTAACCTGCCGTTATGGAACAGCCCAGGTTTGCAACTAAATCCCGGACAATCAAAGGTAATTCAAATTAAAAAGTAAGTCGACAAGTTCTAATAGTTAACTTAGGTGGCATATGAATACCTGGATTAAGTCATTAGATATCAAAGTAGTGCTGGCATTTGCAGCCGTGTATATTATTTGGGGAACTACTTATTTAGCCATAAAAATTGGCGTAGCAGAAATGCCTCCATTCCTTATGGCAAGTTGCCGGTACCTTATTGCCGGCATCATTATGCTTACCTATTGCCAGATTAAAGACAATCAGATTTTCAAATCTGACACCCGTAAAAATCTGCTGTTGGGTGCGTTTATGCTCAGCCTTGGCCAGGGAATACTATTCTGGGCGGAGAAATACCTCTCTTCAGGACTCACCGCGGTATTTATCGCCACATTACCGATCGCCTACATCATTGTAGACCGAAAAAACTGGAAAGGATATTTCAATAGCAAACTAACGATCATCAGTATAGTTATGGGCCTTGCGGGTATATTGGTTCTCTTCAAAGACCAAACATCTGCTGCAAATCCCGACAGTACAAATATGCAGTTGATAGCCTCGGTTGTTGTTGTTTGCTCTTGTTTGTGCTGGGCAATGGGATCAATATATTATAAGAACAATTCAGATAAAAGTTCGCTTTTTTGCGATGTGGGATGGCAGCTGATCGGTGGCGCAATTGCCTGTATCCTGATCAGTATTTTTGCAGACAACTGGGCTATATTCACTTTCCAGCAGGTATCAGTTCAAACCTGGGGCGCAGTATTTTATCTTGCTGTCGCAGGTTCAATTATAGCATTTACCGCATCATATTATTTGCTGTCGGTAAGGCCGCCGGCAATCGTTGGGACTTACGCCTACGTCAATCCTATTATCGCAGTAATACTTGGCTTTTTAGTCGCCGGTGAAAGTATTACCATTAGCCAGATTATTGGCATCATTATCATATTAGTTGCCGCTTATCTATCAAACAAAGTCAAGTTTGTTACGGCCTGAACCTGTCCGCTATCCAGGTAAAAAGGTAATAAAAAAATCCTGTTTACACGTATCATTATAAACGCGTAAACAGGATGTAGTAAATGCTATTAAATGTTAAAATCTAGTAATCCAGTCCGGCATAAGCCTTAAAGTCTTCGGCTTCTGCATACGCTTTGAACCGCTGAATGTCCTCACGGATCATCTTTTCAAAAACGCCATTAAACAGAGATGTAACTCCGCGACCTACACTTCCGGCAGGTGGGAAGTAATCAATCTCGATGTGGATTTCGGTTCCAGTGCCATTTAAAGTATCTTTAAACTCCACTTTTCCTGCATTGTCAATCATACTGCCTTCTACAGATTGCCAGCCGATATACTGGCCTTCATCTTCACGCGTAATCTGCGCGTTCCATTTCAAATCGATAATACCTCCGGGCGTATTGGCTGCCCAAACTGATATCGTCTCATCTATTTCTTCCACACTTTTCAGATGCTTCATGAATTTAGGAAGGTTTGAAAGTTCCCTCCAGAATGCATATACTTTATCCTTCGGTGCATCCACAGTAATTTCTTCAGTAATCACAATAGCCTCGGGGTCGGTAGTGTCCTTATCGAGTTTTTTGTATATCGGACATATACCAGTTGCTCCGCGATACAATAAAAGGCCGGCAGCAGCAGTACCCTGAAGGCCAATAAGCGGATGTTTAGCCAGATTTTTTAAACTCTTATACAATAACCAGCTGCCTGCCACTACTGAGAGGATCCGCTCGCCCTGATCAATGTTTTCTTTTCCTGTTGGCTGAAGAGACAGGTCTTTCAACCCACTTACTATCTTATCCGTTACTTCGTTTGTCATAGGTGATATATTTTGAATAAGAGAACAATAGCACCGCTCATTAGTTTTTGCTTATCGAAAAAACAATTTCTCATTAATGATTTCTAAATACCCCTGCGGAATCTGAGAACAAATGCAGTCGCGGTTTGTTAGGGTCGAAAACGCATATCTGATGAACCATAGGCCCAAGTTACACATCCATATTAACCTCTTGCTGATTCTTAGTTTGATTATCCCTTTTTTCGGATGTGAACATAAAAAAGAAGAAAACCCAAAGCAAAGTATTCAGGACAACTGGTACCGCAACCCTTTGATTTATAACCTTGATGTCGATGTTTTTAAAGACAGTGATGGTGATGGTATCGGCGACTTTAACGGACTTACCCAAAAGCTGGACTATATTGACAGCCTCGGCGTGAAAGTAATCTGGCTCGCGCCATTTCAACCTACAAGCGACCAGGACGATGGATACGACATTACTGATTATTATGGTGTGGACAAAAGGCTGGGAACCGAAGCTGACTTTCGCCGCTTTATGACTGAAGCAAAAAAAAGGGGATTGCGGATAATCATGGACGCGGTTTTAAATCATACCTCTATTGACCATCCATGGTTCAGGGCCTCCCGGAATGACAGTACTTCAAAATATTATTCCTGGTATGTATGGTCATCCAAAAAACCTAAAGATTGGGATAAAGGAATGGTATTTCCCGGTACACAAACCGAAACCTGGACTTACGATGAGATCAACAAAAAATATTATTTTCACAGATTTTACGATTTTCAGCCTGACCTCAACTATGAAAACCGGGAAGTAAAAGAAGAGGCTTTTAAGGTACTGCAATATTGGTTAAAACAGGGCATGGACGGCTTTAGACTGGATGCGGTACCTTTTATTGTTGATATACCAAGAACCGGCAGCGCAAATCCGGACCATCTGTTTAATATCCTTACAGAACTGAGAAATGCGGTAAGAAAAATAAAACCGGATGCCTTGCTGCTGGGCGAAGCCAATGTCACTGCCGAGGAGAATGAAGAGTATTTTGGAAAAAATGGCGAACGCCTCCAGATGATGTTTAATTTCTATGCCGACCAACTATTGTTCTACGCACTTGCAAAGGGAGAGCCGGCGGCTTTCTCAAAAGCATTGGAAGATTTCAGACAAAAACCAGCTTCGTCCCAGTGGGCGTTCTTTTTGAGAAATCATGATGAAATAGACCTTGGCAGGC
>Ga0247815_10001001_pt1 | contig 21930 bp, 19 predicted proteins | sample UWRJL194509B1_FD_181014 | JGI IMG/M metagenome (GOLD analysis project Ga0247815, IMG submission 181014) | Plant litter microbial communities from Arlington Agricultural Research Station in Wisconsin, United States - UWRJ-L194-509B-1 | ecosystem: Environmental > Terrestrial > Plant litter >...
GCCTAAGGCGGAGGGGAGGTGCGCGGACTGCGAGGCGGGAGAATGTGTTGGGAGAATGTGGACGTTGACGGTGCCAGGGGGCGGCGTATTTATCCCTACGCGAGAAAGAGGCGACACGGCACGACAGACCGTTTGGGACAGACGGCGCTTGAGATCCTTGATGATCGGACTCGCCTTGCCTCGCCCCTCCGAACCTTCGGCAACCACGCGGTTCACAAACACCGGCCCGAGAGTGAAAATTTTTTCATTCCCCATCAGCAGAGCGCTGTGTCTGGATGCATGCATGCACACACTGTGCATCCATACAGTCAACTGAAAACAACAACACTAACTCTGCTTTCCTCTACTGTCCCCGGAACGACGACTTGAGCGACTCCCAGACCACTGACGGCGACTGAGTGGCGTCAATGCCACGCCAGATGCCCTTGGTCTTGTAGTAGTCGACAACGGGAGCGGTCTGCTTGTGGTATGTGACGAGACGCTTCGTCAAAGCCTCAACATTGTCGTCCGACCGCTGTATCAACGGCTCGCCCGTCACGTCGTCAACGCCAGCCTTCTTGGGAGGGCTGCAATAGGGCGGGTTTATGCCGTCAGTTCAGTTCATCCAATAGACGCCGGCCGAAGCTTGTGAAAGTGTACGCACTGGAACTCGCGGTGGTACGTCCTGCCCGACGGCGGGTGAATCAGACGGCCAGTAATACGCGAGATGAGCAGCGAGTCGGCAATTTGGAACTCGAGAGCACGGTCCAGCTTCTCCTTGCGCGAGGTGAGCATGGCATCCAGCTTTTCGGCCTGTGGAACGGTGCGTGGGAAGCCGTCGAGGATGAACCTAACAAAAAGGTCAACATAATGGTAATAATTACTTGTTAATGGCATTGCGCACCCGCTCTTGCACTCCTTGTTGTTCTCGAGCTGGTCCTTGATCATCCCGACCACAATGTCGTCAGAGACGAGACCGCCGGCGTCCATGATCTTCTTTGCCTCAGTTCCCAGCGCAGTCTTCTTGCTGATCTGCTCGCGAAGCATGTCGCCAGTTGCGAGGTGGCAGACACCGCACTCGCTCTTGAGCTTGAGAGCCTGCGTTCCCTTGCCTGTGAACAGCTACGTCAGTACTCATTTGCTTGGCCGCTATAAGACTACTGACCTGCACCCGGAGGACCAATGAGAATGAGCCTAGCACCCTGCGGTGCTGGGGTAGGAACGACGGCGGCCTTTGCCTTGTGTTCGAGGTCTGTAATCTTGTCGGTGAGCTGCTTGAGCAAGCCCTTGAGGTACGTGATCTGGTCGTCATTGCTGGGGTGCGAGTCTGTTGGGGCCATGGCGAACGCGTCTAAGAATCTACAGAGTGCAGAGGTTACAGGCGAGCAGCGGGAAGAAGGCAAAGAATCTCCGCGCGCGTCGTCGAACACGTCGTCCGAATTCGGAACTTGCCCGACCGCCAACCATTTCACGGGCCTTTCCCGACGTTCCTCATCCATTTCTCCCCACAACAACCGCACTCAATCCAACAGTCCTGCAGAGTATTCGCAATGTCCTGAACATCCGACTTGCATGGCTCACGGCTGTCTCGGGCACTGCTGAAACCCTCACCCTCCGTGTGCTGGCTCTGGGTTCATACCATTGCCACTCTCCGAGAACAGCGGGTGCTGTACAGTGTTGACCCTGCTCCCGATACTTTGATTGCACCACCCCACCTACACCACCATCTGTTCGGTGGACACCTCAGTGTTCTTCATGTCATCCAATTACTAACAACACTGTTCGGCCCGATGCCTACCTCGTCGTCGTACTCTCCTGCCACGTCCCACCTTGTTCGTACCAAACGGGAAATAATTCACCTTGGCCCCACACCGCTCTGCACTGCTGCTTGCTTCAGTTGCTTGCGGACTCACCCCTTTGTTGACGCGTCGCATACTCCCGAGGCGGTGCCTTTCACTCCGTCTCGCCAGCAAATGCTCTGATCCTCGAACAAGTGCACGCCACCCAACACTGACGGCAACCGACGACGATTGGGCGATCCTCCGGCAGTGCAGGCATCTGGACTCGCGTGGGGCTGACTCGGGGTCGAAGCGACACAGACAGCCACGAGCACACTGACTTGTCCCACGCCTTCTCGATAGAAATGATTCAATTTCTCCTGTGAAAGTTGACCCAATTCTCCGATGCGCGCTCTCGAACAGTTTTACGACACGTCCATATGCTCCCAGCGCAAGTCCGCTCATCTCGGTGGGCTGCCTGGAAACACTGATCATCCCTCCACTCCCATGGCGTTTCTTTCCCCTGACGAACACCCAAGTTTGCACCCATCACCGCGTCGCTGGGCGCTTGCTTGCGTATGCAATCGTCACAATCCGCAAACTTCCTTGCAATCTGTATCGTGGGAGTGGAGGCTCGAGACCAGATTCGCCATCCATCGTTTCAGCGACTGACGACCGAAGGACGGGCAAACACCTGCCGCTCCGGCGCCTGCCCCTCTCTATATTTGCTGCTTTCCAAAAACGCATAAGACTTGTAATGATAGATCCAGTCAATGGCGTTGTGGTGGACGGATAGAAGCGTCGGCAATGCGGGCATCCGTCCTGGCTTCTGCTCAGAGACTCCTGAGCTCCTACAGCCAGAAGTCCCCACTGAAGCATGATCCTCCGATCTGCAGCACCACACCTTTTCCTGCGTCCTTTCACCGGCGGCAGATGCCGGCGCGCAAGTCACTGCCTCCGTTGAACCTCCTCTAATGTCGCATTCGTTCTCGTGCTCCAGACTCAGAGCATGACGAATGGCATCACATTTGCTGACAAAGAGACTCGCTGGCGAGAGAAGAGCTTGCGCTGGCGAAAGATGAAGGACCGACGTCAGGCAGATGCCACGGACCGAGCTACCCTAGATCGCACTCGCATACAACGACAGTCGGAGCAAAGCGGTACTTCCAGTAAAGGCGCATATAGATTGGCAGCGACTCCGGCGATTCTCAGACTTCGCCACGAGTGCAAGCTCCCGCTCTGCACACACCCAAAACCGAGCGGGCCGAGCCGCGGAGGCTCGGGCACTCGTGCCCGGGACTTGCACGTCAATTTTGTCGACGGGCGGAGAGCGTCGTTCTCGGTACCGGATCTGGGTTTTCTGAGTGTGGTGGTGGATCCGTGAGAGTGCAGGGGCGTGTTGGGGCGCCGGGGTGAGGCGTACACTGTTGCCGAGGCAGCGCAGCCGCGTGTTGGGCAGCGGGACCGTGGCACGTGACGTTTTGCCGCCCCCCGCGTCGCAGGGTTTCTGGTGCGATCTGTAGAGATACAGGGCAAAACCCTAGTTTGTGACAGACAGCCCTACTCTAAGCGACTGGATGCGCAGTCGGCTGAGTCAGCCGAGAGTCTTCGTCCGCGTCGGCAGCCTGCCGGTTCATTGCGTAGGTGGCTAGACATCCTGAGCCTGCACTTTGCCTTTCGACAGAAAACAAGGTTCTGATAGTAGCATGACAAAGATGCGCACTATGCAACAATGCATCCACTCCCTTTCATCTCTCGATCGGGCTCGGGCATCACGCTCTGGAGGCCAACCATTTCTCCCAAAGGCCGATGACTCGATTCTCAGAACTATAGACTTAGGAAATGAACTTTCAATGTGCAGCCGTGGCTTCTAAGAGTCGCCCAGGTACCTCCCGGACGCAAACATGATGAACTTTGCCACAACCAAGTGTCGGTGTGTCGGCAGTATGCTGTTTGTGGGAGCGCGCGGCAGATCACGTCCCGGCCCTTGACTTCTGCACGCCTCCGCAGAGTGTCATGACGGGGTTCCCGAGTCGTTCGCTCGGAAGGTCTGCCGCACAGACGTCAGCGCAAAGGAATGAACTTCGATTCGCGCATAGGCCTGTGCAGATCTTCCCATTGTACTTTGCACGCCGAGGCGATACACCTACCCTTGCCACCTTCGTCCACGTGAGGGCCTAAGTCGTATCGAAGGGTGCAGTGCCAGGATTTCGATCTGGAACCAGCGCGGAGGTACTGGGAGCGGGTGGACCCCGGGGAGCCGCGAATCGCGGTGTCCGGCGTTCAAAGCGGGTGTACCTCGCCGTTCAGCTAACCGTTCAAGGAACCTTAGTCTTCACGGCCATCTACGCCGATAAACCATGCGAACTATGGTACAATTTGGGATATTGTATGTGTGGAAGGTTGTGGAAAACTCGGTGACTCGGGAACTACGAGAGTTGAGGATGACCAAGACCACTGCGGCCGGTGTCCTCGTCGCTGCTCGCCCTCCGGTACGGAGCTCGAGACCCAATCGAAAACCGACTATGGCACACGGTACCACCACATCAGTCAGCTCGCTTAGTGGTCTTCGTGGGTTCTGTTGAGCACGCGTACGGTTGAGTATCGGATCTCACTCGCACCCTTCCGCTTCCGCGCGGCTCCATAGAGCACAATGTCACCCACGCGCGGACCTCTCTAATTCAGCAGAGCCTCTTTCCCCGAGTCAATACTCGTGAGATATTTCACATTCAAGACCCTAGGACACACGTCGCATGAGCCTTCGGGACTGGGTGTTCCGCGGGCGTTCCAAACCCCATCGGCAGCGATTCGCACCTCCTATGCTCCACATAACCGTCACGCTGTGCAAAGAAGCACTTGTACAGGCGCGTATAACGTTCGATCGCAATGTACTCGGGTTCTTAAACATAAGACAGCACGTGGGTTGCACTGCCGCCGATCCAGTCCGGGTAGTTGAGCCCGGCGATGGGAGGAGGTGCTGGCAAGGGTGCGAGACCCAGGGCGCAGTACTCACTTTTCGGAAGCGATGAAAGCCATATGGGCGTGCAGGGGTCCATGTTTACTAAAAACAAGCTATCTCGCGAGAAGCCATCGCTAGAATCGCTGTGCATGTAAGGGTGTGCACTAGATGGTTCCGAGTCTCGCATGGCTACAACCGAGTGTTCAACTGACCGGGCAGCATCACCCGAATCGTGATGGACTTTGACTAGCATATCAATGCTTGAAGATTCAGAGGCGCGGGCATGTCCAGAGAACCAGCTAGTTGTGATTGCAACAAGAGTGACAGGATCTGTAGGTATGAGAGCTGGTCGGCATTTTGTTCGAGCCGTAACACGCAACAGGAGCGTTACTCGTGCTTCTGCTTCGCTTCACGCGCATCTCCGCCGAGCCAGAGTGCACAGAAGATAACAAAGCCTACACTCGTGCTCAGCGCACCCATATAGTACGGCCATGCGGCACTAAGGAACCGCGGGTAGCCATCGTGGCGCGGCGGGACAACAGGCACGGTGATGCTCGAGTGCAGGAACGACTCGCCAGTGCCGCGCCGCCAGTCGACGAGGAACTTGAAGACACCGTGGCGGTCCGGCACGCGGAACGACGTGCGATATACACCGTTGTTACTGGCGGCGGCGGGCACGTCGATGCGCACATGCGGGTCGAGCATGGTGAACTCGAGCTGCAGGTCGTTGATGCCGCTATATGGCTTCCAGGTTCCGCTCTCGCCGTCAAAGCGCGAAATGCCGAGCTCATACTCGACATTGTCGTTTGTGGTGTAGTGCTCGAGCGGGACTGAACCGCCGACCAGGTGATGCGTGACGTTGTCGATGCGGTAGACGAGGGATTCCTGGAACGTCCATGCGGCAATCTCTTGCGAGACCTTGGTGTTGGAGGTTGATGCGGGATCATTGGCGAACGCGTCGCTGAAGAGGCTGGCACCACCGACCCAGCTGACACGCGCACCATTGCGAGCCTGGAAGCCGACAACAGCGCCAAGGTTCGAGCCTGCCCAGAGGCCCTCTCCGCCCTTCCCAGCGGCATCAACCAGCAAGTCCGCGCCGTCATCCGAGGTCGCGTCAGACTCTGCAATGTATGCCTCTGGCGATGCGCGCAGAATGGGAACGAGCATGGGGTTGTTCCCAATGGAGAACGCGGTGCCAGAGTAGAGCACGGGGCCTTGGCCCTTCGCCGTAGGGAGAATCTTGGACTTTGGCGGCGGCGCAAGCTCGACGACAGAGTGCCGGTGGTCCTTGCTCTGCGCAAAGTGGGATACGAGAACTGAATCGGCCGGTGCAGGGCTCAAACCGAACTCGAGCGCAAGGGAATGGTACGGCGTCGTGGTCGGTGACAACGCAATAAGCAGGTTGGTGCGCGCGTCGAGCAATTCAATCAGCGACTGCGGCGACAAGTCGTTGCTGAAGGCTGAAATAACTAATTAGAAACAGTTGCACAACGGCTATGATGTTGTGAAGTTGCAACTCACATTTTGTTGTAGGCGCGAAGAGAATGACATGCGCGAACGACGGAACATCATCCACGACAGCCGCAGGTGCCACGTCCTTCGGCGCGCGGAATGTAAGCTCGTATCCTCGCGCTATAATACTTCGTGTAAGCGCATTGTAATTATAATTGAGCGCATTTAGTACTGACTCTCGAGGTTATTGAAGAAGACGGAATAGTCGTCCCGCGACAGCTTCGGTTCGAGCACAACCAGCACCTTATTTCCAGTGCTCGAGCGTGCAAACGCGGTCGACAGTGTGCAGAACACAGCAACCGCAAGACGCAATGCGGACACCATGATAGAAACGAACGCGGGAGAGGAGTAAGGAGGTGATTATTGACACGTACTACTCCGACGCGTCTGGTTCCAGCGCGCCAGGAAAATGCCGGTGAGCCCCGCTCGAACTTCAGCTTCAACTTGAGCCGCGCCAGAACTTATCAACACTTTACAACTGGCTAAGCGACAGTAACCTGTCAGAGAGTGATAAGGCCTACTGGGTGTTCTAGGTAGCCATAAACGGTAACAGTGTACCCAAAGCTTGAGCTATTTCAAGGTGTCAAAGAATTATATGGTCTGCGCCAGACAGCAGCGGGGACAGCCTGAATAGTTTGAAAACTACTATTTAGTGCCTTCATTCGGTTCAGAGGTTGCCAGTGTCATTCCCTGTGGTTCAGCGTGGGCAAATTCGTGGGACAGTCAGCTTTCGAGCCAGCGGCACCCCTAACATGCCAAACCATTCACAGCACACCAGTAGGATTACCAGAGATTGAATGAGCAACAACTCGAACTCCATCAATCTCTAATGATACAGAATACGCGTGATCGCATTTCGCCGACAGGCGCATGCTGCCGCGCCCGTACCGTCATGTCGTGATCCAGGGTATTGGCCACTGCCAGCGAGCTCCACTTGAGATCTTGTGCATGTCAGAGACGTGTCTCTGGTAGTCAAGGTTGTGCACAGACCTTGCCTGAGTTGACAGGGTTGGTAGCGGTGCAAAGTGCATCGCCCGCCATGCAACAGCCCAACTTCTTTGCAGTTCATCCGGCTCCGCGAACTATCTCAAACGTCAATGCACTGGTGCTCTGTAATCGGGTGTTCATTTGATGAAGCAATCCATGGGAATGCCTATCGAGGGATTGGTTCTAGCTCATCCGCTTCGGCGTTCCCGAGTCAGCCTGAGCCACCACGCACCCCCCGAGCCCTGTCCCGAATCGACGCCCATTAGCGTCCCGAAGCGTGTGAGACGCAATCGGGTTCTCGGCGCGTGCCCTATTCTGCTCATGCTATCGCTGCGAGTCTAAGATTCTCACGAGCGTTGATGCCGACCGTTCCGATGAGAGCGCAGTCCGCTCGTCAAGGACCAGCGACCGCGCGCACATTCTGCTGATCGACACTCACCCTCTGCTCGCGAATCTATTCCTTCAATACGGTCGCAATCAGGGGGAGCAGCGAAGGGTCTTTCGGGACTCTATTACGGGGAGCAATAGCACAGCAAACTCGCACAGACCGCCAGAGCAGGACAAGTCCTCCCGACACGGTCGCCCCTGGCCCGCCCGAGGCACAAGGAGCCGCCGAACTCTCAAGCGGGCCTTGCGAACTGCGGCTGCGGTAGGTAGGTAATCTAGGGACCACTTGCACGGAGGCTGACCAACGGCCGAGGTCATTGCGACGGGCAAAACGCCGGACGCCCATGCCAAAGGCCGCAACTCACTCTGTCCCGGAATGAGAAATGATATTGATACTGCTGAACAAAGCGAGTTGTAAGCGTTGGAGTTGCTGACGTTCATGCGCGACTATCGGAAGCGAGATGATGAGCTGAGCGAGTGAAGATGACCTGAGACCGGCATCCACGCACTCTGGTAAGCCACCCTGACTCCATGCCGCTTGCCAAGAATCCATTTCGGGCTTTAAAGTATTGATCTCAACCCTGTGCACTGCATTTAGATCTAGCAGCGGATCAGCGGAGGTCGACGACATTGACGGCCGCAGCTGCTCATGATCACCTCTGTGCGTTCCTGGGGCTGACAAGCTCACCCCCTGCCACGGGGTCCCGAGTTAACAGCACACTGTCCACTACGGTACCATTGACCGCGCTTCGCGAAGAGGTGGAGACTCACACGGTGTCGTTCCCCTTCCTCATTCGTTCGGCTCTTCTCAGCGAAGAACCTTCGAACCGTCTGCGGCTGACCTCAGCTGCGCACTTCGCCGTTACGTCGTCCAAACGCAAGGATCGCTGTGTCCGCATGGAGATTTGCCCGTAGAAGAAGACTTGTCCGCGTTCGCATGCAGGATTTCCTGTCACCATGTTTCGCATGAAACTGGCGACTGCGCTGGACGACGTGCACAGCACGATCGAGGATGAGACGTGGGGTGGGATGGTCAAACAACAAGCAGTAGGAGTGCCGTCATTCTGGTTAGGCATGTTTGACAAGCCGCGGAGTGTGGAGGCTGACGAAGATGAGGGACTAACCGGCTTGTTGCCGGTTTCTGAAGCTTCGCCGGGGCGCCAGGACACCCTGAGACTCGTTGATAACGCACAGCACAGACCTGGATTGGGAACAGGAGTTCGATAGGCAGGAGTGCGGCCTAACGGTAGCTTCAAGTAACAATGACGAGGCAAGGTGATTCAATCTCCGCCTTAACACCTCGTCCTCGAGGGTCAACTCTCCCGTAGTCATTTGTACTCGGGTGAAGACGCAGGTCCTCAGAGAAAGTTTCAAATAGTCGAACGAGTTTGGTATAAGAAGTTCAAAACTCTAGAGTCGTTGGTGAGGTAATGATTCGTCCATGAGCATCAGATCGTTCGAAACAAGTCGTTAGAGCGTGTATAGCGATTCCAGCCTTTGCCTCCAGATTGTTCTATCAGCGGCGTGCATTCAAGGCGCCTTGCTTTTCCGACACTGTGGACACAATCAATATCACGACACCCTCGACACCCTTCGACAGACTCACTATTTACTTTCGGGGCGTTCTTCTCCTGGAATGCCGGCCCAAAGTTCTTCAATGCCCTGACCGCAAAAGCGCAAGTCAACCCAACCGCGCAGACCGCCCGAATCATTTCGTGGTCCGGCTCGCCTTCCGGGCGCAGCGACTCATTCGCAGGCTTGAGCAGGTTGTTGAAAGAGTAGTTGGCTTGCTTCCAGAACGGCTGTGCCTCTGGGTGTGTGAAGAGGGCGTGCAGAGCGGTCACAATTGGCGCCACCAAGAGGTCCAGGGTCGTCCAGCCATATGCTTTGAGCTCGGAAGGAGTTGCAAGCGAGAAGCCGTGTGGCGAGAGCATCGAGAAGAGGTTGACGAAGAAGAAGCCGCCGTTAGCAAAGAGCTGATAGGGCATATATGATGAGAAGCATGAGTGAGCAGTAAGCAGAAGCACGAACCAGAGAGCCGAAAACAAGACCAAATGGTGAAGTATTGATAGACGGATGAGCGCTGTTGAGGAAAACTCCAGGAACCAGCTCGGTCAAGAGGAGGGTCCTCGTCATGCCATCAAGCAACGTGAGCGGGAGTTCGAGTTGGAGGGACATAGGCGGAACGCTCGGCAGAGCGTGGATCGCCAGATGTGCGGCCGTGAACAGCAACGGCACGGTTGGTGACGTCAAGAAAGAGGGTGGCAGACCAAGCCATGGAGCTAGATACAAGATTAAAAGGTAAGTGTGCACATGTGCGCGTCAGCTTGCAGGCAGCGGCGACGATGCGGCTCAAGGGGAGTAACGGACCGGTGAACGCCTCGCCGCCGTAGACGACAACCATGAGCACCGCCAGGTCTTTGACGAACGACTTTGATTCGCGTTCTTTCCTACGATGCGCAGGTACCCCGTCGTAGCCTGCGTCTCTGAGCTGCCGCATCACCAGCGCGAGTCGCAACGCTCCAAGTACATCCAACGGGCTCAGGCGTGCGCCAGTTAGCGATTCAAGCGCGCCAAACGGCGTTAAGAGTGTACGATATGCCTCAACAACCAACTGGAAAGACATCGGGAGTGAGTAGAAGATGAGTGGAGGAAGACAAGGTGCGATTCGCGCGCGCAGATCTTAAGGAACGTTTCTCTGGCGTCACCACCGTCACACGGGCCGGATCCGTTCGCTCATAAAGGCGAAGCTGCCTCCATTCGTACAAGCGCAACGATTCGCAAGCCAGTCCGCCCTCAATTGTCTTGTCCTCCATCAGTTGTGATCTATGGATCCTAAACGGAGTACATCTTTCTGAGAAACATTTGACAACAGATGGGGGTGTGGCCGCAGTGAAAGGCGCAGCAAAACGAGGAAGGATGCCACGGCCCTGAGTGAAGGTACTGGCGTTACTGTACATACTCACAGGGCTTCCAAATGGCAGCTGGAGATGCCATAAGCTTATAGCTCAATTATAACCGGTAAATTACATCTCGACGTTGAGCAGGAAATTGTGGAATCGAGTCAGGTGCGTGATCTCACACTTCACGTATCATCATGGGACTCTGACCATCGGAGTGGGAAGTCTCCAAAATACTCCCTTGGGTCATATTTGAAGCTGATTGAACTTCAAACCTCAAAGATGGGTCGGCGTCTGCCGACAGTTTGAACACAAGCTACAGCGCGATGAACGCGTCAGGCCTCCAGCCGCATGGCTTGGCTTAGCACAGAAGTGGGATAAATAATATCTCTTATGCTCTTGCATATCCGATCTCAAGCGCATGTCCGCAATTCGACAGTCGAGCGCGACATTATCGATCATGGACACTGCCCATTGTTTGGTCGACGTCTCTTGCTGCGTAAAGGCATTCATCTCATCGCCTGTTCTTTTCCGCATAAATCCGACAGTTCTACACGTGGCAGTCTTGAGGGGCTCAAATTGTCTAAATAGCAGATGCGTGGTGACTTAAAAGCCGGGGAGGCGGCAAACCGCTTGTGGATTCAGTCCTCTCTCAGCTGGTCACATTCCCCGCCACCAGACGAAAGATACCCCCTCAATTGACCACCGGTGCTCTTTTTCCAGACGCCCAGCATCTTTGGAAAGCCCGAGCTACATAAGCACATTGATAAGAAAAGACTCTTAGACTCCTAGTGCGTACCCTCCACCTCTGAACCGCTCAAGCAGTGTTCCAGAGTTCTGACTAGCTCCCAGGCCATGTCTGCGTTCCTCGGTATCCTTGCATTAGCTCCCACCATCGCCCTCGTGGTGCGTGAGCGTGGCTCTCGGCGAGCGGTGTTTGTCGCACTGGCCTTGTCCGCTCTCTTCTACGCTGCATCCCCCATGCTGGACGCAATCAGCTACTCCCCGGCTCGTAGGGCTGATCGTATCCGACTTACGAAGAGACTAGTGGTTCCCAAATGGATACTTGAACGGTTCTCATTAATCCTGGCGCTAGCTGCGGCGTTACTGTTTCTCATCGATTCCGCCAATTTACTCCGACGAACGGACCATAAGCACAGTCTGGGGAGGCACTGGACAATCCTCAAACGGACTGCCATCGGTCTCGTTGGATTGGCAGTAGCTATGGTCTTCGCAATAAGCGTGCTTCACGGCGTGTTCGACAAGTATGTGCTCGGCCAGGGGCAACCCTACTACAGATACATGCCAGTAGAATATTCTCACTTGCTGAAGTGCAGGCTGATTTATTGCCCTACCAGAACCGTTATAGAAGCGGAGCTCGCGCTCAATCAATTGCTTGGAGTCACGTTCATTGTAGCCCTCGCCGTGATCCTGGCACTAGGTGTGAAACTGTGGAGGCAATTCACGGAAGCCGGACTGCACGACGTGGTCAGTCTGCGCTACCCTGGGCAACCGTTGGAGATATTAAACCCTCTTCACAGCCCACGATCACAGTGACCTTGATTGGGGTGCCCCTTCTTTTTGACAACTGGATGGTCTTGTTTCTATATGGCATGGATGAATTGGCAAGCGGTGAAGGATGGGTCGTTGTGCGACTCCTCTTTCGCTACCTTTTGCCACTTTCGTTCTACGCGTAAGTCGCTCGAGTTGCCGAACTTAGCACATCTAACAGAATTTTTGGCAGTCTTATTCTGATCCTCGGCTTTAATAAGTCACTTTGGCTGACTTTCCCACTGATTCAGTTGGATCCGCTCTGTGTTGCATGGCGCGCGTTCATGGCTGCAGGTACTCGGTAAATAGATAAGAACCGTGTCCGAGTGAATAAATCGGCGATTTTGACGAGAGACATGAGATATCAGGGATGATGTCAATGGTGCACGGCTGTATGTGTCCGTAAGCAAATTGTCTCTGGAACGTTATTATGACCTTTGGGTGGAAACACTTTGTTAGTTCAGCTAGATGGCTTACTGAGACATCAATTGAGTGTAATATGGTCATATATTTATTGGAGGGGGAGATGTGCTGCCTGCAGACTTCGCGTACTTCGCATCTGAAATCTGACAGTTTCGCTACCACAGATCAATTATGCACCACTAAATTCTCAAGACTCACTCTGGATGGACATTGATCGTATTTCATAGGCACTGAGAGCTTGTGCATAACTAGAAACTGGGTTATGGCACAACGGTGGCGGCGTATTCCATGACGGAAAACCTAGCGGAGGAATCAACTAGCAGCCCCCGTATTCCGTCATGGAATATGCCGCCACCGCCGTTGTGTGGGCTCGAACTGCCCCTCCCTCCAACCACAGCTGCTCACCCCGAGCTGCAACACCCCCCTCTTCTCTGTCTCTCCCTTTTAAGCAGTAGGAGGCGTCAGGGCGTCTCTATATTATACTTTAAGCTTGACTTCGACTCGATGGGGCGAGAACATGGTGGAGACGTTTGGGGAGCTGTGAGCATTGCAATAAGCACTGGGTGGGCTAAAGTGGAGTGTTACAGACATGATTGAGACCCGACACCATCAATCCTGAAAACTTGAATCAGAATTTGTTGTGAAGTGACAGCCGTCAATTCTCGTCATCAATTCTTGATCAATTTGCTTGTAGTTCTCAATCCTCAAACTAAGCACAAACCCTGCTGAGTCCGGATCGAGAGTTAAATGAGGATTTTGCACCGAAATTTCACCAACAATTTCTGCTCATGTGTTCAGGATCGATGGCTCCAAACCTCAATCACGTCGGACACACCCCTCATTAGCGCACACAGTGAGGGTTTGTAGTACGGCCATATGAATTCCTACTGCTAATGAGACAACATAGAAACGCATTTATACGCACTCAAATAGAAATCACATGTAATTAACTCAGGATGGCTCATCTTAAAAGATGATTTCAAGGATCATGTGGCCGTTGAAACTTTCGGGCCGGGCCGCGGCACTGAGGCGCGGCCTCTATTCGGCGCAAAGGCCAAACCTTGTAAAATGGTAACTGATGCCTCTGCTTTCAATATAGCTCGAGAATCTAGCCGCAAGGAATGAAGAATGACGTCTCTTGACTTGGAAATGTAGGATATGGCTGAAGTTCGATCACAGCCATCGAGCTTGCGACTCGGAACCGCCTTGCCAGGGCGGCCGGTCGGTAATACGATCGACGATATTCAGGTATAAGGCCGGTCAAATACTCGCTCGGGTCACTTTCAAGATTGTTCTGGCTTCGAATATGCCCGCAAAGCTGGGTCGGGGTCAGGCAACAGTTCGCACACATGCCGTGGCATGGCAAACACGTGAGATATCGGGCCGTGACATGGCTTGGCTCAGTAGTAGCGGAATTGTTGGTCTCTCTCATGTGCTCCCATATCCGGTCTCAAGCACTTGGCCGCGATCCCACAATCGAGCGCGACATTGTCGGTCGTGAACACCGCCCATTGTTTAACCATTGCTGTGTAAAGGTGCTTCTCTCATCGCCCGTGCCTTGCCGCACAAATCCGTCAATCGCATTAGCGGCGGCCTAGAGGTGCTAAGACTGTCCAAACGGGGAAGCGCAATTGCCCAATTCGAAATACGGAATACGATAGGAACACACTGGCATGTGTGGCGAGTTAAAGCCTGAGGGAAACTCTTAGTTGAGCTCTCTCTCACCTGGCCAAATCACCCTCAAACGGACACATGATCTCACCTCAATTGGCCGCCGATGTACTTTTCCGGCGCGCATCTCTACGGAGCTGGTCGTCGACTGATTGGGAAGAACAAGGCCTCGTTATACTCCCCGTGCGCACTAGTCTATTGACCAACACTCGGGCAGGGTTATGGAAATCTAACTAGCTCGCAGGCTATGTCTGTGTTCATTGGTATCCTTCTATTAGTTCCCGCCATCGTCCTCGCGGTGCGCGAGAGCGGCTCTCGGCGAGCGGTCTTCGCCGCGCTCGCATCGTCCGCCCTCTTCTACGTTACGTCCAACCTGCTGGCGATGGTCAGCCGCGTCCTGCCATTTACAAGCGAAAAAATTCGACTCATGAGGACACTCGCGCTCTCAAGCTGGATACTGGAGCGATTCGAATTGATCCTGGCGCTGACTACGGCGTTGCTGCTCCTTGTCGATTCCGCCAATTCAATCCGACAGACAGACGGGAAGCGTGGTTGGGCGAGGGGTCAGACAATTCTCAAGTGGCTCGCTTTTGGTCTTGTTGGCTTGACAGTAGCTGTGCACTTCGTGGAAAGCGTGCTACGTGGTGTGATAATCAGGGGTGTGTTCAGTCATGGTCCAGGCCTGCGCCACGACACTTACCTGTCAGTGTAATCAATCCATCACTTGCGGAGATAAAGACTGATTTTTGCCATAACAGACGACACCAAGATGCGGAGCTGGCGCTCTATCAGTTTCTTCGAGCCACATTCATCGTAGCCCTCGCTGTGATCCTGGTGCTAGGTGTGATGCTCTGGAGGCAATTCACGCTAGCCGGACAGCGCAACGTGGTGCGTCTGTGCTGCCTTGGACAGCCGTTCGAGACGCTGAAATCCCAGCGCAGCCAACGATTTTAATGACCTCGATTGGAGTACCACTTCTGTTGGGTAGCTGGATAGTCTCGTTTCTGTTCGGTTTTGATATACCAGCAAACGGCGCCGAAGGAAGGTTCGCCATGCAAGTCTTCAACAGCCTTTTCTCTCTCGCATTCTACACGTACGCCGCTTAATTTTGATGAGCTGGGTTCATCTGACTGATTCCTGGCAGCCTCATTTTGGTCCTCGGGTTCAAGAAGTCAGTTTGGCCAACCAGCTCACACACCAAAGACGGCAGAGATAGCATAGAGCTGAGCAAGCATGCATCGGACTCTACTCCCACGATCAACAGACCTTTGAAACATTCGGGAGACTTGGAGGCGTGGCGGAGCTCATAATGTGTTTGGAAGTGGTAGTCGAGTTGGAATGGCGTGAATGTACTTGTATCAATCGATCCCTGACCCCACGAACAACACTACAGATGCTCAACGCTTGAATCTTAACAATCATCAAAGTTCGAGGAGAAATTTCATATATAAATGACTCAGGACTGCCCGTTTTAAAAGATAATTTCATGAATTATGTGGCCGCTGAAGCTTTCGGGCTGGGCCGCGGCAAGGCGCGGCCGCCAGTTGGGCCATTCGGTGCAAAGGGCAAACCTTGTAAAAATACTGATTGGTGCTTCTGCTTGCAATCTATTTCGAGGATCTGGCTGCAAGGGATGAAGAATGGCTTGGAAATGCAGGATATGACTGAAGTTTGATTACAGCCATCGAGCTTGTGAACCACCTTGCCAGGGCGGCCAGTCGGCAATACAATCGACGATATTCAGGTACAGGTCAGATACTCACTCAGGTCACTTTCAAGACTGTTCTGGCTTCGAATATGCCCGCAAAGCTGGGTCGGCGTCTGCCAACAGTTTGCACACATGTCGCCGTGGCATGGCAAACACGTGAGACTTCCGGCTGTGAATGGCTTGGCTCATTACTAGCGGAATTGATAATTTCTCGCATGTGGTCCCATATCCGATCTCAAGCACTTGGCCGCAATTCCACAATCGAGCACGACATTGTCGGTCGTGAACACCGCCCATTGTTTAACTTATTGCTGTGTAAAGGTGCTTCTCTCATCGCCCGTGCCTTGCCGCACAAATCCGTCAGTTGCATCAGCGGCGGCCTGGAGGCGCTAAGACTGTCCAAACGGGTAAGCGCTAGTGCCCAATTCGAAATACGGAATACGATAGGAACACACTGGCATGTGTGGCGAGTTAAAGCCTGAGGGAAACTCTTAGCTGAGCTCTCTCACCTGGTCAGATTCCCCACAAACGGATACATGATCTCAGCTCAATTGGCCACCGATGTCCTTTTTCGGCGCGCAGCATCTCTGCAAAGCTGGTCCTCAGCCTATTGGGTAGACAAGGCCATTGTCGTACTCCCTGTGCGCATCAGTCCATTGAATAGCGCTCACGCAGGGTTATGGAAATCTGACTAGCTCGCAGGCCATATCTATGTGTATTGGTCTCCTCGCATTAGCTCTCTCCGTCGTCCTCGTAGCGCGTGAGGGTGGCTCTCGGCGAGCGGTCTTCGCCGCACTGGCGTCGTCCGCCCTCTTCTATGTTGCATCCAACCTGCTGGCGATGATCAGTAACATCCTGCCCTTTACAAGCTACAAGATCCAGCTGATTAGGAGACTTGCGGTCTCGAGCTGGATCCTGGAGCGATTCGAATTGATCCTGGCGCTGACTACGGCGTTGCTGCTCCTTGTCGACTCCGCCAAATCAATCCGACAGACAAACGGGAAGCGTAGTTTGGCGAGGGGTCAGACAATCCTCAAGTGGATTGCTTTTGGTCTTGTTGGCTTGGCAGTAGCTGGGGCCTTCGTGGCAAGTGTGCTACGTGGTGTGACGGACATGCATGTGTTCGCTCAGCCAGGCCTGCACTACGACAACTACCAGTCAGTACAATCTGTTAACTCGCGGAAATGCAGGCTGATTATTTGCCCTTGCAGAAACTATCAAGACGCAGAGCTCGCACTCTATCAATTTCTTCGAGCCACATTCATCGTAGCCCTCGCTGTGATCCTGGTGCTAGGTGTGGTGCTGTGGAGGCAATTCACGCAAGCTGGACAGCGCAACGTGGTACGTCTGTGCTGCCTTGGACAGCCGTTCGAGACGCTGAAATCCCAGCGCAGCCAACGATTTTAATGACCTCGATTGGAGTACCACTTCTGTTGGGTAGCTGGATAGTCTCGTTTCTGTTCGGCTTAGATGTATCGGCAAACGACTCCGGAGGATGGTTCGCCGTGCAAGTCTTCAACAGCCTTTTATCTCTCGCATTCTACACGTACGCCGCTTAATTTTAATGAGATGACCCATTTGACTGATTTCATTGCAGCCTTATTCTGGTTCTCGGCTTCAAGAAGTCAGTCCCACCAACCAGCTCACATACCATAGACGGCAGGGATAGCATAGAGCTGAGCAAGCCCGCATCGGACTCTACTCCCACGATCAACAGACCTTTGAAACATTCGGGAGACTTGGAGGCGTGGCGGAGCTCATAATGTGGCTGGAAGTACAAGTGGTGATCGAAATATCAATGGCACTTCTGCGGGATGAATTAACTTGTATCAGTCGATCCCTGACCCCACGAACAACACTACATATACTCCATGCTTAGACCTTAGTAACCTTCGAGACTTGAGGTGGCTTTAGAGCAAAATTGAACCATACACGTGAGGTAGGAAATAGTGAATTATTCGGATACTTCCTCCGAAGGTCTCGTTTGCCACATCAGTGTGTACTCACACCATCTGAGTCATAAACCAGAAAGCGGGCGCTCGGTCAGCGGAAATTTGGAGAGTTAAGTTATGTCACATCGAGAAGATCATCGATTGTGTTTGGTGCACTCAACAGCCGTGCACATACGCCCCTACATAGCTGAGTACCTACGTGTCGTGTCCTCCCGGTCGCCCGAGCTCACAGAGCACAGCGGATCATGTGCCTGACTTTGATTTGGAGTAGCCGATGCGGGTCCGCGAGAGGGATGAATAGTGCTTGATGTCTGCTGAAGGCTTCGAGTCGAATGGGGTCTAGAACACCGATGTAGCAAGTGAAAAACAGTCAAACTCTATAATCGCCAATAATTGAACCTTACGCTTCGGTCTTGATTCTGGCTTCAATTATACAAGAAATGAGGGTGCTTGTGGAGTCACCCCAGACCGATTATGCAAATGTTCGGTTTTGCAATCACGGTTATGGTCAAACCCGTGAAGTTCTCAGGGTCCGATTCAACTTTGTGGGTCATAAATACAAAAATTCCATTGGAATAACACCCAGGCTCGTTAGCTACATTGCATGCAACACCACGCCGCCTTCAATCATGCACTAGACCAACCAGTGCTGGCTCAGTTGGGCAGCCCCGTCACACCGTCGAAGTCGACTCAAACTTTGGGCTGTGAGTTGTCCTTGAAGAAACACGCTGCGTCGAAGACGTTGTTGTCCACAGTTTCCGCATGAACCCCAAACAAACAATGACCCTGCGCCGCGCCATTCAATGAATGCGCAGCCAGATAACAAGCGTTATAAACTCACAAGTAGTATGCGAATGGAAGCATTGAGCTGAGGAAAGAGACAGAGAATGAGACGTTTGCCTGCGAATGATCATCTACGCGGGTCTGCCGATATACTACTATATTATAGATATGACCTCCATTTCAAAATTCCTAATATTTTCTCCTTACTCCGTTTGAACACTTTGATCCAAACGGGTCGTCTTGCGTGCTTTGTTCGGCGAATCTGGCAGGGCCCCAGGCGGATCCGGCCTCGACCGTGACCGTCCTGCCCGTCCGGTTGAAAACAATCCTGATTTTGTGCAGGCCTCACGCGTGTGTCTGAGACTGAAGGCAGTGAGTGAGCAGTCAAGGAATGAAAGAGCATGTCGAGGAGTTTTGAACGGCAGAGGCAGTATATTGGGCCAAAGCCGTGTGCTCCTCTCAGCGAGTGCGCCCGAGTCATCCGCGACATGTGAAAGCCCAAAGTAACGAGAGGATGCTAAAGCAGAGCGATCAAGTGGGGTCAAGGTGCGTTCTCGAGATGTGCATCATAGGCATAAATTTGCGTCTCCAGCCTTTTGAAACTCCCAAGAGTACTTTCCCACGTCTCGGAGTCTGTTTCAAGCGTCTGAGATCTTGATTTTAATTTCAACTTGGTTCTGAACTATGTTTCGCACGATGAACTTAAGCGGAGCACACTAGCGACAGCCCTCCATGAAATGAGTTGATTCCTGCAGATAATCAACTGAAGGCGGAGATTAATTGCGATGTGAGATGGCACTGCAGTGTCCCTAGCCAGCGGATGGTACCGAGAAGTGGGTTTACGGACTGTAGCACCACTAAGACAGCGAAGCGAGGGTGGTTGAAGGATGCGATAGAGCAGGTCAGAGAGTGTAAAAGCGACTCTAGAAGTAGTAAAGAAAATCAGAGGCACTGTATTTGCAGATTCCCTGTGCTCTCTCTTGCGTCCCCTGGAAAAGGTGCTCGAGTCATCCACTGCATGCGGATGAGAGAAGGATGGATCACAACAGTGAGATGAGTACTATGTTCGTGGCTAAGATGCATGTCCACCGGAGGATTGGTGTATGCTTTGGTGTACCAGCGACCGAAATAATGGATGTTTAGGACAGAGATTTCGACGGATGCGGTTAAAGCGAATTCACTGCGGCAACTTTAGTGTTCTGAGAGCATGTAGAGGGCTGATGCTTGCGCTCACGGCGGCGGGTTAGCCTGCTCGTCTCATCGTCTCTGCTCACACATCAACTCTCACTCCCTGTCTGCTGAGGATTTAACGTCTCTAATTCAGCCTCAAAAAAACGTGCTGTATTTGTGTATTTTCGCCCTGTGACAACAATTGGGAGGTGGGAGATGGAAACACACAAGCCTGAGAGGGACCCACCTGATCCTCTGACTGTTAATCTTCCTGACCCGTGTGACCGGCGTGGTGCTCCAACTTACATCTATGCAAGCCTTTGTCTAAGTGTAGGCTCACATAATCTCACTACAACATCCTTGCCCGAAGCGAAGCGAGGGTCATCCTAGTGTTGATAACCAAGCATCGGAGAAAACGTGAACGATGAGCTCAGCGAGCAGGATTGGAATTGCAACGGTCAGCATGATGAGCGTGGGCTATAATTGAGATGAGCTACACGCTCAACTGTGGTATTTGGAGAGCTCACCGCATCTCTCAGACCAATGGATGCAAGACGGCGGCGAAATCCGAATGCCTTAACACAAAGAATGGCGACCACGATACCAAAGGCCCCCGTCCAAACGTGCACGAGGATCCTCGACTTCCGCACGATACCCCTTTGCGGTAACTTTTGCCGGATTAAAAAATAACTATCGACCGATTTGACTTACAAGAATTCCTCGCGGCTGATCTAAACGGACTCGCTTGCAACTCGGTTGATGATGCCCCGTGCCAAACTGGACACTGGCATAATGACCAGCATCAAAGCCATAAGTGCATTGATCAACCTGTTGCAGTTGGTAGATTTAGTCGCTGGCGAGCCTGGCAGCTCTGTAAAGGCGTGCTTTCGATCTTTGAGAACCAGTAGGAAGATGATGAAGTCCACGACGTCTTGAAAGCCACTGAGCACTGTGATCGCCGATGATATGTTCTGCAGGGTGCCAATATTGTCCCAGATATTGGCCAGATATTCAATGGCATAGCTTGCGAATGTCAACGCGCGGATCGCGACAAACGTCAAAATAGCTGCGGTGAGAGTAGCAAATATTGCGCGGCGACCGCGAGAAACCGCCACAGAAATGACTCCAGCAACGAATAGTACTGTGCCTAGTCCGACGAATATCGCCTTTGGAATATTTGTGGTCAGAATGAATGGAGGTCACGGACCACGAGCGGCTAGACACACCGGAATCTGCATCAAAGCCTTCGTCTGCCACGAAGCGTCTGCCCATTCCCAATTGGCACGAGGAAAAAAAGAAACAGAACGAAGTGAAATGGTAGACATTGCTGATAATGGATTCGAAAGAGCGAAGAGAAATCGTTAAAGAAGGCCTGAGACCGTACCGGCACGTCGTTCAGACTCTCCTTATATGTCCTGGAGCTGACAGCCGCTACCCCATGTGGTACGACATGTTACCGGGGATGGCCAGGCGCCACTCGAAGCAAGCGGATTGGAGCGCAACAAGACACTGCCATGGAGAAGCAAAGCAGTTCACCCGCATGCCAGCTGTTGGGATGTGTTAAACACAAGTGACAGATGTCTGCCAGCAAACATGCTCGTTTTAGACTGCTTTGTGAGTGCTGCTATCGCAATTGAGTACTTTAAACACCGCTCCACGCAACGGGAACGTAACGGATCAGTACGCCTCGCTCTTGGCGGTTATATAAATGATGAATTTGACTTTCTCTGGGGAAATACTCGACTCGCAGCGGAGCTGCACCCTAAGGCCAGTTGGCGAGGTTGACGTTCGATCCAGACACATGCGATGTGAACAACATGCAAATACGGCGTTTCTTTATCAGTTTTCCACTGTGACTTCCACTGTAAGTAGCGATTGGCATCGCGGGAAGTTCCAGGACTCGTGCTGGTGCCGACTGACGCTTCCGATTCCACCTCTCATCATCTCCGAGAGCCTCAGACCTCTGTGTGATTCATTCAAAGCCAATATTGCTAGAGCTAGCTCCTTTTGAGTCTCTCCGCTATTGGCGGGATTGACGTCACATTCAGGTATGTTCTCACCCTGCTGCGACCACGAGGCCACGATCCCGCAGTCAAGTACGACATCGTCGGCCGCAAACACAATACATGATTGGCCGTTGGCTTGCCCCTGGATGCTTCTCTCAGCATTT
>Ga0247815_10001002_pt1 | contig 21920 bp, 19 predicted proteins | sample UWRJL194509B1_FD_181014 | JGI IMG/M metagenome (GOLD analysis project Ga0247815, IMG submission 181014) | Plant litter microbial communities from Arlington Agricultural Research Station in Wisconsin, United States - UWRJ-L194-509B-1 | ecosystem: Environmental > Terrestrial > Plant litter >...
TAAAGCGATCAAAGAGAACCACATCAATCCATGGCCAGACGGGGCGATATTTGCCAAAGTAGCATGGGACGAACTAAAAGACCCGGACGGCAACATCAGTACGGGACAGTTTAAGCAGGTGGAATTTATGATTAAGGATGCCAAAAAATATAAGGACACTAAAGGATGGGGATGGGCACGATGGAAAACTCCAAAGTATCTTCCTTACGGTAAAACGGTTGCCTTTACTACGGAGTGCATCAATTGCCACCGCCCGATGAAAGACAACGATTATGTATTTACTTTGCCAATCAAACATTAGGAATTTAACACCAATAATCATGAAACCTATATATTTAATACTTGTACCTCTTATCTTCTGCCTTTGGAGCTGCTCTGAAAAACGCAATACGGAACCTGTATATAACGACAAAGCATCGCTGCCTGCATCTTTCAATTTTAATGCGATGCACCTCAAAGTAATCACCTCCTCAGTAAATTCTAAACGGCATACAATGTCTACATGTTATGGAAACGATATTGCAGTGGCATCCGCCAGAGCGGGCAAGCAACCACACTACCCAGATGGAGCATTATTGACGCTGATCACCTGGCAACAGCAGGAAGATCCAAACTGGTTTGGAGGTAACATCCCCGCGAATATTGAGTCCGTGGAAACAATAAAATTATCGACATCAGCAAATCTCCCGGCAGCAGGCAAGTACCAAAAATTTACAGGGAAAAACCTGCAGGAGGTTGCCCCTAATCAAATTAAGGATGAAAGTAGCAGGATTAATTATATATTAGGACTCAGGGCCGCGGTGATGCCCTAACCAGATGACACTATCATAATCATGACGCCTATAAAAACTAATGAATGTACTTATGATAGCCTTATGACCTTAAAATATTAATATATTCTGTTGAAAAAAAACATACCAAACGATCGCGGAGCAGTATTCAGGTTTCCGAAGTCCTTAATATGGATTACGTCAATTTTTATCAGTATCCTGGCTTCTATCCCGAAGATTCTCCGGTTGCATATCTATGGAAAGGAACTTGCTGCAGATATTTCTATTGCATTTATATTTTCATTAACAGTATGGTTTTACAACCTGTCCAACCTTGAAAAATACGACAAGAGGTCAGATGAAGCTATTTTTTTTAGTCGCAGGTTAGCCTGGAGCATTTTGATAGGCCTTTGTTTGATGGCTTTGCTTGTTATGCTGCACCAGCAGGCTTTTCCACAATACCATCTACAATCAATGTTATTGCTGTATGAATTCAGGGGTTTGATTATTAATCTGACCATTTACCTTTTCCTGCACCTGCTATATCAGGCACATCTTACAAGGATTTACAGTGTAGAACTGGAACGTGTCAAAGCCGCAAACATTAACGCCAGATTTGAATTGCTCAAGCAGCAGGTAAATCCCCATTTCCTTTTTAACAGTCTGAGCACGCTAAAATCTATGGTAGACATGGGCGACGAACATACAAGTGCCTTTGTTGTCAAGCTATCTGATTTTTACAGGCACACTTTCGAAAATAAAAAGGACGACCTGATACCCCTCTATGAAGAATTGGAAATATTGGATGCCTATATATTTTTGCTGGAAGCACGGTTTGAAAATGGTATCCGTATTAAAATTGTGTTGAGCTCCGGAACCAGACAAACTCTTATCCCTCCATTCACCCTTCAATTACTTATGGAGAACTGCATCAAACATAATATTGTATCATTGGAAAAACCACTGGCAATTAATATTTTTGAAGAAAGCGGTAAAATTATCATCCAAAATCAATTGCAGCCTAAGAAAAAACCAGAATTATCAACAAAAAAAGGACTTCAAAATATAAATGAACGTTATCAGATGCTTACTGGCAAAGGAATTACTATAAACAGCAATGCTTCTCATTTTATTATTGAGCTCCCTATGATTGATGGACCGCGTGCCGATAGGAAAAATCAGACCTTAACAACCATCAATATTATCAGATGAAGATATTAATCGTTGAAGATGAGATAAAAACCGCGAAGGCATTGTCAGCACTTATACTTTCTATCCAGCCTGCGGCTGAAATCATAGCGATAATACAAAGTATTGAAGAGGCTGCGCGTTTTCTGTTATCAAATGAAGATCCTGACCTTATCTTCATGGACATTCAGTTGTCTGACGGCCTATCTTTTGAGATTTTTAATGAAGTCAAGGTTTCGTCACCCGTAGTTTTTTGTACTGCATTTGATGAATATGCAATTAATGCATTTAAGGCTAACGGAATTGACTATATTCTCAAACCGTTTACCAAGGAGACAGTAATGGCAGCCTTTGAAAAAGTGAAACTATTAAGCAAAGCCTTGTCCCACACCCAAACTTCTGTAGATTACGCATCTATACTGAATCGTGATCATCAGCAAATTAGTAAAACAAGTTTTCTGGTGTTCAAAAATCATAAATACACTACTATACCCACTGCGTCAATTGCATTTTTCTACATTAATAATGAAACCCCCACCCTGGTGACATTTGATCAAAAGGAATATCAACTTAACCTCACGATGGACAGCATAACATCCCAATTACCGGTAAAACAATTTTATAAGTTAAACCGTCAGTACCTGATTAATTTCGATGCAATAGGATCGGTTGAACACTATTTTTCCAGGAAACTGATCATTTTACTGAAAATAAAGACAAAAGATGAATTGCTGGTAAGTAAACATAAAAGCACTGATTTTCTAAGCTGGCTGGAAAACCGATAGGTATCCCTACCTTCACCTCATGCTGCTTAAGCAATAAACATAAATTATTCCCAGCCCATTACCAGATGCCACAGTAAGAATGTTGTAACAAATGTCAATTTTTCTGGTATAAAATGATATTTTAGCTGAAACTTCGTTATTGGGATGTAATCCCCTCTCACATTCTTATTAAATTAGTATATTAAAGTATCAATGCAGCAAGAACTCCGTTTGGAACCCTATCAAGATATGGTAAGCTTATACAGGATACCTAAACAGCCTAATCCAATAGTATCCTATTGGAACGTGGGTGTACTTCTACACTTGTCTGTGGCCCTGTTCATTATTGAATCATGGTTTTACTGGACAAAGCTAAGGAATGCCTATTTTGAAGAAGCTGTCTTTTTTACTGTCTTTTGGTTAGGTTGTTTATTATTTGCTTTCAGCCACGTTTTTCTTGTTATCATGGATGCATGGTCACGTTTTCAAAACTATAAAAGAATAAAAGACAATCTGTACTCACATGGTTTCAGTTCCAAGATCGCTACTCCGTATATGGGGTCAAAATGCCAGCGCACCGCTTTTATGGTAGCCGCAAAAGAATTGGGTATGGAACAGCAAGTTGCCACTTACTACCATAGAATCGGCATAAGGTGGTATCATTTCGTGCCCAGGTTTATGATTGAAGATCCACTGTTCCTTTTCAGGAAATCTTTTGTTTCGCGCACTTTCCTTGAAAAATATTACAAGCCCAAATTCAATTTCCGGGCAATGGATAGCACTAACAAAATAGCCGGATAATGCTCGAAGGAAACAACCTCAGTAAAAGCTACTCCTCAGGAAAGGCACTAAATAACGTTAGTATTCATATTTCTCCTGGCCAAATCTGCGGATTACTTGGAAGAAACGGTGCGGGGAAAACTACATTATTTAAGATCTTATGCGGTCTGGTAAAACCGGATGCAGGGCAGGTACTTGTCCATTCCAAACGCCCCAAACCAGTGGGTGGTATCATTGAAAGGCCTGGCTTATATAACTACCTGAATGCTTATGATAATTTAAAAATATTTGCAGGGATACAGGGGGCACCCGCAGATAAGCTCTCAATAGAACAGATACTGACGAAGGTAGGTTTACCCCTGGACCGTAAAGACCCGGTGCGAAACTTTTCCCTGGGAATGAAACAACGGCTGGGCATTGCCATAGCGCTAATTAATGACCCCGAATGCCTGGTGCTTGACGAACCTTTTTCTGGCCTTGACCCAATTGGGGTCACCTCACTGATCGCGCTAATCCAAAACCTGGCAGAAAATGAAAATATTGCTATCCTTTTGTCTTCGCACATGATGGCCGAAATTAGTAAATGCTGCCACTTTCTCTACGTAATTGAAAAGGGAGAAATTGTAAACGCAGGGATCACCAATGAGTTGATCAACCAGCATATCACTTACTTCAGCATCACTGCAGCAAACCTTTCTGGCTCACCCGTATTGAAACCTTATTCCGTTGAAATGGGCACTAATGACGCCAAGGTACGCTGCAACGCAGCCGATGTACCGGCCCTGCTAGGCGCGCTTCTTGCCGAAGGCGTAGCAGTAACTGCATGTACCCCTGTTCTCACACTGGAAGAACTAATTAAAAAAGCTATTTGATGAGATTACTGCTATCAGCTGAACTTTTGAAGCTTGTAAAACAAAGTAAAACATATTACGCACTTGGGGCGATTCTGGTGATTGAACTCCTTATCCTGATAACTGCTTACTTTCAGGGAAGCACTATACTGGACCTCTTGCTTGACAATCTTAAGCAGTCGTTTTACTTTGAAGGCACGCTGTTAAATGGAAACCTTATCATGTACATAGTTCTTAATGCGCTTTGGTTCAACGTTCCGCTGATTCTAATGATTGTTACCTCAGGAATTGTAACTGACGAGTATAAAGATGGCACAATGCAAACGGTGATGCTGCAGGCTGTTAAAAAATGGAAGTTTATACTGGCAAAATATATTATTGCCGTGTTATTTACTATCCTGGTGATAAGTTTTATGATGGCCACTACTTTTATGCTGGCCTATTCGATTTTTGGAAGTGGCGATCTTGTGGTGTATCTGAATACATTAAATTTCTTTGAATCGGCTGACGCTTTCCACCGCATCTGCTGGGCATTTGCTTCCGGAGCAGTATCAATGGTATTCTACTGTGTGGTAAGCCTTACCCTGGCCATATTTATAAAGGAAGCAGCTAAAACCTGGATTGCAGCAGCTTTGTTTCTGATTATCAATACCCTGTTGCTAAAAGTTGACTTTGTGATACCAGCTATAAACAGCTTTTTCTTTCCAAAACTCATTGATACCTGGCAGCAGCTCTTCTATTATGAGATAGACTGGATGCAGATCCTAATCAATAACGCCTTATTACTACTTTACACCTTAGCATTTGCGGCCGCCGGCACATTTGTATTCCATAAAAAAGACATCGGATGATCAGGACCATTATTTTATTTCTTTTATTTTCAGCACATTTTGCACAGGCACAGCAAATCGATCCGGATTTGTTGCGTATAAAAAAGCGAATGGACTCAGTGAAACAATTTTCGGCTTCGTTGATATTGGACCTCGACGTTCCATTCATCAAAATGCCTACCAAAATGGCAAAGATTAATTATGCTATTGGCCAGAAAATGAAATTTGCCTCGGACGACTTTGTCATGCTGCCAAAACGCGGCTTGGATTTTTCCCTGTCAGAGATTTTTAAATACCCGTTTATTACAGTCGACAGGGGACTGGAAAAACGCAACGGAAGGATCATCAAAGTGATTAATATTATTCCAACCACGAATCAATCCGACCTGGCACTTGCTACTATTTATATGGATACAAAGGCAGTTAGGGTTGTGCAATCCGAAATTAACACCCGAAAAGAGGGCTCCTATACGCTGATGATGAATTATGCACAGCTGAAAGACATTCTCCCAGCTTATGTTGAAGCAACCTTCGCAATTGAGAAGCTAAAAATACCGCTTAACTTTATGGGAAAAGGAACAACCATCGACCGAAAGAAAATGCGCAGTATGGAGACTAAAACAGGCAAAATCAAAATGCGCATTACGAATTATAACATTAGGTACTGAGCATAATCCTTCATTAGTTCTTAGAGGACAATAGTTAAAGCGAACCACTATTTCGCTGTTTTAAATCTCAGCAAAGTAAAAGAGTACGCTGGCAGCGCTACATCAGGTTTCGCCGTCATTACCATCTCTTTAATTACTTCTTTTACTTCTTTATCACCAGGTTTAGCGGACAGCGTAGTCTTCAAAAGTTTCGTTCCCTCAGTTTTAAAACCTGCAAGGTCAAGTGTGGTATTCACATTAACTGGTAGTAAGTTGACTATCTTAACGATCATGTCTCCTGTTTTCCTGTCCGTAACCACCGAATAGGCAAGCCGTTTCCTCACGTTTTCCTGCTGATCAGAAACAACAAGCGAGGCTGGGATATATTTGTCGCCGGCATTTTGCCCATACAGCTTCTGAATGTAATAACCCGTGGTAAACTTTACCTCGCTGTTATTAAAATACATTAAATCAGGGTTCCACTGCGTATGTCCTTCTTTAGCCAGCAACGGTGCGTAGGAGGCCATCGCCACCACATCTCCGTTACGCTCCAGCGTTGTCAAATACAATGCCTCGGCCAGCGAAGTTTCCCAGTTGGTTTTATTTCCTCCAGGCATGCTTGCTGCATATTCTCCCAGATATACCTTCGATTTGTTGCGGTCGTACCGGTCATAATAGTCCTGGTTGTTGATAAACCAACCCGGCGACTGGTAATAATGTTCATCCAAAATTGGTACATTCAAAGCCGATCCAATCTTCCAGCCTTCCTCATAATCAGTTCCTTCAAAAAACGGCCCCGCGGTACCAATGATAGTAATTTCAGGGTGCGCTTGACGCAGGGCATTGTAAATCAGGGTAAACCTTTCCCTGAATACCTCTGTAATCTGATCTTCATTTCCAATACCAATATATTTAAGGTTGAAAGGTTTTGGATGCCCTGCCTCAGCCCGTTTTCTGCCCCAGACTGTTGTAACTTCCCCATTGGCATATTCAACCAGATCAATGATATCCTGTATATAAGTCCCCATTTCAGTCATGGGAATTCCTCCCTGCTGACCGCCTCCACCAGTGCCCGAATTTTGGCAAGGCACTCCTGCGGCAATTATAGGAACAGGCGCGGCGCCAATATCTTCACAAAACTGAAAATACTCAAAATAGCCCAGCCCCTTACTTTGGTGGTATCCCCAAATGTTCCGGTCCCCTTTGCGGGAAGCCAGAGGGCCAATGGATTCTTTCCAATTATACATATTTGCAATTCCATCACCATGCGCTACACAACCTCCCGGGAAACGTACAAATTTTGGCTGGATATCCGCGATAGCCTGTGCAAGATCCGCACGTAGCCCATTCTTACGGCCATTAAAAGTTTGTTGAGGGAATAATGAGACCAGGTCCAATGCCGTAACGCCGCTTGTTAAGGGCAGGAGTTCAAGCGTAATATCATTAGCGTCAGCACCAGCTACAAGGTTTGCCTTTACTGCTGTCCATTCTTTTAAGGGAATCTCAACCTTTGCAGCCGCCAATATTCCAGATCCTGCACTGACCAGTCTAACTTCCATTTGCCCCCCAATTCCATCCAGAGACTTTATGAATGCTGAAAAATCATATGCTTGTCCTTTCTTAACCGATATACCATCAAAACCACTATTGCAAAGTGCTGCGCCAGGAACCTTCACATGTAGAATCGCATAGTGCGGGGTATTAGGATGTATTGGTTTTACACTATCAATGGAAAACACCGTGCCCTCACCCTTTATTGTCCAGGAATGTTGGCTGTTCCATTTCGCATCCCTAAAGCTTTTGTCACGGGGTAGATATTCAAAATCCCGGTTTTGTACCAGCTCCGCATACAGACCTCCGTCCGCAGCATAATTAATATCCTCAAAAAATACACCGGTTAACATCGTACTGATCGGTTTAGCATTTTCCGGCTGAAGGATTAAACTTGCGGTAAGGTCCTTTAAATTGCCAAACCGATGTTCATCATCTTTAGAAGACTCAGCATTTTGCTGCCCTTTGTATTGATTTATCTCAAAGCTTTTCGTCAATCCGTTAACAGTACTCCATGGTACGCGGTGCAACTGACCTTGTGTTTGAACACCGGCCACCATTAAATTTTTACTAAGATTTTTATATGCAGACGCTGCTGCTGTAACCGCCGGTGTATAGCTCTTGAAGTCCTTCGTGCTGGTACTGAAATATTTATTTGATACGTCAGTATATATGATGAGATAGCTGTCAGTGGCTTTAAGATATGTGATAATTGGGCGCAGTACATTTTTGCCTTTTTTGAAGTAAGGGTAACTTTGTGGGCCCCAACTAACCAAATCTTTTGATCCGGCATGTGCAAATTGCAGGGTTTCATCGTTCAGTTGCCAGACACATTCCCAGCGTTTATTCCGACCCTGGATGAGATAAGGGGCTATCATCCTTTTTTGACTACCCCATTGGCCATAATCACTCTTAACGTAGCTATAACCGTTGCCAATGCTTGTCCATTCCTTTTTATCCCTGCTCCACGCAAACTTCAGCCCATTGGTCCCGTATGAAAAAAGATAAACAGAATCTGGTTCATTTTTTTTCCTAGTGTTCAGAGCTGATGCTGTTTCGCCACAACCCATTATATAAATAAAAGCACCTAAATAAAATGCGAGTTTCATGTGGATCTAATTTGTTCCTCACAAACATAATTAACAAACGTCATAATAACGATTATTATACCACTAAATTTCAGCTTTGAGCCCGTCTGCAGCCCTATGGCAGAGGCTGTTTATGAGTTTAATGGGATAGTAAAATAAAAGGTAGCCCCTTCACCTGGCTGACTTTCTACCCAAATCTTTCCATTATGTCTCGCCACAATTTCAGCGCTCAGATACAAGCCAATACCAAATCCCGAGATCGTATTGTTATTTTCAACGCGGTAGTACCTTTCAAACAATTTTTCGATGTCTGAGGCCTGTATACCCATTCCATAATCGGTTACACTTATTTTTACCATCCCATCGTCAAATACTGTTCGGACCGTTATATTTTTATTTTCAGGGGAGTATTTTACTGCGTTGCTCAACAGGTTGGAAATTACATTTGCAATTTTATCCTGATCAGCATAAATTTCAATTTCAACAGGATCAACATAGCTTATATGGTGACTGGCATCGAGAACGCTTGCTTCTTCAATCACATTTTCCAATAGTTCATTCAGCTTGAACACACTTTTGTTCAGAACAATTTTACCTGATTCCAATCTGGATATATTGAGGAAACCGTTAATCATTCTGGTCATTTTTCGCACCTGCTTATTCGCTTTGTCCAGCGCTGAGGTCATAAAAGGATTATCCGCTTTTTTTGCGCTTAACTGAAGAATTTGTATATACCCATTGAGTGACGTAAGCGGTGTTTTTAGCTCATGGCTTACCATCCCTATGAAATCATTCTTTCGCTCGTCATCTTTCTTCAATTCCGATATATCCATCACAACACCTGTAAAGGATGAAAATTCACCAGATTTATCGGCCTTAAGGTTACCCATTGCCCTTAACCAGCGTAACTTCTGGTCGTGGAACCCTATAACCGGATAAGATACGTCATAGTTACCATCGCCGCTAAGAACGCTTTCTAACTTTTCTGCAACATGTGGACGGTACTCTTCTGTAACCTGGGCAAGTGCATCTTCAATAGTGACATCTTCATATTCATAAAATCCGAATAACTCTTTCAGACGGCGCGAAGTAATAAATTTTCTGGTAACTGAGTGGATATGCCATGTACCAAAGTTTGCAGCCTCTATCGCCAATCTCAGCGCAATTTCACGGTCTTCCAGCTGTTCAAAAGTTAGCTGTAAACGTTCTTGTGCTAACAGGAGCTCTTCGTTTGAAGCCATCAGTTCCTCATTCGATGCAGTCATCTCTTCGTTGAGGGCCGCCAGCTCGTCAGATAGGGCTCGAAATTTAAGCTCACTTTGATAGAGCTCCCTCACCCGGTTTTGTATACGCTTCTCCAGCTGTTCATTCGTACTTACGAGTTCTTCCTGGCTTTGTGCCAGCTCTTCATTAATAGCATTAAGCTCTTCATTAGCAGACGCAAGCTCTTCATTAATAGCTTGTTCCCTGATCAGCAATTGCTCCTGCAGGTAAGCTTTTTTTAATGCCTCGCGGTTAACCACTTGTTCTGTTACATCTACTGCAGTGTGTAAAACGCAGATAGTTTGGCCATCTGCATTTTTAATGGCACGGTATTCAAAATTAAAGTAGTAGGTTTTCGTCTCTCCATCAACTTCAAGATCAGCCGGAGTATCTGAACCGGATAAGGTTAACCCCTCCCGCCACACCCTGGCAAACATCTCAATAAAGGGTTGCCCTACCAACTCTGGAAGTGCGTCTTCCAGGCTTTTTCCAATTACACTCTTATCCTTTCCCCAAATTTGCAGCATGGCGTCGTTCGCCATCTGTATAACTGCTTTTTCACCGATATGAACCGCTGTAGCAGTTTTGGTGAAATTAAATACCTCGATTAATTCGCTTTCGCTGAGCAGGGCTGGCTTATGGTCCATCAACTTCTTTAAATTTTGGAGACTAAAACATAATATTCATGCCAAAATCCAAGTTATCGTGTTTTTCTTCAGTAATTATTACCCGGTCGCTTGCCTTTTAGCTAAAGGCGATATATCATGTAATCACAAGAAATCAATTCGATATATCGCCGTCCAAAGCAATCAAAGCCGCATTAACCCTGTTAAACCTGTTTTTTTAGTTGGCACCGTTTTTTCAGTATATTTTTTAGGTAGCAATTTGCCGTTAGGGTCTCATCCTGAACAAACTACCTCAACACAATAACCATTAATTTAAACAGTATGAAACCTAAATTGAATGGGCTGACCCATGGCGGTTTCTCCGGGATCATTGTTGCCCTGTTTTTAGCGTTAAATTTAATTGCGGCTGCTCAGGAAAATGGAACGCGGCAGGTAGAGGATCTTTCACTTAATGATATATTAAAACTGGCGAAAGAACGAAATATCCTGGTGAAAGCAATGGAAAGCGAAGAACAGGCAGCTACAGCAGACTGGCATGATGCTAAAAACAATGCACTTCCCAATATCTCAGCAACTGGCAACTACCAACGTTTCACAAAACTTACACTCTATAATGATGGATTAAGCAAGGTCGTTTCAGTCCCAAAAATTCCGAGCCAGGACGCCGCCGACATAGCTTTGGCAGCGTCGTTTAACCTCTACTCGGGTGGCAGGCAGAAAGCCTATAAATCAGAGCAATATTTCCGGAAGGATCTTGCTGCATTAAACACACATGAACAAACTGCCTATATTCGCTTGCAAGCGGTAAACCAGTACCTCGAAATGTTAAAACTTACCGATCAGCGAAGGTACCTTGAAGAACAACTGGTAAGGGCAGAAACCCGGGAAAAGAACATTAAGTCATTATATGTAAATCAAAAAGTTACCCGGAGTGATCTGCTGAGGGCTGAACTAAATGTTTCGGCAGTAAAGCTTAACCTCATTCAGGCACAGAATGATATCGAAATCAGCAATGATAAACTAGACGTTCTGATCAATTTACCAGAACATACAAGGATCAACCTTGTTGATTCTGCCAACATGGGCAAACCTGAGGCAGAATCGCTTCTTCCACTCGTAACTAAAACGAGGGACAGCTCTTTTTCAGTGATAAGGGCCGCTCAAAATATTAAGATCCAAAATGCAAGGCTCGAAAATGTAAAGAGTAATTATTCACCCTCTGTGTCATTGATTTCATTTTATGGACTTACCTATCCAAACAACCTCTTTTTCCCCCCTGCCGACCAGGCCTTTTCCATTGGTTTTGTGGGTATGAGGATCCAATACAACATTTCCGCCTTTTACCACAATAAAAATAAGGTAAAATCAGCTCGAAACAGGATGCAGCAACTGCAGTTTCTAAGGCAAAATACTGCCGACAATAGTAACCAGGAAGCCATTGCTTTGTATACCAAATACAAAGAGGCGTTGAACAGAATTGACGTGGCCAGGCAATCTATTGAACAGGCGCGGGCAAATTTGAAAATTGTAAGTGCAAAATACTTCAATCAACTGGCGCTCCTTACCGACTTGCTTGATGCTGACGACCTTTTCCAGGGCTCCAAATTTGATCTGGTACAGGCACAGGTAAATGCTCATCTTATTTACTACCGCTTGCTATTTACTTCAGGCAACCTGCAATAAACACTCAATATAATAACGTTATGAAACCACAATTATTTAATACGCGGCAGTTGAGTATTTTCTGGGCTATTATAGCTATTACCATTCTCCTTACAGGGGCCTATTTTTTTACCGCTTACTTATTACGGGGAAACACTCACGAGGAAACAAATGATGCACAGGTAGATTCACATATCAACCCCGTATCTGCTCGTGTTGGCGCTTACATAAAGGAAGTAAAGTTTTCTGAACATGAATTGGTGGATGCAGGTGATACGCTGGTATTACTGGACGACCGGGAATATCGAGAAAAACTGATACAGGCAGAAGCCGCGGTGGAAGATGCATATGCACAACTTGATGTATTGGCCGCTGGTATTCACTCAGCGGAGACAGCCACGCTGGTCAATAATGCTCAGATAGATGGCGCTAAGGCACGGTTGCTACAGCAGGAACAGGACATTAAGCGTTATAAAAACCTGATTAAAGAAGAAGCCACTACAAAATCTGATCTTGATCTTGTACAATCCAAATATGATGTTGCATTAAGTGACTATCATGCTTCCATTAGCAATCTGAAAACGAGCTTTGCACGCATTAGTGAACTGAAGGCCAGGCGCAACCTGCTGCTTGCCGATCTCAAAAGGAAAAAAGCAGACCTTCAACTGGCACGGATTAATATGGGCTATACAACCGTTCGTGCACCTTACAGTGGCAAGCTCGGAAGGAAAACCATACTGGAAGGGCAGCAGATCCAGCCCGGCCAACCACTTGTTTCTATTGTGGATGAAAAAGAAAAATGGGTTACTGCCAATTTTAAAGAAACCCAGGTTGGCGAAATGCACATCGGACAGCCGGTTGAAATAAGGATAGACGCGTTTAGAAGCAAGGTTTTTTATGGCAACATTGAGGCTATTTCAGCATCTACAGGTGCAAAATTTTCACTGCTCCCGCCTGACAACTCAACCGGAAATTTCGTGAAAATTGTACAACGGGTACCCGTCAAAATTAAATTCAGCAGCAGGGACATTGATGCAGTTAAGGCAGGTATGAATGTTACCGTGTCGGTGATTAAAAATTGAAGATATGAATCCTCCTGTTTACATTAAAAGCTGGTTAGCTGAGAGAAAGTTGCTGTTATGGCCTGCACTTCTATTTATCCTGCTCAGCGGAGTAGTCCAGTTTGCAGCATTTGCACTTAGCCAAAATTATGTAATTTCCTACTTCGCAGCACAACCGGAGGATATTACCCTTAGCTTGCAGTTATGTTATGTTGGCATATTATGCACACTGCCCTTACAAAGTCGTTTTATCCGCTATTTTGAACTAAAATATTACTTTACATTTAACCTTATAAGTGGTATTTTATTGTCGGCCGCATGTATTTACACCACAGATATTTACTTATTCTTTGTGATCAGGTTCCTTCAAGGTGTTTTTGTTTGTCTGATAGTTACCGGTTCATTATTTCTTTTTTCTGGTACCATCCCCTTGCCCTATCGCCAGACAGTTGCACCAACATTTATTTACGGCGCGGTTTTAAGCGGCTCCCCACTCATTAGTATTGTGGCCTCTCAAGTCACTCTAAATTCAGACTTTACAAATGTCTACAAATACCTCATTTTTTTTCTTTTGATTAGCCTCACAATTATCACCTTAGGTCTGCGTAACAAATCAAACCAGAGGAGATATCCGCTTTATCAGATAGACTGGATTGGCTCATTACTATTTTTAACAGTATTAGCGCCACTTGCATATACTGTAGTGTATGGCTCTAAGTATTACTGGTTTTCGGATAACAGGATTATTTTATCAACAAGCATTGCCGTCACTGCTACAATATTGTTTTTATTCCGCGAATTAACTGTAAAGCGTCCTATGCTCAATCTTGCCGTGTTAATTAACCGAAAATTTATGATCGCAATGGCCATACTTGGATTGTATTATGGGATAAAAGAAACCATAAATTTGCTGTTTGGTTACGCAGGTAATATCTTGCAATGGAGCTCACCACAAATCTCTGCTCTCACCTTATTTAATATGGCCGGCGTACTCATCTTTATAGTTGTTTCAGCTTTTATTGTAATCAGATACGAGGGAGCTATACTCTATTTTTTAATGGCCGGATTTCTTCTTTTGCTGGGTTACCACATATGGGTATATTTTATGCTTACGCCTGATCTCACTTTCAAAGAGCTCATCATTCCTGTCTTTTTACAGGGAGCAGCATCAGGGGTCTTATTCGTGCCAATTATGGTTTTTGCTTTAAAATCAATTTCTCCTTCAGATGCTTTTACAGGTCTCACCTTCGGCGCTTTTACACGGTTTTTTTCTTTGCTCAACGCAAGCGCAGGGTTTTATAACCTTCAGTTATATTATAACCAATTGTACAAAGAAGGATTTCTGACATACCTGACGGATCTTGATCAGCAGTCGGCAGACCATCTTGGAGCTTTAAATCAGCTTTTTCAGAGTAGGGGGTTATCTGCTGATGAAGCGGCAACAGCTGCGCAGGCATCCCTGGCCAAAAGTCTGGCTATACAGGATCAGTTACTTACCATTAGGGCAATTTTTCTTTATATCAGTATCTTGATTGCAGCAATCCTTGTGATTATCTTATTAATTATCCTGGTAAAAGCTGTAGCTGGAACAGCCAGAAAACAATATGAACCTGTTTGTTAAACCAGCTGTAATTACCGTCAGTAGACATTACCTAATCTTTTCAAAAATGAATTTTACATTTTCGTAATCGATAGGGACTGTCTTTTTAAAAAACGTCATATTCATATAGATTTCCATATCGCCAACGCCCATGATAAGTTTAGAATCTCTTTTTAACAGGGAGATGGGTATCCTTTCCCACTTTGGTATGCCGTAACGCTGAAAATAGTACGTGCCTTTCAGGGTATCACCCTTTATGATACCGTTAACCGAACCAGAATCTTTGTATAATCCCTTGTAGCTGATTTCAAGTTGACCATCAAAAGCCTTTTCCCCAAATTCAAGCTTCAACCGCGCGGTATCATTCTCGTTAATCGCACTATACAATACTTTTGTCTGTTTTTCCCGCTTGTCGCTATTGGAGCAGCCGCACAAGAAATTTGCTATAGCTATAATTACGATGAGGCCGGGAATATTGACTTTCAGGTAGCGCGTTTGTATATTATACATCGGTAATTTTTGTATCTGATTATTCATGAATTTAAGGCCATCTGTACTCTGCTGGTCGTTATTGCAAAATTACCATTTGAACTGGCATTTCCAATTCATTGTAAAGCGGATAAACGTTGTACCAGCTAGGCGGTTTGAACCGATTAGCTAATACAACTTTTCCGACCAGCAAATACAGGGTCGGCTTTACCAGTACTTTAACCCGGTAAGCCTGGCTACGGTTAACTGCGCAAGACATAACTGGTACTTATATTGTAAGTTAGTTAACTCCGCCCTTTGTACATTGGTACTTGCGTTGGTAAGCTCCAGATTAGTCCCAATTCCGTTTTTGTAACGGCTATGTGCCAGTTTCTGTGCTTCTTTTGCCTCTGTGATCTGACGAGCAGAATTTGACAGACTGGACTTGTTGCTGTTGATGTCAAACATAGCCTGCGCAATATCTTTGCGGTAAGTGTTGCTCAAACTTTCTTCGGAGAACTTAGATTGCGCAAGCTGACTTTGTGACAACCTCACTTGTTTTTTGGCCCTTCCTCCCTCATATATAGGAATATTTAGTGTAACCCCGGCAGAATAGTTATATCTGAACTTGTCAATATCTGGCGTAAATCCGTTTTTATATCCCGTTCCACCGCTCATGACCAGTGAAGGTTTACCCGATGTCTGGCTTACCTTCAACTCCGCTTCGGCCTGTTGAATACGATCTTTGATCAGCCGGAACTCAGGGTTATTGTTTTGCGCCTCCGCCACTGCTTCGTTCAGGTCGTTGCGGTTTTCAAAAGGAAACACGAAAGTAGAGGAGTTCGCGGTGATTTTTATGCCTGTTGTATATTCCATTAAAGCATATTGTTTGTTCAGGTTATTCTGAAGTTCAATTTTGCGGTTTCCTTCCTGGTCAATACTGGATTGAATGGACAATACATCATATTTTAAAGCATCCCCGTTCCTGAATTTTATTTCGGTATCTTTTTTATTGACTTCCAAAAAGTTAATGACGCTGTCCTGGATCGAAATTGCATCTTTTAGATAGGCAATCTGGTAAAAGATATTCCCAACCTGAAAGGCCATCTGGTTTTGGTTATACTGAAGGTTATCTTTCGCATATTCCAAACCGCTTTTTGCCCGGTCAACATTGGCTTTCACTACACCAAAATCCCAAAGCGTATAACTTGCATCAACTGATGTATTATAATTGTGTTTTGGCATAATCTGGAAGTCAAGTACGTTATCCCCCGCAGGTATACTAATTTGTGAAACCGGATTAGTGTAACGATAACTGCCTGTTGCCTGTACCGATGGCAGACCTGCAGATTTTGCAACTGCAATGCGTTGTTGTTCTACGTCAACGGCCTGCCCCAGCTCCTTAAATTGTGGAAAGTAGGTAAATGAGCGGTTAATTAAAGTTTTTAAATCAGCTGTGGAATCCTGTGCAAACAGCAAAGATGACAGCGAGATCAGGGATATGGTGAATAATATTCTCTTCATTTCTATATATATTAATTGATATTAATGTGCCGCAGCGGCAACTTTTGCACGGGTTTCTGCATCCATCGTCTCATTTTTAAGCAGCAGCATAAAAGGTATGGTGCAGACAAAGAAAATGGCGATCAACAGGAAGCCGTCCAGATAAGCCTGCATTTGCGCCTGATTAGACAGGCTATGGTCCAATGCACCATAAGCAGCCTGCTTGGCCAGCGAGGGGTTGATTCCTTTTGCTATCATTCCATTAGTAAGTCCACTAAGCCTTTCTGTAAGTAATGGGTTGTTTCCTTGAAGGTTAGAGATCAGATCTGTCCGGTGGGCAGCAAAACGGTTGGTGGCATAAGTGTTCATAATCGCAATACCAAAGGCCCCACCCAGCTGCCGGAACATGTTATTGAGTGATATTCCATAGGGCATATCCTGAGGTTTTAAACCTACCACGGCCTGACTTAATAATGGTACCGTCAAACATCCAGTACCTACTCCCCTGCAAATTTGAGTGATGATGAACCACCATTTACTGGCATCTGGTGCAGCCTGTGATGCGGTATAACCGTGAAGGATAAAGAGGGTAAAACCCAGGGATACAAAAAATATGGGCTTCACCCCTTTTCCCAGTCCGGCACCAATAAAGGGCATAGCAAAAATGGTGACCAACGCACCGGGTATCATAGATAATCCTGCCTCTGTAGGTGTATACCCCATTACCCTCTGCACCATTACAGGGAAAAGATAAACAGAACCAAAAAGCCCGAAACCGCATACAAATGTAAGTACATTGCTACCCACCAGATTAATGCTTTTAAGCACCCGTAAATTGATTGCCGGATTTTTTGTGTGTAACTCCCACCAGACAAATAAGCCCAGGCCTGCAACCGCGGCAACCGAAAGGTACCTGATTATTTCGTCCTCGAACCAGTCGTCAGACTGACCCTTTTCCAGCACATATTGCAGTGCGCCAACACCTACTGTTAATGAAAGTATGCCGATGTAATCAATTGGAATAGACTTCTTATCAATATTATACTCATCCTCTTTCCTGTCTACAAATTTCCAGGTAAGTAGCGCTGCTGCTATCCCAATCGGAATATTAATATCAAAAATCAGTGCCCAATGATAATTATCAACGATATAACCACCTAGTATTGGACCGATAGTTGGCCCGATCACGATACCCATCCCGAAAATTCCACCAGCAATGCCTTTGTCTTCTGGTTTAAACTGGTCAAACAAAATACCTTGCGAAACCGAGAGCAAAGCCCCGCCACCAATCCCCTGGACAAAACGCCAAAACACCAGCATCCATAACGAGGAGGAGGTACCACACATGTAAGAGGCAAAGGTAAACAGGATAATGGACGACAGGTAGTAATTCTTCCTGCCGAAATATCGGCTTAAAAACCCTGTGAGTGGGATAACAATCACGTTGGCAATTGCATAAGCCGTAACTACCCATGAAGCGTCTTCCAATGTTGCTCCAAGTGTACCGCTAATATTATTCAGCGCCACATTGACAATTGAAGTGTCAATGAGCTCCATAATAGCTGCTGTGATCGTGGTAATCACAATGAGAATTTTAATAATTTTATTTCTTTCGCCTTCCATAGTTAAGAGGGATTAAAACTGTAATGGAACATCTCTATTTCACCTTTACATCAACATCCACACTCAAGCCAGCTTTCATCATGCCTTTCAGACGCTCGGTGTGATTAATCTGGATGGTAACCGGAACACGCTGGGTAACTTTTACAAAATTTCCGGTAGAATTATCTGGAGGTAACAGAGAAAATTTCGCACCGGTTGCGTCACTAAAGCCTGTTATTGTCCCTGTAATTTCCTTATCAGGATAGCCGTCAATTACAACATCAACCAACTGACCTACCTTCATATGCTCAATCTGGGTTTCTTTGAAGTTGGCTACAATCCAGTAATTATCATTACTTACCAGACTAAACAATTGCTGCCCGCTTTGTACATATTGCCCGGTTTTTAAATTAGTTTTACCCAGTTTCCCAGCTGAAGGCGCAATAATTTTTGTATAACTTAAATTGAGTTTAGCCTTTTCAAGTGCAGTCTCGCGGGCCGAAATGGTTGCCTTGGCACGTTGAATTTGTGCCTTAGCATTACCGGTTTGGGTACCTGCCTGCTTGAGTTTAGATTTGCTCGAAGCCAGCATTTGAACAGCAGTCTGGTATGCCGCCTGGCTTCTTTCGTATTGTCGCTGAGTGATCGACCCCTCTTTAAATAAGGCTTCATCGCGTGCTACATCACGTTTTGCCTGTTGCAACGTGACAGATTCTACACTGATGCCTGCGGCGGCAACCTCTTGGTCCGAACCAATGGTCGGAATTTGCGATTCAGCACTGCTCAGGTCCGCTTGCGCAGCTAAAAGATCGGCCTCGGCCTGCTTTACTGCCAGTAGGTATTCACGGTCATCAATTACTACCAGCGTATCACCCTGTTTTACCTGTTGGTAATCCATGAGCTTAAAATGGTCAATATAACCTGACACCCTACTCAGCACAGGAACGGCATTTGATTCGATCTGTGCATTATCCGTACTTTCGTAAGATAAAGCGTGACCGATCTTGGTAAATGCGAAATACCCCACTACAATAGCCACTGCGCCAATGATGAGAGGTTTAACAATTTTGTTGGATGGAGAATTGGTTTCTTGTACGGGTTCCATATTTTAAATTTAACCCGACAAATGTAAACTAAGTTGACTACATTCGTCAACTTAGTTTACATTATATTTTAACAAAAATGTCAATATTAGAATTGAATGACAATCTTAATCCACCTATACAATCACACAATTAATACATAAATTTGCACTATGGAACAACAAAGCGACTTAGACAGAGTCATTTTCAAATTATTATACATCCTAAAGCGGCAAACCGATAAAATGGCAGCATCTAAACTTGCAACCATCGCCTCGGGCGATTTTAATATCACATATATGCCCTATTTCATGAATATAGGTACGGACGGTATTTCTAACCACGATCTGGTGCATAAGATTAAAGTGACCAAACAAGGTGTAAGTAAAACGGTAAAAGAGTTGGAGAGACTGGGGCTTGTGTATACAACTAAGTTAGAAACCGATGCCCGTTCGATCATGATTTATTTGACTGATGAAGGAAAAAGCCTGTATAGCTCCATTTATACATTTGCAGACGAGGCCAAAGCCCAGTATGTTGAGCTGGTTGGTGCCAAAAAATATGAACAGCTTATAGATACTATTATCAAAATTTCCGACTGGCATGAAAGTCAGGAACAATAAATTCCTGTTAGTGCCGGTAAGATTACCAGCGCTAACAGGAGTTATAATAAGCTAACAGGAATATAATGAAATTTGGTTATTGCCCCGCCGCCCAGGCGTCCATTTTTGTTTCTAATACAGACAAAGGCAACGATCCGTCTTTTAAAATTGCGGTGTGAAATGCTGCCAGTTTAAATTTCGGTCCTAGCTGTTTTTCGTATTTCCCCCTCAATTCCGCGATTTTCATCGCACCTGTTTTGTAACCTAAAGCCTGAGCCGGAATACCCATATAACGTTCAATCTCTGCAGTTGCACCTTCGTCACTCATCGCCTCATTATCTGTCATGTACTTGATGGCCTCTTCCCTGCTCATATTTTTTGTATGGATAGCCACATCTACGACCAATCGGATAGCCCTATGCATTTCATCGCCCAGCGCGCCCATGTATTGATATGGATCCTGGTATAAACTCAATTCCTTTCCCAGGGACTCACAATAGAGTGCCCAACCCTCAACATAGGCATTATGACCGCCGAAACGACGGAAATTGGGCAATGATGTATTTTCCTGAGTTAACGAAATCTGGTAATGGTGTCCCGGAATGGCTTCGTGCAGAAACAGCGACTCCATGCCTGAGGTGGTATTGAACGTTTTTGCATTCAGGATAGGAACGTAGAAAATACCAGGTCTTTTTCCATCTGCCGAACCAGAATTGTATTCTGCACTTGCAGAGGCCGCCCGGAAAGCTTCAGTCTGGCGGATTTCAAAAGGTGTCTTTGGCTCGTGCTCAAACATCTTCTTTAGATTTGGTTTCATCCGCTGATGAATATTTTCAAAGGCTGCCAAAATTTCCTGAGGATTTTTGTAAGGCATAAATTTCTTGTCGGTTTTCATGTATTCAAAGAAGGCTTTCAAATCTCCTTTAAAGCCTACACTGTTTTTAATGCTGTCCATTTTTGCCTTTATCCGCGCCACTTCCTTTAAGCCTGTTTGATAAACTTCTTCAGGTGTTTTTTTGGTTGTAGTCTGCTGTTTTACTAAATAGGCATACCACTCTGCCCCACCCGGCATTGCCGAGTAACCCGAAGTATTGCGGGCTTTTGGCAAATACTCTTTTTGGAGAAAATCACCTAGTTTTTTATAGGTAGGAACAATTACCGTTTCTATCGCTTTGATATACTCAGCCGTCAAACGCTTTTTGTCTGCCGCAGAAAAGGCCGCTGGCATCAATTTTACAGGTCCGTAAAACAAACTTTGTTCAGGTTTTGCAACAACCATGCTCCGCATTTCGGGAACCATTTTAATCACTAATGCCTTCGGAAGGACGATTCCTGCTTCAGCCCCTTTTTTAAAATTGCCGATGGCTGTATCTGCCCAGATGGAAAATGCCGAGACCCGTTTCAACCAATCCTCGTAATTTTTCACGGTTTTAAATGGCTGGGCTCCGGTTCCTGAACCAAACTGCCCTATAGTTAGTGGCAGGGCAAACATCTGGTTGAAGGGCAGGTATTCCGAATGATATTTCAAACCTTCAATAGTCATATCCAACTGATCCTTCAGGTAATCAAATGATAGCTTATCGTTGTCGTTCAAGTCATCCCGCTTATATTTTCCCAGGCTGTCCAGGTAGCGTGTGTTAAATAGCCTGTATTCCTTGATAAAAGCCTGCGATCCATCATTTGGCAACAGGTCATTATAACGTTCGTCTCCTATATAGGTTGCTCCTATGGGAAATAACTTTAGGCCATCCTGGTAGTAATTTTCACACATTGCAGAAAAGGCTTTATTTTCAGCATCTCCATCCGGTTTGGATTTTTGTTTGCAGGCTGCAAACGTGGCTATACAGGCAAGAAAAAGTAGTGATTTATTCATCATTTCTGGTTTTAGGTTCTACTCAAAAATAATAAAATATGCTGGCTCCTGCGCATCTTATTCTAATACCTAACGCAGAAAGGCTACCCAAGGAGATGCCCCAAAAGTT
>Ga0247815_10001003_pt1 | contig 21900 bp, 14 predicted proteins | sample UWRJL194509B1_FD_181014 | JGI IMG/M metagenome (GOLD analysis project Ga0247815, IMG submission 181014) | Plant litter microbial communities from Arlington Agricultural Research Station in Wisconsin, United States - UWRJ-L194-509B-1 | ecosystem: Environmental > Terrestrial > Plant litter >...
ATTTTTCGATCTTATTGGAGTTGGCAAAAAGCCAGTTTAATTTTGAAATGTCTTGAGCCGAAATTTCGTTTTGCGTTTGTACGGCAAAAACAGTTTTGCTTTGGTTTTCAAAGAAATGGATCATTGTTTTGTGTAGTTTGTTGTATTGAGGTGCAAATTTAGTGTAAATAAATAGCAAGCGCAAATTTGGAAACAAACTCTTTTAAACTTTTTGTCACGAAGACACAAAGGCGCAAAGTTTTTTTTGTTTCACGCAGATTTGGCAGATTGAGCAGATTTAAAGTGATTAGAATTTTATTTTGAATCTGCGTGAATTTTTTATTCAGTTTTTTATCTGCATTATCTGCGAAATCTGCGTGAGAAATATTTTTTAAACTTTCTTAAAACAAAAAAGAACGGCAATATTGCCGCTCTTTAATTTAGTAAAGCACTCGTTTTTAATTAGTTGATAATGATCTTTTTGCTAAAAGTTTCAGAATCCTGATTAATACGAACAATGTAGATGCCTTTTGGCAAGTTATTTATCGTCGATAATGAATCTGTGATGTTTGATTTCTCAAATACCCTCTGACCAAATATGGAGATTATCTCGATAGAATAAGGTGAATTAATAGTATTAAAGTAAATGTTAAAGTTTCCGTTGGTTGGATTTGGATATAAAATAACTTCTTGTAATTGAGGAACAATTTCTTCTTCAGTTTCAATAGCTGCAATTTGTGCACGTTTAGCACCTAAGTTAGAGCAAGTATCTGTTGTGTAAGAATCCCATTGTGAGCTTAGGTTGAATGTTGTACTTGGAGCCGTTACGGTAGATTTTCTTCTTAAAGTAACATCAGCTGCAAAGTTTGCCGTTCCGCCATTAAAAGTTCCTATGATGTCAATCAAAACGCCATTTTTGAATAAACCTACAGCATCATTTCCGTTAAAAGTCAGTTCGGTTGCAGTTGTAGAAATATTGGCAGAGCCTGTTGCAAAACAGCTAGAAGACATTGAACTGTTTACGATCGTAAATTTACTTCCAGTTGCTAATGTTCCGCTTAAAGCCAAACCTGTGCTCCAGGCTCCGGCACCATTCGTTTGTTTTTTTATGGTATAAGTTGATAAACTCACAGAGGCACCAGTATTATTAGCGATTTCCAATGCTTTATTGTTTCCTGAACCTTCAATATATTCAGAGAATAAAATGTCCGAAGCTGTTCCGCCAGTTCCGCTTGCGTTTGTCGTTACAGCAATTGTACTGCTTGACGCAGAGCTGTTTCCGGCGGTATCTTTGGCTTTTACATAAATAGAATAACTTGTAGAAGCAGTTAAGCCTGTAATAGTTGCTGTCAATCCTGAAACAGTTGTTTTTAAAACGCTGTTGGCATAAACATCGTAACCTGTAACAGCTACATTATCTGTAGAAGTATTCCACGAAAGTGAAATTGATGTTGAAGTTTTAGCAGTAGAAGCCAGACTCGTTGGAGTAGTTGGAGCTTGTGTATCTCCGGAAGAAGTTCCGCCCCAAATTTGGTTGACATATTCAGGATGATCAATGTACGGATTTCGGTTATTCTGACGTGCATAAATAGCATTGTTTCGGGCAATTTCTCTTGCGCTTACCGGATCCTGAGCATTCCATGCTAAAAGAGTAGCTAAAAATGCAGCAGTAAAAACTTTGTTGCTGGAACCATCAAACATAGGGTAAGAATATCCGGCAACAGTATTTTCGTAACGCGTGGCAAAATAAAAATACATTCTGGCAATATCGCCCTTAAAAGCATTTACAGGTTCAAAAACAGTTCCTGAATATCCGGATACAGCACTTGATCCTAATTTACTTCCGTTTTGAGAGGTGTACGTTGCTGAATTTACAGTTCCGTGCGGATAATTAGAACGCATTCCGTTTACTTTTCCGTCAGTTGGAGTTATAAAATGCGCATCGGCCACCATTGGCGATTGTTCATTAAAAACAGATTGTGGAATAATGTGCTCTCTGTTGTAGCAATCGCCTTCTGAAGAATAATTACCGCATCGTTGCGTGCTTCCGGTACTGTAATTATAAGGATCTGTTCCTGACGGATTTTCAGAATACATGTCTAAAACAGTTCCGTCGTTTTCGTAGAAATTATCAACATCTGATGTTTGATAGGTGGTGTACAAACCTGCATATCCATTATCGGTATGTCCTTTAATGATGTTGTACAATTGTGTTTTTAGGGTGTAACCTGTTCCGGTTGCCGTGTTGTAATAACCAGAAGGAATTTGGGAAAAACCAACGGCAGTAAACATCAATAAGAGTAAAAAGTAGTTTTTTTTCATAAAAAATAGGTTAAGATTTGGGTTGTTAATAAATTGTAAGTTAGGTTTTTAATTTATTAATTGTATCAAATTTACTACTTTTAGGAATACGCTACGTTAAGTGATCTTTAATTTTAGATATATTTTCTTACGGTTGGTTTTTTGAACCATATAAGTTATATAAGTTCATTTTAGAAAGTTTAAAAAAATCTCGCAAAGGCGCAGAGACGCAAAGTTTTTTATTTTTCATAATATAAGTGATATAAGCTCATTTTAGAAAAACAATCAGTGATAATCTGTTTAATCCGTAAAACCTGTGGGCTACATTTTGCACAGAATACTTATACTTTATCAATTATATGGTGTCAAAATTTTATTTAGGAAATGCAGCACTTTGATAAGCGCCTAAATCGGGTGGAGAAGTTCTGGTTTTGCCTACAATATCTAACGGAATAATATAAGCCTGATTCCCTTTCGCGAAAGCGGGAGAACTATTGTCGATATTAAACTTGTTCTGCGAAACATTATAAAACTTCGGATTTTCATTTAAGATAATCTGATTGTAATGTTCCGTATCGGTTTTAAACTGATAATCCGGATTGGTACTTGAACTGCTGAATTTCAACAGACAATTGTTCAACTGGTAAACAAAAGCAGCATTTGTGTTTTTGTTCAAATTAAATTCGTTTGTGCTTGATCCGTAAATAATACAATTATTGAACGTAGCTTGTGTTAACGGATTTGTTGCCGGAGTGGCACCGGCTAAACTGTTGCTGAGGTTAACTGCAAAATGGGATGAATTTTGCCAATTGTTATTGAAAGTACAATGTGTAAAAATGTAATCTCCGCCATAAACGCATGATAAACTCGCTAAACCAGCATAATTTATTACAATGTTTTCTCCGTTAATGTGCGCGTTTTGAGCCAAGATTCCGTACTCATCGCAATTGTATATTTGTGTGTTTTTGATTTCGATTTTAGTGCTATTATCAGGATTTTTTATATTTAATCCTGTGATCGCATTTTTTAAAGTAAGATGATTGATAGAATGATTTTTACTTCCGCTCGACATAATAACCGAATTCCATTGTCCGGGAATATCATCGTAAAGAGATTCTAATCTATCACCTTCAAAAATGACTTCATTTTCTAATGTATTGGTGCTAGATACCGCGCCGTTAATTTGCAGGGAGGCGTTATTATCAACGTAAAGTCCTGAATTGGCATGGAAAAAGACTCTTGCACCGGCTTGAAAAGTTACGGTTTTATTCTGCGGAACGCCTGCAAAACCATAAATAACATATGGTTTCTGATTGGTAAAAAGCAATTCGTTTCCGTTTACAGTGTCATTTTCATCCAAATAAAAACCATCAACCGGTTTGCCATCGATTATGATTTTTTCTTTGGTTCCGTCAGCATTTTGTTTTGGATACAGAAAAATAGCGTCCTGAATTAAAGTAACCAAAGCCACTTCCTGAAGATTGGCACCACTGTCAAACTGAATTTGATCTGTGTATAAAAAATCGGCAGGATCAGCATCTGTAATATCTGCGGTGGTTTCTATAAAAATATACAAACTGTCTTTGGCTAAAAGGGTAACATCTTTGAAGATTTTGCCGTTGTTTCCGCTCATTCCGTCAACTGTCATTCGGTATTTAGAATTTAAACCATTTTTAAGTTGAATCGTTGGAATCGAAATATCATCTTTACTCGTATTGTAAACCTTAAGTTGGTAAGTACCTGAACCAATATTCTTAAAAACAGTATCGAGATAAACAGTGTCTCTTGAAAATTTTAAATTTCCGGAACTGGCAACGGTGTCAAAATCAGTTCGACAAGAGCTGAAAGTTATAAGGATTCCGAAAATAAAAAGTATAAAGTATTGACGCATTTGTTTCTTTTTTTTCCACTGATTTAAAAGATTAAAAAGGATTTTGTTACTATTTTAATCTGTGAAAATCTGTGAATCTGTGGCAGGAAAAAATAAATTTTCAGCCTTAGATCGATATTGATTGTTTTTTGTAAAAATAACAAAAAACTTACATGTTTGAAGTTGATTTTTAATTTAGAATTGCATTTTCGAATTTGTATCTCTTCTTTTCTTTAATTTTACGATTTTAAATTCCATTTTAATGAATTATACAAAAGAGCAGATTTTAGCGCGTTGCAACGAATTTTCTAAAAACACGCTAATGGAAACGCTAAAAATAGAATATATTGATGCTGGCGAGGATTTTTTGACGGCGAAAATGCCTGTAAATCCTTCCGTTCACCAACCAATGGGACTTTTGCACGGAGGAGCTTCTGTAGCTTTGGCAGAAAGTGTAGGAAGTGCAGCATCGTTTTTTTTCATTGATCCAAAAGAGCAGGAAGTACGCGGAATTGAAATTTCGGCGAATCACTTAAAAAGTATTCGTGAAGGCTGGGTTTTCGGGACGGCGAGAATCATCCATAAAGGAAGGAGTATTCATCTTTGGGAAATTAAAATTACCGATGAAGCGGGAAATCTGATTTCGCTTTGCAAACTGACGAATATGGTTTTAGAAAAAAAGAAAACAGAATAGAACATGAATGACTTTTTTTCTAAAATAAAAAAACATTACGAAAAACATTTGCCTTTTGTGATGTATTCTAAGCCCAATTCAAGAAGTATTTTTGGACTTTTACAACAAAATGATACGCTGCATACGATTTCTAATTATAAAGAAAAAGGTTTTGTTTTTGCTTCTTTTGATGAAAAACAATTGGTTTTGATTCCGGAAAATGAATCTGAAATTGTAACGACGGAACAAGAGGAACTTTCTTTTGAAGTTATTGAAGTTGAAGATTCAGGTTTTGATGCAACTGCTAAAATTCAATATGAAGATTTAGTTGCTAAAGGAATTGAAGCGATTAAAAACGAAGAATTCAAGAAAGTGGTTTTGTCCAGAAGCGAAAAGGTTGATTTGGCTGACTTTGATTTTGTAGCCACTTTTCAGCATTTGATCGAATTGTATCCCACTACTTTTTCGTATTGCTTTTTTCATCCTAAAATCGGATTTTGGATGGGAGCAACGCCGGAACAATTATTAAAAGCAAACGGAAATGTTTTTGAAACCACAGCTTTGGCGGGAACTCAAAAAGCAACTGCTGAAACGGAGATTCTTTGGCAACAAAAAGAAAAAGACGAGCAAAAATATGTAACCGATTTTATTGTAAAAAGATTGCGTGAGGTTGCCGCTTCGGTTAATGTTACGGAACCTTACAGTCTGAGAGCAGGATCGATATGGCATATTAAAACAGATATTTCGGGAGTTTTAAATGATAATTCTACGCTTGAAGAAGTGATTGATACTTTGCATCCAACTCCTGCGGTTTGTGGTTTGCCAAAGAAAAAAGCAAAGGCTTTTATCATAGAAAACGAAAACTACGACAGAACTTTTTATACCGGTTTCCTGGGTGAATTAAACAGCAGTTTTGCGAATAATAAGATTAGTTCTGATTTATTTGTAAATTTACGTAGCATGCAAATTCAGGAAAATAAAGCCATTTTATACATGGGCTGCGGCATTACAAAAGAAAGTATTCCTGAAAAAGAATGGGAGGAAAGCGTCAATAAATCAATGACGATGAAGAGAGTATTGAGAATAGCTTAAAAAAAATAAGTTTACAGTCGCAGTCACAGTTTCCAGGTTTGCTGTGACTGAATACTGCGACTGTAAACTGCGACTAAAAACAAAAACAATGAAATTAGATATATTAGCCTTTGGGGCACATCCGGATGATGTAGAATTAGGTTGTGCGGGAACCATTTTAAAAGAAGTATCTCTTGGAAAGACCGTTGGAATCGTTGATTTAACGCGTGGCGAACTGGGAACACGAGGTACGGCTGAAACCAGAGATCAGGAAGCAAAAGATGCAGCAAAGATTTTAGGGGTTTTGGTACGTGAGAATTTAGGTTTGCGCGATGGTTTTTTTGTGAATGACGAAAAACATCAGCTCGAAGTGATTAAGATGATTCGAAAATATAAACCGGAGATTGTATTGTGCAATGCTATCGATGATCGCCATATTGATCACGGAAAAGGAAGTAAGCTAGTTTCTGACGCTTGCTTTTTATCAGGATTGATGAAAATTGAAACTGCTGTAGATGGAGAAAATCAGGAAGCATGGAGGCCAAAAGTAGTGTACCATTATATTCAGTGGAAAAATATTGAACCAGACTTTGTAGTAGATATTACAGGATTTGAAGAAAAGAAAATTGAAGCTGTGATGGCATATAAAACCCAATTTTATGATCCAAATTCAAAAGAACCTGCTACGCCAATTACAAGTAAAAACTTTATGGAAAGCTTAAATTACCGTGCGCAGGACCTGGGAAGGCTAGTTGGTAAAGATTTTGCCGAAGGTTTTACTGTTGAAAGGTGTTTGGCAGTCAATAGCTTAGAAGATTTGATATAATTTTGATGTAAATTTTTCATTTTTTTCTTTGGTGAAGTAAACCTTTGTTGTATATTTGCAACCGCAAAGAAAAATGGTGGTTGTAGCTCAGCTGGTTAGAGTATTGGTTTGTGGTGCCGAGGGTCGCCGGTTCGAACCCGGTCAGCCACCCAGAAATTTAAAGCCTTGAAGAAATTCAAGGCTTTTTTTGTGCCTATAAATTAAATCCCAATTTTTAAAATTGCTTCGCCTGTTCGCTATTGCTCGGGTCCAAATTCCAATTTGAAGGGATCAACGCTAAATGTTGTGGAGCAGCTTACAAATGCTGACTGTTTTTTTACCGCAGAGAAACAAAGATTTTATCTAAGAATTTCTTATAAACACAGAGTTCGCAAAGCTAAATCAATATAGAGCTTTGCGAACTTTGCCTTTTATAAAAGCTAAGAGTATAAAAACTTAGCGATCTTTGCGATAATTTTTTTGCTTCAGAGGTTTTAGGATTGATATATCAACACTGAATGTTTCTCCACAACATTCAGTGTTAATACAAGTTTCAGGAGCAAATTCCAAGATGGTAAATAGTACGATAACTACTATTTTGGAATTTGGAATTTACCCATTGGAATTTTTTTATCTATTTGAATTTATTTTATAAACAAAAAGTGCAATGTTTAGATCTTGATTCATTGGTTATTATGGTTTAGTTTGTAAATCATTTTATTTGATCAAAACCATTTTCTTACTGGATATCTTCGGTTTTGAACCTTTTTTTCTTTGTAGAAGTAAACCTTTGTTGTATATTTGCACCCGCAAACAAAAATGGTGGTTGTAGCTCAGTTGGTTAGAGTAGCGGTTTGTGGTGCCGCGGGTCGCCGGTTCGAACCCGGTCAGCCACCCGGAAGTTTAAAGCCTTGAAGAAATTCAAGGCTTTTTTTGTGCGCATAATTTAAAAATCTAATTTTTAAGATTATTCTTCTTGACACTATCCTTATGTCAATCTCAAAACGTTTGGAGAGTAAAAAAACTAACACAGAGTACGCAAAGCTTTGCTAGCTTAGATGGTTTAAACACAACTTAAAAACTTAGTGAACTCTGCGAAATCCGATAGCTATCGGGATTGCGTTCTCTGCGTTAAAAAATAATCAGTGTGTATGCTTCTTAAGCATATTTAAGATTACGTATTTAGAACGAATAACCGTTATCTCTTCATCAAATAAGAAATTGGCCAAATGATCAGGACCTGAGTAATTTAATACTCTAATATGTAAAATTAAAAACTACTGTTTCATGATTTTAATCATAAAATAAAATTAAGTGCCATAATATCTTTACGACGTAAATCAGGCCTCAAAAAACAAAATAATTCACGTATTCTAAAGTATAAGATTTAAGAATACTGATAAAAAGAACCGTATGGATAAGTTATTCTTCATTGCTGAAATAAACCGACTCAAACAAGAAAAAAATGCAATTATTCTTGCTCATTATTATCAGGATAAAGACATACAAGATATCGCCGATTTTGTAGGTGATAGTCTTGAGTTATCAAAAAAAGCAGCTTCTGCCAATGCAGATATTATTGTTTTTGCAGGAGTATATTTTATGGCTGAAACAGCAAAAATTATAAATCCCGATAAAAAAGTGCTTTTGCCTGATAGCAACGCAGGATGTTCTCTTGCTGATGGATGTGATCCTCATAATTTCAGAAAATTAAAAGAACTTCACCCTAATCATGTCGTAGTCACTTATATTAATTCTTCGGCCGAGATAAAAGCGTTAAGTGACTGGGTTTGTACTTCATCCAATGCAAAAAAAATTATAGAAGCCATTCCTAAAGAGCAGGAAATTATTTTTGCTCCTGATAGAAATCTGGGAATGTACCTGAAAAAGGAAATAAACCGTGAATTATTACTTTGGGATGGATCGTGTATTGTTCACGAAGCTTTTTCATTAGAAAAGCTAATCGAAATTTACAATGCAAATCCAACGGCTAAAATTGTAGCACATCCTGAATCAGAAAGACATATTCTTGAGACGGCACATTATATTGGGTCAACATCCGGAATGCTCAATTTTATCAAGAATGATACGGCTTCTGTTTTTATCGTAGCAACAGAAGCGGGAATCCTGCATCAGCTCTCAAAAGATGCCCCGCTAAAAACGATTATTCCGGCGCCCTCACACGAAGATAATACCTGTGCCTGCAGCGAATGTGCTTATATGAAAATAAACACTTTAGAAAAGCTCTATTTATGTTTAAAAAATGAGAGCCCCGAAATTACTATTAATGAAGAATTACGATTAGAGGCCATAAAACCTATCAATAGAATGCTCAATTTGTCATAAATATCTAAATCAATCCAATATGAAAAAAACAGATATACTTATAATTGGTTCCGGAATAGCAGGTTTGTTTTTTGCAATAAAAATCGCAAAAAAGAGACCGGATTTATCTATTGCAATTATGACCAAAGACAAGGTCAAAAACTCTAATACCCAACTGGCTCAAGGTGGTATTGCTGTGGTTACGGATTGTATAGAGGATAGTTTTGAGCAGCACATTGCCGATACATTACAATCGGGTGGAGGTTTATGTGATGAAGAAATTGTGAAAATGGTAATACATCAGGCACCTGAACGTTTAAAAGAACTGATTGATATTGGGGTTTCTTTTGATAAAAATAAATCCGGAATATGGAATTTGGGTCTCGAAGGAGGACATTCGCAGCATCGCATTTTGCATCATAAAGACATATCCGGAGCTGAAATAGAGAAAAATCTCATTGAAACTATAAAACAATTGTCTAACATTACAGTACTCGAAGATCATTTGGTTATAGATGTTGATACTAAAAAAAGTAATGGAAAGATGCGTTGTAAAGGTGCTTTTTATTGTGACAAAATCAATAAGAAAGTAAAATACATCCGTACTAAAACGGTTGTTTTGAGTACAGGAGGATGCGGTCAGATTTTTAAGAATACAACCAATCCCGAGATTGCAACCGGTGACGGAATTGCAATAGCTTCGCGTGCCGGAGCAGTGATAAAAGATATGCAATACATACAGTTTCATCCAACAGCATTGTATGAAGAAAATAAAAATCCGTTTTTTTTAATCTCAGAAGCCGTAAGAGGTTTTGGGGCGCATATTGTTAATGAAGATCAAAAGCGTTTTATTTTTAAAGATGATATCCGTGGGGAATTGGCAACAAGAGATATTGTCTCACAAGCCATCAGTAAAGAAATAGAAACGTCCGGAAAGCAGTATGTATATTTAGATTGCAGACATCTTGATTTTGCTGAATTCTATCGTCATTTTCCTTCTATTACAGATTATTGCAAAACTATAGGATTGCATCCTGAAAGAGATTTAATTCCTATTGTTCCCGTTGCTCATTACCAATGTGGCGGTATTAGTGTCAATAAAAAATCGCAAACCAATATAAAGAATTTATATGCTATAGGAGAATGTTCCAGAACGGGTTTGCATGGAAAAAACAGACTGGCGTCTAACTCATTATTAGAAGCTTTGGTTTTTGCTCACCAGGCTTCAGATCATATCGGCAGGACTATTGACGATTTATCTTTCTCATCAAAAAAAAGCTTGCTGAAGTTCGATGAGCCTTTGATGGATAGAGATTCCAATTATTTTGTAGAATTAAAAAAAGAACTTCAAACCATGATGACTTTTTTCTTTGCCAACAAAGATTCTGATTTTGCGCCAATATTAAATCGAATCGAATCGATGAAAATGGCAACGGTAGGATTGTTATTCAAAAAACAAAAAATAACAACTCAATTGATAGAATTTACTAATATGCTCACAGTTGCTAAAATTATTGTCGAACAGAATAAAACTGAGGTTTTAAAAAACGTTACAAGTTATTAAATCGCATTTTTCTGTAATCGTTTTAAATAAAACAAAATAGTTTACACAAAAAAAGTATTGTTTCTATTAACCAAAAAAGCATGACGTTTAAGTCATGCTCATTTGGTTATTATAGTTTGGTTTATTGAATTATCGTATTTCGTCGAACGTATTGCCTTGTTTGATATCGCCGGTTTTAAAACCTTTTTTGAACCAATACATTCTTTGTTCTGATGAACCATGGGTAAATGAATCCGGAACAACATGTCCCTGCATTTTACTCTGAATAGCATCATCACCAACTGCATTAGCAGCACTTAATGCCTCTTCGATGTCTCCCGCTTCAAGATATTGCTCGTTGTCGTGAGCCCAAACTCCTGCATAAAAATCAGCTTGTAATTCCAGAGCTACAGAAAGTTTATTAGCTTCGGCTTCACTTTTTCCTTCTTGTTCCTGACGCATTTTTGCAGACGTTCCTAATAAAGTCTGAATATGATGTCCTATTTCATGAGCGATAACATAAGCAATGGCAAAATCACCACCTTTAGCTCCGAATTTGGTTTTTAATTCTTCGAAAAAAGCCAAATCCATATAGACTTTGCGATCGCCAGGGCAATAAAAAGGTCCTGATGCAGATGATGCACCACCGCAAGCTGTATTTACAGAGCCTCTAAAAAGGACTAATTTGGGTTTTTCGTAGGTCATGCCATGTTGTGCAAAAATTTTCGTCCAGGTGTCTTCATTATAGCCCAGCATAACTCTGACAAAATTCCCCATTTCCTCATCTTCTTTGCTTAATGGCGCTGCTGCTTCAGTTTGCGTTTGTTGACCGCCTTGCATTTGCTCTAGTACATTTCCTATAGTCTGGCCATTTTCGCCGCCAAAAACATTCAGTAACAAAATAATAATACCAATAACACCGCCTCCAACGGCTACTTTTCCGCCAGAAAGGCCTCTTCTGTCTTCTACATTATCACTTTGTCTTCCGCCTAACCACTTCATATTATATTGTATTTTAGTTTATTGAGTTTTATGTTGTACGAATTTATATATTTTTTAGGAATTATTGTTAAAATGAAACAAATTAGTTTGAACTATTTTAACCATTTTGATAAGGCTTCTTCTACAGTACCTTTGATAATGGGTTTCGAAATATAATCGTCCATTCCTGCCGATAAGCATTTATTTCTTTCGTCTTTCTCTGCGCCCGCCGTTACGGCAATTATAGGAATATCTTTTCCGGTAATTGTATTTCTGATTGCTTTTGTGGTTTCATAGCCATTCATAACCGGCATCTGAATGTCCATAAAAATAAGATCAGGATTAATGCTCTCAAATTGATTTACAGCTTCGTGACCATTTTCGCATTCATAAATATAAGCGGTACCATACAGGTTTTTAATAATAGTTTTTAGTAATAACATATTTACTTTGTTGTCTTCTACAATCAAAAAAGTAATGTTTTTATGGTTTTGGCCAGCATTAGCGCTTAATTCAAGATTGATCTTTTTAAGTTCGGCGTTGTATTTTTCATTGATGCTTTGGTTGCTGGTTTTTAAATTTAAATCAAAATAAAAATTACTTCCAATATCAATCTTGCTCTCCAATTGCAATCGGCTATCCATTAAAGCCAGGAGCTGATTGGATATGGTTAAGCCCAAACCGGTTCCTCCAAATTTTCGCGTTGTAGAACTGTCTTCTTGTGAAAAAGCTTTAAAAATTTTCTTCTGATTTTTCTCCAGAATACCAATTCCGGTATCGATAACAGAGAATCGAATAACGCAATTGCCGCTTTTGTTTTTTTCCAGAACAGACACATTTAGTTTAATCGATCCTTCATTGGTAAATTTGACGGCATTCGATAGTAAATTGATCAAAATTTGTTTGATTCTCACAATATCGGTCCAAATGTATTTGGGAACATCCGGATCTACATTCAATTCCAGATTAAGATTTTTTTGGTTCGATTCGTAAACAATGAGATCAAAAACCTGCCCCAGTACTTTTTTAATATCATACAAATCAATAAAAAGTTCCAGCTTTCCGGCTTCAATTTTTGAGAAATCAAGTATATCGTTGATAATCTCCAACAATGAATGTGCTGACTGATTGATGGTGGTCATGTATTTTTCCTGAATTTCTTCTAATTCAGTTTTCATTAGTAAATGTGTAAAACCAATAATACCGTTCAAAGGCGTTCTGATTTCATGCGACATATTGGCCAAAAAGTCTGATTTGGATTTATTTGCCGCTTCGGCCAGTTGCTTGGCTTTTATCGCATCTTCAGTTTCTTTTTTGTTGGTGATGTCAAAATAAATTCCACCAACAAATTCAATATCATCTCCTTTTTTAATAACATCACCAAATTCTTCTACCCAGATATATTCTCCAGTCTTTCGACGAATTCGGTATGTATTGTGCAAAGGCATGCCGTTTTGTAAGTTATCAACCTGATTATTGATTACTTCGTCTTTGTCATCAGGGTGTATCAGTGAAAGAAAAGATAAATTATTCTCAATAAATTCTGATTTCGAATAACCGGTTAAATTTGCAATTTCATCATTCAGGAAAATTTTGGTCGAAAAGGCATCAAATTTTGATAAATAAACGGTACCCGGAATATTGTTGGCGATTAGTTTAAATTTTTCTTCACTTTCCAGGATTTTGGTTTCATTTCGATTTCTTTCTAGTGCCGATGAAATATTGTTGGCAAGAACCTGAAAGATATAGATTTCTTCTTCAGACCATTTTTTTTCATTGGTACAATCATCAAAGCCAATAAAACCGGTAAAAAGATCATTAATAAACAAAGGTAAAATCAAGATCGATTTGATTTCGTTATCTATTAATAATTGTTTAAAAAAAGTATCACCAAGTTTACGAGTAAGCTTGTTTAAGATTTTTCTGTTATTTGCCGCTTCGTAAACTTCCTGTAAATTATCTTCTGTAAGTTGTTGTAATTCGGTAATTTGATGTTCAATTCCTTTTCTTGACCATTTGTATTTTTGCGAGACACAATTTGTATTAAAATCTCTTTCGTAGTAATACATATGATCAACTTTGGCCGCTTTACCAATTATTTCATACGTTTCCTGAAACATTTCGTGCGTGGTTTTACTCAGCAAAAATTTCTCTGTGCATAAAGAAAGTGCTGATAACAGCTGACTTTTAAACTCTAATCTTCGCTCAGCTTCCAGACGCTTTTGCGACGAAATCGCCAGCGAAATAACATCCGAAATTGTTCTGGCATAATTGATATCTTCATTATCCCAGTCTCTTTTTTCCTGAGTACTTTCAAAACAAACCACGCCGCCCAATTGTCCGCTCAAAAAGATAGGAACATCAAGCATCGATTTGATATGATTTTTGGTAAAATAAAGCTTCTGAAATTCAGATGTTTCTAATTTATTAAAAACATCTGGCGCATTGATAATGGCTTTGTTTTTTAAAGTTTCAAAATAAATGGGATACGATTCCTTATCTAATATATTTTTGTCGCTTAAGTTTTGATTGTCAACGCTAAATAGGTTTTTACAGCTAATTAAATCTTTGTCATATTTCCAGAAACTTACCCTGTTTGTTTTGGTAACCGTGGCCGCTTCTTTAATGATGTAATCAACAACGCTATCCAGAGTCTCATATTTACTAAAATCCGAGGTCGATAATTTTTTTGTAGAATAATTGTAAGCCTCAATTTTTTTGAGACGCTTCTTTTTTTCGTTTTCTATGTTTTTAATATCGGTAATATCTCTGGCTATTCCGGCATAACCAATGGTTTGACCTAAATCATTTTTGCGAACTATAATCTTTTGGGAGATCCATAAAGTTTTCCCGTTTTTCTTTAAAATCGGAATTTCTATAGAAGGAAAATTGTTTTCATTGATATCCAGGTTTTCATAAAAATCAACCGCATTTCGCTGATAATTTTCATGAATAAAATTCGAATAATGCTGTGAAATAATCTCATTTTCAGAATAACCCAAAATCGAAAACCCAAAATCATTTACAAAAGTAAAATAACCCTCACTATCGATTTCAAATATAATATCTGTTGCAGTCTGAATCAGGTTTTTATATTGATCCTGAACATTTATTTGCTCTGTAACATCCTGTCCGATACTGATAATTAAATCCTCAGAGAATTTTTTGTCTTTCCATTGGATATACTTGTATTCCCCATTTTTACTTTTTAATTTCCGAATATAAAGTTTGTTTTCTTCGTTATTTAAATTTTTTATTTCCTCGATAAAGTCCGTTTCTTTGGTGAGTTTCCAAAATTTCAAACCCATAACTTCATCTGGCTGATATCCTAAAATTGACATTATGGTTTCGCTGCAGAATAATACCTCGTTTTTTTTATTGGTGGCAATTGTCAATGAGTTTCCCTTATGTACAATTTCGTTTGTAAACCTGAAATTATCTGTATTATTCAATAAAACGGCATATTTAACCTGATTGATAATAAAAATTAAGATCGAAAAATTGATTAATATAATAGATGATTTTAAAGAAATCAAATGAAAAATAACAGTTACGATTAGAAAAGTAAAAACTAAACCAACAAAAAACCAGTATACTTTTATGGGTTTTAAGATCGTATAAGAAAAGAAAAATGAGATTAAAAAGACAATAATTGGAATAACATCTTTTGAAAGGAAAATGATGTTGTGCCCAATGTAAGCGATGTAAATAAAGAAAAAGAAGATGAACAGAGACTGAACCCTATCTCTTAGAAATTTAATTTTGTTGGTTACGAAGTAAATAATCAGCACCGAAAATCCGATGGAAACATTGACGACCAATAAACTTTTAGGTCTTATTTTAAAAAGTTCGTTGATGATTTCGATAACAATAATCGCAATTCCAAAAAATAAAATATAGAGTTGATATTCTCTGTTGGTTGTTTCAGTTTCTAATTTTTTTTCTATGAAATAGCCAATGCTTGTCTTTATCTTAAAGAATTGATAAATAAGAACTCCAAGAAGGCCAAACAGAGCCAGTCCTAAAAGAATAATTTTAGGATTGTTGTAAAAAATAATGTCGGAAGTAAAAACATACCAGTTTGCAATGATTGATTTTAGGGCATTACCAAGTGTGGCAATTCCTGAAATCAACGAATTGAAAAAACTATAGTTCTCTACCATAGAATTTGAGGTATGTTTGGTTTAGTAAATAGTTTTTTGAAAATTCTAAAGAGAGTAGGTTAGGCTCTTTTTTTACGTAGAATTTTCTATTTTATTCTAAATCCGATTGCCCAATTGAATCAATTGGATCTTCTTTATCATTTTTGAAAATTGCATAATATATAGCGTATGTCATTGAATAACTAAGCGGTACAGTAAATAGGATTCCGATAAAAAGAGCCATAAAACCAATAATCAGCGCAACAACAATGGTGATCATTAATCCTAAAAGTACGATGGGCTGTTTTGCAATCAGAATAAAACTCGATGTGATGGCATCAATTGCTTTTAAATCTCCAAATACAATAAGCGGAATCATTAAAAATGTAAAATACGAAGTCATCAACGAAACCACAAGTCCCGCGAGATTTAGATTTTGCATTTCGAAAAATGTAGATACAGACACACTGAACAATGAAATAATGGCAGTGGCTAAAAATATTTGTAAAAACTTTTTTGATTTATAATAAGTAAAAATCGTCGATACATTAAATTCCTGATCTCTGTCTGCACAATATGCCATTTTTAGGAATCCTGCACCAAAAGGGCTTAAAATCGCCGAAAATAAGACTGTTCCCGCAATATAATAAAACAGCTGAATACTTGATAATTGTGTAGGTTTAATCGAAAAGAAAGCGGGATTATTTAATTTTTCTACACCAAATATTACGGCTAAAAGAATAGAACCAATGATACCGAAAAGTATAGAAAAAACTAATAATATTAACCCTGCGTAAAGTGCTATTTTTTTATAGTTTTCAAAAGCATTGTTAAAGACAGTTGAAAAATCTAAGGTATAACCATGATTCTTAATGTCTTTGATTTGATCAAGTGTGGATTTCATTTTGTGTAAAAGTAGAATTGTTTTATATTCCGGTATTTAAGATAAATAATGTGACGTAAATATAATATTTTTAATCAAATTCATATGAAAATCTCAAAAACATTACGAAATTGTTTTTGCAATTATATCCAGTCTAATATTCTTTTTATTGACGCTAATTTATCTTTGTAAGGTGCATATCTCATTGGTAAATCGAGCCAGTTTGCTTTTTTTACAACAGCTTTATGGTGAGAAAAAATATCGAAGCTCAATTGACCATGATAAGCGCCCATACCACTATGGCCAACTCCGCCAAAAGGCAGTCTTTTGTTAGAAAAATGAACCACAGTATCATTGATACAGCCGCCTCCAAATGAATAGGTTTTAATTAATTTTTTGGCAAATGATTTATTTTCGCTAAAAACATAAAATGAAAGAGGTTTCTCATAGCGGCTAATCACGTTTTCGATATCAGCTTCTGTTTCATAAACAAGAATAGGTAAAATAGGACCAAAAATTTCTTCTTTCATAACAGGACTATCCAATGCCGGTTCTTCGATTAAAGTTGGTGAAATGTAAAGTTCGTTAGCATTTGTCTCTCCTCCAAAAATCACTTTTTCGGGTTCGATCATACTGGCTAATCGCAACCAGTTTTTGGTATTGATAATACGGGCAAAATCCGGAGATTTGTCCATTTTTTTTCCATATGCTTTTATGATTTCCTCAATCATAAAAGAAATGAAATTTACTTTCATGTTTTTTTGAATCAAAATATAATCGGGAGCAATGCAAGTCTGGCCTGCATTAATAAATTTACCCCAGACAATACGTTTCGCGGCCAGTTTCAAATTCGCTGTTTCATCAATAATACATGGGTTTTTTCCGCCAAGTTCAAGAGTTATTGGCGTTAGATTTTCGGCTGCGGCTTTTGCTACAACTTTTCCAACGGCAACGCTTCCGGTAAAGAAAATATAATCCCAGCGCTTTGCCAGTAGTTGATTGGAAACTTCTACACCGCCTTCAAAAACTTCAACATGATTGACGTGGAATGTTTTTTCGATGATTTTAGCGATTATTGCTGAGGTGTTGGGTGTAAGTTCAGATGGTTTTAAAACTACACGATTTCCGGCTGCAACTGCGGCAATCAAAGGGCATAAAGCCAATTGAAACGGATAATTCCACGGCGCAATGACCAAAACATTTCCGTAAGGTTCTTTATAAATATAATCTGTAGAAGGAAAGTTAAGAAGAGAAGGAAAAACACGTTTTCGTTTTGCCCATTTATGAATGTTTTTGATAGTGTCTTTTAAGTCCGAAATAACATAGTTGGTTTCGGTTAAAACAGCTTCAAATTCGGGCTTTTTAAAATCATCGTATAAAGCTTTTACAATTAAGTCTTCGCTTTTCTGAATGTTATACAACAATTTTTTTAGCGTTTCTTTTCTGTATCCGATGTCGTTTTTATAGTCCATTTTTATGATTTCACTTGATTTTTGACTATGCAAGTTAATCGATAAAAATTAAAAAATTAACAATTGTATCATAAAATCAAAGGGCGTTCCAAATAGTTTCATCGGGAGTTGGCGCTGTGATTGTTATATTTTCTTTAGAAACAGGATGAACGAAAACCAATTTTCTGGCATGAAGATGAATTCCGCCATCAGGATTACTTCGGTCAAAACCATATTTTAAATCGCCTTTAATTGGTGAACCAATAGCGGCTAATTGAGCCCTAATTTGGTGATGGCGACCTGTATGTAAATTGATTTCAAGTGCCACGTAATTCTGAAGTTCTTTAAAAACAGTATAATCTAAACTGGCCAGTTTGCTATCCGGAACTTCTTTTAAATGTGCTTTTGAAGTATTGTTTTTTTCGTTTCTTTTAAGATAATGAACCAATTTGGCACTTGTTTCCTGAGGTTTATTCTTCACAACTGCCCAATACGTTTTTTGAGTTTCACGATTGCTGAACATTTCGTTCATTCGTGTTAATGCTTTACTTGTTCTGGCAAAAACCACAATTCCGGTTGTAGGACGATCTAAACGATGAATTACGCCCAAAAATACATCACCAGGTTTATTGTACTTGTCTTTAATGTATTCTTTTACAACATCAGATAGAGGTTTATCGCCTGTTTTATCGCCTTGCACAATATCGCCCACGCGTTTATTAACCACAATAATATGGTTGTCTTCGTGTAGAACCTGGAGATTATTTTTATCTGAAACGATTTTCATACTAGACTTGTGTGTAATTTTAGATTTAGATATCTGATTTTAGATTGAGCACCGTAGCGTTTTAATCTCTCGCAAAGACGCAAAAGCGCAAAGTCTAAATTTGGTTCTTTGTGACTTTGCGTCTTTGCGAGAAATAATGGTAAAATTAAGAAACCTTTGAACCTTTGCCACTTTGAGCCTTTGTCCCTAAAAAAGAAACCTTAGAATCTTAGCAACTTAGAACCTTACTACCTTAAAAAAAATTAATATTGCTCCCCAGAATTAGGAAAATCACTTGATTTAACATCAGCGGCATATTGACCAATTGCTTTTGTCATTTCTTCGTATAGATTTAAATAACGACGTAAGAAACGCGGGCTGAATTCATTGTTCATTCCTAACATATCGTGAATCACCAAAACTTGTCCGTCAACGCCACCTCCGGCACCGATACCAATAACTGGAATCGAAATACTTTCGGCTACTTTTTTAGCTAAATCGGCTGGGATTTTTTCTAAAACAACAGCAAAACAACCTACTTTTTCAAGCAATTTGGCATCTTCGATTAGTTTTTCTGCTTCCTGATCTTCTTTGGCGCGAACGCTGTAAGTTCCGAATTTGTAGATCGATTGAGGTGTTAACCCCAAATGTCCCATAACCGGAATTCCTGCGTTTAATATTTTTTTGATAGATTCTTTAATTTCTTTTCCTCCTTCAAGTTTCACAGCGTGACCGCCACTTTCTTTCATGATTCGAATAGCAGAACGCAAAGCTTCTTTTGGGTCAGACTGGTAACTTCCAAAAGGTAAATCTACTACAACTAATGCTCTCTCTACAGCGCGAACTACGGATGAAGCGTGATATATCATTTGATCTAAAGTAATTGGCAATGTCGTTTCGTGACCCGCCATAACATTTGATGCTGAATCGCCCACTAAAATCACATCGACTCCTGCGGTGTCAACAATTTTAGCCATTGTAAAATCGTAAGCCGTAAGCATAGAGATTTTTTCTCCGTTGCTTTTCATTTCGATCAATGACTTTGTTGTGATTCTTTTATAATCTTTTTTTGCTACTGACATTTTATTTTTTTTTGAAGATGTAAAAGTATTGAATAATTATAGATTGAAATCAGCAATAGTAGATTATTTCGATGGCAAATAACTTTCCATCTTTAAATTCTATTTCAAAATGGCTGTCTTCTAATGGTATAGAGTATGAATGTGGGTTTTTTATTGATGCCCCAATATAAGTACCGTATTTTTCGATAAAGTTTTTTTCGGTTAATGAGCTGTCTAATGCCGCATTGACATTGAAAACAAGTTTGTTCGTTTGATTAATGAAAATCTTTATGACCTCTGCTTTATTTTCTTTTTCACTTACAGAAGCTTCTAAATCCGGATAATAATAAAAAAGTTCGCTAATATATAAACCGCATTCATCGCTTATGTTGGCTTTTTTTACCGGATTGCCCAATGCATTTATTAACTCTTTTTGAGTAAAAAATAATGATTTGGTTTTTAAGCCTTTTACCACAAATTCTGATTTTTTGGTAAAGGCTGTAATTTCTTCCTGTTTTTTATGCTTTACTAATCCTTTGGCTATAGCCATATTCAACTCGGTATCATCAATAAGTTTAGGATCATTTAATTGCTTTACGACCTCATAATATCTTTGATAAGCAGGAATTAGTTTGGCATTGTCGCTATTCCAGGCGAGTTGCACTAGTCGTTCGCCTACAGTTTTACGTTCCGTAACATTATTAACATCGAGTTTGTCGAAATCTTTTAATAAGGTATTAAAATCAGGCCTTTTGCCAACAAACTTTCTTAGCGTAAACCTGGCATATTCGTCGCTAAACTGACCACTAATATTTACCCATTCGTCTTCATTTTTTGGAAGATAATTAATGGCTACAGGATCACCAACAAATAAAATTTCTCTAATTTTTGAGTTTTTATCGGGTTGTGCACGCGCCTTTAAACCTGCAACCAAAACAAAAAGGTGATTGCCGCCATAATAATTGTCTCCGCCTTCTAAAATAGGATTTTCGTTGTCTCTTACTTTGACATCTTTGGCATTTAATCGTGTTGCAACATATTGCTCCGGAATATAACCTTCAGATAAATTATCGGCTTTTACTTTGTACCAGCCGTTTTTGCTTTCGGATAATAATTGTACTTCGGCACCATATTTAAAATAACCCAAAAACTCAGCAGCAGTATTTGCAGCAGTATACAAACGCGTATCCGAATTAAGGAAATAACGTTCCTGAGCATTTATTAAAAGAGAGGAAAATAATAAGGCTAAAAGAAAGTAATATTTTTTCATGAAATATGTTTTGGAAGAGTTTTTTTGCCACAGATTAAAGGATTTAAAATGATTTTTTCAATATGCTTAATTCATACTTATTTAATCTGTGTAAATCCTTTAATCTGTGGCAACCTTTATTATTTTAGCAATCCGCCATATTTACAGCAATTGCCAATCCGCCTTCGGAGGTTTCTTTGTATTTAGAATTCATGTCTTTTGCCGTTTGCCACATCGTATTGATTACTTTATCAAGTGGTACTTTTGCATTTTTAGAGTCGGTTTCAAGGGCTAATTCGGCAGCATTTATTGCTTTTATGGCACCCATCGTATTTCTTTCGATACACGGAATCTGAACCAAACCGCCAATTGGGTCGCAGGTTAAACCAAGGTGATGTTCCATGGCGATTTCGGCAGCCATTAAAACCTGAGCAGGAGTTCCGCCCATTAATTCGCAAAGAGCTGCTGCAGCCATCGATGACGAAACACCAATTTCGGCCTGACAACCGCCCATTGCAGCCGAGATTGTAGAACCTTTCTTGAAGATACTTCCAATTTCTCCGGCAACCATCAAAAATTGTTTGATTTCTTTTTCGCCTGCATCATGATTTTCAATCACCAGATAATACATTAAAACTGCCGGAATTACACCAGCGCTTCCGTTTGTGGGAGCTGTAACCACGCGGCCTAAAGACGCATTTACTTCATTCACGGCAAGTGCAAAACAACTTACCCATTTTAGGATCTGACGAAATTTTACTTCGGTTTTTCGGATTTCTTCCAGCCACGTTTGCGGATTG
>Ga0247815_10001005_pt1 | contig 21893 bp, 20 predicted proteins | sample UWRJL194509B1_FD_181014 | JGI IMG/M metagenome (GOLD analysis project Ga0247815, IMG submission 181014) | Plant litter microbial communities from Arlington Agricultural Research Station in Wisconsin, United States - UWRJ-L194-509B-1 | ecosystem: Environmental > Terrestrial > Plant litter >...
AGATTTTAGATTTTAGATTTTAGATTTTAGATTTTAGATTTTAGATTTTAGATTTTAGATTTTAGATTTTAGATTTTAGATTTTAGATTTTAGATTTTAGATTTTAGATTTTAGATTTTAGATTTTACTATAAAAAAAGTGTTCGCTACGCGAACACTTTTTTTATGCTTTTATTTTTATCAGAATCAAACTTAAATTTTCTAATATCAATTATATGGTTTAAAATTTTAATTTATAAACGAATGCAATAAAGGACAATTGTATTTTTTGAACGTTGGTGTTGTTTTGTAAATCGAATATAAATTAACCAACTCCTTCCCTGCTTTAAATGGATTTTTTGCTTCTTCTTCGGCTGAAACCATATTGGCGTAATGACCGTAATAACTACATTCAAAAATCATTAAACTGGCCATCGCTTTATCGTTATTATTTTTAGATAATTTCAGGGCTTTTTCATAATACATTTTAGCCATCGTTAAGCTGTAGTAATTACCTTTTTGATAGGTTTTCTCCAACTCAGCATAATCGATATACGATTCACCAGATGTCCAGTCGTAGGCGACCATCATCCAGGAATTTCCTAAATACGAAACATTAAAATAAGCATGCGCCAATTGTAAATTGCTCGAAGCTGTATTTTGTTTCTTTAGCTGAATAAGTTTTGCAATAAAATCTGCTTTGTTAAAGTGGTAATCAAATTTGCGTTCTTTGTCTTTTTGCAGGATTTTGGGCGTAAAAGGATTTTCATTCAAATAATCTTTAAATGCATAATTCTTATCCCAGAAATCTTTTGGCATAGACGAAAAGGTTTCATAAGCCAATTCCAGATTGTTGTTTCTAAAAGCAATTGTACCTTTTAAGTCTTTATAGTAATCAATATTTGATGTTACAGTTCCTGAGCAAATGTATTTCTCAAAAGGCGTTTTATTTTCCTTTTGCTGTAAAGCGATTAATTTATCGACATCTTGTGTAGTGGCAGTTCTGTCAAAATAACCTATGTAGCTGTAAAAGTAGGCATTATCGTAAGAGAAATATATCCCTTCACTTTTAATATCTGATTTCATCATTAATAATCCTGCAGTAACACGATCGCCTTGTTTAGCAAAATCGGCACTTGCAATTCGGTACAAACTATAAAGATTTTTAAATAAGCCGTAATCTGTTTCTACCAGACTTTCTACAGAATCAAAGTATTTAAAAAGTTGGTTTTGCACTTTCTCACTTTTCAGATCATCTTGTTTTAGTGCTACTAAAGCCAACTGAATATTTTTCTGCATTTGTATGGATGAATTGGCTTTGTCGGAAATCATATCAGTATATTTTTTCCCTAATGCAATATCATCGTCCATAAAACAAAGCTGTGCAATTGCAGCTGTAATATACTCTTTTTGCTCTCCTGAAGTTTGCTCGCGAATAGCAATTAAGAAATATTCTAATGCTCGTAAATACAGGATATCTTTGTTTAAATTTTCTTCTTTTGCTTTAGCATAATCTTCATACCAATCTGTACCTTCAAATGTAACCGACGGAGCTCCGTTGTTGGTGTATTGCGGCGTAAAAATCCAGTCTTCGAGTTTATTAACTTCTCTTCCTATCAAAAAACTCAAATTGATACTATTAGGGCTTAGTCTGTAAACTTCTTCGATTGTTTTTAAATCCGGCGCGGGATTGCGAAAACTTTCTATAGATAAAATAACACTTCGTTCTTCGTCGTTTTGGGCCAAAGCCAAAGTTTCCTGCGATAATTTCCAGTTATAATGCTGCAAAACAGCAAATGATTTTTCTTCGCAAGTGGCAAAAACTTTACTCAATAAATAATTTTGTAAAGCAAGGTTATCAATACTTAAAGCTTTATAATACAAAGCCCACGGTTCTAAAATCGTATTTTTATTTTCGGCAAAATAGGTATCGTATAAACGAATTACTTCGTTTTTGTCCTGTGCATAAAAACTATATCTTAAGATTAAAAAGGCGTATCGTTGTTTTAAAAAAGCATCTTTGGCTGTTTTTATTTTCTTTTCGAAATCACCTACATCAGCCAATTTATGATCTTTGCTGTTGTATCCTATCTGATTCCAGGATTCCCATTTTACATCGGCATTACTATTGTATTCTAACTTTTTGGCAAACAAAATATACTGTAAGAATGCTTTGTTTTTTGATAGTAACAAAGCTTCGATAAAAGTATTTTTTTCGAATGCCTTTTTTAAAGTTTTGTTTTCATAAGCCGTTTCAAATAATTCTCCATCTGTTTCGTACAAAATGGTATGAACATCTTTAGGATCAATTGCGTTGCCTAATTTTTTCTTCCATTCCAGGCAATTCAGTTCCTGATCGACACCTGAAATGGTATTGGTCGAATAGTAATAATCTGCGGAGTAATAAAACGGTGTCAGTTTAAAAAAGCCTTCCCGTTGTGCTTTAAACAACGCCAATCTGCTGGTTTCTGGCGAAACGCTCCAACCGCAGGCAAAAGAAACCTGAAAGCAAAAAACTAAAAGTAAACTACTAAAAACTCTCATAATAGCCTGATATATTTTGGGTTCCATAATCGTTGATGTATTTTTTATCAAAAGAGAAAAACGTGACTTTGGTTTGATTGTCTATTTTGATTTTACGGGTAATAATCGAAATCATTTTTTCAAGTTCAGCTTCAGAGATTTTTTCAATTCTAATTTCATCGCCGTTTCTCAGATAGGTTTGTCCTATTAAAACATCATCTTGTAAAATGTATTTCGTATCTGATGTTTTCTTTAGTTTAATGCTATCATTTCTTAACTGATCATAATCGGATAAAATCCCTTTAAACTGATTTCCTCTAAAAACAACGGCCCAACTATACAACGGCAAAGCAATATCCAATTTTAATTTGTACTTATCGTGTGTAATATATTGCGCTAATTCTTCGCTGGTGGCTATCGAATTTTTAGTAGTAATGTCGTCTGGTTTTGCCAAATTATAGCACATTAATAAACCTTTATCTACTGGCGGAGTTCCGGCTTTCTCGGCATATTTATATTGCCACAGTCGTATTGTTGCCGAGATTTTTGCTGTTGGAAAACCGCTCTTGATTTGCTTTAACAAATAAAAATAATTGTCTTTCGATTTTTCTGTCCAGTCACAATCGATTAAGATTTCTTTAAAATCAACTTTTAATTTCGCTAATTCAATCGATTTTACCGAGTCATAATTGATGCGTTTATAGTTTTCCTGTTTGTAATAATCCTTTGGATATACAATTTCATTTGCGATTTTATCTGCTTTGGTTTCATTCAGTCTCACTCCAATTTGCTGCACTCGTTTCGCAATTCTTGCGGCCAGACTATCCAATTGTTTTTTATTGGATTGCAAAACAACTTCATTCGTAATAAAAATACTTGGCGTGATTTCAGGATTGCTGTCATTTAATCTAAAATCGTTTATTGTCGCCACCGGTAGAGGTTCTTTGGCATATGGATTCCAGTCGATATCAAAAAAACGAATATACATATGCTGTATTTTCAAATCTTTTATCAAAGAATCCTCTTCTTTCTGAAAATACAAATTCGTTTTCCAATAACAAAACGATCTTACCACTTCATGTTCTTTCTCACAAGTTGCTCCGTTAAGTAACACAAAAAGCAAAATAAAAACGATATTCCTCATATTTTAATAATCCTTACAATTCAAATCAAAATTAACATTAATATAGGTAAGGATGTCGATTATTTATGAACAACTTCTGCTTTGGATTCTTACCTTTGCAAAAAATTTATTTATGTCGAATATATATTTAGGATACCATTTTACGATTGAACCAAAAGAACCGGGTTCAGAAATTTTAATTGCTGAATTAGGAGAAAAAGCGTTTGAGACTTTTACAGAAACTGAAACAGGAATTTCGGCTTATGTAAAAAAAGATTTATGGGATGAGAATATCTTGGATGACATTTATATTTTAGAATCTGAAGAATTTAAAATTGAATATACGGTTGAAGAAATCGATCAGGTAAACTGGAACGAAGAATGGGAAAAGAATTTTGAAGCGATTGATGTAGACGGAAAATGCCATGTTCGCGCTCCTTTTCATGAAAAAACCAATGCCGAATTTGATATCGTAATCGAACCAAAAATGAGTTTTGGTACCGGTCATCACGAAACTACTCACATGATGATTCAGCATTTACTGGAAATGGATGTTAGAGGTCTTAAAACTCTTGATATGGGTTGCGGAACTGCAATTTTAGCTATTCTTGCCGAAATGAAAGGTGCTCAGCCAATTGATGCGATCGATATTGACAACTGGTGTTATTTGAATTCTATCGAAAATGCTGAACGCAATAATTGCAAACATATTACCGTTTACGAAGGCGATGCCGCTTTATTAGCCGGTAAAAGTTACGATTTGATCATTGCAAACATCAATCGTAATATTTTGTTGAATGATATGCAGGTTTATGTAGATTGTTTGAATAAAGGCGGTATTATATTGTTTAGCGGTTTTTATGAAGAAGACATTCCTTTTATTGATGCTTCATGTACAGAAAAAGGATTAACATATGTTAAAAAGTTTCAAAGAAACAACTGGGTTTCATTAAAATACGTAAATTAGATAGTTCATTTTCAGTCTATAAACAGCTCAAACAATTAAATAATAAGAGAATTCACGAAATCTGTACAAGTCTTGTTTTAAAAAAATAAAGCCACAGACTAAGGGATTAAAAAGATTTTGTTTCTCGCAGATTTTATGGATTGAAGCAGATTCAATTCATTAAAATAATTTGCGTTAATCTTTTTAAATCTGCGTGAAATTTATATTCTTTGAGAATCTTTTTTAATCTTTGATAAACAAAAAATAATAATTACAAAAGTACAAAAACCTAAAAACATGAGTACTAAAGAAAAAGTAAGAGAAAGAGTCCGCGAAAAGGAAGCGACGGTTTTCAATAACGAAATCATTGTTTATAACGACGATGTAAACACTTTTGATCACGTAATTGATACTTTAATGCGTGTTTGCAGTCACACGCCCGAACAAGCAGAACAATGTTCCTTAATTGTACATTACAACGGAAAATGCACTGTAAAAACAGGGCCAATGGATAAACTAAAACCTCAATGTACACAACTTCTGGAAGCTGGACTAAGCGCCGAAATTGTTTAAATTGCCAATAATTTAAAAACGCATTCTATTTTGTTTTACACTAAAACTGAATAGAATGCGTTTTCATTTCAAACCATCTGAGATAAATGAGAATTATCGCATTTTTTATACTGCTTTTATTGCCTTTCATTTCAAAAGGCCAATCAAAATTTGAACCTCTTCGAAAAAAACTAATCGAAAATAAGACTTATGAATATGTTTATGATTTCGAAAATAATTATGCCGTATTTAGAACCTTCAAAGGAAAAATGGGACTAATTGATACTACAGGAAATGTTGTGATCAAACCAACCTACGAATACATTCATAATAAAGAAGAGCTGAAAAACTTATACGAAGTTGGTAACACAGTCAATAAAAAATTCCAACGTGGTTATATCGATTTGAAAGGAAACATTAGGATTCCGCTAGAATATGACGACGTTTATTTTTTAAGTAAAAATCTCATTAGAGTTTCTAAAAACAACAAAACTGGTGTAATCGATACTTTAAACAAATTAATTCTTCCTATAAAGTTTGATTATATAAGAGATTATGCAGATGTTATTTATACTCAAAGCAATAACTTACTTGATCTTTTTGATTTTTCAGGAAAGCAAATCACGAATTTTAAAGCAAAAGATATTGATTATTTTACAGATAACAGAACTATTGTAACGCTTCAGAACAACAATAGTTTTATAATAGACAATTATGGAAAAATAATTTTAGATCCTATTAAAAATCATCGATTTGAAAAAGTTATCAACTCAGATTCTTATATTATTTTAAATACAATTTCTAATAAAAAAGGATTAATTAATTCTAAAGGTGATTATATAATAGAATGTAAATATGATGATATTAGCAATCATAAATCATTTTTTATTGTTAAGGACAAAAGCAAGTTTGGGTTAGTAACAAAAAATGACTCTATACTAAAACCAGTTATTTATGACGGAATTTATCCTGTAAATTATAAAGAAGATCATCACTTTCAAAATCAATTATTGGCAAAGAAAGAAAATCTTGAAGGTATTATAAATCCTTTTTCAGAAAACGAGATTATTCCTATTCGATACAAAGATGTTGACGATTTTTCAGATTACTATATCGTAACTACTTTAGAAAATAAAAACGGGTTATTTTCTGAAAATGGCGATCGCATTATCAGTGAAGATTATGAGTTTTACAACGTATCTCCAGACAAAATTTTTGCTACAAAAAACAATAAAAAATATCTTTTGACCATTACCGGGAAAACTTATTCTGAGATTGAAATTCCTGTAGATGAATTTGCAAAAAATGGTCCTTTCTCTAACGGATTTGCTAAAAGCAATTTTCAGATTTTTAAAAACGGAAATAAGTATGGCGTAATTAGCAATAAAAATGAAATCGTGATTGCTTGTGAATACGATGCAATTAAAAACATTTATTCGACCTCAGAATTTATTGTAAAAAAAGATAACAAATACGGTGTCGTAAAAGCCAAAAACGAGATTAAACTTGAGATCAAATACGATTCTTATCAAATCATAAAGGAATATATCAGGTTTGAAATTAAAAATCCGAAAACTAAAAAAGCTTATATGATAAACTATTCTTCAGATTATTAAATAAGAACATTCTGACTTGTTTTAAAAATCGTAATTCGATACGTTTTTTTCTAAATGTTTAATTTACAAATAATTTAAAAAACATTCTATTTTATTCTATATTTGAACAAAATAGAATGTTTTTTTTATGGAAGAATATGGAAAGATATTGATTATCGCTACGCCTATTTTTTTAGTATTAATTATAATCGAAAAAATATACGGCATTTATAAAAAGGACGACACCGCTCCTTTGATTGATAGCGTATCAAGTATTAGTTCCGGAATTACCAATTCTGTAAAAGATGTTCTTGGATTGAGCCTTACTTTTATCTCTTATGAATGGATGGTTTCTAAAATTGCCATTTATCATCTTGAAGCCAATGTTCTCTCCTATTGTATCGCCTTTTTTGTCATCGATTTTTATGGTTACTGGAGTCATCGATGGGCACATCAAATTAATCTTTTCTGGAACAAACATGCAATTCATCACAGCAGCGAAGAGTTTAATCTTGCCTGCGCTTTGCGGCAGCCTATTGCGAGTCTGGTTAATTTATTTACTTTTTTATTGATTCCTGCCGCATTATTGGGTGTTCCTGCTACAGTAATTGCGATCACTTTGCCACTGCATTTGTTTTTGCAGTTTTGGTATCATACAAAGCATATTAAGAAAATGGGATTTCTTGAATATGTTCTCGTTACTCCCTCGCATCATCGTGTGCATCACGCTATAAATCCGGAATATTTAGATAAAAACCATTCGCAGATTTTTATTTTCTGGGACAAACTTTTTGGTACTTTTCAGGCCGAATTAGATGATGTTCCGCCGGTATTTGGTATTACAAGACCTGCCAATACCTGGAACCCGATCCGGATTAATTTCCAGCACTTGAGTCTATTAATAAAAGATGCCTGGAGAGCCGAAAACTGGAAAGACAAACTCACCATCTGGTTTAAACCAACGGGTTGGCGACCGGAAAATTTTGAAGAAAAATATCCTGTAAATAAAATCGATAACGTTTTTGATTTTGAAAAATACGGCACACAAAACTCGCAGCAATTAATTTACTGGTCTGTAGCACAGGTTTTAATAACGCTTTTGTTTGTGACTTATTTATTTGATAATATTGCTACAATTGGGCTGCCCAATATTTTTATCTACGGCTTTTTTATTCTGGTCACTATTTATAGTTACACAGAGTTAATGGACAAAAGCAAATATGCCATTTTTTGGGAAGGTTTACGTTTGATAATTGCGATTGCAATTATAGCGTATTATGGAGATTGGTTTGGCTTAAATCATGGTTTTGCCATGAGTAATTACATTATTTTAGGTTACCTAAGTTTGTCGTTTTTAATTTCGATATACTTTGTAACCATCGATTTCAGAAACCAAACAAACCAAATAATAAATTCATAAACCGCTTATGAAAAATGCTGCTTTTTTTAAAATTTATATCGCTTTTAGTATTCTATACCTCATCGTTTTGTTATCAGGGCATGAAAATTTAGATTTGTTTTTAAAACCTGCTTTGATCCCTTTATTGGGTTTTGGAGTTTATTTTCATCGAAAATTTCCCTCGAGAAAGATACTGCTAACTGCTCTTTTATTTTCCTGGATTGGTGACGTTATTCTGCTTTTTGCCGACATAGCCGAAATCTATTTTATATTAGGATTGGTTTCCTTTTTAATCGCACATATTGCTTATTGTGTTCTTTTTAACAAACAAATTATAGGAGAAATTCAGATTAACAAAATCCTTTTTGGGATTGGAAGCCTTTTAATTGCTTTTTATCTAACAGCAATGATTTTGGTTTTAATGCCAAATCTGGGCGATCTAAAAATTCCTGTTATTGTCTATGCAGCTGTTATTTCGACTATGCTGTTATTTGCTTTTAATGGTTATTTAATCTGGAAAAAACCCGGGGCTTTATACATTTTTCTGGGAGCTGCATCGTTTGTTGCTTCAGATAGTATTTTGGCGTTTGATAAATTTCATGCACCTATCGAAAAAAGTTCGTTTTTTATTATGCTAACATATCTTGTGGCACAATATCTGATTGTTGTGGGTATTATAAGACTGAATGCACAAAAATTAGATTAAAAAATAGCCCACGGATTTTAACGGGTAAAACTGATTTACGCTGATTTTTTTAATTTGTGGATCTTGATAATTTGTGGCAAAAAAATGTTTCGCAGATCAAATGATTATTTTTTTTCTCGCAGATTTTGCAGATTTACCAGATTCTTTTCAATCTTTTTAATGCATGTGAAAAATAAAAATTCCTGAAATTTGGAGCAAAAAGAAAAAACACTTTTACATTTGTACTACCAATACCTTAAACCATGAAAAAAATAGCTCTTTATATCATTTTAATAATTACTGCAACTTCTTGTGTAAGTACGAGATCGACTTTGAAAAATGTTGATGATAATGCTCCGGATTTGGTTTTGAAGAAAAACAATACATTTGAAATAAAACTTTTTAGTACTGATAAAAAATACGGTTTCGATCCTGATTATCCGGTTAATATATTTTTTAGAAATACGAAAGATGAAGCTATAAACGAAACTCGTTTTTTAAATGCTCTGGCCGGACCAAACGGAGAAAAAATCACTTATATCCGTTTAGAAACCTGTTGTCCTTTCCCTACCAAAAGAAGTGATATGGGTGCAGGATTTTTGAATGTTTATGAATTAAAATGGGAAGGACAAAAGAAACCTGTCAAATTATATTTGAACATTTATGAGAAAGGAATTTTGATGGTTCCGATGGGATTGAGTTTGAAGAAGGAGTAAATTTTACTATTCTAAAATGGTCAGAAAAATAATTCTACGTGTTCTGCTCTTCTTTTTATGCCTTTTTGTATTTATTGGCTGGACATTGTATTTAGTTGAAATTGAAGATCATTATGGTGATTTACAGGAAATCTATTTCGATTCAAAAACTGGCGATATTATTATCAATAAGCAAACTGAAGAATTTGGTATTATTTCGAAAAATTGGAAACGAGCTGAAGTAATTACAAAGAAAAATGATACTTTGGATTTATATGATATAATTTATGTAAATCAAAAAGAAAATAAATATGAAGTTTTTAGAAGTAAAAAAGAGCTAACAATAGACGAATTAAGTTTCGAAAAAATAGTAAAATTAAAAAAGGATAATTCGTTACGAACTATCATAAAGAATTAAAAACAATCATTAAATCATGTACGGAACAGCTCCATTAATTTTAATTATTCTTCCATTATTATTTCAAATTATAGCTGGCAGAAAAGCAATTGGAGAAACTATATCTTTAAAATTCGGAACGGTTTGTTTGATTAGTTTTTTTTCGCAAATAGTGTTATCGATAATAGCTTTTTATGTTTCCTCTTATAATTTTAATAATTTTTTAGAACAAAATCCAAATTCCTTTAGATGCGGTATGGGGTTTCTTGGCCTCGTTATGTTGTCTCTTCTGCTAACTTTTATTCTTGTAATCGTGATAATTGTTCAGTACAAAATCAAAAAATCTTATGAAAAGTAATTGTTTTTTGTAAGCTTATTACAACTATTGATTATCACTCTAATGCATAATTGAGGAGATATTCCTCCTTCGCTAGCGCGAGCATCCCGCTCGTGCCCGCATGATTTAAATTGATTTTGATTATCGGCACGAGCGGGATGCTCGCGCTAGCAACAGAGAAATAAATTTGATATGAAATTACTATGATTAAAACCAAAACAGCTTTTATAATTTTTATAGCTTTAACTCTCATAATATTTCCTTATTATATTTTAATTCTGAGTATTGATTCTGATTTTTTAAATTCAATAATTCCAGGTTGGCATACTACTATTATTCCGATAAGTATAATTTCAAATCTGTTTAAATTCTTAGTTCTTATTATCGTTTCATTTTATTATTGGCGATTATCTAGAGTTGTAAATGAAATAGATTTAAAAAAATTTATAATTCATTTTTTACTGACGATTCCAGCAGTTTTAATTGCAAAATTGAATGTCTACGATTTTGTTAGAACAGATTTATACAGTGCTAAAAGTTTTTTATCAGTAATTCAAACAGTTGTTTTTATTAATATTTTCTTCAATATTATATTTTTTACCGGACAGGTTTTCTTTGGGATTTTTTATAAGAGAACCAATCGCTCACATCGGTAAAAATTAAGTTAAATTATATCTTTACTCCCATAAATGCCATAATTTTGATTGTATTGATAAAATGAAAAAAAAATAAAATGGAACAATTAAAAAACAATTATAAAATTGAAGCTCCGGGTTTCGATTTACAGCAATATTTAAAGAGAATTAAGTTTGAGGGAGAAATTCAATTGAATTTAGAAGGCATAAAAAAATTGATGCAAAGCCAGATATTTAGTGTGCCTTTTGAAAACATTGATGTGCAGGCAGGTAAAGCTATTTCCTTAATTGGTGATGATATTGTAAACCAAATTGTGACTAAAAATCGTGGCGGATATTGCTATCAAATCAATGGTGTTTTTTCGTTAATGCTTCAGGAAATTGGTCTTCCGCATTATTATATTGCGGTTCGCCCTTTGGTTAATCCTGATCCGAATGCGAAAACTCATTTGGCAATAATTGCTACCATCGAAAACGAAGAATATCTAATTGATTTAGGGTTTGGCGGAAATAGTATCAGAGAGCCTTTAAAACTGAGTGAAATTGGAACTGAGATTCAGCATGATTGGGATACTTTTTCTTTGGTTAAAACAGATGAAAATGAGTTTTTATTGCAAATTCTGATCGGAAAAGAATGGACTAATTTATATTCGTTTGATTTGACTCCACAAAGATGGATCGATTTTAAACCTGCCAATTATTACAATTACTCGAATCCGGATTCTGTATTTACCCAAAAATTAATTGTGGTTTTGCAAAATCCGTCAGGCAAAAAAATATTATCAAAAAATTCGTTAAAATCAGTAACCAACGGGATTGCCGAAATCATCTCTTTTGAGGACAATCAACTGGATACTGTTTTGGAAACAGAATTTAATTTGAAGGTATAATTTGAAGTCTTTTGAGGAGATATTCCTCATCAAATCCCGTAATTCCACTACGAGTTTAGCCGTGATAGCAGCGAAAATCATTTTTTGAGAAACCCTATTTTTTCTGGTTTTTGCAGAGCGACCGGAGGAAGCTCCTGCAAAGACCAAGAAAAAAAGGGTTTAGAGAAAAATATTGCAGTGGATAGCGCGATTGGCTTCTTAAAATAATCATAAATCTTCATCTCGTATTCATAAATCATGACTACCTTTGCACTGTCAAAAAATCATATTATGAACATACAACATATTCCACAAATTAAGCATACTGAAAGCGGAAACTTCTTTTTATTGGCGGGACCTTGCGCTATTGAAGGTGAAGAAATGGCTCTAAGAATTGCTGAAAAATTAGTTGGTATTACCGACAAACTTCAGATTCCTTATGTATTTAAAGGATCGTTTAAAAAAGCCAATCGTTCGAGAATTGATAGTTTCTCTGGAATTGGTGACGAAAAAGCATTGAAAATTTTAAGAAAAGTTTCTGAAACTTTTCACGTTCCTACCGTAACAGATATTCATACTAATGAAGATGCTGATATGGCGGCGCAATACGTTGACGTTTTACAAATTCCGGCGTTCCTTGTTCGTCAGACTGATCTTGTTGTCGCTGCGGCTAATACTGGAAAAGTAGTGAACCTGAAAAAAGGACAATTTATGAGTCCTGAAAGCATGAAACACGCTGTACAAAAGGTTTTGGATTGCCAGAACGAAAATGTTATGGTTACAGATCGTGGTACTATGTTTGGTTACCAGGACATGATTGTTGATTTTAGAGGAATTCCTACTATGCAACAATATGCGTCTACGGTTCTTGATGTTACGCACTCGTTGCAACAACCTAACCAAACTGCCGGTGTTACGGGAGGAAGACCTGATATGATTGAAACTGTTGCCAAAGCGGGTATTGCTGTTGGGGTTGATGGTATTTTTATCGAAACTCATTTTGATCCTGCTAATGCAAAAAGTGATGGTGCTAATATGCTTCATTTAGACTATTTTGAAGGTTTAATGACGAAGTTGGTTGCCATTAGAAAAACAGTTAACTCATTTTAATTTTATAATACAAGTTCATTGAAAACAAATATTTTATTTTTCTTCTTGTTGTGTTTCTCTGTAAACACTTTTGCTCAGGAAGAAATCGCAGTAGAAAGATATACGGCTCACAATAAGGGAAAATTTTTCGTTTCATGGGGAGGAAACAGAGAAAGTTATACTAAATCTGACGTAAATTTTAGAGGTAAGGATTACAACTTTACGGTTAATGATATGAAGGCGCATGATAAACCAAAAGGATATCATATTGATTATGTAAATCCGGCAAACATGACGATTCCGCAAACGAACTTTAGAATGGGATATTTCTTTAGCGATCATTACAGTGTTGCTATTGGTTGGGATCATATGAAGTATGTGATGACTCAGAATCAAATCGCTAATGTTACGGGTAATATTAATTTACCTGCTGATCAGGCTGGATCTTATTACAACGGAGATTACAATAATACTCCTGTAGATATGTCTCAGCATGGTGCTCAGGAAGGTGGTATTGCGGGTGGTACTCAGGGAAATCCTCCTGCTTTTTTAATGTACGAACATACAGATGGTTTAAACTACGTGAATACTGAGGTTTCGCGACATGATGATGTATCAGAATATTTTGGTATTACAAATACTGATAAGGTTCAGATTAACTTAACTGAGGGTTTAGGTGCAGGTTTATTATATCCTAAAACAAATACAACTCTTTTAGGAAAAGAACGCCATGATGATTTTCACGTTTCGGGGTATGGTTTATCTGCAAAGGCAGGAATTAACTTTACTTTCTTCAAGTATTTTTACTTGCAAGGTGAGCTAAAAGGTGGTTACATTAACATGCAGGATATTAAAACTACAAGAAGTAATGATGATAGCGCTTCGCAGGACTTTTTCTTTTTACAAAGAATTATTGCTGTGGGGGGAATCTTTAGAATCTAATATTTCTTAAAATTATATTTAAAAATAGTTATCATTTTGGTAACTATTTTTTTTTGCCTTTTATTTGTTGAGTAAGAAAAAAATCTCGCAAAGTCGCGGAGTCGCAAAGTTTTTTTGTTTCACGCAGATTTAGCAAATTATAGCAGATATAATTTAAAAATTTGCTATTTATAATTATCTGCGTGCATCTGTTTGAATCTTTTTAAAATCTGCGTGAAATATAATTTTACGATAAAATACCTTAAAACTAAAATATGAAAAAATCAAAATATCTTTTTCCCGTAATTACATTTTTATTGAGTTTTGGCTGTGCATTGTTTGTTGCGATGAAGGTTTTTCCGAACAATCCTTTTTCTAAGAAAAAAAATAATACAGAAACTTCTTTACAGAACAAAATTCAGGATGGTGATCTTATTTTTCAGACTTCGGAATCAAGTCAATGCGAAGCGGTTCGAATTGCTACGAATTCTAAGTTTTCGCATTGTGGGCTTATTTATAACGTAAACGGAAATTTGTTTGTTTTTGAAGCTGTTCAGCCAGTAAAACTAACAAAGCTTGAAGATTGGATTCAGCACGGAAAAGGTGCTAAATATCTTGTAAAAAGATTAAAAAATGCTGATGCTGTATTGACTCCCGCTACATTACAAAAAATGAAAGATTATAGTCAGGGTTTTATGGGCAAGGAATACGATGCTTATTTTGAATGGACAGACACGAGAATTTATTGCTCTGAACTGATCTGGAAAATTTATAAAAATGGTGCCGGTATTGAGTTATCAAAATTAAAGCAACTGAAGGATTTTAACTTAAGTGATGCCAGGGTTCAGAAAATTTTGAAGGAGAGATACGGAAAGGACATTCCGCTTGAGGAAAAAGTTGTTGCACCTTCAGATTTAGTCGATTCTGATGTATTAAAAACCATTATAGATACTTATTAATTGCCTCTTAAAGATGAAGTTAAAAACATTTATAAGATTTTACTTCTGCCTTTTTTAAATTAAAAATGTTGTTCAACGAATTAAAGTGTTTTTAAACGAAAAACCCTCTACAATGTTAAAAATATAACATTCGTGTAAAATTTTAGTATTATTTTAGTAATGTAATTTCAAAATTAGGTTTAATCTATGAACCATAGCGCACCTAACCCTACTAAAAATACTGTTGATTTTTTCAATCAGTTTGAGGCGTTTTTTGATTCTTCGCCGGACTTATTATGTGTCTCCGGATTTGATGGATATTTTAAAAAGATAAATCCATCTGTATCAAAATTATTAGAATATAGCGAAGAAGAGTTATTATCGAACCCCATAAACGATTTTGTTTTTGAAGATGACAGGATAAACACCTCTAATGCAAGAAAAAATCTAACCCGAAAAATTGGTTTATACAATTTTGAAAATCGCTATGTAACAAAAAGCGGCAATGTGGTTTGGTTATTATGGACATCTTTTCCGATACAAAAGGACAAAATTATTTTTGCAATTGCTAAAAATATTACGTTTAAAAAAGAGCTGGAGCAGGAACGAAATGCTCATTTAACAGAACTTACTAAAATAAATAACGAACTTAAACAGCTTACTTATACTACGGCTCATGATTTGAGATCTCCGGTAAATAATTTATTAGCTGTTTTTGATCTTTTGGATACTTCTACCATAACTGATCCTGAAACGCTTGAACTGATTTCGATTATTGAAATCGCAACACACAGCCTTAAAAAGACTTTAATTGATCATGTTGCTATTCTGGATAAAAAAAATGAAGAAGACAATCAATTGGAGTTATTGAATTTTGATGCTGTTTTAAAAGAGGTTTTGTTTTCGATAAACTCTTTAATTTATAACTCAAAAGCAAAAGTTACTATTGATTTTTCTGAGGTGGAAACGGTTTTGTTTAATAAAACTTCTTTGAAAAGTATTTTTCTGAATTTAATTACAAATTCAATTAAATACTCGAAACCCGGTTCTTTGCCTATTATTAATTTTAATTCACATCGTTTTAACGGAAGTACGCAACTGACCATTACAGACAACGGAATTGGTTTTGATATGGAAAAAGTAAAGGATAAGATTTTTGGGTTACATCAGAAATTTAATTCACGCAAAGACAGCAACGGTATTGGTTTGTATTTGGTTTACAATCATGTAACGAATCTTGGCGGGCATATTTGTCTGGAAAGCAAACTTAATGAGGGCGCAAAATTTACGATTACTTTTAAGGATTAAGGTGATATAAAAAAGCCATTCGCGAAATTGAATGGCTTTTTTATATCAAACTGATTACCTAATATCAAAATTCTCGTATATATTTTGATAAGTTGGCATATACTCTAAAAATTCTTCAGGTTTAGAACAGAATGTTAATAGATATAAGTCTCTTCCTTTTATAAAATAATATTGAAGAATTGTCGCAAAATATCCATTATCCAACATTGTCTTATAAACGATTTCTTGTCCTGTTAAACCATTTTTTAAGACTTTTCGGTTTGAAATAATTTCACTGCTAACACCAAATTTTTTATCTATTATTTTTTTTAGCATTTTTGGCTTAACATTTTCATAACCAATATCTTTAATTAATAAACCAATATTCTCTATAAAATTATCCTGTAACGAACTTTTTTCACTCAGCAACATAAATGAATTTTGAAGTGAATCCGTTTTTTTAAGATACCAATTTTCAGGAAACAGCAATGAATATTTTTTCTCACTAATATATAGTTTTCTATAAGCCTTTTCAGAATTTTGCTGACTAAACACAAGTGTAGCGTAAAGTAAAAAGACTATTTGAAAAACTATTTTCATTTTAAATCTAACTTTTCGTTGGCAGTATAATCCCGGTTTGGTCAATTAAATATATCAGTGAAGTCATTGTTGCTGCTCCCAGTTCCAGTTCTCTTTTATTAATGGCATCAAATTTATCGTTTGCAGCATGGTGATAATCGAAGTAACGTTGCGAATCTGGCATTAAACCTGCTTTTACAATCGTTTTAGACGTTAAATGTTCAATATCTGAGCCACTGTGCCCTTTTACAAAACTATTCACGAAATAAGGCTCGAATAGAGGAGCAAATTCCTGAATTTTTTTCAGGTTAGCATCATCTGCTTCAAGAGAAAAACCTCTGGGTGTAAATCCGCCTGAATCGCTTTCAAGTGCAAAAATATGGTTCTCGTTCTTTTGCTTTGCAACTTCTTCATATTTTGCTCCGCCTTTTCCGCCGTTTTCTTCATTCATAAACAAAACGACACGAATTGTATTTTTAGGTTTGTAGTTTAAGTTTTTAAGTATACGAACTACTTCCATACTTTGTACTACTCCTGCTCCATCATCGTGAGAACCATCGGCAAGATCCCAGGAATCTAAATGCCCGCCCACTACCATTATATTTTCAGGAGTTACTGTTCCTGTAAGTTCCCCAATTACGTTATGTGACAATACATCCGGTAATGTCTCGCAAGATTGTTTAAAATAAAATTTTAAAGCAGGATTTACTTTTAAGGATTTGCTCAACAATTCAGCTCCGTTTGTGCTAATTGCGGCAGCCGGGATATATTTGTCTTTTGGTAAATCGCCATAACTTTGATTACCTGCATGAGGAAAATCGTCTAAACGTAAACTTAGTGAACGCACAATTGCTCCTACGGCTCCTAATTGCGCAGCTTCTTTTGCTCCTATTCTCCTTTGATCTCCTGCAGCGGAATAAGCATCAAAAGTGCCTACGTTTTCAGGATTCATTGGTCTGTTAAAAAATACAATTTTACCTTTTACTTTATCTCCTAAAGCCCTTAATTCATCTATACTTTTTACCTCAACAATTTCTGCTGTAAGCCCAGTTTTTGGAGTGGCAACTGAAGCTCCCAAAGCACAAATTGGCACGCTGGTTTTTATTTTTCCGTCTAAAATATAAGCTGTTTCTTTTTCGCCACGAACCCAATGCGGAACCATAACTTCCTGCAAATACACTTTATCAAGTCCTAATATTTCAAGTTGTCTTTTTGTATATGCTACAGCCTCTTCGGCACCTTTAGAACCTGACAAACGGCTTCCGATATCGTTAGATAAATATTCTAACCAAGTATAACATTTAGCTTCTGTCAAAGCTTTTTTATAGAATAATTTAATATTCTTTTCATCATTTGACTGTGCAAAAGATGTCAATCCGTTTAAAACCAAAGCAGTTAAAAGAATCGTTTTTTTCATAGGGTTCATGCGTTTTTGGGTTGTTACACAAAGGAACAAAATTCTTTAGAACTGCAGGAGTTTCTCCTGAACTATTCCCATAAAAAAAACTCTAATTACAAACCTTTTAGTTTATAATTAGAGTTTTTATGGTATTAATAAAATAAAACTATTTTACTTCTATAATCTTATTTTTTGTTCCAATTCCGTTCTCATTAAAAGCTTCGATTGTAAAGTAATACTTTGTTCCTTTATCTAAACCTCTAAAATCATACGAATTATCGCCGTATACCATTATACTGTTGTATAGTTTATCAGGCGAAATTCCGTAATAGATATTGTATCCAATAGCATCCGCTTGCTTTTTCCATGAGATCATAGCATTTCTTGAATCAGTTTTATTTCGATCGACTTTAAGCGAATTAACCGCTTTTGGTTTTTCTAATAATCCATTTCCAAATACTCTGAAATCTGAGATCGCAAACAAACCAGATGCATTGTGAATATTTTCCATTTTTATGTAACGTGCTTTTATTGATTTTGTCAACTCTACATAATCGTGAGGAACATCTTTGTCATTTTTGGATTTATCGACTACCAAAGTCCAGTTTTTAGCATCATCTGACATGTATATTTTATATTGATAATAAATATCCATTGCTTTATTAAACTGAGTCGCTTTATGGTCTGCGTAATTAATCTGCAATGCCTTAATTTCCATTGGTCGTCCTAAATCCATTTGAAGCCATTCTCCGGGATCAGCTGTTTTAGCAGACCAATAACTTTGAATATTTTCATCTGTTAAGTTTTCGGCACCGTAACAAAATTTCTCATATACTTTTTTACCGCCATTATCTACTCTATGAGTTTCTACTTCCATACATTCTTCAGAAGAAGAAACAGTTACCGGTTTTTTATACGAAAGTAACATCCATCCTGATGAAGCGCCTTTTGTCTGATCGCGTTGCTGTGTTGGCAATACAATTGGAAAATCGCCGTAAGAAGTGATAGAATACATGACATCGTCTTTGTCAAAACCAGCCGGGAACATATCGATACGACGCTCAAAACGATCTTTTATCGAAATTTTACAAGTTCCGGTGTTCCAGTAATTGCCGTAATTATCCGCAAAAGTATTTCCGTGTCCGGCTCCAATAACAAATCCGCCCGGTTTATACGACATCGGATTGTGTTTTTGATACTCAAAAGGCCCTAACGGACTATTACCAACATGAACTCCATTTGCATATCCTTTAAATTCTGTTGCCGGAGCGCCGTATTGCATATAGTATTTTCCGTTGTGTTTGGTCATCCAGGCACCTTCTATAAAATCACCCCAAGGCGCAGGTTCCATATCATTATTCGGTCCAAAACGTTCCCAACCATGGTTTTTAGGATCAAGACCCACGACTTCTTTTATTTGTCCGTATGGACGTTGAATGTCTTCTACTTCGGTTGCAGCGTACAATTGTGCATAATCTGCCTGATTTCCAACCGGCAACCAGGTTTTGTAATCTACTTCGGTACCTACTAGAGGCAATTTTCCGCTTGAACCGTAATACATATACACTTTTTTGTCATCATCCTGAAAAATAGCAGGATCCCAGGTTGGTAACATTGCTTTATCAACATGTCGTAACCATCTTCCTGATTTAGGATCGGCAGTTTTCCAGATTGGATGATCTTTTTTCCAGGTTGAACCTACATAAAATAAAGTATCATTTACAACCCAGGCAGCTGGTGCACACTGATCATCATCACCTGGCTCTCTTTGAAAACTTCCGTAAACGAAATTCCAGTCTGACATATCTTTACTCCAAAAGAAACCTGCCTGATTGGTCGCAAATAAGTAATATTCATTTTTATAGGTAATAATTACGGGATCTGCGCTTGAACGACGGGATTCCGGGATTCTATTATGATTATAAGTGGTGTAGTTGTACCCAATATTAATTGGATTACAATAGGTTGACGCAGGTTTATTAGGATCAAACCATTCCGTTTTTCCAGGGATACTGGATTTTTGTGCCGAGATATTGATATTAAATCCTATCAAAAGCATCAAAAGCGATATAGACGATAGTTTATACATTTCTTTTATTTTTTGTTTTTAAAGTCAGGTGATGAGAGTTTAAAAGCTATTCTTTATTCTTTATTCTTTATTCTTTCTCTCAATAATTCAGGTTCATTGGTCGTGATATAATCAAACTTGTTTTGAATGATCCAATCCATATCAGCAGCTTCATTAACTGTCCAGGCGTTTAAAATGATCTTATTATCTTTAGCTTCTTTAATCCATTCGGGATGTTTTTTAAAGAATGAATAATGATAATCGACACCATTTATATGGTCTGCTTTTACTTCTTTTGGAGATTTATTTCCTTCCAAATATTGCAAAACTGTTTTTTGATCTACCTTTCTAATTTCTTTTAGGATTTCGTAATCAAAACTAATGTAACAGGTATTTTTATCTGCCTTTAGTTTTTTGATCGTTTCAACCGTTTTTAGCGCCGTTTCTTTTCCTCTTTCTTTGCTTATTTCCGAAGGTTTTATTTCGCATACCAAAAGAGTATATTTATTATTCCTTTTTCCTTCAACAATATATTCGTGCAGAGTTGGAAGCTTTTCTCCGTTAGAAAGTTTAAACTTGATTAAGTCAGCATAATTTGTTTCTTCGATAAGCAATTTATTATAATGCGCATCGTGATTGATTACTAATGAATCATCTGCGGTTCTCCAAACGTCAAATTCTGAACCCGGAAGTTTTAAGTCGATCGCATGCCTTAGGGATGCGATAGAATTTTCAGGTAAGTTATTTTTTTTCCATGCTCCGCGATGTGCTACGATAGCATTTTTCTGTGCATTACAAGAAGAGAAACCAACTATGATCAGCATTATAAGAAATGCGTAAAATGTTTTATTTGTATTCATTGTATAGAAATTAAGATTTGTATTTTTTAATTTTAACCATCGAATTTACTTACAAAATAGAGTTTGAAAGCTAAAAAAAAGCCCTCCGAACTAACAACGAAGGGCCAATCAATAATAAATAAACCAACTATTTAGTTAACTCAAAACTAACTTTCTTATCGGCATTTGAATTTCCACCAACGAAAACATCAAACTGTCCAGGTTCTGCTACAAATTGTAAATCAGAATTATAAAATTTTAAATCTTCAACTGTGATATCAAAAGTCACGGTTTGTTTTTCACCTTTTTTAAGTGTAATTTTTTGGAAATTTTTCAGTTCTCTAACTGGTCTTGTTACTGAACCAACTAAATCTCTGATATATAACTGAACTGTTTCTTTTCCGTCATATTTTCCAGTATTAGCAACATCTACAGTTACTTTTAATTTTCCTGTCGCGTTCATTTTATCAGATGAAATTTTCAGGTTTGAATACTCAAAAGATGTATAACTTAAACCAAAACCAAATGGGAATAATGGCTCGTTTCTTTCGTCGATATAATTAGATCTGAACTTTTCGAATTTACCTTCTGTGTTAGAAAGTGGTCGTCCTGTATTTTTGTGTGCATAATAAATTGGCAATTGACCAACACTTCTTGGGAAAGTTGATGTAAGTTTTCCAGAAGGATTTACATCTCCAAACAAAACATCAGCAATAGCATAACCTGCTTCACTACCTGCAAACCAAACATTCAAAATTGCAGGAACAGTTTCGTTTTCTTCTTTAATCACTAACGGACGTCCGTCGAATAAAACTAGAACAACTGGTTTTCCTGTTTTCAATAATGCATTTAATAAATCTTTTTGAGCTTGTGGAATTTCTAAATTCGTACGGCTGCTAGATTCTCCGCTTAATTCTGCAGATTCTCCAAGAGCAGCAACAATTACGTCAGATTGATTCGCTACTTTTAAAGCTTCAGCTAATAATTCTTCTTTTGAACGACCATCACGGTGTAATGTTTTACCAAACATTGTGGCGTT
>Ga0247815_10001006_pt1 | contig 21880 bp, 31 predicted proteins | sample UWRJL194509B1_FD_181014 | JGI IMG/M metagenome (GOLD analysis project Ga0247815, IMG submission 181014) | Plant litter microbial communities from Arlington Agricultural Research Station in Wisconsin, United States - UWRJ-L194-509B-1 | ecosystem: Environmental > Terrestrial > Plant litter >...
AACTTTTTCAGAAACACCTGATTTAGTGAGTCCGTCAAGTTACTTGATAAGTCGCTGATTACATCGGAAAATGAACGATCCGCAAAGGCGTTAGCTTTAGTGAAAGTAGTAATTAAGTCTTCACCGAACTTACTAGCCACACCGGAAAGTTCACGCCCGAAACCTAAGTCCTTTGCCTCATTCGCTCCTTTTTTTATTCCTGCGTTTACATTTGCCTGTCCGGCTCCCAGAGCGATTAAGCCCATCGGGTTTTCGCTGTTTAACTTACGTAGTTCTTTGTAATAGTCTTCTACTTTCGCAAGTCTTTCTTTGAGCTGTTTGTCTAACTTTTCATTTGAACGTCTCGAACCGTTCGTCGCATCGAAACCTTTTTCAGTCAGGTCGTTGATTTTGTCCTGAATAGATTGTTCTTTTTCTAACCTTTCCTGCCTGTATTTTTCACGTATAGCCTCCTGCTGTTGTGCTTTTGCCGCAACAATAGTAGCTAATATATCTTCATTGCCCTCGTATTGCCTGGTTAAATCCGCATAGTGCTTGTCATTCTGCTGTATTTCCTGTTCCTGAGACAGTATACGGGTAATTCCGGCCTCATCCTCAATTCCGGCGATAATATCCGCCTGCTTTTTGGTAAATGTAAGTTGGTTTTGTGTTAATTCTCTTTGCTTGTTCGCTTCATTTATTGTTCTTGCGTTAGCCGTCAAAGCATCGAATTGTTCACGTTCTTTTGTTCCGGCTTTGTATTTGGCGTTATAGTCTTTTTGTATTTTATCTAAATTATCATTCAGAGCTTTGTACTTCTGAACAGTCTTTTCATTGGTCTTGTCAATCCCTTCAAGTCCGGTCAAAGCATCATAGTCCTCTGATTTATAGGTTTCGCTTAAAATCAAAGCCTTGAAGTCTCTTGGGGTAGCTGTTTTGGGAACCTTGGGAATGGTGCCGTTTGCTATCGCCAATTCCTTTTTAAAGCCCTTTAATTGCTCAATATAATTTTTGTATTGCTTGCTTGCGGTGTCTAAAGGTTTTTTCAGTTCAGTAACCCGCTTGATATCCGCTTTTATATCATCAATTGTTCTTACGTTATCTTCAGTGTCAACCAAAGAACCGTCTCCTTCTATACTGATATCGGTTCTGTATAGCCTTTTGTATTCGTTATTTAAAGCTTTAACCAGGGCGATCTGGAACCTGAACTTTTCTTCAAGAGCCTGGAAGCTTTTTGTTGCGGCTAAATTTCTGTCTTTTAAAGGAATATTTGCGTAGGCTATTTTTGCTTTTAAAAACTGTAACTGAATAACGTCCCTTATTTTTACTTCATTCTTCAGTAAGTTTAAAGATTCTTTCTGATTGTTTAAGTTTTTGATACCGGTCACCGCAGCCATTTGAGCGTTGGCAGTCGTGGCGTCATTAGCGGTGTTTCTTGATTTTCTGGCGCTGGAGGCTATAAAGTTTTTAGTGTCCGTGGTCAGTCCGACAACGGTATCACTCAAAAGGCTTAAAGCGTTTACAGAACTAGTGGCTCCATCAACCAACCCCTTAAAGAACATCGCTATGTTACCGTTAGGATTGGTGGTTAAGTTCTGTATTGAGTTTTTAAGTTTATCTACGGAAGCGCCTAATGTGTTATTGGCGATTTCAAAGTTATGAGAAACACTTGTTCCTTCTTCAAAAGCTTTGGTTCCTTTTTGTATTCTGTCAGCAAGCTTGTCTTGGTTTTCCGCTAATATTTTCACGGCGTTACTCACCTTACCCGTTCTGATTCCCACAGAATCAAGACGTTTAGCGAATTCGGTCGCAACAGGATTGCCCGCTTTTAAACCTTTAAAAAACAGGTCTAAAGCCTTTTTAGTATCCGTATTCACGATGTCCGTGAACTTTTCCACGGTCAGCGTGGCGTCCGCTATTTGTGCTATAGCAGCGTACTGACTGGTCTTTGTTGTTAATCCGTTAACCAATCTGGTTACCGACAATGCTGCTGATGATGCGATTTGACCTGACTCGCCAAGAACAGCTCCGTAGGCAGAAATGATGGGCACGGATAGTTTTGCGCTCGCTGCCGTACCAGCTACGCCTAATGTAAAGTCCTGCAAATACTTAACAGTGACAGGTCCGGAGTGAGCGAGTTCCAATAGGTTTGATCCTACCTTACTCAATGCGGTTCCCAAAGAAATTCCTTCAGTTTGGGTAATTTTGTAGATCGTTACAATTTTACCAAGTGATTCCGCTACAGCTTCGGCACCACCCGGGAATTCTTTTTTCAATACAACAGACAATTCATCGACCTGTTTTGTGAACTCTGTCAAATCTTTTTTGGCGACACCCAAACGTCCGCCAATAAAACCAATGTCCAGCAATCCTTCAAGATTAGTCCTGGAGCCTAATGCGTTCACTTCTTTAGCGTAATCGCTTACTTCGTCTGCGCTTAATTTTGCGGTTCGACGAACATCGGCAAAGCTATCCGATATTTCTATATTGTGCTGGGCAACTTCCCTTAGCCCGGCCAATGCTCCGGTGAGTAAAGCCAAAGGAGCGAGTGCGGATAAAGCACCACCGCTTATGGAAGAAAAAAGATCTCCTAAAAGCCCTTTAACGCCTCCTGGAGGCTTAATTTCCTCTACTTTTTTAAGTTCTTTAGCTACTTTTTCGACCTTAGTGGGGTCTAATTTACTGATTTGAGCATTCAAATCTTTTATTATTCCTGACATCCGAGTGCCGGATGCGGATTGTCTTTCGGCTACAGTAAGCTTCCCGTATGCTGAAATAAGCCTTTCTAAGGCTGCTTTTCTCTGATCGAGCGATCCTTTTTCCGCAGTAGTCTCCCTTACTGAATTTTTTAAAGCAGCAGCAGCGTTTGCACGAGCGTTTTTCTCTTCAGCTAATATCTGAACAGCGAGTTTTCTTTTAGCCGCAGCTTCAGATTCAGCCTTGCTGGCGTCACTTATCGCCTTGGCATTATCTTTTAGTTGCTGCGTATAGCCTAGTATATTGGGGCGGAGTGCGTTTTGAGAAGCGGCGCTTTTTGCCATTTCCGTCGCTATTTTTCCATAGGCAACCAATTTAGAATTCATAGAATTCACTTCAAGGTTGTCTGTTTTAATTGATCTGTTTTTTGTAACAATCAATCCTCCATAGCTGGCTGTTAATTTTTTAACACCATCGTCTTCACTTGCAAAAGATCGGTCTTTCCCTTTTCTTTTAGCCTCATCATTCGCTAATTTCTGCGCCTTTTGTTGCTCCTTTATTTCAGCGTTTAAGGCTTGCTGCGCTTTTCTGTCCGCCTCTCTTTGCTTAGTCAGCTCTAAGGCTTCTTTTTTAATAGCTAGCAATCCCGCTTGGTAAGCGGTAAGGGGTTTTGAGTCGAAACCTAGTCTTGAAAAGTCATTAAGGAGACCTTTAGTCTCTTTGATGACTTGTTTTAAGTTCTCGTTGTTCCCTACAAACTGGATTTCTAATCTTGCCATTACTTAAAGGACTCTAGTAGTTTTAAAGCCTCAGCAATATTGCGGATAGGCAAAATAAGGTGTTCGTTGTCTAATAAAGGTAAAGGCATTAATTCTTGCGGTGTAATCATTTTTTTAGTCCCCATCCCTCCGAAATTAATAATATCAGAACGAATGGCTCTTAAAAAATCTTGCTTTTCGCATCTTATTTCAAAGTTAGCGATTTCCATTAGCGAATACTCACGCAGTGTTAACGCTAAAACTTCTTTCGGTTTGAGTCCCCACTTATAGGCGTTACTTATGATTTCACCAAGCGTGTGGATTTTTTTTTTGATGCAATCGCAGTAGTGTCTTCGTTTACCGATAGCCTGGCAATGAGTTCGTCGAATCTCTCCAGCATAGTCTTTCCCAATAATTTAGAATTCATAAAATCATTGGTAATCTGATCGGCGGTACCTTGCGGTTCTTCATCCAGCCAGTTCAAAAAGAATTTATAGTTGAAGTCAAGGGAGTCGTCGTTTATTTCTGCGCCGTTTTTTAAAGCTGAATAGGTTAATTTATTCAGCACACTTGTTTCGTTATTGACCAGTGCGTTATCTAAATCCTGCAAAGATATGCCTAACTCGTCGCACACCCCTTCTAAAGCACCCATTCCCCAGCACAATTGTCTAGGGCTTCCTTTGATATTCAATTTCATTTAAAATCTGTTTTTCAGTGGGTTGTTTTTTCTGTTTAATGGTAATGCTGAATCTCTCATCCCGGCACATGCACGGATGGGGAGCGGTATACGATATATACCACTCCCCGTCTTGTATGGGTAATATTTGCTTGATTTTAATCATTTCCTTAAGGAGTGACTGGTGTTTCAGTATAGGTCAATCCTCCGTTGCCTGTTATTTCCAGGTCGTAAGTACTCTCCCCGTCGATAGGTGCGTTGTGTGTAAATGAAGTTAAAGTTCCTGTTCCTTCGTAAATAAATACCGACGGATAGTCGTAGTCGGTGGTTTTGATCGTCTGAAAAGTCATTTCAACCGAAGGGTCTCCTGAAATCATCAACGCTGCGATGTCGCTATTATCCAAAGCCCCGGTAACTGCGTCAACAAAGGCCTTAGCCGTTACGGACACCGTCCACGCCTTACTTCCTACAGAGTGTGTAACCCAAGAAGCTCCGTTAGTCGTGTCGGTTTCAGTTGGTTTACAAGGGTCGTCATCCGTTGTATTTGTTGTAATTGCTAAAGTAGCGTCTGTCTGACACCTCAAATATGAGCCATTGACTTTAACGCCAATTAACTTACCTTGTAATACTCCTGCCATTTTTCTATATTTTTAAATATTGTTTCGAAATTTTTGCTGGTATCGCCAGCGACCTCTATTCTGGTTCTTCCCTTTATACTTCCTGAAAAAGCAACTTTATCGCCATTGTCAAGTTTAAATATTCCATTAACCTCTCCTGTCGCTTTTCCGTGGCAATCAAATAGTCCGGTCATGCTGATGATTAATGATTTTTTCGCTGTTTTGTCCGGTCTTACGTCGAACTCCATACCCAAAATAGCCTCTCTGCAAGCAGACCATCCTTCTGTATGTGTGATTATTACCGAACCTGTGCCTATCATGAACGTAAAGATACATTATAACGATGTTGTTACAAAATAAAAAATTATCATGTAAATTGGTATGTTTGGAATCATTAATATCATGAACGAACAATTAAAAATAGAAAAACTATGAGTGCATACGAAACATTTGAATATTCCACAACAACAGAGAAGGGAACAGCAACTGTTTTCGCTTGCGACGAAGGAGATGCAAGACAGTATTTCTTTAATCATCCTTTGTTAAATTATCAAGGACAAAATGTAGATCGACAACTTTTGTATAATGGTGATGTTAATTTCACTCCTACAGATTCACCCCTTTCAAGTGCCGGCAAGGAATGTGATCTAACATTTGAGCAATGTCTTGAAATATCTGTCAGGGATTTTGGCATTAATGGTTCAACTAAAAGAGCAGCTGAAATGTACGCCAATCAATTCAAGTCATCCCATGTAAGTACGGTTAAGGTTATAACTGATCAAGACGTTGATAGTTACGCAAACGAACATTATCCCCTTGCTCATACCGGAAAATACCAAAATTTAAGCAAAGAAAGGGCAGTTTTCTACGCTACAATTCAATGGGTGCGTAAACAATTAACCAAAAAATAATTAATGTTGGCTGGCTAATATTATATTTTAGGATTTTCGCACACCCAATGCTCAAATTTAATCACACGTCTGTCAATACTTTGTGTAGTGGTCTCCGCATCTAATGTCATTGACTCAATGATTTTAGTGTTTTTATTGCTAAATCCGGCGATAGGCACTCCAAATCGAATAGCATTCAAAACTTGCTCTTCTATATCGTCTATTGAAGCCCCGGCGGAGTACCCTTTTTCATTAATTCGGTAAATGTTCACATCAATCGTAGATAGCCACTCAAAGTACTCCCCTTTGGCGTTAACCGTTTCGTTTTTGGCTTGTCCGTCGAGGATTATGTACATAGTGGGTTGTGTGATGTTTTTAGGCACGAGTTTATCCCACACGTTTAGACCTGTAATTGATTTGAGCCTGGCTATATATGCCGCTCTAATGTATTTAGAAGGATTTGATGTAGGCATCTAATTTCTGTGTTAATTCGTCAACAATTTTGTCTCTTCTCGCCAGAAATGCCGGGAACAAGAACGGCTGAGCAGGAGTATTTCCTTCGCCGTTCACAAAAAACTCCATTGCGAACGCCTCGTATCCAACAGGAACCTCTACCAACGGACCCGTTCCGAACTCCTGATATGCCGCATGCATAGCTGAAAAACCAATCGTATATCCGCCTTGAATCTTTTCTATAAATGCAGAAGCTTTTATTAATGCTTTTGACGATGGCACTCTCGCTAGAGCGGATTGCAGTATTTCATTAGCTATGCGCCTTATTTCTGCGTCAAATCCTTTTTGGACATCCCTTCCTGCTTTGTCTATCGCTTTATTGAGTTCTTTCAGTCCGTTTATTTTGATATTCATAACTAGGTGTGTTATAGTGGCGAAGTTGGTTTCGGACTGTCGGTAGTTCCGCAAAGAATCCATAAAAATGTGCAGGGATCATCATTTTCACGCACTTCAAGTATATCGTATGAACTCGTCCCGTAATTGATAGACATTGTTTTTAAGGGGTAAAAGCCCTTTCTGTTACGGATTACAAAATATTGGTGAGATTCATAATTAGCGTGAGCGCCGGACATTGACGCTATTTTGTAGTCAGAAACACTCTCTTTACCTGCCCAGGTATCAAGTATTTGCTGTCTTTCAACAAAAGTGCCGCCGAATCCATCATCAACAACAACATCGCCCATTATAGAAATATGATTTCTTAACCTGCCTGCGTCATAATGATATTTGTTGTCATTTTTTTTCATGTTTTAAAATGTAGCTGATCTTTTGTAAGGATTTAGCATTAACTGAATGTCAAAAGGCAAATTAGCTTCGTAAATATCTTTGTTCTCGAACAGGTACAGGATTATTTTTAAACAAGCGTCTTTCAATGGCGAAGGAATATCTGTCGTTTGGTAGCCGGCTGTAGCTGGCACAACCAGATCAGACTTACCTTTAACAGTTACGCTTAATACGTTTTGATGTAATGTAATGTCTTCAGGATCAATCGAAATGGGATAATCATATATTTCTAAATAGCCACAACCAGGAATGGTATAAGAAATACTTCTGTTGTACAATAAGTGATTGGTTGTTCTTTCAACTAACTGAACAGCAGTTTTAATATAGCGTTGTATTTCCACATCCCTATCCGAATAGTCTACAACCAATGATTCTTTAGCCTCGACCAAAGACACTACGTCAAATTCGCTCATTAATCCTCTATGTTTTTCCGTGCCCTCTTAGGTTTTACAACCTCAATATCAGCATCGGGTTTTTGTATTTTAGCCGATTCTTCAACCGCTACATTCATGGCAACCAGGTATTTACCTAGCCCATCTTTAACTACGGACGTATCCCCTGGATACTTGCCGTTGTGTGCTTTTAAATATTTAACTTCCATACTCGTAAAGATAGGGATTAAGCGTTTGTATTACAAACGTTACAAATTGTATATTTTTAATTCGGTAGTTTTGGGTTGAACAAAACAAGAAATATGAAAAACATTATTAAAATTACAGAAGACAGGATTATGTCGCTTAAAGCGGACGTGAAAATCCTGGAAGAACGCAAAGCCAAAATAGGCGATGATATATCTAGGGCTAACTTCGAAATTGAAGAGGTGCAAACCGAGCTTTTAGTGCTAAAAAAGGCTTTTGAATCAAAAGAACTTAATGCTTAAACAATTATTCACACTTGCTTTAATCACAATCGCAGTAATCGGACTATTCATTGGCGGAATGTTAGCCATGACGGTCATCGCAATTGTGTTTTTGGCTTATACAACTTAAATTATGAAACTAGAATTAAAACACTTAGCACCTTACTTGCCATACAAATTGCGTATACAAGGTGAAAATTATGGGCAAATAGGAATATTATCTCTGTTATCAGAAGCCAGCGTGAATATTGAGGGGAGAAATAATACTTATGGTATGTGGGCTGATATTGATGATATAAAACCTATTCTTAGGCCAATGTCTGATTTGACAAAAGAAACTCAAATTAAAGAAGAAATATTAACACCCCTTGTTCGCTTGTTAGAATTGAAAGAAAAAAATTCATTTAGCAATGATAATCTTCTTAAATCAATAAGTCAAGGGTATTCGGTAAAAGTTATCGAATGCTCGACTAAAGAGTATAGCGGCTTTAATGAACATAAAATCAGCTACCCAATAGAAACGAGCAATATGGGCACGTTGGTTTACTCTTTTGGTTACTCAGAAAGGTTTAGCCGCTTTCGACAACGAGACGAAACCTATTCGAAGCCGTTAGGCGTTGGTTATCAGAAACAGCTGTTCGAACAGCTTTACGAATGGCACTTCGATTTGAATAACTTAATCCCCTCGGGATTGGCCGTCGACATTAACACATTATCATAGCTTATGGACGAAGACGAACCTTTAAACGAAAAGATGTGGAATCCCCGTAAGTCGAGTAAAAAGAATAAGCACAAAAACTACTGCCCTCCGAAGAAACCAAAAAAGAAAACCCACATTCCTAGCGAAATGGAATTCCTAATTAGTATTCACCTGGAATTACTTAAGGTGAGCTACAAGACCGAACATACATTGATTGGATTGGTTTCGCCTCATTCCGGCAATTGGTTAACGTGCGACTTCTTTATTGACAAGTACCCATTGGTTATAGAGTACGACGGTATGCAGCACTTCTATCGAATGAGCAATGACACCAGTTATGACGACTTAAACAAGCGTAGGTTGAACGATAAAGCGAAAGACTTGTATTGCATCCAAAACGGAATCACTATGCTTAGGATTAGCGTATTTGAGCGATTGAAGTACAGGGAAATTATTAACGAGTGCATTAATCGGCTGGAGAAGAAGCACAACAGCAAATAGCACAAAGATGTTACATACATAGGATAAAATTTATGCATATGTTTGGGGTATGGAGGAAAAGCAAATCATAAAAAGGCTGTTGGAATCTAAAAGCGCAATGGATTTTTTCGGAAACACTCCGGAATGGAAAAAGGATTATAAAGCATACAGTTTAAAAATACATCCGGACCTGTGTAAGGAACAGAATTGTGCAGAGGCGTTTACCAGGCTGAACCGATATAAAGATGAACTGGAAAAAGGCTTGAAGCACGAAGATGATGCGGGATCGGTGACTTATAATTTTAAATCAGTCACGATAAAAGGGGATGTTGATTTTTTGAAAAAGTCGTTGACAAACTATAATAAACTAATGTCTCTGAGTGATTCAGCTTCTATAGCTTTCAAAAGATATCTTCCTGTATCCGGAAGAATGACTGATGATGGAGAATTGAGGTTTGATTTAGAATTCCGTTCAGTTCCGTTATCTTATTTAGGAGATACGGAACAGCTGCATGTCAACTGGATTCTGAGCAGGATGTTTGAGTTTTCCGCATGGCTGACTCAAGTTGGATTTTCTCATGCCGGAATTACACCTGATTCCATATATATATGTCCTGAAAACCACGGCATGGTGTGCATTTCTTTTTACCACCTTACAGAAATAGGGTCAAAACTGATGACCGTATCCGGCAAGCATCAGAACTTGTATCCAAGTTATATATTCAATGATAAAGTCGCTGTTGAATCACTAGATTTAGAACTTTCAAAAAGAACAGCAATCTACCTGCTTGGTGACAAATCAGGAACGGGTACAAGTCTTAAAAAGACACACAATGAAGATGTCATTGATTTTCTTCAAAAGAAGTCAAAGGACGCTTTCGAAACTTACAACGAATACAGGACGCTTTTAAAAAACAATTTCGACACAAAACAATTTCACAAATTAACAATTTAAAAAAATGGGTAATTCAACATGGTCAAACGACGCTTATCAGAACTTAAGTGCGTCTTACAAAACAAAATCTACAGATCAGATTTTCAAAAACAACACAAGTAAGCAAGCACAATCGGACATGCTTCCGAGTGGCGTAAAATTCAGGGAATCGAGAGACAGCGATGCTCATCCCAATACGATAGCTGTTGAAGTGTTTTTGGATGTTACGGGTAGCATGGGAAGAATACCCGAAGTAATGGTGCGTGAAAAATTAGGAAAACTGATGGAAACGCTAATAAGTCACGATGTAAAAGACGCACAGGTATTGTTCGGTGCGATTGGTGACCATGTGACAGACAGTTTTCCTTTACAGATCAGTCAATTTGAGTCAGGTACAGATGAACTGAACAAATGGTTGACATCGGTATACCTTGAAGGTGCAGGCGGTGGACAGGCGAGAGAGTCTTATTTGTTAGCGTGGCTGTTTGCTGCAAGACACACAAGCATCGATTGCTTTGAAAAGCGTGGTCAAAAAGGCATTTTATTCACTATCGGCGATGAAGCCTCATGGGATAACGTAACCGGACAACGCCTCAAGGACTTGATGGGGTATTCTGCTTCGGAAGGCATTAACGATAAGGACATCTTGTCCGAAGTTCAACGCACACATCACGTTTTTCACATACATGTGAATGAGGGAAACTATAAAGACTCCCCTTCAATTTTATCTTACTGGAAAGATTTGGTGGGAGAAAGGCTGATTGTATTAGAAGATCACACGACTATCGCAGAAGTTATTGCTTCGACCGTCGCTGTAATTCATGGGTTAGACTTGGATACCGTATTGAAATCGTTCGATGCCTCAACGGCATCTACCGTTCGCAATGCGTTAGTTAAAGTCAATACTTCTGTGGCAAATAGTGGGGGCAAAAACATCATTGAACTATAGCTATGGAAATACCTAAAATTGTATTGGGTAGTTTGTATGGGGATGAGGGAAAGGGGAAGGCAACTTCCCTTCTTTGTTCTCAGCTATACCAACCTTTGGTCGTTAGATTTAACGGAGGTCACCAAGCCGGGCACACGGTAAAAGTGGGCGACAAAAAACATGTTTTTTCAAATTATGGTTCCGGTAGCTTGCAGGGCGCCCCGACTTTATGGAGTCACTTTTGCACTTTTAATCCGTCTGATGTAATTGTAGAATGCCGTGCATTAAATTCTCCGTATTTATTTGTGCATGGATTATGTCCGGTGACTACGCCTTACGATATCCTTGCCAATAGAATAACAGAAGCCTCACAACGCCACGGTTCTGTAGGGTTAGGATTTGGCAAGACAATAGAGCGTCAAGAAAGATACTTTAAGCTATTTGTTCAGGATTTGCCATTCGAATCAATTGTCAGGGAAAAGCTAAGAAATATTGCTAATTATTATGGTGACTTTAAAATTGATATTGAACCCTTTTTAATGCATATACGGGAGGCTTTGAACATTATCGATATAGTTCACGACTACAAGATGTTAAATGATAACAACGTTGTACTTGAAGGCGCACAAGGAATTCTGTTGGATCAGGACTTTGGTTTCTTTCCTAATGTAACACGCAGCAATACCACTTCTAAAAACGCATTATCCTTGGTTCCGGTAGCAGATATATTTTATACCACCCGTACCTATCAGACCAGGCACGGCAATGGCTTTATGACCAACGAGGGATTGCCGTTGGAATTAATCAACAACGAAAATGAAACGAATACTTTTTGCCTGTGGCAGGGAAATTTCAGAACATCAATACTAGATGTGGACTTGTTGAATTATGCATTGACTTGTGACCGTAATTTTTCTAACGATTGCTCAAAGAATCTTGTGATTAGCTGCGTGGATCAAACGGGGTACGACTTCGATGTCACCGTTAAGGGCATCAAGCAAAGGATAAACTTGTCCGATTTACCTAAGATGCTGGATTGCAAGTTTGACAAAATATATTTCAGTAAGGGAGAGTCCTATGAAGATATTGAATTGATGTAAAACACAAAAAGCCTCACCATTAATTTAGTGAGGCTTTTTTATGGGTATAACTACTAAGCGGTAGCTGTACTTAATTTCAAGAACGATTCAGGAACACGAATTGCCAAGGCAACACGACCTTCAAGACGGATAGTCACAATGTTTTTAGTGAAGTTGTCTTTGTTTTCGGTTGAATAAGCGATGTTCATTGCTTTACGTTGGTGAATTGAAGCACCACGGGCAAAATCACCTACTAAACCTTCCATGCCAACAAACACGTTAGACCAGTAGATAGGCACGCCACCGATATACAACACGCCATTATCACCCATGGTGATAGGATAATTGTACTCGCCTGAACCCGAAGCTTTATTAATCCATAATTCCATGTAGAATAATGGCGAAACAAAAGCCGCAGAAGTCGCACGTTTTCTGACACGAATTTCAGTAATGGCGGCCATTAACTTATCCCAATCATTCGAAGCTACGGTAACAGAACCGTAAGGTAATGTTTGTGTTCCTGCCTGAGTCCACAAGCCTAGGATGTTAATTCCTGTGCCAGAACCTTTGAAGAACATAAAGTCTTCTGCATCAAGGTATGCTTTAGGTAATTCGTAAGCAATCCATGCACGGAAACCAGCAACGTCATCCATGATTTCGTCCGGTACGTCTAACCAACCGGCAATCTTACGAACTGGCGCTTCTCTTAAAACAGAAGTGTAAGCCAATTCAGGTTTCTCAACACCCATTGCTACAGTAGCAAAACCAGCCGTTGCATTGGTCGTAGTGAACTGAACGAATTTAATTACATCCGCAATTGTAGGGAACACAGGGATAGCATTCCTTGCGTGAATATCATCATGACCCGGGCCGACAATTGGCAAAAACTCAGGAGCAACAGAACCGGCAGGAACAGTGATTACGGCTTTCAAAGATTCAGCATCCACATCGAAATTCAATGCTTCTTTCTGTCCTTTGAAGAACATTTTAATCATGTTTTCACCTTCTTCGGTAGAAAGTTTTTCAACAATACTTTCAGAGAAACCTTTGATACGATTGCCGATGTCAGCAATTTTATTGCGTTTCAAAGCCGCTTCCATTTCTTCAAGCTTTACGCCATGCTCTTTGGAAAGTGCTTCTAAAGCAGTCTGATTGTCCTTTTTAAGACTATCAATCAAATCTTTGTTTTCTTTTTGAAGATCTGCTTTCATAGCCTCAACAGCTTCTTTTGCAGATTTATCAGCACGTTCTTGAATCAATTCGGCTTCGTGAGCTGCTTTTTCATCAAGGTACTTTTCTTTTTGATACTCGGACAGAGCCTCAAATTCCGCAGGTGTCTTTTTTACAAACATCTTTTTGATTTTTAAATTAATAATAAACTTGATTTCAGTTTTTGACTGCTCTGTAGCGGGTCAATATTTTTCTGTTCGTCTTCGCTGATACTGATTACGCCTGTAGCCGGATTGCTTCCTGCAATAACCAATGAGCTTTCACGAACATTCGTAGCTTTTTTAACGATGAAAAAGTACGGGATATAGTCAAAGTCTGCACTATTGGCAATCTTTGGAAAATAAGCGTCGTACAGTGTTTTTAAATCTTTGTAGTCCGGATCATTGCTGTCTAAAGCAAACTCAATATCATCGTACATCATCCTCACAGACGCTTCGATATCATCACCAGATTCTAACCAGTCTTTAGCAACTGCATTAATCACCGCGTCCTTTCTGAACTTGTAGATCAATGCCTGTGTATCGCCTCCATAGTTTTTCCCAACCGAAGCAAAAGGAATGGCAGCAACGAACTGCTCAATGTAAGCTTTCTTTACTACCGTATTCAGCATCGACAGGCTATGGTCTAAAACGAGGTAGTTTTTACCTTGCTCGGTAACCACGCTATCATTCCAGCAATTATCGTCATGCAAATCACCATGAGAATCCAACACCAAGCAGGTATTAACCGCAATGTAGTAATGTTCGTCGTCCACTTCAAAGGAAACCTTTCCGGTAATCCCTTTGATTTTGGTTGCATCCAACTTGTGCAACGAAACCCCAACGCCTTTATTCCGAGATTCATAAACCTGTTCTTTTTTCAAACGCAGAATTTCCGGCAGATTCGCTTTGATTGCCTTGAACATTTGTTGCTTGTTATCGAAAGATTTATTTAACTCTTTGCAGAATATCATCTATTTACAGATTGGCTTATTTACGTGTTCTTGTTTTTGCTTGATAGCTTCTTGAGCTTCTTTAGGCATCGGTCTGTCTTTCAACCTTTCGATTGTCTTTTCTGCCTCTGTTTTTTCCTTTGTCTGCTTCATCGTGTACGAAAATACGGAATTGTAAAATAACTGTTACATGATTTGGTAGCACGACACGGATTACATACCTTTGATAACAATGACAACAGACGAAGTTTTTACATTAATAACATCCGAACCAAAGTGGTACGGTGGTAAGATGACGAGGCAATTAGCTTCAAGAATAGTCAAGCGACACAAGGCTGGACACTACAATAATTACAAGTGGTTTTTTGAAAAATTTGGTTACACAATTATGCAAAAAGAATTATGGACGCACGAGAAATAAGAATTGGTAATTTAGTCATGGCTTCCGTCTTTGGAGGAAAAGGTGAATCGGTGTGGGTGCATTTAGAAGGAGAAGTTCACACCGCCGGAAAAGATGTAATCAAACTCGGCGATGGAGTTACCTTTCCAATAGAATCATTAAGCGCCATCCCTTTAACCGAAGAATGGCTGCTGAAGTTAGGGTTCACTTGTTCTTCTTCTGGGAAGTTTAAAGAAATAAAGCTTAATACGAATTCATCATTGTTTAAGATGAAAGAAGATGATTATATAACTATGGAAATCGGAGGCGATATGCCAGATGAAACGGAATTAAAGCATATTAAACACGTCCACCAACTTCAAAATTTATACTTCGCACTTTGCGGAGAAGAACTAACCGTAAAATCATAACATATGGAATGGAGATCACTATTAGTAGAAAAGTCAATACTTGCTGTCAACTTATTAATTCTAACATTTGTAATCGTCATTTCTATCTTACATCAACTGCTTAAGCGTAAAAATGATAAGCTCGCAAAGAGAAAGCACGAACTTGATATGGAACTTGAGCGAATTGAGCAAGTGTACCATTTCCGAATGCGAATGATGTACGTCTTTGGTGCCAATTGGAGTATTGACAATGTCGCTGACTTCATGCCCAGCTACGAGGCAATGGTTAAGTCCGACAAGCCACTGGTAGCTTCGGAATGGGTTAACGTGGATAAATTAGTAAACTTGAATTAAATATGAATAAAGCACCGAAAAATTGGTTTATAAAAACCTTAGGATTAAAAGGGAGTTGGTCATGGGCGAAAAAGCAAATGATGAAAGGTGAAATAGTTAGGTGTAAACATTGGTCAGGAGCTCTGAGATTAAAAATAGACTCTCCAGAAAACACGCTATTACAGTCTAGCTTTTGGGGAAGTAGCTTAAAGTCTCAAGATTTACCAGGAAGTCCACACAAGGAATGGGAAACATCGAATCATTTCATTAGTTATGAAGATTTTACAGATTATACCATTACTAACTAGCTGAAGTAGGAGGCGTTTCGCTCGTTCCTTCAAAAGACCTTTTCAATGTCGTTAGTCCGGACTCTACAAAATGTTCATTCATGTAGGCTTCGGACTTTTCGCCGTAGCGGATAGCCGAACGCATTTCGTTGTAGGTCAGCACACCTTTAGGAAGGGTATTGATGTATGTCGCTACTTCGGTCATGTTCACCGCCATTTCAGGCAGTTGTGTATAGTCTAACTCGATGATGTCAATGTCGTAACCCCTAGCTAAGAATATAGTCAATGCCTCGCCCACTACGTCGCATACAGGTGCAACCGCATCGTAAATCATTTGCTTAACGGCTGTGGACTGGTTGTTGCTGGTTGACGCTTCTTGATTATGGTATTGCAATGGCATGTGGTATGCACGGTATACATCTTCTTCACTGGCAGACACCAACTCCAGTAGTTTCAAATCACCGATAGGTAATCCAATGTTCTGCCACGCCAAAGCAATTGATGAAGGAAACACCCTTGACAATTCATCATTGGAACGCCTGGCTTCAATCATCTTGTCTTTTAGTTGCTTCTTTTGGTCGCTTGTCAAGTTATCTTCTTTGTCACGAGGGGAAAGCACGCCAAATACACCTCCGTTACGGGCTTGCTTGCTAGATTGCGTCTTTCCTTCTTTAATTGCCCTGAGCGACTCCAAATACGCACGTAAAGGGGCAACACCATACAGGTATTCCATTCGCCTGTCAATAGGTGCTGGCGTACCGGTTTTGATATGCTGAATCTCGTCAATTTCAAACTTTGATAAAGAAGTGTTTTGCAAGGTATACCCACGAATTGGGTCAAGCAAATCGTCTGGGTCAGAATTGATGGTCATATTCGGGAAACACCACAGTTCTTTAGCTTTCCTTTTGCCTACAAAGTTGGCGTGTACGTAGGTGTTTCCGTTTAGCAAATAAGACAATACGACTGTCCACATGAATTGCGAACCTGTTTGATAGGGATTAGCTGCACCACGAGTCAACATATCGCTTAAACCGGAAACGTCCACTTCTTCAACCGCCTGCATTTTTAACAGGTACGATTGAACGGGGTCGGTCTTGAACAAATGCTTTGACTGCTGGAGCTTCTTCCGGTCTTTAATCTTGTAGAACACAAAAGGGCAGTTCAACACCTTCTTACAAATTGCATCGGTCACTTCGTAAACAGCACCGATGGTTTTGAATGTTTGGTAATAGTCACCAGCATCAGGATTAATCGTAGGCAACGAATCGTTAAGGCTCACATTCAAGGAAGTGATTGCACTGGCAAAGGTAGTAGACTGCTTCTCTGCAATGACTTGGTTTACACGCTTGCTGATTGCACCGTTAAAGATTGACCCGATTATATCCATATTTCAAAGGTAAAGATTTTGTTACACAAAGTATAAAACAAAATCTTGTCTCAAAAAACAATAGATATTATCTATATTTGTAAAGCTAAGTCATCGAAAATATCGATACTACACCTCTGCAATCCCGTTGTAGAGGTGTTTTTATATACTTATATTTGTATTATCTGATGTATGGGAGCTTGTTCAGATAAGATGACTTAGCAGAAATCTACACAAAAACAACAGTCGACAAAAACTTTCCGCTTAAAAGAGGTAGCAATGACTTCACGGTGTCAACTATCGAACTGCAAGTTTATAACTAGCGGACTTGCCTATGCACTATGATTACGGGTTTAATCAAAAAGGGATATAGGGTTATTTTGGGGCATGGATACTGAATGCTATTTATATTAAAGTATCAAATCTTTACAAGGGCTTTACTACTCTTGCAGGGATATAGACCGTGTTGTGTCAAATAAAAAAAGCCCTAACATTTCTGCCAGGACTCTTTAGACATAACGCATCCAATCGGCAGGAGTTTATTTGTCATCCAATTTTTTACTAATCAATTCCAGTCTGTTTGCTAATGCAATGTCGGCAAAGTTCCCTTTGTCTAGTGCTTTAATAGCAAAATATAATCCCTGCTTAAGGTCTTCGGTTTCGCTGGCATTAAAGATTGAGTTTGCACCTGAACCGGTTAATTTTTCACTAATTTTTGCCACCATTTCAGTTAAAGCATCGTAAACGGTCCATCCATCAGAATCCGTCCACTGCTGGTGTATTTCATCAACAATGTTTTTAATCTCTTCATCACTTATCAACTTAACCGTACTGGCAGGGGAAGACTTGAATTGTGAAGCGTATAATTCTGCTGCCTGATCTTGGCGTTTTCCAACTATAATAATACCTTCTTTTGATGTCATTCCTGAAATACAATCGTCCCAAGAATTGTACATGTAAGCTTTAGCGATGTCGTCTTTACACTCCTGTAATGTCTTCACTTCCTTACCGGCACTTGAAAGGGTTGGTTTTTCAGAACTCAAACTTTCCATGTACAGAATGTATTTCCAGTCTGTTACAGTATTAATTTTCTCTAATCCGTCATTAAAAAAGAAACATCCGTGTTTATATGTAGCTACCGCATAACCATTGTAATGACGCACAAGAACAGTACTTCTATTTTCTGGTAAACCATTTTCAACCTTAGTCCATTTATCAGCCTCAACAAGCACCCCTTTATCTATGAGGGATTGAGCGAATTGAACCATAAATACTGGTAAGAATTCTGTGTTGTACTTGTTAGCCTCGCAAAACTCCTTTGCTGCTGTTTTTAATTGTTCTTTCATGCTATTTAATTTTTGTCCAGCTATCAGCTATGTAAACTTCATTTATTAAATCTCCGGTACTTGCTACAGATTGACTGATGAAGTTTTCCCCGATATCAGGATCATCCGTCCAGACTCCTTTTCCGATATAATTACCTTCTCTCCATAGATGGTATTCACTGCCGAATTCTAATTCTTGTTCTTCCATTATTTCCGTTTTTGAAGTTCTTGTTTAATTTTTTGATTGTTCTTGCTTGCTTCATCAGTTCCCAAAGGATAAGCCTAATCTTGGTTCGTGAGCCTTTCAGCTCTAAAATTTCATCGTTGATGTAGTCGGACGGGTTTTTCATTTGCTTATGATTTTTTTGTGAATTAAACATCCGCAGTCTTTTCTTTTTCCTGATTTAACTATAGCCGAACTATATTCTTTTATCCTCCCACAATCGCACTTGAAAAACCAATAAGAAGGTTTTAAAGACCTGTTCACAGCCGTAAGGTTATTATATTTGGTGTTAGATAAATCTATTCTTTTTCTATAATTGGCTAATAGCAGTTTATGCTTTTTTTCTGCTGTCATAGGATTTTTTGCATGATAGTCTATCATTTTCAGTATAGTTTCAGGATTATGCTTTTTCCCTAATTGAGAATTTCTCATTTTAATTTTACTCTGATCCGACATTTTTCTCTTCTTCGTGTCAGTTTGAGTTAACAAACAATTAAGACCATTATCTCCACATACGTCATAAAACTCTTGCCAATATCTTTCTCGGTCATTCATTATACTTATGTCACACTCTTCTATTACCATAAATGAATGTGAATCTGCGCCATGAGTATTGAAAGAGTCAATAACTCTTGTCTGAGACTTGCAATTATTGGTGTAATCCCTAATTCTTCTTTTTAAGTTAACACTCTGCCCAACATAGACCTTTCCGGTAGGGGACGTGATCTTATATATTCCTGTCATAAACTAAAAAACCTATAACCGTTCGAGATTGCAGACTCTACTAGGTTATAGGAATTTATTAAATATTTTAAAATACCGCTGCAATTCGGCACTACTAATTTAATAAAATTAATTGGATTACAAAAATAAACCAGCTACCCTGGCACTTCTATATGCACACTTTTCAACATCCCAAAAAACGAACACAGAATAGTTAGGCGCTTTAGTTCCGGTAGACGCCGGTACATCATTAAGCGTGCCGATTGCTTTACGGATTGTACCATCAACCTTAGTGAATGCAAAGTGAACAACGCCACGTTTCATTTGCATGCGAAGTTTAATCGTTTTCCAAGCCATTTTCAAGGCTTCTGCAAAGGTTGGGTAGTTTGCTTTAATCGAATGTGCGATGTGGAATAATGTGCTTTTCATAGTTTTAAGTTTTGTTTGTTTCTGATGATGTAAAGATACAAACTTTACCCGGATAAAATAATATTATTTCAACTATTTTTATTTGTATCGGTTTTGTTGCAAATAAAAACCCCGCTGTTGTGGGGAAAATTCAATTCAGAATCAACATAACCAGGGTTACCGCCCGGACCGTCATTAGGATTAACCGTAGCGGTCGTGTGATCGTGAGCCTGTGCATCTTTAACCTTTTCAATTTTAGAACCAGCTTCAGCATTCAGATTGCTGTCTTTTTTACAACCTACACCTAGTGTAATAGTAAGAGCCAATAAGGCGATAATTAAACGTTTCATACCGCCTAAACCCCGCTTTGTTAAGGCGAGGCGGGCGGTTGCAATCGTAGCTGGTATTTCAATTCAGCTTTTTTTATTAGTTGAAGTCTTCTAATTTCATGGAATGCCTAGTATTTAATCCGCTAGTACCCATAGACTGAAAACATTCCCACAGGACACCATTAACGTTATAATATGAATGACCATTTTTGAAGCCTAAAAAACAATTATTATTGCTTAATATAAAGTCTCTAGCTTGTTCTGTTTCTATAGGATGTGAGTATTGATTCATAATCTTCATACCGTCTGTTTGTTTCGGTATTTCAAAGGTGTGAATATTATCCGGATAAAACAAGGGAAAAGAAAAGTATTTTTGAATGTATATTAATTTGTTACAAAGTAGCTGCCCTGAATATTACGGAGGTCAGCTTACCACCCGAAGTCTAAATCTTTAACTATCGCAAACCCCAATTCAAACCCGCCCCAAACCAAAGCGTCAATTCTATTTGGCGATTTATCCCCTGTTTTAGCTTCCCAATTTGTCATCTCGTATTCCAGCATAGTTAACGTTCCGACGTGGTGAACTTTGTTTTGTTCGTACATTGCTGCTATAGGTTCGGCACGAGTGTACTTATCTCTAGTGGCGTGAACACCTCTGTAGGGTATATTTGCATCTACAGTACGTAATAACGCCTCTATTAAATCCCCGCCATTGTTTACTTCCCCAATAACTCGATCAGCCTTCCACTTGTGATATAGGAAAACAGCTTTCTCACACCATTTTTGAGGCGTATATATTCCGGTAGCATCTTCAAGAACATACATATGTCCTTCTGCATCTGATCCTGATACTATCAATCCTGTTTCATCTGATGTATCTTTACTAGTAACCGCCGGGTCGATTGAAACAATGATTCGCACTAATTCCGGGCATTCATACACCCTATTTGAATCGATTACATGTGAAGTCCATAGGGCTTGGTCGCTATCTCCGTCTGACCACTCTCCCTCTACGATATGTAAATACTTTTTGAGATTTTTTATTTTCAGCGAACGTACCTGCTCGATAAAGGATTCGTCAAGGTTTTTTATATTATCCTCATACGTGGTATGTATGTAGGTTACGTTGCCAGATACCCCGGCAAACTTTCCACTTAACTTTTCTGCTTCAAAAAATCTTTTATAAATCCAGTGAGAGGTTTTAGATGGATTCATTACGAGTATCACTCGGTTTTGAGTGCCCTTTTGACGAACAGACAAATCAATCCGGTCAAATGCGTCTTCGTCCATCACCTCCTCCGCCTCATCGATTACAAGCGTATTTATGCCCTGCAAGGATTTTAGGTTTGCGGTATTGCTTTTACTCCCCGACTGAATACCACGAAATAATATTGCGCTATTTGTAGATAAGCAAAGGATTTCAGTTTTTGTTACGTGAAACAAAGAAGACAAGCCAAGCTTTTCAATCTTTTCTTGGAACTCCGGAATGATAGATATATATGCAGAAGTAAGCGTTTGACGCAAAAAAAGAATCCTTTGGTTAGGTTCCAGCATCAACAAACATAGAATAGTGTTGACTGTAAAAGACTTTCCTGACCCCCTACCGCCTGTCACCAAGAAATAACGGGTATTGTTTTTAAGTAATGGTTTGTACTTATGGTTTATGATTAGCTTCCGCATTCTTCATCGTCGTCAAACTGAACTAAGTCTTTGATACTGATATTACTAATATTGACGTTGTTTTCTATTTCCTGCTTATCAGTCCAGCCGAAGTTTTTAAGAGCGAAAATAGCACCCGTAGAAACCTTAGTAAGCAGGTGCTGTTCGTAATGAGATTCTATTTTTAGCTTGGCTCTTTTTATGGTGTAAGAAAATTCACCATTTTTTTCATAGTCGTATATGCTTTGACGACTTTCAAATCCAAGATAAAGCGCTAATCCAGTGATAGAAGGGGTTTCTGGTTCTTTGCTATATACTTTTTTAAGTTCCGGTTCGCCAGTTAATGGGCTTGAAACTTCTTTCATTTCGAATTCACCCTGAATA
>Ga0247815_10001007_pt1 | contig 21868 bp, 32 predicted proteins | sample UWRJL194509B1_FD_181014 | JGI IMG/M metagenome (GOLD analysis project Ga0247815, IMG submission 181014) | Plant litter microbial communities from Arlington Agricultural Research Station in Wisconsin, United States - UWRJ-L194-509B-1 | ecosystem: Environmental > Terrestrial > Plant litter >...
AAAAGAGCTTAACGCACCACTATACCGGTGCTGCGAGATGCTGGAGGCAAATGAGCGAATATTGCCAGTAGGTTAAGAGGTGCCTACACGGTGATGAGGCTGCCTGGGGCCGTCGAGAGCAATCCATTTGTGAAGGCCTGCTGTGGCGAGAACCCACCATTGCCGTGGTCGCTCGTCTGTACACATCGTCAGCTTGTGTATGTAGTATGATCAGCTATCTAGTACATACCGCAAGAGATGGTGCGATCCATTCGGGGAGTGATCCCTTCTTGAGACCCAGGGCGGTCGACACGGCCGCAGCGAGCGCGACCCAACTTCGAGTATGTGTGTCAATCAGTGACTTCAATAAGCCCCGATCTCCACCTACTCTGTCTGCCAGTTTGCAACCGTATACGACGTGTTGCGTAGTCCGTTGTTCTTGAACAGGTCCGGTTCGTTGCCTTGACTCGGGTTATCCACAATGCTTCGAAAGGACAGAACAAAGCTACCCACCAGCTTCGATGAGCTCAAGCACAATTCCTTTGCCCTTGACTGCACTTGATGCAAAGGCAGAAACGATGCTCTGCGCCTCTGCGACTGCATTGGCACTGTTGTTGGAGCCGAGGTTGAGGCCCCATGTCATGCGCGTGCCTTCAAATCTACTGAGTAAGTGGCGAAGGGTTGCGAGATGAGGGTAAACCAACCGGCAGGAAGGTGCTTGGAGAGCGTGTAGAATGATGGGCCGATTGTGTTACTCGACGCCTCGGGATAGGGTGTAGTAGCCGTCCAGTTGGTGAACGTGCCGATTGTAGGCTGACGACGCTGAGTACGTACCGGGAACTCAGAGAACGAGAAGACTTACGACAGACTGGGAAGTAACGAATGTCGTGCGATCCTGAGTATGATTGAGTCTTCGGTTGAACAGCCGAAATACCAGGAGAAATCGCGAAGCACCTCGGAGTTTGCGCCGACGCGGATCTTTGGAGGCTTCCCCGTCCTACCGAGAACCTCTGTGTTCAGAATACAGCAATCATTAGAGCCTCACAAGCGAGACGTACAAAGCCTTAAGATTGCTGAGAGTATTGATCCAATATGTGTTCGGTGTGTCGATACCAGTCCATTCTGGCCACCGATCGCTCTTCGGTGGCAACGAGAAGCATGCCAGCCGTCAGACTACGAATAGACAACGAAATCTGATGCCACAAACCTCAATGCTAAAGCCGACGAGGTTCTGGGATAGCGCGGCCGCGTTTATCGGTTTCGCTACGGGGATGTTGACACCAACAAGTGGAGTCGCCAATGGCGTGCACTGTGCCCTAACCGTTCCACCAAGGAAGCTTGTGGCGAGAACAGCAAACACTGTCGCACCCCATCCCAAGTACACATTCGAGACCACAGAAGCACGCATCAGTGTGTCAGAAACGACAGGTGGGGTCACTGGGGTGGTGACCGGGACCTTGACCTAGGCGTGGTGGGCAAGAGTACGTCACGTCAGGGGGGACAGAAAACGGCGAAAGCTGGTTGGAAAGGACGATGCGGGCAGGGTTGGGCCGGCTTTTAGCATGTGCAGCGGACGACGAGCTGCTGGACGCGTGACCCGGTATTCTGTGGTTCGCGGACCCGCGGCGCCCGCGATCCGTGTGCTGTGCGAAGTCGAGTTGCGCTTCTCTGTCGCTTAGTGTCAAAATGACGAGGTTGGCAGATGATCCTAACCGCGACCGCAGACCCATGAAGCCAGCACACGGGGAAGTGTGGACGGTTCACGATAATCATAGGATTGGCCAGACGGACTACGGTTTGGACAAGGTAAGGTATGGCGAACGAGCGTGCGGGAGGGCGTGGATGGAGATAGTACAACAGGGCCTGCAGGATGGGGCAAGCGACAAGGGGATATGACGCAGGCAGCGGGGCAGGAGCATAACAGACAGACCAGACCAGAAACGAGACCAGATATAGAGATAGAGCGTGAGAACTACCAACGAACAACAGAAGGCCAGAGAGCGTCCCCATAGAGTCCCCGACCGGGGATCGAATGACGGTCACTTCTAGAGTCCGGAGGAGGAGGAGAGGAGCAGAACTGGAACCATGATAGCGGAATTGGGCGGAGTTGCATGCTTACGCGCGAGTTCGCAGTGAGGAGCGCGACGCAGAAGTCGACTGTACCGGGGTAGGTGGCACACCAGTGGGGTTGCGCAGCGCCAAGACGCGCTCGAGACTTGCAAGTCCCGGCTGAGCCCACTGAGTGACGGCTTCGTGGCGCGCCATAGCGGCTTCGGATAAGAGCGGCACCAGTTGCCTTCTGCGCGCCTTGGCCGGGTCGGTGGCGCGCGCCTGGGCGAAGGTGACCACGAGCCGGTTGATAGGCGGTTCAGACGTACGCCCTGCACCGCTCTTGACGCCTGCCTTGTTGGCCGCAGCTGTCTGGATGAGAGAGCTGAGTGCGGTGGCGCCGCTCATGTTGCGCGAGCGTGAGTCAAGCACGCCCGAACTCATGTGACCTGCAATGCTTTGCGTAGCCGGCGAAGTGGATAGAGTGTTCAGATCGGACATGGCGGTCGCAGTCGAGGTGGCAGGAAGCGTTGCAACGCTCTTGATGCTGCTGGTGCTTGGCCGGCGGAACAGCCGGCCCGAGGACGCAGCGACGGCATGGGAGTGGACGCTTCCTGGGCTGGATGGAGTGCTGCGCGGAATAGTAGCAGAAGTTGTGGTAGGCGAGAGAAGGGCATGTGCGGGGTCGAGGAGGGGATGCGCTGACGATGCGGGGGTGGCTGCGCCGGAATGAGACAGGCCGCGCAACAAGGGATGTGGGCGAGGTGGCATGCCAGCCAGCGAGTGTACGCTGACAGGCCGGCTCTTGCGCGGGCCACCAGTCGCAGCGCGTTCGTCTGTCGAACCACGTCTGTGCTGTGCGTGGAGGTGTGAATCTGGATGAAGCTGTGTCATGGTCATGCCTGCAGGATAGATGGCAGATTGAGGACGTGGACGGCGTGTAGGCTGTTCTCGGCGTGTGGGCTGTTCTGAGCGTGCGGGGGAGACGACTGCGGGCGAAGGAAGAGGCTGATTTGTGGGTTGAGGGCGAGAGGTTGAGGCACTGGAAGCAGATGGAGCTGGGCCGGCAGAAGTGGGCGCCTCACGGGGTGTGATTGCTGTTGCCGACGTCGACGAAGAGGGCATTGGCGGCCGCACTGGAGGCCCCTGCTCGCTGTCGGGCATTGAAAGCTTGAGCACTGGCTTGGGTGTGCCTGGAACTGGCTCGTCGACTTCGGCGCGCGGCGTCCGGACCGGTTCCGTGAGCTGCTGCAGAGCGCGCACTACTTCCCGCTCGCTCTGCGCATGGCCACCAGGGGTCGTGACCTGGTCTCCATCATCGTACTCGTGCTCAGGATTTGGAGTAACTGCACCAGATTCGGATGAAATCCAGGCATCGTCGTCAGACCCGGCATCATCTTCCTCTGCGTTCACGATTGGCTGTTTGCCATTGCCATTCCCGTTCCCGTTCACATGTCGGCGTGAAGGCGGCTGCTGGATCACTGGCGGTCCCTGCTTGGTCTGTTGCTGTTGCTGTTGCTTGGACTGCTCAAATGTCAGCCAGTCTGATGATCGATAAAAGTCTCAGCGTATGCTCACCCGCTTTGCTGGTCCCGGTGCAAGCGTCTGGGGGGCTGGCTGCTGCGCAAGTAGGTTGAGACGCTGGTGACTGTCTGACCTGTTGACCGGTGCGAGTGCTGTGAGCCGGACGACAGAGGTCGAAGAGCCCTGGCGCGAGTGTGGACGCGCGTGTGCCTTGGGTTTGGGCATCGTCCGCAAGAGTCAACTTCACACTCAGCTCATCCGGCAGTCTTCCGAACCACAACCACCAATCAACACACCATGGAACGTGTTCAGTTCCAGCAGGAGCAGATGCTCCCAGAGCTCAAAGACCTCGAGGAGAAGAAGGTCTTTACAAAAGTGGGTTGCAACATTTGAGTGTAAACACCGGCCTCCTTGCAAGTCGCTCAATCAGCGCGTGCGCATCCAGGACGAGGTCAGGCAGATCCTCAAAAAGCGCACAGCGTTCGAGACAGCACTCGTTCGCCGTATCGCACACAAGTCAGATTATCTCCAGTATCTCGCCTATGAGATTCAGCTCGAGACTCTGCGTAAAAAGCGTATCCAACGACTGAGTATGTATCCTGCGCCACCCGGTCTCTGCTCAACCAAACGTCTCACCTCGAACCACATAGGACTGTCTGGTGGCAAGCGTACAGTTAGCGACTATGCACTCGTCCGTCGCCAGCTGCACATCATGGATCGCGCCGTTCAGCGATTCAAGGCCGACGTTGCGCTCTGGGTACAGTACATTCGCCTTGCACAAAAGGAAGGCGCACGCACTCTGGCCGGCAAAATATGCGCCAGGCAAGTCTTGGTGGCTCATTTTATTGCCTGTGCACGTTTTATGACTGCGGCACTGACCCTGTTTTCTTTACCTATTGACCTGTCGCATGCTCGACTGAATCGCCGGCTCTCCACGCGCCGTACCGCGTACCTGTAACTGATCCCGTCCCTCAACCCTGTGTATTCCTCGGCACCGACTATACCAACGTACACACCCACGCGTGCAATCGGAACTGCTCCTCGTGGTGCTCTCGTTTCCCCTGTCCCCGCCATCTCCCCGGCCTCCTCGCGCCATGATCGACAAACCACCGCATACCGCCTGCTCCTCATCTTCTCGCCGAACATTCGCCCCACGCCCGCATCTCCAACCTTCAACAAGCTCCTGTTGCTCGCGTTTTGGGTTCTGGTTTTGATTTTTGGCTTTGGTGTTTGGGTCGGGATGGTCGGCCGGTCGGCCTGCTTCTTGTTGCACCGCGATTCGTCCCGTTCCACTCGCATGCGATTCTGTGATGATCCTGCCGTCCGTTACGTTGTCTATGCATGACGCACCCGGCATTCCCGACCACTCTCGTGTCGCGCCGACGCATGCACCTGGTGGCTTCGCTGCATGGTCCGCAAATCCATGTGGACAACTCCCGGCTACCTCTCGCCGTCGCATTGATTCGCGCATCCACACATCCATGATTTCTCCGTGGTGCTGTACACAGAGCCCTGCGACTTCATCCGAACACACCTGCGCTGTACGTGCTTGCCGCATCGCACGAGCTCACCCATCTCGCACCGGCTGCGGCACGTACGCTGCTTCAGCGTGGGCTGCGGTTGAACGGCGAGAGCGTCGAGCTGTGGCGCGAGTATGCACGCATGGAGCTTGGGTATGTCGAACGGCTGCGCAGGAGGTGGGATAAACTCGGTGCGCGGTCGCGTGCGGATCCGGACCCAGACGCAGATACACACGCGATGGACGAAGCGGACGAGGGGGAGGCCGCGCGGAGACTCGTGCTAGAAGGTGCGATCGTACGAGAGGTCATTTCAAATGCAGTCAAAGGTGTGTGTTTTGTTGCGAAGGGTCCAGGTGGTGTAGACAAGGGAAGGAGAACATTGCCGCGGTGGCGCTCCTCGCTGTCACACCCTGGCGAAGCGTTCATTATCCTGGTTACTGATTGACAACTATAGCAGTTCCACGGCTGGAGCTCGTCGAGGCGTTGCATGGTGTATTACTGAGCCACCCGTGGTCAGTCCGAGCGCCGGTCATGCAGCATCTGCTCGATGCGGTTCCGACACCCGTGCGCGACGCCCACCCAGCGCAGATCGCGTTACTCCATGCCACACGGGCACTCGGGGCTGAGCTCGTGGGTGCGAAGCTCTGTGACGCACTCGTCGCAGCAAACACGGAGCTTGTGGAAGCGGTCGAGAAGGACGCAGGTGGGGAGAGGCTGTTGATTTATGCGGGCTGGGTGGAGAGCTGGGTTGTCGAAGGCAACACCCACACACCAGAAGCTGCGGCGGTGTCCGAAGTCGGCACGACGGTCGGGCAGGCGACGAAACTGGATGGCAATTTGGTGCGTTCGTGTGGTGGCGTAGCGTGCGTTCGGCGAAAAGTGTGGTGTGGGCCAGGGTTCTGCTGCCCATGCCCAGTGGTGATCGCTGCGCAGAGCCACGAGAGCGGCGGAACTGTTTCACGTTTCACGCAGGCTTCGCGAGTGGCGCGCGGCCGAGCTTCGTCGGTGTCTCTTGTGGGAGAGAGGGTAGCTTCTTTTGCTGCAACTCTCACACACCCACATCCGCGGCTTTGCTGAGCCTTCTCAATCTCTAGATGAGCTTCTCGCTTGACTATCCTTTTTTTCCGGCCTCGCTTGTGTCAGATGCGCGGATGAACGTGTTTCACTGACGACAGTAATTTGTATTGCAGCACGAGTATCTTATTGGGAGCCTGGAACGCATGTGCCGGTTGTCGGCTTGTGCGACGGATTTGGAGAAGGCTAGGGCAGCACAGAGAACACACGTGCGGCTCATCCGGGTATACGGCGATGTGCAGCGAGCGGAGCGGATCTGCGGACGGTACGGGCTGGGTGGCACTGGCTGACTGAGTATCGCCACATGTGCCAACGGCTCGGCTGAGACAAGGAGGCGAGAGACGCTGGATGTCTAGCTAGCTGTCTGAGTGGGGCATCCGACCGGGTGCGGCAGGATTGCTTCTGCCGGAGTGGCGACATGCTGGGCGCACGGGAGCCGATTTGGGAGATATAATTCGCGGATAAAGTGTATTATCCCAAGAGATATACTGTTAGAGCGGCAGCTGTCGGACAGAGAGAGGGTGAGACGAGGGGCTGTGTGGGACTTGCAGGGGGTGACCATGTGCAGCGTGTTTATTTGACCTGGTGGGCCATATGGACGGCTGCTGCCACATGCACGCGGAGAGTGCACGGGACGGGTTCAGACGTTGTTGGGTGCCGCGCCCGCGGTCTTCTTTTCGGACTCTGCTCCTCTCCCTCGTCCCATCCACTCAGCCCTCCTTTCCGTTCACTCCGACATCCTCTACTACCCGTGCACACGCGCTGTTATTATTACTAGCCAGCGCTCTTTCCACTTTGCTAAGAGTGCCAGCAGCACAAGCACCGCGCGCCTAGTGACGGGCGGGTAGACAGTCGCACGGACCCCCACAGTGGACGCCCGAGGAGGTTTGAGAGACTCGAGTTACGATGTTGCAGGCTCCGCACTCGTACCTTGTTGTGCCACTTCGCCAGCCGCTTCATGCTGCTCGCCGCACCCCCTCGCCCCCTTATCGCGCCGCGCCCCTGCCCGTCCCGGCTCCGGTCCCAGTTCAATTCGCACCACAGCGTGTGCCAACCCCGCCGCTCAGCCCAGTAGCTGTCAACAAGACAAAGAGCGACCGCTCACGCGCTTCTATCGATGCTGCTGATGTCCTGGCTCCAGGTGATATCGTTGCAGCAGGCCGCTACCTGAACGGCGAGCTCGTTCGCGAAGTATCTCGTCGCGCCGACTCTGCACCCGATCTCGACCAGCCTGGCACAGCGTTCGAAGTCGTGCGCAAGCTAGGTACAGGCTCTTATGCGGTCGTCTACCTTGTGCGCGAGCGTCTCGATCGCTTGCCAGACTCGGACGACGACTCGAGCCTGTTTAGCAGCGCAAGTTCGGATGATGTTTTGGGTACCCTCGAACTCCAGGGTCACAAGCAGCGCCAGCCTCATCCTAAATACGGACGCGAGTTTGCGATCAAGTGTCTGTCAAAGGCAAACCTGGGCGACGACGCACTTCAGGCGCAGCTCCAAGAGGCTACCATCCACCAGTCCCTCCCCTTCCACAACAACATCGTCACCCTCTTCCGCACTCTCGAATCCAACTCTCTTCTTCTTCTGCTCCTCGAGCTCGTCCCGGGCGAGGACCTTTTCTACTTTCTCGAACAGGCTCGCGATCAACAATCCGACAATGACATCCCCGTTCATTCCTCTCCGGACATGTCCGTCACGCCCCCGACTCCATCGCTGCTCTCCTCGTTCCACCCAATGCAGCTCCTTTCGCATGGCCGCCTCCGCCTCATTGCATCCATGTTTAGCCAGATGTGCGATGCCGTCGCGACATGCCACGAGTATGGCATCGCCCACCGCGACATCAAGCCCGAAAACTTCATCGTCACGGACAAGTGGTCTACCGCAGCGGACGGCTCGAGGGAACGTCGCGTCATCGTCAAGCTGACAGACTTTGGTTTGGCCACCACCGAGGCCGAGTCTGCCGACATGGAGTGCGGGAGTGCACCATACATGAGCTATGGTACGTGCTTTGATCCCGTGCCCGCATCCCTCCGAGTCCGTGTCACATGCATCAACACTCCTTACCGCACTCGCCAATCCTCCACCCGCACGCCTTCCCGTCGACGATAAGATTCATCTAACGCTTTCCTTCTCGCGCTTCGCGCTTCCCTCTTTCTCTCACTCGATGAAACAGAATGCAGAAACAACGTGGCCCCGACGTATTTCCCGCGGCCGGCCGACGTATGGTCGCTGGGTATCGTTCTTATCAACATGTGAGTTTCTCTTTGTCTGGCTTCGGAGCCGGTGGACCGCCATGGTCGTGCGACCCCGCTGACCGACCGCTTCTTCTTTGCTACCCAACAATAGGCTGTATCACCGCAATCCTTGGTCAGATACGTCTACCGCCGTAGGTTGCTCAGCGTTCGACTTGTTCCGCCAGGAACCGGTCGACTTCTTCCTGCTCGGGTTCGGCATGACGCGAGAGATCGCCGAGTTCCTCGCAGAGTCGGTGTTCTGCATCCTCGACTCTTCTGACGATACGAGGAGAGTCGCCGCGCACGAACTCGGCGCATGGGTCAAGAACCTGCCCAGTATGTTGGCACCGCGCCGGCCCAGTGCGCCTGCAGCGATCGTCACGCAGTCAGTCGAGGATAGCGACAAGAAGCGCACTCGCAAACGTGGAGCCCGCAAGAATAAAGCACCGGCGGCCGCGTCTGCTACCAGTCTGCCGTCACCTGAAGAGGACCATCTCGATCACCTTGCATCCGCGAACCAGGATCTCGTGCGCGCGCTCAGCCGCATGTCGACGCGGTCATCTGTGTCGTCGAGTCTGCTCTCGGTACCGCCGGTTCCGTCGCTGCCCGCCAGCCCACAACGGAAAACGTCGCGATGGAAGGAAGTCTTCGGCTTGCAGAAGCAGAGCTCGGTCACGTCCTTGCTCTCGTTGCCGTCGCCACCCGTTCCTGCACCTGCGCCTGCACCTGCACCCGCGCCTACGCCGCAACCTTCGGTCATCGAAGAGGAGGAGGCCCGTGCGCCGCGGCAGATGTCTGCTACGGTCAACAACGTCAGCAATCTCATCATGGGCCTCAGCCCGCCAGTTCCAGACGATCGTGGTCGCAAGCGCGAGCGCAATGTCGACGACGGGGCGCTTGACACGGACTGGAGCCATGCACCATCTTCCGCATCGCCATCCCGCGTACGCAATGTGTCGCCGCTGAGCAGCAAGTCGCGACCACCTGCGCTCAGCCCAAGCTCCACGTCCAACAACTGGCGCAACTCGATGATGAGCTCGCGGTCCAGTGTGGCCACAGGTACTGGTTCGAGCTACACGCGGCTCAGCAACGCGAGCACGCGCAGCGTTTCTACGGCGAACACGAGCGTGTCCTCTTCCAGTTGGCGCACGACAGCATCGGGTAATAGGCCGCCGGTGCATAGGCCCGCGATGGTGAAGGGTGCGCTCCCGTTCCCCGGTTTATTCACGCGCAACGACGTGTAACTAATTTATTTCGCTTTCTCCTCTCTACACCCTCGCTCCTTCGCTTTTCCTGCTTTCGCGCACAATAGATCTGTCGGGTATTCCCTGGGAGCTGGACGCGGCTCCACGACACCTCGGACCTCAACGTCCGGTGAAGAAGCAGGCTGCCAACTCGCGCGGCGGCCTCTCCACAATATCGGAGGGTCGTCATCAGCAACAGCAGCAGCAGCCGGCGGCAAAGCACTCGCCTCCCATGCGGTCGAAACTTAGTGTTTCCACGACCAGCATGGACGCATCCGCGGACTCGAGCGGCAGCGGCTCGTCCCCGCCGCTCTCCCCTGCTGGCACGCCACCGTCCGACAGCGGGCCGAAGAAGGTCAACAAGGGGCAGATTAATGCGCTGGCAAAGATGCTCTCGGCACTCAAGTCGAGGTGATGGCGCTAGGAGGTGATGGTGTACAGCGTGCGCGCGTGGCCCGCTTGCCTATCCCTGCGCGGTGCCTGTGCTGTTTCCTTCAATCCGCGCGCACATGTGCCTTGTCCCTGGATCCTCTTGCCCTTCCGCGACCTCATTCATGCCGAGCCATCGCTCGTCCCCTCCGGCCGAAACGTGCCTGGGCCCGGCGTATCTCGTTTTGTCGATTTGTTGGCCTACCGTCGCGCATCGCGGCGACCAGTCTTTGTTTTCCAAAGGCGGATGGATCTCGTCTGTGGCTCTCTTCGTATTCTTCTTTTCTTCACGCTCCACAACATTCCTTGTTTTTCATTTCTTTCTATGCATGTCCTCCGCCTCTCTTGTGTTGTGTCAATGGACTGTCTGTCACCGGTTTATCCAGTTCAGGGCGTGCCCTTAGCTGCAACCTTTGCTCTGGTTCACACCCTTGTTGCACCTACCGTCGTTCGTGTTATCACCTGTTGGCCGCCACTGTGCTGTCACCCGCTCGCTCCGTCCCTCCGCGGCGCGTTGATAGCACGCAGCATCGCGCGCTGGCGGGGGGACTCGCTGTCATGTGCATCGATCTATTCGGCTCGCAATCTTGCCACACTTTGCTCCAATCTGCTCGCTCGCACATTCAACCAACGTCAACGTTTGTCCCCACTTTGCTCCTCATCTGTCCCAGTCTCGCGCCCAAGCAATACGCACACGCACACGCACTCCGCCCATCCCACAATTCTTCCTTCAACCCAATCTTTCCCTACCGCTGTTTTTAGATCCCTCCGCAATCTACCAGTATCGGTGTACTCAGGCATCTTGTCGTCTGCCGTCTCCTGCTCCAAGTCCGCCCATTTGTTGTGCAAATGCCTGTCTGCCTGCCTCAGCTCCCTCCCGTGTCTTCTCTCTCTTTCTCTCTCTCTCTCTCAATCCATCGTAGCGTATCAGTACAGTAGCTTATCCGAGGGTCAGACGACCTTCTCGTCCGCGCATTCCCCACACGCATGCATCTGCTTTTTTGCACCCTGCACACACGCACATCTTTGTCGCACACATCCAGTGCGCGCGTTAGCACCCAGTAGCCATGCGACACCCCGTGGAAGAGTTTCCGGGCTGTCGCCAGCTGGGCCCGGGCTTCCTGGTGGGGTTTTCGCGGACAGTGCGTCGTCGTCCACACCTACCAACACAAGGCCCTCGTCTTGTTCCCCAGACATTTACGACCAACCCAAACTTCCTGCTCTCATCTCCTTCTCTCCCTCTCGTCCCATGACCTGCTTTCCCCCCGCTCGCCCTCCAAACTCTTGTGCTTTAGCATACCAATCCGTCCCATGTTGTGCGCGGAGGCTTTGCTCTGCTCTCTCGATCCTGTCTGTCCTCTCCTCGGCCTTCATATTCTTTCTTCGTTTCTCTTTGCTTCTCGCTTGCTTCACTGCAACATCCCACACCTCGGCTTAACCGGCGCAATGAATCGGTGTATACTGGGCGCTGAATGTGCTGGAATCCAGAAACACTGTCGGGTCGACACATTGGCGTTTCTTGCAGGGTCGAGACTCGACCGCGAGGGCCGCTTACTCAGTGAATGAATGAATGAACCAAGTGGCAAATTTCGAGTCCGACGGTCCTCCGAGTTAGACTGACCGTTGCGGTGCATGACTATGAAACGAAGCATGTGGGCCGCAGCTCTGCGTAGGGGCATCTCGACGGGTGGCATGGCGGCCCGCCATTCGCGATACTTAGCACGAGGAGCAAACGCCTGCAAAAAATTCATGTCAGGTGTCCAACAACCGTTGCCCGTGGAGAATAGGAGTTTTCGATCGATATCCGAGGAGTCAATGACGCAGATTCACGCGTGCGCATGTTGCGGGGGTCCGCGCGGATGGCGGATGATGCCATCGGCCGGCTATGTGCAAAAAAGGATCGACGAGCAGGTTTCAAGTTCGCGGGACCGCGTGGTGCATGCGCACGTTCGACTGTCCGTCACTGCGACCGGCCGACGCAACGCGCAGCAGGCGTTGCCTTCAATTGAACAGGTTTGCCAGTGCCGACATTGCCGATGCGGCTCTCTTTGCTTCTAAATCCGCGCGAAACAGGAGTGGATCGAATATCTGAGACGGGATTCCCCAGCAGGCTACTGCTACAGAACTACGCAAATGGTCAACACGAACGGACAGAAGGCGAGACGGGACACGGAATATTCAGGACGACAACAGTAACTGGTATGCACAAGGGGCGAACGACTGCTACTGTCGAATGGCGAGTGAGGTGTGGTGGTGAGGAGATGTTGCACGCTACAGTCGGCGCGTCGTGGCGCGCCCGGGCAAGGCTAACGAGACGCGAGGAGTTTAGCTGTGATCTATTCGACGCCGACCTCGAGGACGCGGGCTATCGAGTGCCGTCTGTTCAATGCCTTCGAGGACAGACCGCTTCTCGCGCCGGACAATGTCGACGGCGCACGGTGAGTCGGCCTTGTTGCTCAGAGCAGCAAATGCGGCGGACTGTTCCAATGTTGGTGCCACAGGACCTGTCGCAGCGGCAGCGGCAGCAGATGACGAAGCCTGGGCATTGTGTACTCTCAGCACAGCTGCCGGGCTCGTTGGCTCGCCTGGATCGGATGCAGCAGTCGAACTCGGAGACACTGAGCGTGAGAACGATCCTGGACGGTCGGACAAGTGCTGCTGTGACTTTGCATCGTCGTCGAGCTCAACATCACCATCGCTCTCGGATAGGACTGGCTCTGCGAGTCGGTATGCGTCCGGCACGCTGTGTGTGCGAACAAGGTTTGTATAGTACGCTTGGAGGAGCTCACGCGTGCACTGCAGCCGAGGGAAAAGGTAAGGACGATGTCAGCGTCCGCAGGAACGTGCGTGCGTCGCTATTTGCGATTCCGCCCGGCTCGGTTTCGTGCGAACGTGCGCGAGGATAGAGCAGCGACCAAGAAGACAAGACGCACCGTAAGGTTCCAGTCGATATATGCGAGGAACTCGCGCTCAAGCAGATTGAGCTCGTCAACGCGAGTTCCACCGACTTTGGCGTAGTGGCTGTTGGTGCAAAAGACGTCGCAGAGCGCCTTTGAAGATACTGCGATTGAGGCGATAATGAAGCGATGGACAGTGAGCGAGGATATGACGAAGCGTGGATGGCGGGCACAGATCTGGTCGATGTAGTGCAGAGTAATGAGCAAGCAAGACTTCTGTGTGGGCCAAAAGAGAAGGTGAGTGCGACTGCAGCGAGCGGCTGTAGCTAGCCAGGACTTGCCTCGACCTTGGTGTACTTGACAATACGGCGAATGTACTCGAGCACGGAGATGGGGGGCGCAGAGCGCGAGTGGAAGCGTGTCAGGGCCTCACTGCAGAAGCGTGTTAGCCGACAGCGGCTACTGTGGCGCCAGGCTAGGTACTAACGGCGAAAGAGGGACCTGGTCGTTATGTGCGATAAGTCGCTGCAACATGTCGGCTGCGCACATGAGCGTTAGGTGCGACAATTAGAAGACCCAGACAGCTGGCTAACCGATGAGAACGACGAGGTGGTCAGTGTCTGCATCCTCGAAGGCGTGAGGAAGCTCCACGGCGTCCATTCATCCCTGCACCAGTGCAAATCCGCACTGCCCAAAACCAGCCGGACACGAATCTCCCAGTCCCGCGCAACAATAGCGACGGCAACAACCAGCAACTGGAGTTCGCGTGTGGAAGAAGGCGAAAGCCCGGGACGGGTGTCCCCGATTTGCACCGTCTGCACGTTCGTCTGAACCCTTTGGCAGCTGAACTCGTGTAACCAGTTTAATGTGATATTTGTGACATGATTGGAGTTTTAATTTGCGCCAATCTTAGGTTCAGGTAACCCTCAGTCCAACGATTGACGGAACCGAGCGGCTCGGAACCTTCCCCACCCGGTATCGACCGCCGCGCCAGCTTTGTCGTCCACGAACCCACCAAATCTTGACCACCCGCTCGCCTTCGCCATGCCGCCCAAGCTCGTCAGTCTCGCGATCTCCTCAACATCTGCGCTGGTCATGCTGATGCTTGCTGCTCATAGGACCCGAACGAAATCAAGATCTTGCACCTCCGTGTAACTGGCGGTGAAGTCGGCTCGTCGTCGTCGCTTGCCCCTAAAATCGGCCCTCTCGGTCTCGTGCGTGCTGCGTGCATTCAACTGGGTGCGCGATGAGTACTTATATACGTGCTCTACAGTCGCCAAAGAAGGTCGGCGAAGACATTGCGAAGGCGACCAGCCAGTGGAAGGGTCTCCGGGTCACAGTTCAGTTGACAATCCAAAATCGTCAAGCACAGGTCTCTGTCGTTCCCTCTGCCAGCTCCCTTGTCATCAAGGCTCTCAAGGGTGAGTGTTCCGACTCTCGTACAGGGGTCAGCCACTGACAAGTGCACCCGCATTCACATCACAGAGCCGCCGCGCGACCGCAAAAAGGAGAAGAACATCAAGCACACTGGCAACATCCCCTTCGATGAGATCGTCGATATTGCACGGACGATGAAGCCCAAGTCGCTGGCCCGCACGCTCGCTAACTGCGTAAAGGAGATCCTTGGCACAGCGCAGTCTGTCGGCTGCACTATCGATGGCAAGCCTCCGCACGACGTTATCGAGGCCATCGACTCTGGCGACATCACCGTCCCCGACGAGTAAGCGATACGCTCGCTTTCTGCCTTGGGGTCGGCCAGAGACACGGTTGGGCATGCAAAACATTCTTGTCTTTTGCGCGAGCCTCCGCTGGTTCTTGTCACTCTGTCACTTCCGCATTTTTACTGCATTGAACGCGCTAAGACAATATGCAACGCATGCCCGTACAAGACGAGAACGAGTCTGAAGCTCCAGTTCAGTCAGCGACCGACCAGTCCGCGAATGCGCCACATCGCCTCGACGCGACCCAACTGGTGCACGAGTTAGCACAAAGCAAGGCTATCGCACTGTAAGACGCACGAATTCGAGAAAACCGGGTTCGCGAACGATCTGGCCAACGGCTTGCTCGAGGTCTGGCGTCGAAAGTTGATAGAGTTGCGGCACCTCGCGAAGCACAGACAAAACATCCTCCTTAGTCTCGGACGCGTCTTTTTGTGGTGCTTCAGGGCGTGAATCGGGTGGTACAAGTGGTGAGGTGAGCATCAAGGCTGGTGTGGCGCGTCCGGACGGTACAGCGTGTTGTGGTGGAGTCGACGCAGCAATCGGGCTCGAGGACACATCCGTCTGTGAATGTGGCATAACAAACGATTGAGATTCTTCAAAATGATGCCGGTTATGTCCGTTAAGGTCCATATCGACGTCTAGAGCGGATGAAGTGTCGAGCACCGATTGAGAATTCGTGGTGGTCTGACGGGAGCCGGAAGCAACAGAGCGCGAAGCAGTGGGAAAGCTGGCAGATTGCGAGGATAAATGCGAAGCAGGTGCGACATAAGTCGTCGGAGACGTAAAGGTCGAAGCAGCAGGTGCGATGGAGGTTCGAGACGGCATTCTAGTCAAGGCTGGTGTGGGTCGTGCTAGTGGCGCCGCAGGAGGACGCATAGACGTGGCGGGCACAGTTGATCGGCCATTAGTAGCGTCCTCTTTGCAAGGACAGAACTTCGCAAGCTCAGAGATGAACGATGTGGCATCGACACTGTCGCGAAAGCGCATCTGAACTTGATTGTATGCCTGCACAGACGTCAACATTCTCCTTGCGGTTCAGTTCTAATATCTACCGGTTCCGGAGTAGTAGCTGAGCTGAGCGGATGAATGTACTTGAGACCAACGAGGCTGGCATTGTACACAGCGCGCAGAGGTGTGACGCGAGTGCCAGCAAGATCGAGCGACGAAAACGAAAGCAAATCGAGCTCATCCTATAGCAGCATGTAAGTAGCACGCCACGGAAACGCCAACAATACACGCCAGTGTGATATCCAAGTGACCCTCGCGGCGAAATATGACGACAAGGCGAGCCGTATGATACGCCTTTTGCTCAGTGGCTTGCACAGTGAGGGAAACGAGCAGTGTAGGCGAGGTCCAGTGCACCCAGTCACCCTGCGAGCCATTGGATTTACGTTGGCGAGATGAGAACTTGGAGAGCACGAGGTCTGTGGTGATGTGGGTCAGAGTGACTGGCATGGCAAGAGGCAGAGGTTGAGTTGTCGGAGTTGACGCGTCGGCCGGATGTTGGATTTGTGCCACTCACACTCTGCGCGTCATGAGTGCACATGCTATTCCCGCAAATGCTGCACACGAAGAGCCCACAATTCTCGATACCGCCGACAGACTTGCGCAGCTCAAGCTGCCCGCCCTTACACTCGCACATGATCTGCACATCTTTCCCGTCACGAAGCCGCCACTGGAACAGCTTCGGACCATCGCGCAGGATGCATTCTCCATAGCCATGTCACTGCAACAGCACCAGTCTCTCGTGTTAACATCGAAAACTGTGTCTGGTCTCAAGCAGCAGACAACGCAGGCACGCATGTTGAAGCAGGTCCGCATCACCACGACGCGAGGTGTTACTCGTGTAGGTCGCTCACTCAGCCTCCCTGTAGACATCCAATGCTCTGGGAGACATGCTACAAGTTCTGCGTGATCAGCCGGGCAATGCATACGGCGAAGATGTTCCGCTGGATCGCAACGTTCTGCCTTGGATTGTCGACCGTCTGGAAACCTGGGCAAGGGAGGCTGGCATGGAGGTCTTCCACGAATCCGACGGTGGTGACTTTACCTGCGCGCTGGCTGGCAAGGTTGTCGTCGTCGACGTAGTTCTCGGTGCCACTGCAACCTCAGACGACAGTGCGTCACGGAGATTCAGTACTAAGCAGCTCAAGATCTCCTATGCTGTCGGCGTGGACGCAACAGCGACACCCGTTCCGACATTTATTCCGTCTCCGGTTAACTCGGAGGAGAAATTCTCATTGGAGTCGGTGCTAGGAGATGCACTCGATGCGTTCGTTGTCGCGGTCCAGGATGGCTCGGACATTACGCCTCCTGATGCAGTTGCAGTAAAAGAGCTCGGGCAACGCATCAAGGAACTTCTTTCTCAGCTCATGCAGCTCGACAATTTATCGGACGAAACCAAACAAACAGAGCAGTGGTTCACCAGTGTGCACTCACATGTAACACTGGCCTGGGACGCAGCAGTTTCCGAGGTCGCGATCGTGACGTCGTGAGCACTTGAATCTCGCCATTCTGAAGCTGAGCTCATCTTCTGCTTCAGCGAGATCGACACTGGGGATGCATGCCCACTTGATATTTTCCTGGTCCGGGCGCATTCGCTGCCATTGCCCTACCTCACCGGCGCGACGCTCTCGTTCCTCGTCCATGTATCGCCAATGTCGTACCTGCGGCTCATGCGCTCCACGCACGAGCATCCACCCTCTGCGGAAGGCATATTCGACGTTCCGTTGCCCGTGCTGCGAAACAAGCTCAAAGATTCTTCTTTCAACCATGACGGCGGACTCACTTGGGCAACGCTCGCGTTAGGTCCACTGCCTACCGACGTGGTCTACACTTCGGGTCTGCAGTACGGCAATTACCCTGCCTTTGATATGCGCGTACAGCTCGGCAAGGATATAAAAGGCGGACCGAACATGTTCCTCGAGCACGCGCAACTTGGATATTGGCTGACCTTCGAGGGTGGCGTCGTCGTCAACGAGGTCCGGATGCGCGATATCCAGCACATCTTGGGCACCTCGTCGCAAGGAGGCGCCGACTTCTACGAGCCACTGATGATTCGGTATCTTTGGTCAGGCAGTTGGATTGACCTCTTGGTGTGTTTCTGCATTCATGCCGTTTGCTCTAACTTACGCGGAGGACAGCTGAAGGGGCAGGGCACATCACAGGCTTACACAGCAACCTATGTTCGTGCACTACGTGCTCGTGACCCGACCCCCTAACCCATGATCTTGCAGCAATCGCCGCACCGCCGACACCCGCCGCTAAGGTTGAGGCTCACGTCCTCTAACGAGCCTGGCTTCATTCTCGGTAAAGTGCCCGTCAAGAGCATTGAGCAAGTCTGGGCAGTTCTAGAGGTTCATTTCGTCGATTGAGCTTAGACAGCGCCGTCCTGACCCAGGACTCCCAGATTGTCCGCGATCAAGTCTGGATCAACCAGCTCCTGAAAAGCGTCGATTGGATTCCAGAGGCACCAGATGTGCCACCTTTGTCGTTATCGTTTGGCTCTGCTCACACGCTTGACGGTCTGCTCTCCGGTGCGCAAAGTCATCCCCGCGAATGAATTTGATCTGACATCCGTGTCCGCAGGTTTGTATGAACCGGAAGCGTTGCCAGTGAACATCACTGTTGGAGAAGCTTCATCTGGACCAGAAGGAACCGCTGCGACCGATGCAATCAACAGACCAATGTTACAGATGGTAGTTCCAACTCGCCGACGACCAGGCGATGTGCGTACTGATGTCCCGCAAACCCGAGTACGCTAGCTGACAGATCACTCCAGCCAATCCTCACATCCAAATCGACGATTGATGTGACTCTGGAGCCGACCAAACCGCGGGGAGTACTAGTTCAGGTGGATGGGAGGAGAGTTGATCGGCTAGATGAAGTGGTGCGGCGCGGAGGAACATTTGGCATCCCAGGCCGTGTTTGGGCTGGTCTCGTAAATGGATGAACCGTCTCGGAGGTCTTATCGAGCGCGAGAGCGAGATGCAGCTTCGCGAGCTCCGACAATCCGAAGTCAATTCATCTCCGCTGCCTCCTTCAGCTTCCGTCTGCCACATGACTGGCCCCCTAAAGATCCATTGCAAGAGTTGCGACCTGAGGTTCTCGCGTTCTCACGAGCATTCCCATGCCTTCATCTTGGGTTGTCGTACTGCGCGCCCTCTCGCGCCACCCGGCCGAGAGTGGACGCTTGCCGGTCCATGCCCACCTGCGCGTTCTGTCCCTGAGTGGCAGCGCCTTGCAATGCCACCTAGCGGAGCTTGTCGGCTCACCTGCTCTGCTTGGCAAGCCTCGTTCCAAACCCTCACACAAACCCCGCACCGGACACGCGGGTCGCGCTTGCTGACTTGGCGCCTGTCTGTGAACGGGCCGCGTCTCTGCCTCTTCCACTGACTGTTGCGTCTGGTCCTCGCCGGCGCTTCTTCTACGACTCGTTATGACCCCACGACGTCACCCCATGACTGCTACTCTTGCGCTAGTGCTCGTATGGCCTTTGCTGGCTGATGCTCAGCGTTCATTCACCGTGCGCATCCGTCCCGGCCATCCGAACTTCGTTTCTCATCCTGCGCATCTGCTTTACCAGGTTCGAAATTTGTGTCCGTTCACTATATGGTACGCAAGCTGCAGCTTCTCAAGTGACCTTGTGCATACGCTGAGTACGAGGACGCAACGCGTTCAGGCCTGCGGTGCGTCCCACGCGCGTGGTGTTGAGGGCTGTCATGAGCGTGCCTGCTCAACTTGCCGCGCCACATCCCGCGCTTAGATCTTCACCGACCCCGGTCGCAACACAGAGTATCCTGCGATAGCTGCTGGGTGCGTAGAGCGCGTAGCACGTGCGCGAACCCCTGCTTACGTCTCGAATTCTTGCTGCTCAGGTGGCAGGCGGACGCCAACACTGAAGTCACTTTCCAAGTCCCAGCTAGGTGGCGGTCAGGACGCATATGGGTCAGTTCTCTTGTCGCAGTGATGTGTGATCTTCGGAAACTTATTTCACTGCATGTGCAGGGAAGAAGAAACTGCGACTTTTCGAAACCCGGAGAAGGTCCCCTCCAATGCGCGACTGGAGGGTGCATAGGTGGCCTGCTCTGCACAGCTCCTGGTGTCCCTCCTGCCACACTTGCAGAATGGACACTCGGTGACCCAGAGTCTGGGAACGATTTCTATGACGTGTCTTTGGTCGATGGTAAGTTCTCGGCGCAAGCTGACTCCGCGTGGTAAACAACCAACTGAATCCCGCAGGGTGAGTACTCACAAGCAACACGTTGCCGTGCTCGGTGAAGTTGACTAAGGGATGCAGTTACAACCTCCCGATGAGCATTACAACGAATGTCAGCTGCCCCGTGGCAAACTGCGCGGTGGACCTCGGACCAATCTGCCCCGAAGTCCTGCGCGGCCCATTCGACGCGACTGGCTTTGCTCTGGGATGCAAGACAAGCTGCTTTGCAAATCTCGACGGTCATCCAGGTGCGCGTGTTTCGCACGTGGGCTTCTACGTCGAAAGTCTAAAGCTTCGAGAAGATGATTCGCCAAACTGCTGTAGTGGGAGCTTCAACAAGCCAGAAACATGCCCCGTCCAAGGAATTCGTGAGTGCATCGAACGAGATAAGGAGGCTACGCTGAGACACTGCGGCAGAGTTCTACAGCTTTTTCAAGGGTCATTGTCCCAACGCCTACGTGCGTCCTCGTGGCTCCGTGCAAATTATGTGGTGCTGACCAGGGCGTCACAGGCTTATGCTTATGACGAAAGTTCCGGGACAGCGCTATGGTGAATGGCTGCCTGACTGTTCTGCAGCGTGTGTGCTCATTTTTGTACAGGACATGTCCGGTGAATACTGCGGCCAGTTATACCCTCACTTTCTGGTCAGTGACGGTACTCTCGTGCCGGGAACCTCATCCTCATGACATGTCCGCAGCCCTCCTGGCACCGGCCCTTCTACCACGCCTTCAGGGACGCAGAGCGCTCCGTCTGCGACTCCGACGATAAGTAGTCCGACGATAAGCAGTCCGCCAGCGTCGGGAACCCAGGCCTCTCAAACAGCTACTACAACAAGATATGAACCCCCGCCCACGCCTTGGACATCATATCCACCGTTTTCCAATCCTACGGAACCTGAAGATGGGGTGAATAAGCGCTCTCCCATGGCAGCCGTATCTGTTGGCCTTCTATTGGCGCTGGTTCGCCTTGTTGGTTGACTGTAATGTTTCTTGAACTCTGGACAATGTACCAGCAGATATACGATACGCGCGTCAGGAGATAGTGTTGTATCCCAGTTCTGTGCTGTTTATTGTGATCGACGTAGACATCGCCGTTGTTTGCTGTTTCGATGGTTGAGCCTTGCGAGGTCAAGGCGTGTCGGAGTTGAACGCGTCTCGTTCTCTTTCCCACACCCCACCCAGGATTCTTGATCTTGATCTTAAGACCCGCACGCATCTCAGACCATGGCGCAGACTTTCATTGGGCGCATGATCTCGCTGACGTCCAACTCGGACATCCGATACACCGGCATCCTTGAAGGCATCGACCAGCAGAACTCGACTATCACGCTCAAAAACGGTGCGCTCACGCGACGCCGCCAGTGCAGTCGTGTGCTGAGCCCTTGAGCAGTGTTCTCTTTGGGGACGGAGAACAGACAGCCGCCTGGCACGCCCAACTACGTGCCGCCGAATCCAAGCCCGTATAACCACGTCGTCTTCAAGGCGCAGAATGTCAAGGACATCTCGGTCGACGACCCGCAGCCTGCCATGAACAGCGCGCCCAATGATCCCGCCGTCCTCTCTGTGCGTGCTGGCTTCCCTTCTGTTCTCGTTGTGATGAAGCATTGCGGATGTAAATGAGCTTCAAGCTCGACTCGTCCGAGAGCGCATAAACCGTGTGGATGTTTCCGTTGCCTTCCTTCTGACCTGTTTCGTGCTGTTCTGATTGTGGACGACATGCTTACACTGCCTTGTGTTCATCCTACAGGCTGGACCGACGTACCAGGCCTCAGGCTACCCCGCCCCTGCCCCTGCAGCCGCTCCGCCGCAGGCATACCCGCAGGCACCTCAGCCTGCCGCGGGACAGCAAGCACCGCGTCTGTCTGCTGGTCAGACCGCGCCTGCGCCTGCCCCGGTCAATGGACGTGCACCACGCGGACCCAAGACGAACAGCGCAGGCGTCGATCAGGCCACACGCGCAATGGGCAACATGCAAATCGATAA
>Ga0247815_10001010_pt1 | contig 21827 bp, 17 predicted proteins | sample UWRJL194509B1_FD_181014 | JGI IMG/M metagenome (GOLD analysis project Ga0247815, IMG submission 181014) | Plant litter microbial communities from Arlington Agricultural Research Station in Wisconsin, United States - UWRJ-L194-509B-1 | ecosystem: Environmental > Terrestrial > Plant litter >...
CGCGCGCAAGCCATTCCTGTGGGAGAACGCGACCATCTATTTCCTGCTGACGGACCGTTTCAACAACGCCTTCACCGGCAACGACCTGGCCTACGACCGCCGCGCGGACGCCGGGCCGCTGCGCGGCTTCATGGGCGGCGACCTGGCCGGCATCACCAACAAGATCAACGACGGCTATTTCGACGAATTGGGCGTGAACGCGATCTGGCTGACGCCGCCGGTGGAGCAGATCCACGACGGCACCGACGAGGGCACCGGCAAGTCGTACGGCTTCCACGGCTACTGGGCGTCCGATTTCACGGCGGTCGACGCCAACCTGGGCACCGAGAACGACTTCCGCAACTTCGTCGAGGCGGCGCACGCGCGCGGCATCCGCGTGATCCTGGACGTGGTGATGAACCATACCGGCCCGGTCACGCCGTACGACCGCGTGTGGCCGTCGGACTGGGTACGCACCGATCCGCAGTGCACCTACAAGGACGCCAAGACCACCATCGATTGCACGCTGGTGGCCAACCTGCCGGACTTCCTGACCAACAGCGATACGCCGGTCGAGCTGCCGGAGCGGCTGATGGCGAAGTGGCAGCGCGAGGGCCGCTTCGAGCAGGAGCTCAAGGAGTTGAACGAGTTCTTCGCGCGTACCGGCTATCCGCGCGCGCCGCGCTACTACCTGATGAAGTGGCACACCGACTGGGTGCGCAAGTACGGCGTCGACGGCTTCCGCGCCGACACCGTCAAGCACGTGGAGGCCAAGGTGTGGAAGGAGTTGCAGACTGTGGCATCTGCCGCCTTCGAGGACTGGAAGCGCGCCAACCCGGACAAAAAACTCAGCGACGACAAGTTCTACATGACGGCGGAAGTCTTCAACTACAAGCTGCAGGACGGCCAGCTGCACGACCTGGGCGGCGGCCAGACGGCCAATTACTATCAAAACGGTTTTAATAGTTCAATCAATTTCGCGCTCGTCAACGACGCCAAGCTGGATTACGAGACGCTGTTCAGCACCTACTCGAACGCGCTGCACGGCGGCGCGCTGCAGGGCTATTCGGTGGTGAACTACCTGGACTCGCACGACTTCGACCAGCCGTTCGACCCGGAGCGCAAGAAGCCGTTCGAAAGCGCCAACAAGCTGCTGCTGGCGCCCGGCGCGGCGCAGATCTACTATGGCGACGAAACCGCGCGCAGGCTGGATGTCGCCGACGCGGTCGGCGACGCCAAGCTGCGCTCGTTCATGAACTGGGCTGAACTCGATGAGAACGCGCAGCGCGACGGCTACAAGGTCGCCGAGGTGCGCGCGCACTGGGCCAAACTGGGCTTGTTCCGCCAGGCCCACGTCGCGGTCGGCGCGGGCGTGCACCAGCAGTTGGAGGCCAAGCCCTACGTCTTCAAACGCACGCTGCGCAACGACAAGGTGGTCGTCGCGCTGGACCTGCCGACCGACAAGGCGAGCACCATCAAGCTGCACGGCGTGTTCGCCAACGGCCAGAAGGTCAAGGACTACTACTCCGGCAAGACCGCCGTGGTCAAAGGCGGAAGCGTCAATTTCGGCACCAAAAACGCGGTGGTGCTGATCGGCCAGGACTGAAACACTAAGCCGCTCGCGGCGAGTCGCCGTACCACTGGCGGAACGCGGCCGCCTCCAGCGGGCGGGCGAACAGATAGCCCTGCGCCTCGTCGCAGCCGGCGCGGCGCAGGAATTCGAGCGCCTCGCCGCTCTCCACGCCCTCGGCCACCACGCGGTGGCCCAGGTCCTGCGACAGCGTGATCATCACGCTCACCAGCGCCTGCTGGCGTACATCGGTGTGCAGTTCGCGGACGAAGGACTGGTCGATCTTGACCACGTCGGCCGGCATCTTCTGCAGATACGACAGGCTGCTGTAGCCGGTGCCGAAATCGTCGATGGCCAGGCCGACGCCCAGCGCGGCGATCGCCGCCAGCGTGGCGTGCGCCTTCACCGGCTGCTCCATGATGGCGCTCTCGGTGATCTCCAGCTCCAGGCAGGACGCCGGCAGGCCGTGGCGGGCCAGGCTGGCCGCCACGCCGGCGGCGAAGTCCGGCTCCAGCAGGTTGGCGGCGGTGACGTTGACCGACACCTGGATCGCCAGCCCGGCCGCGCGCCACGCCCGCTGTTGGCGCAGCGCCGCCTCCATCACCCAGGCGGTGGTGGCTTGCGCCATGCCGGAACGCTCGATGATGGGGATGAATTCCGCCGGGCCGACGACGCCCAGCGTCGGATGGTTCCAGCGCAGCAGCGCCTCGGCCCCGACGCAGACGCCGGTGGCGATGTCGACCCGCGGCTGGAACATCAGCCGCAGCTGGTCGCCGCTCTCCAGCGCCGCGCCGAAATCGTTGAGCAGCGTGAAGCGGCGCTGGTACAGCGCGTCCTCGCTGGCCGAGTACACGGCGACGTGGGACGGGCAGCCGCCGGCGTCGTGCGCCGCGCTGCGCGCCTTGCGCAGCACGCTCATGCTGTCGGCCTTGCCGACGTCGAACGGCACCACGCCGACCGACGGCGTGGCGACGTAGCGCGACCTGGCGATCGCCAGCGCGGTCCTCATCTTGGCTTCGATGCCCGGCAGCCAGTTGTCGAGCGTCGCCCCGGCCGGCGCCAGCAGCACGAACTGCACCGTCGCCACATGGTAGATCACGCGTCCCGGGCCGATCTCCCCGCGCAGCCAGCGCGCCGCCTCGGTCACCAGTTCGTCGACGTAGCTGGACTTCATCGCGCGGGCGGCGTGGCCCAGCTGCTCCGGCGTGGCGAGGTTGATCAGCACCGCCAGCCGCTGTTCGTCCGGCGCGGCGTCGAGCTGCAGGTCCTGGAAGTCTTCGATGTACTGGGTGCGGTTGGGCAGGCCGCTGACGGCGTCGACCCGGCCCAGCGCATGCCGCAGCTCGATCTGCCCCATCACCATGCTGGCCAGGTCGCGCAGCGCGGCCAGCTCCTGCGGCGTGGTGTCGCGCGGCTCGTGGCCCAGCACGCACATCGCGCCCAGGCAGTGGCCGTCGACGGTGGTCAGCGGCGCGCCGGCGTAGTAGCGGATGCCGCTGGCGGCGAGCGGGCTGTCGCGGAAGCAGGCGTCGGCCAGCAGGTCGGGGATGACCAGCAGGCCGCCGCTGTCGGCCACGTCGCCGCACGGCGCGCGCAGCCGCGGGATCGACGTGTGCTCGACGCCGACGCGCGACTTGAACCACTGGCGGTCGGTGTCGGTCAGCGAGACGGCGGCGATCGGCAGCTGGAACAGGCTGGCCGCCATGCGCGTGATGCGGTCGAAGGCCTCGCTCGGCGGCGTGTCGAGCAGATTCAGTTTATGTAGCGCGTCCATGCGCCGCGCTTCGGCAAGTTTGCTGGTGATGGTCATTTCAGTGGCTCGGCGGTTGCTGCAATGCGGGTCGAGGCACTGGGGTGGCGCAGAGCGCCGGGATGGGGAGAGCTCCGGCGGAGCGGGGCAGGGCCCGCCGGAATCATGCGATTAATTTAATTTAATTGCTTCAAAGTAACTGCATCATAACACGGTATGACGTTCCCCGTGTGGCCGCCGTTCTATCGTGCGCCGTCGGTCGACAACGAATACGGCGCGCTGGCCGGGGCGGTGGCGCGCCGCGTGTTCGGCTGCTCGCTCATGTCGAAGTCCAGCACCGCGCCGCGCATCAGCGCGGCGTGGTCAAGCCAGTTGTTGTCATACGGCTTGCCGTCGACCTTGAGCGCGCGCACATAGCGCTGGGCGTCGCCGTTGGCCGGGGCGTTGATGACGATTTGCTTGCCGCTCTCCAGCGTCAGCGTCGCCTTCCTGAACAGCGGCGCGCCGACCACGTACTGCGGCACCGCCGGCGTGACCGGATAGAAGCCCAGCGCCGAGAACACATACCAGGCCGAGGTCTGGCCGTTGTCCTCGTCGCCGCAATAACCGTCGGGCGTCGGCTTGTACAGGCGGTTCATGGTCTCGCGCGCCCAGTACTGCGTCTTCCACGGCGCGCCGGCGTAGCCGTACAAATAGATCATGTGCTGGATCGGCTGGTTGCCGTGCGCGTACTGGCCCATGTTCGCGATCTGCATCTCGCGGATCTCGTGTATCACCTCACCGTAGTAGCTCTCGTCGTAGGTCGGCGGCAGCGTGAACACCTGATCCAGCTTGGCGACGAACTTCTCGCGCCCGCCCATCAGGTCCACCAGCCCGTTCACGTCCTGGAACACCGACCAGGTGTAGTGCCAGCTGTTCCCCTCGGTGAAGGCGTCGCCCCACTTGAAGGGATTGAACGGCGACTGGAAGCTGCCGTCCAGGTTCTTGCCGCGCATTAGGCCCGTCTCCGGGTCGAACAGTTTTTTGTAGTTCATCGCGCGCCGCTTGTAGACGCCGATCTCCGACTCCGGCTTGTTCAGCGCCTTGCCCAGCTGGTAGATGGCGAAATCGTCGTAGGCGTATTCCAGCGTGCGCGCGGCGTTCTCGTTGATCTTGACGTCGTAGGGCACGTAACCCAACTCGTTGTAGTAGTTGACGCCCTTGCGGCCCACCGCGTCCATCGGCCCCTCGTTGTCGGCGCCGTGCTTGAGCGCTTGCCACAGCGTGTCGATGTCGTAGCCGCGCAGGCCCTTGACGTAGGCCTCGGCCACCACCGACGCCGAGTTATTCCCGATCATGACGTTGGCCAGGCCGGGGCTGGACCACTCGGGCAGCCAGCCGCCCTCCTTGAAGTCGTTGGCCAGGCCGGCCTGCATCTCGCGGTTGATCGACGGGTACATCAGGTTCAGGAACGGATACAGCGCGCGGAAGGTGTCCCAGAAGCCGGTGCCGGCGAACATATAACCGGGCAGGGTCTGGCCGTTGTAGGGGCTCCAGTGGACGATCTGGTTGTTGGCGTCGACCTCGTACAGTTTGTTCGGGAAGAACAGCATGCGATACAGGCTGGAATAGAAGGTGCGCGTTTGCTCGTCGCTGCCGCCCTCCACCTTGATGCGGCCCAGCGTCTTGTTCCAGATGTCGCGGCCCTTTTGCGCCGTGGTGTCGAAGCTGTCCGAGGCCAGCTCGCGCCGCAGGTTCAGCTCCGCCTGTTCCTCGCTGATGAAGGAGGAGGCCACGCGCATGCCGACCTTCTCGCCTTTTTCGGTCTGGAAGCCGACCACCGCGCCGCTATGCTCGCTGGCCAGTTCGGTCACGCCGGGTACCAGCTTGTCGCCGCTCCAGATGTGGGTGGAGGCGAACGGCTTGTCGAAGTGGATGACGAAGTAGTTCTTGAAGTTCGGCGGCAGCGGGCCGCGCGCGTAGCGGGTGCTGTAGCCGACGATCTTGCGCTCGGCCGGGATCACCTTGATGTAGGAACCCTTGTCGTAGGCGTCGACCACGACATAAGCTTCGTCGGTCTTGGGGAAGGTGAAGCGGAACTGCGCGGCGCGCTCGGTCGGCGTGATCTCGGTGGTGACGTCGGCGTCGGCCAGGTAGACGCTGTAGTAGTAAGGCTTGGCCGTTTCGGCCTTGTGCGAGAACCAGCTGGCGCGGTCGTCCTGGGTGAATTTGAGCGCTCCGGTCACCGGCATGATGGCGAACTGGCCGTAGTCGTTCATCCACGGCGACGGCTGGTGGGTTTGCTTGAAGCCGCGGATCTTGTCGGCGCCGTAGGTGTAGGCCCAGCCGTTGCCCATCTTGCCGGTCTGCGGCGTCCAGAAGTTCATCCCCCACGGCAGCGCGATGGTCGGGTAGGTATTCCCGTTCGAGAGTTCCGGCTTGCTGTCGGTGCCCATCAGCGGATTGACGAAATCGACCGGGTCGGCGGCGAAGGCCGGGGACAGCGCCAGCAAAGGAGTCAGCAAGGCGGCCAGCAACGGGAGGGATCTGATCATGGCGTCATCGCGAGAGTGAAACCGAAAAGATAGCATGGAAAACCAGCGCGGCGAGCCGCCGCCGCGCTTTTGCGCGCGTGTTTAACGCGCTTCGATAAACACGACCGCGCTGCGCGGCGGCACAGCGAAGCCGCCGGTGGTTTTGTCGTATTTGGCTTCCCGGCGCACGCGCTGGTCGGCGGCGCCGGTGCGGCTGTGGACCGGATGCAGCGTGTAGGCGCGGCCTTTTTCTTCGGGCACGACGACGCGATGCGCGACCTTGTCGACGTTGATCAGATAGGTGATCGATTTGAAGTTGGCGCCCGCGTAGCCGGCGCCGTCCAGGTGGGCGACGATCACGGTCGGTACTTGCGCCGGGCCGGTGTTGTGGAAGCGCAGGCGTTGCTTGATGTCCTCGGCGCTGCGCAGGCGGAACAGCGTGCTGCTGGCGCGGATCGCCAGCAGGTCGCGGAAGGCGTCACGCGCGTAGGCGATGTCGGCTGGCGACGGCTTGATCGCGGCGGCGTCGCGCAGCAACGGTTTGATCAGCGCGTAGTCCTTGCCGTTGTCCGCCTCGGGCGGCACGCCGGTGCCGAAGTAGTTGTCGCGGTAGGTCCAGTCCAGTCGGTTGAACCAGTCGCCCGATTCGAAGCTGTTGCGGTCCAGCGATTTGGAGCGCAGGATGTCGAAGCCGGCGTGGTAGTAGGCCACGCCCTGGCTGAAGGCGTTGATCGCGGCGCCCAGCATCTGCACTTGCGCGCGCTGGCGCGGCGTGGTGATGCGCGGCAGCTTGAAGACGTTGATGTCGAACAGCGTCTGGTTGTCGTGGTTCTCGACGTAGTTGACGGTTTCGCCGGGTTCGCTGGCGTAGCCGGCCGGCTGGTTGCCGCCGTAGACCATGTCTTGCAGCGCGATGGTGCGGCCGTCGGCGATGGTCAGCGGGTAGTCGCGGATCGAGCCGGCCAGGCCGACCTTGACCAGGTCCGATGCGCGCAGCAGCTCGGCGCCGGCGCCATGGCCCGGCGCCGGCATCGGCGTCGGCGCGGCCTGCGCGCCAGGAGGCGCCGAGGCTTGTGCGCCGGGGCTCGCCGAGGCTTGCACGTCGGCGCGCGCCTGGCCTGTCGCCTTGGCGTCGGCGGTGGCGCCGGCAGCCTTGGACATCGCCTCGGCGTCCGCGTTGGCGTCATATGCCAGGCCGTTGATGTAGCCCTGGCGCGTGATTAGCTGCGCGCCGCTGTCGCCGGCGCCGCCGCCGCGCACCGCGTCGCGGCCACGGTCGCTGAAGGTGCCGATGCCGCTGCCGTTCAACGACAACTGCGATGCCTGCACGAAGCGCGCGTCATCGGCTACCTCGCCGAAGTTCCAGCCTTCGCCGATCAGATTGATATGGCGGCCGGCGGCGCGGTCGGTGCGCGCCTGCAGTTGTTCCATGATGGCGCGCGGCTGGTGGCCCATCAGGTCGAAGCGGAAGGAGTCGATCTTGTACTGCACCGCCCACAGCTCGACCGAGTCGGCCATCAGCTTGCCCATCATCAGGTGCTCGGTGGCGGTGTTGTCGCAGCATGTCGAGCGTTCGATGTCGCCTTTCGCGTTGAGGCGGTGGTAGTAGCCGGGCACCACGCGGTCGAGCACCGACTTTTCATGTTGGCCGGCGATGTAGGTGTGGTTGTAGACCACGTCCATGCCGACCCGCAGGCCGGTGTTGTGCAGCGCCTGCACCATGCGGCGAAACTCGACGATGCGCTTGGCGCCGTCGGCCGGATCGCTGGCGAAGCTGCCTTCCGGCGCGCTGTAGTGGTAAGGGTCGTAGCCCCAGTTGTAGCAGTCGGCGAGCTTGTCGGCCGCGACCAGCGCCTGCGCCTGTTCGTTGTCCGGCGCCAGGCCGGCCGGGATCTTCGGCGTGACGCAGCCTTGTTCCGGCACGCTGCCGATGTCGTAGACGGGCAGCAGGTGGATGTCGGTCATGCCGGCCTTGCTCAACGCGGCCAGGTGCTTCATGCCGTTGGAGCGGCTTTCGGTGAAGGCCGCGTACTTGCCGCGGTTGGCGGCGCTGACGGTGTTGTCGTTGATCGAGAAGTCGCGCACGTGCAGTTCGTAGACCGACATATCGGTTTGCGCGGCGACCTTGTTCGGCGCCGCCGTTTTGTCCCAGCCTGCCGGCTTGAGGTTGGCGGCGTTCAGGTCGGCGATGTAGCTGCGCTTGGAGTCGGTGGTCAGGCTGACCGAGTACGGATCGGTGACCAGATTGCGTACCAGGCCGGCGCTTGGCGCCACCACGTCGACCAAGTATTGGTAGTAGCTGCCGGACAGTTTGCCGTCGATGCTTGCCGACCAGATGCCGGTGGCGTCGTCGCGCCGCATGGTGGCGATGGCGGCGGCTTTGCCGGCGCCGTCGGCGTAGGTGCACAGCGCCACGTTTTGTGCGGTCGGCGCCCACAGTTTGAAAACGGCGCGCTTGGCGTCGACGCTGACGCCAAGGTCGTTGCCGTCGGCGGCGCGGGCGTAGAGGTCGTCCAGCGCGCCGGGGATTTGCAGCGTGGTGGCGTCGCGCACGGTGCCGTCGTCGGCTTCGTGGACCAGCATGACTTGTTGCGTCAGCAGGGCGGGCGTTTGCGTGGCCAGCACGGCGAACACCGCGCCGGCGCCGACGAACTTGAAGCGCCGCGCGACATCGGCCGGCAAAGCGCCTTCAAGTCGTGCCAAGGCCAGCGAACCGTCCGCGCCGACGACGCGCGAGCCTGGCGCCGCGCGCAGTGTCGCGCCTGCGGAGTAGTAAAGTTTGAAGACACCGGCAGCGGCGTCGGCGCCCGGCCATTGGATGATCCGGCGATTCAGCCAGTAAGCGCGGGCGTCGACGACGGGCGCCGCTTGCAACGTGGTGGCGAACGGACCATCGCAATCAGCCAGCGAAGGCGCGGCCGCCGCGCCCAGACAAGTCAGCGCCAACGCGCCGCCAACGGCCACGCGCCGCATGTGCTTATCACTCATATTACCGTCTCCAAACTATAGATTTAGGTAGTGCAGTTACAAAAACCGCGAAATTCCCCTTGAATTTTCCGGTTATGGTAATCCAAAATCTGTAGTTTTGATACGGAATGCTAGCGATAGACTTGCTTGCGGTGGCCTACGCCGACGACCAGGACGCGCAGCACGCCATCCCGGATGTTGCAAATGACTCGATAGTCCCCTACGCGGTATCGCCAGTACGAACCGAGTTTTCCGCCTGTCAGCGCCTTGCCGTGACTTCGGGGATCTGCCCGCTGAGCGACTTGTTGGTCCATGAAGTCCAGGATGCGCCGAGCAACGGCTTTATCCAGCTTGGATAGTTGCCGCTGCGCCTGCCTGGTATATTCAATTGTCCAAGCCAAGATTTTTCCTGACCTGGTCTGATGAGTAAATCGGCTCGAGCCCGGCGGCGACTTTTTCCATCGTGGCCTCCGCCAAGTCCAGATCGTCCAGATCCTCCAGCCCACGAGCGATCAGCTCCTGTAACAGGACGCCTGCCGCCTTGCCGGTGCGCTTGGCCAGATTATGCAGGTGCCGTTCGGTTTCAGTATCGAGTTCAATAGAAATGGCCATGCGCACGCTCCTTATGCCTATGCCGTCTTAGCGGCGTCTTTGCGATAATTATCCACCATCTTGTAGCGCATCGCGTACAGCGCGAAGATGGCGGCGACCAGCAGCGCGAAGGCGGCGAAGAAGAACATCTGGAACGCGATCACGCCCATGCCGCTGGACGCGATCCAGCCGCCGACCGCGTCGTTCTTGACGCCGGCGTTGACGATCAGCACCCACAGGTTGCCGACCGTGACGGCCAGATACCAGAAGCTCAGGATGATGCCCTTCATCGGCGCCGGCGCCTGGCTGTAGGCGAACTCCAGCCCGGTCGCCGACACCAGCACCTCGCCCAGCGTCAGCAGCGCGTACGGCAGCAACTGCCACAGGATCGACACCGTGTCGCCGCCGTCCATGCGCAGCTGGATCAGGCCGATCGCGATCCACGCCGTGCCCGACAGCGCGATGCCCATGCCCATGCGGCGCAGCGGCGTCGGCGTGACGCCGATGGCGCGCATGATCGGGAACAGCGCGATGTTGTTGAACGGGATCAGCAGCATCACCAGGATCGGATTGATCGCCTGCATCTGCGCCGGCAGCAGCGTGAACTCCCAGCCGAAGACCGACAACAGCGGGCTGTGCATGGTGTTGGCCTGGACGATCCAGGTCGACGCCTTCTGGTCGAACAGCGACCAGAACGGCGTGATCATCGCGAACACGATCAGGATGCGCAGCACCGCGCGCACGCCCTCGACGGCTTCATCGGTGTGCGGACCTCGCGCCCGTTCCAGCTGCATCGACACGCCGACGCCGCCGAACGCCAGCAGCGCCACCAGCGCGGTGCAGGCGGCGATGACGAAGCCCCATTGCGGCGTCATCGCCAGCGACGCCAGCGCGGCCAGCGCGCCGGCGCCGGCCACCACCAGCCCCGGCCGCGATTGGCCGGGCGCGCGCGCCAGCAGCGCGGTGCGGGCGACGCTGCTGAAGGAGTCGGGATTCGGCGCGGCCGGCGGCACGTGCACGTATTTCTTGCGGCCGATCCAGAAGATCAGGGTGGCGATCGCCATCAGGATGCCGGGGATGCCGAAGGCGACGCCGGGGCCGTAGTCGCGCAGGAACAGCGGCATCAGCAGCGAGGCGAAGAAGGAGCCGAAGTTGATGATCCAGTAGAAGGCGTCGAACACCAGCTTGGCGCGGTTCTTGTTGGTCTGGTCGAACTGGTCGCCGACAAAGGCCACCACCAGCGGCTTGATGCCGCCCGAGCCGAAGGCGATCAGCGCCAGGCCGAAGTAGAAGCCCTTGAGGTTGTCCTCGAAGATGGCGAGGCAGGCGTGGCCGGCCACGTAGATCAGGCTGAACCAGAACACCGTCTTGTATTTGCCGAAGAAACGGTCGGCCAGCCAGCCGCCCAGCAGCGGGAAGAAGTACACGCCGATGACGAAGGTGTGGAACACGTGCTTGGCCTCGCCGGCGCGGTCGGCGAGCGGGATGAACAATAACAGCGTGCTGATCAGGAAGGGCGTGAGGATGTTGCGCATGCCGTAGAAGCTGAAACGCTCGCAGCCTTCGTTGGCGATGATGTATGGAATTTGCCGGGGCATGGGCCCGTTGCCGTTGCTGCTCACTATAAGTTCTCCCTATGTTGTGTAGTTTGACTACTATTTTTACCTTCAGATTTTCTATAGAAAATCTTAAAGTATTGATTTTTAACGATTATTCGTGGTAATCGTGAATCGGGTCGCGGATTGAAAAAAAGGTTTTGCTCATGTATATTATCTACAAAATTTATACGTCGGCCTGCCAACCCCGGATTCTCTTATGACTAAGCAACTTACTCAAGTGTCGCCCCACTCCCCAGACTGGTATCGCGAAGCGATCATCTACCAGGTTTACCCGCGCAGTTTCATGGACACCAACGGCGACGGCGTCGGCGATTTGCCCGGGATTACGGCAAAGCTGGACTATATCGCATCGCTGGGCGTCGACATGGTGTGGATTTCGCCTTATTTCAAATCGCCGATGAAGGACTTCGGCTACGACATTTCCGATTATTGCGACGTCGATCCGCTGTTCGGCACGCTGGCCGACTTCGACGCGCTGATCGCCAAGGCGCACGGCCTGGGCCTGAAGATCATGATCGATCAGGTGATGGCGCACACTGCGGAAGATCATCCGTGGTTCAAGGAAAGCCGCGCCAGCCGCGACAATCCCAAGGCCGACTGGTACGTCTGGTCCGACCCGGCGCCGGACGGCAATCCGCCGAACAACTGGATGTCGGTGTTCGGCGGCTCGTCGTGGCAGTGGGACACGCGCCGTCGTCAATACTATCTGCATAATTTCCTCGTCAGCCAGCCGCAGCTGAACTTCCATCATCCGGAAGTGCAGCAGGCGCATCTGGACGCGCTGCGTTTCTGGCTGGAGCGCGGCGTCGACGGCATCCGCCTCGACGCGTGCAACTTCCACTTCCACGACCCGGAGCTGCGCAGCAATCCACCGGCGCTCAACCGCGACACCGCCACCGTGTCCGACGTCAATCCGTACGGCATGCAGGCGCACATCTACGACAAGAGCCGTCCGGAGAACCTGCCGTTCCTGCAAAAGCTGCGCGCGCTGCTGAACGAATACCAGGCGGTGTCGATCGGTGAAGTGGGCGCCGACGATTCGCTGGCCGTCATGGCCGAGTACACCGCCGGCGGCGACAAGCTGCACATGGCCTACAGTTTCAACCTGCTGGTGCCGGACTGCTCGTCGCATTACATCCGCAAGCAGGTCGAGAATTTCGAAGCGCGCGTCAAGGGCGGCTGGGCATCGTGGTCGGTCGGCAATCACGACGTGCAGCGCGTCGCGACGCGGTGGGGCGGCCCGGCCGCGCCGGTCGCGTTCGCCAAGATGATCCTGGCGATGCAATTGTCGCTGAAAGGCACGCCGTGCCTGTATCAAGGCGACGAGCTGGCCTTCGCCGAGGCGGACGTGCCGTTCGAGCTGTTGCAGGATCCGTACGGCATCACCTTCTGGCCGGAGTTCAAAGGCCGCGACGGTTGCCGCACGCCGATGGCGTGGACCGGCGACGCCGACGGCGGCTTCACCAGCGGCAAGCCGTGGCTGCCGGTGTCGCCGGACCACATCGCCAAGGCGGCGTCGGTGCAGGAGGGCGACGCGGCGTCGTCGCTGGAGTTCACACGCAAGTTCATCGCATGGCGCCGCAAGCTACCGCAGCTGACGCGCGGCGACATCCAGTTCTTCGACTCGCCGGAGCCGGCGCTGGCGCTGCGCCGCGACATCGACGGCGAGCGCGGCATCATCGCCGTGTTCAACCTCGGCGCCGAGCCGGTCAGCTTCGCGCTGCCGCAGGCGGCGGGCGCCGAACAGATGCAGGGCTACGACTTGCCCGGCACGGTGACCGATGGCCAAGTCGAGTTGCCGGCCTTCGGCGCCTGGTTCGGCTACGCCAAGTAAGCGCGCAGTAAGCATGTTCAGAAGGAAACGATATCGTTTCCTTCTGAACATCAAGTATTTCGGGTATGCTTCCGCCAACTGTTTTGACTGACTCGACGATGAAACAAGCTGAAGTGGATCACAAAATCAACCGCACCGCCTTCGCCGATGGCCCGCGCCTGCTGGCCGACATCGGCGCCACCCACGCCCGCTTCGCATTGCAGACCGCCCCCGGCGAGTTCCGCGCGGTGCGTGTGCTCAAGTGCGACGACTTCCCCGACATCGTGGCGATGCTGCGCTCCTACCTGGCCGACCACGCCGACATCACGCTCAACCACGCCGCGCTGGCGGTGGCCAACCCGGTCAGCGGCGACCACGTGCGCATGACCAACCGCGACTGGGAATTCTCCACCGACGAAGTGCGCCGCGCGCTGGGCCTGCACACGCTGCTGGTGGTCAACGACTTCACCGCGCTGGCGATGTCGTTGCCGGGCCTGAAGCCGGCCGACCTGATGCAGGTGGGCGGTGGCAAGCCGGCGCCCAACTCGGTGATCGGCGTGCTGGGGCCGGGCACCGGCCTCGGCGTCTCAGGCGTGATCCCGACCGTCGACGGCTTCGTCACGCTCGGATCGGAGGGCGGCCACACCAACTTCGCGCCGGCCGACGAGCGCGAATACGCGATCCTGCAATACGCGTGGCAGACCTGGTCGCACGTGTCGACGGAGCGCTTGATCTCCGGCCCCGGCATGGAGATCATCTACCGCGCCATCGCCAAGCGCAACGGCCGCCAGGTGCGCGACCTGAGCTCTCAGGAAATCATGGCCGGCGCGCTGACCGACAAGGACCCGCTGTGCCTGGAGGTGCTGGAATGCTTCTGCGCCATGCTGGGCGGCGCCACCGCCAACCTGGCCGTGACCTTGGGCGCGTTCGGCGGCATGTTCATCGGCGGCGGCATCGTGCCGCGCATGGGCGAATGGTTCGCCTCGTCGCCGTTCCGCTCGCGCTTCGAAGCCAAGGGCCGCTTCACCAGCTACCTGGCCGAGATCCCGACCTACGTCATCACCACGCCGAATCCGGCGTTCTACGGCGTCGCGACGATCCTGTCCGAGCACCTGCGCGGACGCAGCGGCGCCAACACCCTGATGGAGCGGGTGCAGCATCTGCAACACGAGCTGACGCCGGCCGAGCAGCGCGTCGCGCAACTGGTGCTGGAGCAGCCGCGGCTGGTGCTCAACGAACCGATCGCCGACATCGCGCGCATGGCCGAGGTGAGCCAGCCGACGGTGATCCGCTTCTGCCGCTCGCTGGGTTTCCTCGGGCTGGCCGATTTCAAACTGAAGTTCGCCAGCAGCCTGACCGGCGCGATCCCGGTGCGGCACAGCCAGGTGCGGGTCAGCGACAGCACGCACGACCTGAGCGCCAAGGTTATTGATAATACCGTTTCCGCGATCCTGAAATTCCGCGACCAGCTGGACGTGCGCTCGCTGGACAAGGCGATCGCGCTGGTGGCCAAGGCCAAGAGGGTCGAGTTCTACGCGATGGGCAACTCGCGGGTGGTGGCGCTGGATGGCCAGCACAAATTCTTCCGCTTCCGCATTCCGACCTCGGCCTACGGCGACTCGCACTTGCTGACCTTGGCGGCGGAGCTGCTCAATCCAGGCGACGTGGTGATCGCCATCTCCAACTCGGGCAAGCTGCCGGACCTGCTGGAGGCGGTCGACCTGGCGCGCGCGGCGGGGGCGGACGTCATCGCCATCACATCGAGCAACTCGCCGCTGGCGAAGAAGGCCACGGTCTGCCTGGCGGTGGATCACACCGAGGACAGCACCAGCTTCCTGTCGATGATTTCGCGCATCCTGCAACTGCTGTTGATCGACATCCTGTCGGTGGGCATCTCGCTGGACACGCAAAACTCGCGGCTGGTGGTCGAGCACAAAACCAAGGGCAACGACGACAACCGCCGACTGATGATCTCCCACCTCGACGGCTGAGCTCGCGACCTAAACTCCGGGGTCAGAGCTAAAAACTGGACACGGGCCCTACCGTAGCGGTCGCTACGGTAGGGCCCGTGTCCAGTTTTTAGCTCTGACCCCGGATTTTTTTTGCTTGATTTTTCCAAAAAACAGTTTAAGATATATCTTAATAAGTTATATCTTAACTTGTCTATCGGGAGCTCATCATGTTTAAACATCACCATCATCACGGTCATCACGGTCACCACCATCATCCGCATGCGGCGCACGGCCATCCCGGCCATGGCGGCGGCCCGCGCGGTCGCGGCCCGAAAATGTTCGACGCCGGCGCCATGCGCTATGTCGTGCTGCAGCTGATCGCCGAGAAGCCGCGCCACGGCTACGAGATCATCAAGGAGCTGGAGCAGCGTTCCGGCGGCGGCTATACGCCCAGCCCGGGCGCCATCTATCCGCTGCTGGCGATGCTGCTGGACATGGGCCACGTCTCGGCCACGCCGGACGGCAACAAGAAGCTGCACGCGATCACGCCCGAAGGCGAGGCCTTCCTGGCCGAGAACCGCCAGTTCGTCGACGCCGTCGTGGCCCGCATGACCGAGCCGGGCGACAATCGCGGCGACCTGCGCGCGCTGATGCACGAACTCAAGCACGCGGTCATCGCGCAAGCCTGGGAGGGCAACCCGGACGAGCCCAAGCTGGAGCAGATCCGCGCCATCCTGCGCCAGGCGGCCGCCGATATCGTCGCGCTGAAATGACCGGCGCGCTCCCGCTGACCCCGGCGCGCGAACGACTCGTGCTGTGGCTGCTGGCGCTGACGCAGTTCACCGTCATCATGGATTTCATGGTGATGATGCCGCTGGCGCCGCAGCTGATGACCGCGTTCACCATCACCCCGGCCGCCGTGTCGGGCGCGGTGTCGGCCTATGCCTGGTGCGCCGGCCTGTCCGGGCTGGCGGCCGCCATGTATATCGACCGCTTCGACCGCAAGAAGCTGCTGTTGACCATGTTCGCGCTGTTCTCGGTGTCCAACCTGGCCTGCGCGGCGGCGCCGAACTTCCATGTGCTGGTGCTGTCGCGCGCCTTCGCCGGGCTGACCGGTGGCGTGCTCGGCGCCATCGTGATGGCCATCATCGGCGACCTGATCCCGGCCAACCGGCGCGGCGCGGCGACCGGCATCGTCATGACCTCGTTCAGCATGGCGGCCGTGATCGGCGTGCCGTCCGGCGTGATGCTGGCCGCGCATTTCGGCTGGGCGTCGCCGTTCTACATCCTGGTGCTGTGTTCGCTGCCGATCCTGGTGCTGGCGGCCCGCGTGCTGCCGGCGCTCGACGGCCATGTGGCCCGGCGCGCGCCATTGTCGGCGATGTTGCCCGATCTGATCGCGCTGTACCGCGTGCCCAACCATCTGAAGGCGTTCCTGCTGTCGGCCGTCAACATGGCGACCGGGATGATGGTGATTCCCTTCATCTCGCCGGTGCTGGTCAGCAATGTGGGGCTGAAGCCGGCCGAGATCACCTATGTCTACCTGGCCGGCGGCATCGCCACCTTCTTTACCGCGCGCATGGTGGGCAAGTGGTCGGACCGTATCGGCGCGCACAAGGTGTATCGCACGCTGAGCCTGCTGTTCATCCTGCCGGTGCTGTTCATCACCCACATGCCGGTGATTCCGCTGGCGGGCGTGATGCTGTTCTTCCCGTTCTTCATGGTGCTGGCGTCGGGCCGCAACATTCCGCTGCAGGCGCTGATGACGATCGTGCCGGACCCGTCGCGGCGCGGCGCCTTCCTCAGCGCCAACGCGGCGGTGCAGCAGGTCGGCACCGGCCTGGGCGCCTTGTTGGGCGGCCTGACCTTGACCACGGACGCCGCCGGGCATATCTCCGGCTACGGCTTGAACGGTTGGATCGCCGCCGGCATGGCGGTGTTGGCGGTGCTGTGGGTGGGGCGGATACGCGGCGCCGCGCAGGCGGCGCCGGTGGTGAAGCGCGAGGCGGCTTAGTCAGCCATGGATGCTTAGCCGTTGATGCTGGTGCGCTTGAGCGGATGTTTCTCCCGGCGCCAGCGCGCCAGACTGATGACCTCGTCCGAGCTGGCGTCCTCGACCAGGATCTCGTCGTCGCTGGACGAGACCAGGAAACTTTCCCAGCGCTGCGCCGCTTCGGCGGTGTTCTCCACGTAGCTGAACTGCCAGTAGTTCTTGCCGTTCAGCTTGCGCGGGGTCGGGTCGTATTCGATCAGGGCGCCGTGCACCTTGCCGTTCGAGTTCTTTTCCAGCAACGCCGACCAGGCTTGTAGTTCCGGCAAGGCCATCAGGGCGGCGGCGGCTTGTTCCTTGCTGCGGATGGCCACCGGCTCAACCGGCGGCGTTGGTTCCTTGTCGACCACGGCGCGCGGCGCGGCGACCGGCGCCGGCTTCTTGACCGGGGCCGGAATGCTGGCGCTGGCCGGCGCGGCGACCGGCGCCGGCGCGGCCGGCGGCGCCACCGGGGCGGTATCGGCGAAATAGGCACCCAAGGCCACCGCGACGGCGCCCAGTGCGGCGGCGGCGACGATCAATTTGCGGGTGGACAACTTACTAAATTCCATGAGGGTATGCCTTAGGCTATTTTATAGTCGGCAATACTAAACCAAAGGTCACTCAGGGGCAACTGCCTTCGGCCAAGGCCTATACTATTTTGGTATCACTCGCGCGAGATAATTCATTGGCCGGGTGGGCGGCTTTTTCGTACCATCATGGCGGCAACGGCATAAGGACCACGCATAGTGAGCAAAAATATATTGGGGATAGATTGGGGCACGAGCAACCGGCGCGCCTATTTGATCGATCAAACCGGCGCCTGCCTGGCCGAGCATGAGGACGACCAAGGCATGCTGGCCGTCGGCGGACGCGACCAGTTCGGCGCCTCGCTGGCCCGGCTGCTGGATGTGATGAAGCTGCCGGCCGATGTCCCGGTGATCATGGCCGGCATGGTGGGCAGCGCCTCGGGCTGGCAGGAGGTCGGCTACCAGGACGCGTCCGCGCCGCTTGAGGGCCTGCCGCGACACCTGGCGCCGGTCACGGATCCGGCCTGGGCCGGACGCTGCCACATCGTTCCCGGCTATTGCTACCGCGACGGCGCCGCCGTCGACGTCATGCGCGGCGAGGAAACCCAATTGCTCGGCGCGGTCGCGCTGGGCCACCGCGACGGCTGGATCGTGTTGCCGGGCACCCACAGCAAATGGGTGCTGCTGCGCGACGGCGTGATCCAGTCGCTGTCCACTTATATGACCGGCGAGTTGTTCGCCATGTTGTCGGCCGGCGGCACCTTGTCGTCGATGATGGGCGGCGACAGCACCGACGCGACCGGCTTCGCGGCCGGCCTGGAGCAGTCGGCGCGCGGGCAACCGTTGTCGAATTCGCTGTTTCGCGTGCGCGCCGGCGTGGTCGCCAAGGCCGCGCCGCCGCAACAGGCCGCCGCGCTGGCCAGCGGCCTGCTGATCGGCGCCGAATTCGCCGCCGCCGCGTTGCAGGCCGGGCAGGGCATCACCGTCATCGGCTCGCCGGCGCTGGCCGCGCGCTACGCCGCCGCCGCCGCGCACTTCGGCCTGCAATGCCGGGTGCTCGATCCCCACCGCGTGTTTTGCACAGCGGTTTCTCAATTCATCAAGGCTTGATCATGTCCCTATCCCATCCTAAAACCCCGCTGGTCGCCATCCTGCGCGGCCTCAAGCCGGCCGAAGCGGTCGACGTCGCCAAGGTGCTGCATTCGGCAGGCTTCCGCGCGCTGGAGGTGCCGCTCAACCGTCCCGGCGCGCTCGAATGCATCGCCGCCATGGTCGCGCTGGACCTGCCCGATACGCTGATCGGCGGCGGCACCATGCTCAACGTCGGCCATGTCGAGGCGGTGTACGAGGCCGGCGGCCGCCTGCTGGTCTCGCCCAACTGCAATCCGGCCGCTATCCGCCGCGCCGCCGACCTGGGCATGTACTGCTCGCCCGGCGTCGCCACGCCGACCGAAGCGTTCGCCGCGCTGGACGCAGGCGCGCACGCGCTGAAATTATTCCCGGCCGAGATGGTCGGCCACGCCGGCTTGAAGGCTTTCGGCAGCGTGATCCCGGCCGGCACGCCGATGTGGCCGGTCGGCGGCATCACGCCGGACAATATGGAGGGCTGGGTGCGCGCCGGCGCCAACGGCTTCGGCATCGGCGGCGCGCTGTACACGCCGGGCGTGACGCTCGACGCGCTGGCAGAACGCGCGGCCGCGTTCGTCGCCAAGTGGCGTTCCTTGACCATCTAATAGGGATACCAAAAAGATGAGCAAGCATGACGTGCAATGCCTGTGGCAAGCCGGCGCGCAATTGGGCGAAGGCCCGCTGTGGGTGACCGAGCAGGAGCGCCTGTATTTTGTCGACCTGAAGAACCGGACGCTGCACGCGGTCGACGGCGCCGGCGGCCAGCGCCGCAGCTGGGCCATGCCGGACTACATCTGCTGGCTGATCGCGCGCCGCGACGGCGACGGCTTCATGGCCGGCCTGCGCGACGGCATCGCCCGCGTCTGGCTGGAGCCGGAACTGCGCATCGAGTACCTGCATCGCCCGTTTCCGGCCGACAGCGGCCTGCGCATGAACGACGCCAAGGTCGACGCGGCCGGCCGCCTGTGGGCCGGCTCCATGCACGACACCGATTACGCGCGGGCGATCGGCACGCTGTTCCGGCTGGACACGGATCTGTCGCTGCACGCGGTCGAGGGCGGCTATCACATCTGCAACGGCCCGGCCTTCAGCCGCGACGGCGCGACCATGTACCACACCGACAGCTATGAGGGCCGCACCTACGCCTATCCGCTGGCGGCCGACGGCGCGCTGGGCGAGCCGCGCGTGTGGCGCCAGTTCGACGGCGCCGTCGAAGGCTCGCCGGACGGCATGACGGTCGACAGCGAAGGCTGCGTCTGGATCGCGCAGTGGGGCGGCGGCCGCGTGTGCCGCTACTCGGCCGACGGCGCGCTGCTGGAGACGGTGCGCGTGCCGGTGCGCAATCCGGCGTCGTGCACCTTCGGCGGCGCGGATTTGAAGACCTTGTTCATCACCACAGCGAGCGAGGACAACACGCCCGAGCAGCTGAAAGAGTTTCCGTTGACCGGCGCCTTGTTCGCCGTGCGGGTCGACGTGGCCGGCGTCGCCGCTGCGCGCTTCGGCTGAGCGCTTAGGATCCGGTGTGGGCGGTCGCGACGCTCAACACCCAGTTCACGCCGAAGCGGTCCTTCAGCATGCCGAACAGTGGCGACCATTGCGACGGCGCCAGCGGCGACGTGATGCTGGCGCCTTCCGACAACTTGGCCCAGCACGCGCTGATGTCGTCGGCCGTCTCCGCCTGCGCCGCGACCATGAAGGCGTTCTCGCCCGGATGCCATGACGTGTGCGACGGCACGTCGTAGGCCATCACGCGGAAGCCGCCGTCGGCGGTCACCTCGCCCCACATGATCTGTTGCGCCTCGGCCGCCTCGGTGACCTGGTGCGCGTCCTGATACGTCACCAGCGCCAGATGGCCGCCGAAGACGCGCTGGTAGAAACCAAGTGCCTCGCGTGCCTGGCCGCGGAAATTCAAATGGATGATTGCCTGCATGTCGTACTCCGTATAGAAAAGGGAAACCCATTCTATCCGGCGCCACTGTCAGTTTCTGGCAGTATGCTGCGGCCCGGCACATGTTCGAGGCGGCGCCATTCCCGCAGCAGGGCTTGCTTGTTTTTAGGGTAGCGCGGCTCCAGCAATTCGGCTTGCGTGATGCGGTCGGAGCGGAAGTTGCGGAAGCCGTCGCGCAGTTCGCACCAGCACATCAGCACGCGCGTCTGGTCGAAGTACACCAGCGCGAACGGCCACACCACGCGCCGCGACACGACGTCCGAAGGATCGCGGTAGGTGATCTGCAGTTTCCGCTGCGCCCGGATCGCCGCGCGCAGCAGGTCGGGGACGACGGCGAGCGGCGCCGTGCGTCTGCCGGCGCCGATCAGCAACGCGGACTCGTCCAGCTCGCGCCTCAGTTCCGGCGGCAACACGGCGGCGATTTTCGCCAGCGTACTCGACGCCGCCAGCGCCAGCGGCCGGTCGCCGCAATCGGCGACCATGCGCATGCCGAGCACCAGCGCGTCCAGTTCCTCCGAGCCGAACATCAACGGCGGCAGCATGAAGCCGGGCTGCATCACATAGCCGACGCCGGGTTCGCCGACGATGGCGGCGCCCTGCGCCTGGAGGCTGGCGATGTCGCGGTACAAGGTGCGGATGCTGACGCCGATTTCGGCGGCCAGCGCGAGCCCGCTGACGGGACGCCGATGGCGTCGCAGCACTTGCAGCAGGTTGAGCAGGCGTTCGGATCTGGACATGGGGAGATCATAATGCCAATCCGCCCGGTCCGGGAGGGACTTCTCCCTGTTAAAATTCGGGATCATCCTCAACGGTCCCATCATGCAGAAACCCGCCGTACGCTATTTACACCTCACCCCGGACAGCGATTTCCCCGCGCTGGAAGGCCTGTCGCAATTCAAGGCCGTGCTGGTCGTCGAGGCCGAAGTGGCCGAGATGACGATGTGGGAAACCAGCCGCGCGCTGATCGCATCGGGCTGTCTGTACGCGCTGGCGTGGGGCGCTCAATGCGAAGCCTGGCGCGAGGCGCTGGAGGACGCCAGCCTCGAAGCATCCGACTACGACGACGTGCCCGAAGAACAGCAAGTCATCACGACCGCGCACGAAGACGAGGAATTGAGCGAGGTCTTCTGGTTCGCCAAGCACCGCGCCGTGCACCCGGCCGAGCTGCGCACAACCCTGATCCTGCACATCGCCGACACGCCGCGCCGCGATGAAATCGAAGCCGAGTATCGCGACGCCTGATCGCGCACCATTGATGACGATCAGCCGCGCTGGCTGCTCCTCATGCTACACCCAAGGTGAATAGCAGAGGAGATCGTCGATGAACAGCAAGCGTATCTATTACTCCTGCAGCACCTGGCTTTCCTACGAAATTTGTCAGCGCTACTACGGCCAGGTGCATTACGCCTGGTGCGCCCCATATTTCGACGCATGTTCC
>Ga0247815_10001011_pt1 | contig 21827 bp, 21 predicted proteins | sample UWRJL194509B1_FD_181014 | JGI IMG/M metagenome (GOLD analysis project Ga0247815, IMG submission 181014) | Plant litter microbial communities from Arlington Agricultural Research Station in Wisconsin, United States - UWRJ-L194-509B-1 | ecosystem: Environmental > Terrestrial > Plant litter >...
TACCTGTTCCCATTCCGAACACAGAAGTCAAGCTCAGTAGCGGCGATTATACTGCCACAAGCGGGAAACTAGCACGGTGCCGAATTATACAATAACCCCTGGTAATACCAGGGGTTTTGTTTTGCCTAAAAATAAGCCACCCTTTAATTGGATGGCTTATTTTCATTTCACAACGTTTTAACTCGCACAGAAATGCGCTCATGGTAAAATAAAGAGGATGACTAAGCACAAACCAAAACATTCCGCTAAGCATTCCAGTAGTGAAACCCCTAGAGGACACCTTAGAACTAAACTTTCTAAGGTATACCACAGGCTTCCATTACCGGTATGGGTTTCCATTGCGGTCCTTGCGTTTGTTGTATTGCCGTATGGCCTCGTATTCGGCATTCCGAAACAGGTAGCCTTCTCGTACTCTGAGAACACCTGTGTGCGCCAATTTACTTTGGCGCCAAACGTGGCGAAACAAACCGGCGAATCTGGCTATACTACTGAGTTTAAAGACATTACATCCGTAGGTGGCGTACCCGTGTTCAGCACCTCTATTTGTTTTACTGCGTCATCGGCGCCTGAACCTGGTAAAAATACCGTCGCCGTGGCACCATTCGGTAGCTTCTTCGCTGCGAAGCGCTTTACCCTTAATGTCCCCGAGGCTCCAACGGCTCGTACGAATGATGTTGTAGGGAAGGCTATCTCAACTGCTTTACCATTTCGTATTAAACTAACAGCCGACGATGCAGTACATACGTATCGTCTCGCTATAGCCGATAAGAGCACTCCCTGTGCGAATGAAAGCGCCGAGCTATCCTGTGAAGTATCTAAATTAGAATTAACCCCTGGGACGGCTTACGATGCGTCTCTTTATCGAAGCTTCAAGGGTGACAATGAACAAGAGATTGTTAAGGGTGGTATTACAACGTTAGTACCATTGGTTCTTGCAGAAGCATCAGTGACTGATGGCAAGGTGTTCTACGACAACCCAACAGACTTCCGTTTTACCTTCGACCGACCCATCGATACCGCTGACGTATCGTTAAAGAAGGCTGATGGTCAAGCCGTTGAAGTCGATACGAAGCAAGAAGGTGCGGTTCTTATAGTCACGCCGAAAACGGAATTACCACGTAAGGCTGACTATAATTTAGTCATTAACCAAGTAGTCGCCGATAATGGTAGTTCACTGACTGCACCGCTCAACTATAAAATCACCACCTCGGGTGGCCCTAAAGTAGCGAACGTATCTGTTGGCGGCAGTGGGGTAGGCCAATCTGCTAAAGTCATTATTACCTTTGACCAACCGGTCGCTGAATCCGTCGATGCTGCTAAGGTTGCCCGAATGGCCGGCGTCGGTGGAAGCGTTACGAAGGTATCTGCAACGCAGTTTGCCTTTAACATCGCCAATGCACCACTATGTACCGCCTTTACGCTAACTGTCGACAAAGGTGTTGCAAGCGGCAGCAATAAAGAAACCTCTGAAGAGGCCTGGAACTTTAAGTCGCGTATTGTGTGTGGCTCGCAAACAACTATCGGCTACTCTGTAAAGGGTCGCCCAATTATCGCGTATTACTTTGGCAGTGGCAGCTCAACAGTTCTTATTACGGGTGGTATGCACGGTTCAGAGCGCAGCGGTACAACAACCACGCAGGCATTTGTTACTTACCTTCAGGCGCACGCCGCAGAGGTAATTCCAGCTGGAAAGAGGGTGGTAATTGTTCCGAATACAAACCCTGATGCAATTGCTGCTAATTCGCGTAATAATGCCAATAACGCCAATATCGATCGTAATTTCCCAACTGCTAACTGGAAAGCTAATACTGAGACCTCAGGAGGCGTATTGGTAAATGGCGGTGGTTCAAGTGCAGGTTCCGAGCCTGAAACCAAGGCTCTTATGGCGTTAACTCGCCAATTAAGGCCTCGCCTTGAGATATCATTCCACTCATCTGGCCGTCTTGTTGGGGCAAATAAGTTTGGCGATTCTGTTTCAATCGGTGCAACCTACGCCAAAATGGTTGGATACGGGACGATGTTCTACGATGCTGAGGCGGTAATGGGCTACCCAATGACTGGTGAATACGAAGACTGGATGGGTGAATCGATGAATATACCTGCTATTTTAGTTGAACTTCCTGGGGCAACGGGTAATTACTTTAGCACTCAGCAAGCCGCACTCATTCGTATGCTATCTGTGTAGTATGATAGATACATGAAAGTAAAAGGGAAGTCTCGACGCGCTCGCGTCGGCAAGGTGGGGATACTCTGTTTGAGTCTTGTGGCGGTAGTAACAGTAGCTATTGGCGCTTTTTGGGCCTACCAAGAGGTACAGGTAACTGATTTACGGCAAAAAAATGATGAAATTATTCGTATTGCCGATGCACGACTGGCCGCAATAGAAGCGAAAAAGAAAGAACCGGTATACATAACACTCCCTGGTGCGGAAAAGTTACGGGCACCAGCTGAGAACTACGAAGACTTTGCGAATATCTGGACATTAGTAAGCAAAGCACGGGCTGTAGGGGCTGAATATGTACCCGCAGAACTGGTGACACCATCTGTATCTAGCCATCCTGGTACTTCTGGGGTTGAAAAACAGGTACGAAAAACAATTGATGGCCCATTAGCTGATTTATTTGGTGCAGCTCAGAAAGAAGGTCACTCCTTAATGGTTGGCAGCGCCTATCGTTCGGCAGCCTATCAAGAGCAAATATTTAACACCTACGTTGCAAGAGTGGGGTATGAACAGGCCGATAAGTATAGCGCGCACCCTGGCTTTAGTGAACACCAAACCGGCTTAGCGGTTGATATTAGCACTGTTTCGCAGCAATGTTATCTGTCGGAGTGCTTTATTGGCACAGCTGACGGGCAATGGTTAGCTGCTAATGCCCATAAATATGGGTTCATTTTGAGATACCCAAAGGGTAAGGAAGCGATAACGGGCTATAATTTTGAACCGTGGCATTATCGTTACGTAGGGGTTGACCTTGCGACGGCACTTCATCAAAGCGGATTAACGCTCGATGAGGCTTGGCCCTACTTAGAAACGGCGCTTCAGACGCTTCGTGACAACCGCGCAGTTAAATAGTTGATTACTTAGTCGTCCATATAAAAAAACGACCTATCTCGCAGATAAGGTCGTTTTTTTGTTGCTTCGAATCTTTTTGTTTTTTTGAAAGATTCAAACAGGTGCGTATTTATAATATCGCACGAGCGTGATATCTGCAACGGTAGCATAAACATTTTTATACTATTTACGCAACATATATTAAGTAACAAAATTCCGCTTGTGTAAAACTTGACATAAAGCTCAAGCTATGCTAATATATGAACATACACAACGCGAGATTATATCGTATGTGAGGTATAAATGAGGGTTTCCACGTCGAAAGACTAGTGGAAATCTTTTTAATTTTAAGTGGAAAACACCGCTTTGCGGTGGGAAGAGGATATATTATCATGGCTGGAACAAAAGCTGGTGGCATCAAAGCCGCACAAAAGAACCTAGAACGCGACCCTGCTTTCTACGCAAAAATTGGTAGCAAGGGTGGCAAAAACGGCCACACTGGTGGATTCGCTGCAAACCCTGAACTTGCTCGTATTGCAGGTGCTAAGGGTGGACGTATCTCACGTCGCAAGAAAACAGCTGCTTAATTAAGCACTAAAACAAATAAACTCCCGTTACTATAGCGGGAGTTTTTTGTTATACCGTAGTTTTGTACCTTCGCAGTTCGCAGACACGGGCTTCGTTAACGCGCCATTCGGCGTTACAAGCCGGGCAGCTGTAGGTTTCTTTACCAGTTTGATAGCCAGTTGCCGAACAGTTTATGCAGGTACTACGGGCATGGAGCCAATCTCGGTAGGTGTCGAGGTGGTCTTCAGCAACTGTATCGCTAATAGGGAAGTGATACTGGTCTGCTAATTGCTTCGCCTTTTCCCAGGCAGCAGCTTCCATAGCGAGAAGCTCGATATCTTTTTTGTATTCACGATGCTGCAGAAGGCCATGGGATACTTCGTGAAGTAGAAGCGCTTTTGATTCTGGGCCATCGTTGACGTAAAAAACAGTCTTCAGTTCTGGGTCCCATAAGAAAGTGTCACCGGGAACAAAAAATATATTCGGATAGTCGGTTTTTAGCTTATGAAGCAGTGACGAGGTCGAGCGCATAGTAGTAACATCCATAAATAACAGCTTGTTCGGGGTGGGCAGCTTGGTAGAACTTTGGAAGTTCGATGTGGTCAGGAAGCTTCTCGCGAAGGATAGCTTTTAATTGTGGTCCATATTGGTCGAAATAGGTGCCAATGCTGCCGCCAACGATGACGCAGTCAGGTTGCAAGATAGGAATAACAGCGAGGAAACCACGGCTGATACGGTCGGCAATTTGGTTCCAGGTACGCTTGCTCTTAATGTCGCGAGCGAACTTACCGTAGGTGTTGTAGATAGCCTTACCAGAGGCAAAGGTTTCCCATTCGCGAACGACACCGTCGTACTCAATAAGTGCCCGGCCAGCTTCGCTGTATCGAAGTGCTGGGTCAATTTTACCTTCGGTGATAATGCCGCTACCAATACCGGTACTGATGGTGACGTAAAGTGAACATTCGGGCATTGGCTTGAGCTGCCGGGTTTCAGCAAGGCCAGCAAGGTTGGCATCATTATCGACATACAGGGGAGCACCACCGAGGATACCCTTTAGCTCGCCGGCAACATCGAAGTTTTTCCATTTTAAGTTGTTGCACCAAACAGCAACGCCATTTTTTACCGTGCCAGGAATAGCGATAACAATCGCATCAACCTTACGTTCGCCGAATAAAATATCGAGGTGATATTTTAATTGTTCAATATATTCAGAAGTCTTCGCGGGGGTAGGAAACTTATACTCAGTGGTAATTTTACCGGCCTCGGTATAGCCAGCAATAAGCGTTTTAGTTCCCCCTGTATCCACCGCGACAATCATGTCATTAGTTTAGCATGTCAGCTTACCCAAAAGAAGGCAATTGGGCCAAATAGCAGCTAGCCGTTCCGCGCCTTGGTTAAAAGCACTCGGATTTTGGGTGTCTCGGAACTCGCTACGCTCAGACAGCCTCGACCCGCCATAAAATCCAAGCCCTTTTAACAGGGCTTCACGGATACTCCTATTTGGCCCAATTGCTTTCTTTGCATTACGACCTCCGTTGAGCGCATATATTCGCTTAGCCAAGGGGCTGCGCCGGTGCTGCTTGAAGCGACATCTGCAACCCAAGTTGAACCGGGCGCAGAGGCCCCGGTGAAACGTGGCGTGAAGCCGTCCAAAAGCAGCACCGGAGCAGCCCCTTGGCGTAAGGGTCATAAAGGGTTACAATAAAGTCATTAAAGGGAGAATACCATGGCGATACGGACTGTAACGCGAGCGGGTGTGGGACTCGTAGTTGGAATTATAATTTTAGGCTTGCTCGTATTGGGCGGTTTGTACCTCGTGCGCGAACGCGGCGAGCAGGCACGGCGTGCTGAGGCTATTAACGTAGCCGACCAGCAGCTTCAGGCTGAAAGCGATAAAGATATCGCAATTAGCACAGACGGTGATGACGATAAAACACCTGTCAAAGAAGAAGAACCAGCAACAACTGGGCAGAACGATACGAGTGACGACAGCCCGGTGTCACCAGCTTCACCGTCTACTCCACCTGCAGCAGCAGCACAGCTGCCCCAGACTGGCCCAGATGCATTTTCATTTGTCGGGCTAGGGCTTTTAAGCTTTGCAGTCGTGTCGTTTATACACTCACGTAAACTTGTTTAGAACGAACAGTAAACAAACCACCGCGTTTTGACTTATCTCTGTAGATAAGGTAAAATAGACCTAATCGATGAGGCAAACCTTACTTAGGTGCGCCTCCGAAATATATTTTAAGAAGGGAGTCTGAATAAGACTTATGGCAAAAGCCGCAACAACAATAACTATGGATGACTTACTCGCTATCGAAGATGCGAGTATCAAGCAAGCAACTCAAGGAGAGGTGATTGACGGTAAGGTTCTTATCGTTAAGAAACATGAAATCCTCGTAGACCTCGGACCTCAAGGCGTTGGCCTTGTACCACGCCGCGAAGTTGGCTACTCACGTGCACTAAACGTAGGTGACGAAGTAACAGCAAGCGTTGTCGACACAGAACTCGACAATGGCTATGTATTACTCTCACTCCGTAAAGCAGCGAAAGACAAGGGCTGGGACGAAGTTATCGCTATGATGGAAAGCGGCAATATTATTGACGTTACTCCATACGACGCTAACCGTGGTGGTTTACTTGTTGAATACGAAGGTGTTCGCGGGTTCCTACCAGTTTCACAACTATCAGCTGAACACTACCCACGTGTAGGTAGCAGCGATAAAGATGAAATTCTACAGCGATTGAACGCGCTTATCAACCAAGTGTTGAAAGTACGTATCCTTGATGCTGACCGTAAAGCAAACAAGCTTATCTTCTCTGAAAAAGAAGCTGTAAAAGAAGGCCTCGCGGCTCGATTTGAAAAACTTACTATTGGTGACACTGTTAAGGGTGTAGCTACTGGTGTAGTTGACTACGGTATCTTTGTAAACGTAGAAGGTATTGAAGGTTTGGTTCACATTAGCGAAATTAGCTGGGAACGTGTAAACAATCCTGGTGACTACGTAAAGGTTGGTCAAACTATCGAAGCGAAAATTATCGCTATCGACAAAGAACGCCTTAGCCTTTCTATGAAGCAATTAAGCGAAGACCCATGGTTGAGCGAAGTTGAACAATTCAAGCCAGGCGAAACAGTGGAAGGTACAGTAACTCGTATCACACCATTTGGTGCTTTCGTACAAATTAGCAACGCCGTTGAAGCCCTTGTTCACGTAAGCGAACTTGGTGAAGGCGACAGTGCTGACCCTGAAAAGGTGTTCACACTAAACGAGCGTAAGTCATTCGTTGTCCTCGACATCGAAAAAGATAACCGCAAAATCTCACTAGGTCTACCTGGTGCAACTAAAAAAACTAAATAGTTACAGTTTTAAACCGTAACGTTCCGAAGGGGAAAATACTATGGCAGAAAAAGTCCTATCTATTGCAGATTCGATTACCGTTGGTGAACTTGCTGAAGTACTCAACCTTTCGGTAACAACTTTAGTTGGTGAGCTGTTTAAAAACGGTATCGCCGCAACTATTAACCAACGTATTGATTTCGAAACCGCAACAATTATTGTTGAGGAATTAGGAATCGACGTTGAGTTGCAAAAAAAAGAAACCGCTACCACTGAACGCCGAGTTCACGAACTCAGCGCTAAAGCTGTCGAACGTCCACCAATCGTAGCCGTTATGGGCCACGTTGACCACGGAAAAACGAGCCTTTTGGACGCCATTTTAGGCCAAAAGGTTGTCGACGGCGAAGCTGGTGGTATTACTCAGCACATTAGTGCCTACCAAACCGTACGTAAAGACCGCACAATCACATTGCTTGATACCCCGGGCCACGAAGCTTTCGCAGCCCTTCGTCAGCATGGTGCGACTCTTACGGACGTTGTTATTATTGTTGTTGCAGCTGACGACGGCGTGAAACCTCAAACTATTGAGGCCATCCGCTTTGCTCGTACAGCTAATGCAAAAATCGTGGTAGCCATTAATAAGATTGATAAAGAAGCGGCTAACCCGCAACTAGTGAAGACGCAACTCGCAACTGAACACAACCTCAACCCAGAAGAATGGGGTGGCGATGTGGTGATGGTTGAAGTGAGCGCGAAAACTGGTGAAGGCGTTGATAAATTGCTTGATATGGTTCTTTTGGTAGCGGACATCGAAGAGCTTAAGGCTGATATCGATACACCTGCTGAAGGTTTAGTTATTGAATCACACATGGAAACTGGCCGCGGTGCAGTTGTTGGCCTTTTGGTTGAACAAGGTATCCTTACGCCAAGTTCATTCCTCGTTGCTGGTACTGCATACGGAAAAATCCGTACACTCCAAGACTTCGCTGGCAAGCCAATTAAGACTGCTGGTCCATCGACGCCTGTAACTATTTCTGGTTTTAAAGAATTGCCACAATTTGGTGACATCTTCGAAGTAGTGAAGAGCGAAAAAGAAGCAAAGGCCAAAGCAAGCCTAGTGCGCATTGAACGCGAGCAAAATGCTGCGACTACCAACGTTACCGGTGCTGACATGTTGCGTCTTATGACTCAAAAAGAAGAAGCTGCTGACTTTAACGTTATTATTAAAGCCGACGTTCAAGGTTCATTAACCTCAGTTATTGATAGCCTTAAAACTATCAACACAAACGGTGAAGTTAACCTGCACGTTATTAGTAGCGGTGTGGGTAACATGACTGAAAATGATATCCGCCTTGTTGCTGGTTCAAACACGGTTATTTACGGTTTCAACGTTGAGTTGCCACCTGCAGTGAAGCAGCTTGCAACCCGTGAACGTGCTGAAGTTCGTTTATACCGGGTTATCTACGAACTGCTCGACGACGCCCGACTTTCTATGGAAAAATTACTTGCTCCAGAAATTGTCGAAACGCAAATTGGTACCTTAGAGATTAAGGGCGTATTCCGTACAATGAAAGACGAAATCATTGCTGGTGGTTTAGTGAAAAGCGGTAAAGTTGTGCCGAACGTTCTTGTTCGTATGACTCGCGGAAAAGGCCAAGCCCTTGAAATTCTTGGTGAAGCTGAAATTACTAACCTGCAACGTGAAAAAATCGAATCAAAAGAAGTATTCGAAGGCGACATGTGCGGACTTAGTTTGAAGACTCACAAGAAGGTGATGTTGGAAGTTGGCGACAACCTTGAATTCTTTACACGCGAAATTGTAGAGCGACACTTATAGTCGCTTGTTGCCCCGAGGGGTAATACCTGTATAAAGCTTGTGGTAACGCAAGCTTTTTGGTATATTAAGGCCAAATAGTGCACCAAAAACAAAAATAAGGAAATACCCTATGAGAAACAGTGAATCCCTCATTAAGAGCCCTCACGATTTATATGAGGCAACGCAGGCTCAAAAAGCAAAGCAAGCAAGCGCACCAGAAGGGTATGTAGATTATTTTGCGCAAGCCAATGCTGAAGATTATATTGAGACGCCAATCGAAGCTCCAGTTGAAACGCACACTGATAAGGTGCCCGTAGTGGAAGTTCATGAAGCCCTCGAAAAGCTTAAATCTGAATTTGTCGCAGAGGACACCGAAGATCCAGCACCTTTGGTTGAAGCGGGAAACCCGGCTGAAATTAGTATTCCAAATTACACGCACTCGTTTGATTTAGGTACGACCGCTATTCACCTAGAAGAGGTGAAAACAGAACCGCAGAATATTGAGGTTCATATTAATGACGAAGACGTGGCAGCTGAGGTTGAACTTGAAACTATTGAAGTACCTGTCGTTGAAGCTGTTGCTGAACGGGCTGTTGTTGAGGCGCCGATATCGCTGGCAGCCAAAGAGCCCGTTGTTGATACGCCAGTTACGCCTACTGCCCCAACAGTTATTGAAACGCCTAAGTCTGATTCTTCCGAAGAAGACTCAGAAGTTATTCCCGATGAAGTGATTGCTGAGGTTGCCTCTACTATGAAGCGTGCAGACTTCGTGAAGCAACAAGAAGACCTATGGGGCGCGAATGATAAAATCGCACCTGAGGATGTGCCTAAAGGCGAAAGAACATGGGAAGAATACCTAGCAGAGCGACCTGTCGCCGAGGAAGGTGATTTTTATCACCATAACGGTAGGGTATATAACGCTGCACCGGGTGGTCCAAAAACGGACAAAAAAGCTATTTACGAAGAGAAGTTAAATAATTCTTCGGCCGATGAGCATTACCAGAAACTTGAAACTCAAGCTAACATCGACACTGTGTATGACGAAGCGGTTGCTGAAAATGAACGAAAAAGCACCGAATATGATGACCTTATTCGTAGCAACACTGAAGGTGAGTTTATAGTACAAAAAGACCCTATGCTTAAGGGGCTACTAAAGGTTGGCGAAGAACTTCTTGCGCTGTATAATAGCGACCTTACTGGCGAAGAATTTGAAAAGAAAATTCGTCCAGAACTAGAAGAGAAAAAGGCGTTCTACGACGGCCTGTACGAAATGTACATCAAAAGCGGCGTTGATGCGCGCGCACTCGGATATATTCATCATAAAACCTCTGAACAGATTGAAGAACCAGATTTCATTCCAGTAGAAGGCTCAGGCTACGTCAATGGCGAGAAGGTGGATATTCTTGATTTCACTGAGACTCCTGATGGCAAAAAAGCTTATACAATTGAAAAAGATGACGGCTCAATCGAAGCGGTGTATACCGACCAGGTTGAATTCCGTCGGGAATTTGAAGCGTACGAAGCGCCTGTAGAAAAACTTTCTCGTTTCGAGCGAGTAAAGAAATGGTTCGGAAAAGAACGCCAGAAGTATGAAGAATTTGGTGGAAAAGCGTATTGGGGTGCTATCTTCAGTACACCAGGAAATTGGCTAGATACGCGCCGCATGGAAGCGGGTATGTCGATGGCAGAAATCCAGGCGCAAAAAGAGAAAAACCGCGTCAGCTTTATATTAGGCGCAGCAGCATTTACGGCAATTAGGGTATCTGCGCAGTATGCCGGTTTAGACCATGGCGGAGGTGGTGACTTCTTAGCCTCAATATTTAACGGTAAGCCTAGTATCGATACAAGCGTAAATGCATATCCATCAGCGAATGCCCTTGAGCACGCCAGTATGGTACAAGGTCCCGAGCAAAAGTTAGATATCCTTCTTCCTGGAGACGACGCAGGTCAAGCTGTTCAACCAGAAGTTCAACCTGAAGCTCCAGTAATTAACATTGATAACCCAATTTATAACATTCCCGATGGCGGAAACCTTTCGGACGTAGTTCATTCATTTGGAATGACCGATGAGCAGTTGGCGCAACATGCACCAGAGCTCATGAACCTTTTCCCGGGAACATTCTACTACGGTGAAGCTGGTGACCTTCGTGTCATGGACAACGGCTGGCTACCCGCAGGTGCCCGACAGAAGTTCGAAGAATACAAAAATGGCATTTAATACAGACAGGGGCTTTTAATGTACCAAGATGAACAAATTATCGCACAACTGAATATCGAAGAGCTGCCCGATGATGAAAAATCAGCAGTTATTACCGAAGCGCAGGTGCGTATTGGCGAAACTATCAGCGAAGAACTAACTGATGAGCAGTTAGTTGAATATAGAGCTATTATTGATGGTGATGAACAAGTTATTAATACATGGCTTGAAAAGAATGTGCCGAACTATAAAGAAGAGGCGATTTACCAATCTTTTGAAGAGGGTTATGAATCTGACCCAGAGCATAACAGCCCTGCAAAATTATTTGCATCGATTGCCTGGATTCAATTAACTGTACCCCACATTCAAGATATCGTAGCTAAGGCAATTGAAAGCTTCAAACAAGAACGCTCGGTGCGTTAACGCTGTTCATTTGGTATAATAGATACAAGATAAGGGAGAAGTTTTTCACATGTTTCAACTTGACGACCAATTTTTAACCGATATCGGCCTTGCCGACTTACCAGAAGAACAAAGAAAACCATTTCTTCAGCATGTTTACGACCAGCTCGAGCGTCGTGTAGGTATCCGCCTAAGTGAAGGCATGAGTGATGCCCAACTTGAAGAATTTGAAGCAATTATTGACCGCAAAGAAGACGTTGTAAACAACTGGATTCAAACCTATGCCCCTGGCTACGCCGCAGAAGAAGTATTCGCAAAAATTCAACAGGCGAGTGGCCTTGCAGCTGATAACCCAGCACTTAAGGCTGAGTACGCTGCCACTAAATGGCTTGAAGTGAACCGTCCTGATTACCGCGATGTCGTGGCGAAAACCCTTGAAGAGCTGAAGGCTGAAATTAACAACAACCGTGATGTTATTTTAGGTAAAAGCGATGCAGGTGGCACAGTGCCCGCGCCAGCTGAGCCTAATCAGCCCGCTGCGTAACCGTTTAAAAACGCTTTTGCGTCCATAGCGCGACCGCTTGGTCCAATAAGTTCATCGATACTTAAGAATCTGCCATCACTACAAGCAATATCTAGTACGTTTGTGCTTTCGCTTGATAGATGAGCTTTCGTAATGACAACTAAGTGGCCAGCAATGGTCACTTTTGTTTTAGGGTAGGCAAGGTAGGCACGCACGCGACGTTCAGCTTGCTCGGCTGTAAGCGTTTCGGGCGTTAACATACTGTCGTCTTTGCTTAAAAGCTTGCAGTACGTCGCAATTGATTCGTCTTGCGGCTGAGGCTGAAGGCTTCCGTTCATAATACTTGGAAGAATAGTCACGAGTTCCTGCGCGCCAAGGGCAGCGAGCTTAGATTCAAGCTGAGGTGCTGTTTCGGTATCGTTTAATGAGAAGAATACTTGTTTATACACTGGCCCAGCGTCCATTGCTGCTGATAATTGCATAATGCTAACGCCCGTTTCGGTATCGCCGTGTAAAATAGCCGATTCAATAGGTGAAGGGCCGCGATATTTTGGCAGTAGAGAAGGGTGAACGTTAATAATGCCTGGTTCAAATAGGTCGATGATAGACTGCGGGATAATTTTGCCGTAGCTAACCAGTACACCGGTTGGTTTTTCGCCGGCAGCTTCAGTGAAAGCCTGGATAGACTCGGTAATTTCCGCCATTTTAAGAGGTTGCCACACGGGAATATTATTTTCGAGGGCAATCTGTTTTACGAGAGATGCTTGCAGTTCACGGCCACGGCCTTTACGGCTATCTGGTTTGGTGACGACAGCGCCAATAGTAAAACCGCGCTCAATAAGTTCGCGCAGGCTTACGGCGCTAAATTCATCAGTCCCAAAGAATACGATTGTCTTTGATGTGTGTGTCATAGTCCAGTGGCTCCAATTCACCTTTGTCGTCGAGAGTGTAAAATGCTTTCGGCGCATCTTTAATATGGTCAATGAACACAATACCGTTGGTGTGGTCGATTTCATGTTGGATAACGCGCGCCAGGAAGCCGTCGGCTTTAAAGCGTACTTCTTGGCCTTCGATGTTTGTCGCACGAACGCGAATTTTGCTGTAGCGTGGCACGTGGCCATAAATATTACTGACGCTTAGGCAGCCTTCGTAATCTTCAACTAGTTTACCTTCGTACTTAACGATTTCTGGGTTGATAAGGGTAGTAAATTCGTTTGATTCTTTGTTGTCGAAGTCGCTGCGAACAATAACAATACGTTGAAGTTTATCAACTTGAATAGCGGCGAGGGCAGCGCTGATTTCGTGGGGGCGAGAGGCTTCCCAATCAAGTGCTGCGTCGGTCATGTCTTTTATAAAATTCAAAACATCGTCATTAATTTCGGTAACTTTAGCAGACTTCTCGCGAAGGTGGGGGTTGGGAAGGGTGATAATGTCTTCTTTTTTCATATTGTTCCAAGTATATCAGAGGTGGTATGGGGTTGGCTAGAGGTGAATAAGTGTTTTGCCGGAGTGAGCTTTATTTTGGAGTTTGTTGTCTTGCGCCATGGTCAAAAGTTGCTAGATTTTGGCGTCTTCGGAACTCGCTTCGCTCAGACAGCCTCGACGGCCTGTAAAATCTATCGACTTTCAACCTGGGCTCGCCAAATACTCCAAAATAAAGCTTACTCCGGCAAAACGCGCATACTCTTTAAAAGCAAAAGCCCCACGTTCTCGACGCGGAGCTTGTGCTCGCACGGAGTTAGTGGGGTGGGCGGATGGTAAATCCGGTGATGATTCCCAGCGTGAACTGGAGTCCCTTGAACTGTCCTAGCGGTCGCACGTCTAGCTTCTCGCCGATTCGCAGGCAAGGGTGGCCGTTCCAGGTGTTGTTAACCTTGATAGCAAGTGGATAGTTGCGCGGGATTTCGACGGTAGTTGGCGGATTTTCCAGGGGTACCTGCTTGGTGTCCGTCGATGTTGCAATCTCATGCCCGAAAGGCACGGCAAGGCGATAACTATAAGACTTCGGATGGGGCTTACGAACACGATGGGGCTCATCGACATACGTTGGATTGGCATCGTGGATTTTTTGCTGTTCCTTGTTGATGCTATCGCGAATGTGCGTTTGAAGCACGGACGGTAAGAAACGAATTTCGACGAAAAAACCAAGCGTATCGGCTTTTTCGGTATCCGGTATGGTGCGAGGTACGCGTCTTTCGGGCTTTCTCGCAACCGTAACTGGCAGTTTGGAACCATTTGCTAAATGCACGTCGACATCACCAATGTCACCAATAAGCAGCTGGCCATTGAAATCAAGTGTGAGGGACATTGCCCACCACCTTTCGTGTAGGGGATTGGGACAATAATATAATTATGAGATGTTTCGGGTTACGATGCAATCATAAGCCTCTTAAAAGCAAAAGCCCCACGTTCTCGACGCGGAGCTTGTGCTCATCGCGGAGGCGGTGGGGTTAGATGGGGGTGAATTCGGTGATGTAACCAAGTTCGTACTCATGTAGGTCGTAGGGACGTTGGGGCGTAATTTTGAGGTTTGTACCGACTTCTAGGCAAGCCCAGCCGTTATAGCTTGCCTGTGCGAAGACGGCCACTGCGTAGCCGAACCGCTGAAATAGTTGTACAACTTGCTTGTAGTCAGCGACGTCTTCGAGCATCTGCTCGGTTACCTTGGCCGGCAGTTCAGTGAACTGTATTTGGAGGTGGGATTCAACAAGGAGGTCACCATCGCATCCGTCAACCCACGTCCTCAGCGTGTACTGAGTCCGTTTGGCTATAACGGATACTCCGTCCGCTAAGTGAATACGCACCGCGCCGGAACCTCTGTCGACAAGCATTTGATCTTTGTGTTTCAACACGAGGGACATTGTCCCACCACCTTTCGTCTAGGAGATTGGACAATGGGGTAATTATGAGATGTTTAACGCTACGATGCAATCATAAGCACCTACAGAAGGCTCGAAGGGTCCAGGTCGTACTGCCAATGCGTGTTTGGTACATGCTTCAAAACGTCGGCAAGGGTTTCGCGGCGTTTGCTTTTAAGGACTAGCTGCCAGCGGTAAGTGTCGTGTTGGCGTTCATGGAAGGCGGGTGTTGGGCCTAACACTTCAATAGCAGAGGGGACAACCGATTTTAGCTTTGCAGAGAGTTCTTTTGCTGCTTTAACGGCGCCCGCTTCGGTTTTATACACGTCAGTTAACTGCAATAAGAAACGGAACGGTGGGAAGCCGCCTTTTTGGCGCTCAACAAGCGCGTACTCGTAAAAGCCTTCGTAATCTTGCTTTAGGCCAAATTGTACTACTGGGTGGGTTGGCTGGTACGATTGCACAATAGTTTGTGTTTCACGCTCGTCACGACCTACGCGACCAACAACCTGAGCAAGTAATTGGAACGCTCGTTCGGCGGCGGTGTAGTCGGGGAGTGCCAGGCCGCTGTCGGCTTGAATAACGCCAACGGTGTGGAGTTTTGGTAAATCGAGGCCTTTGGCGACAACTTGTGTTCCGATGGCAATGTTAATTTCGCCTGAATACAATTCTTTGTACCGTTCGTTGACCGTATCGGCGTTTGCGTTGTCGCCGTCAAATCGGGCGATGATTGCTTTCGGGAAGAGCTTATTCAATTCGCTTTCAATGAGCTTTGTTCCGATGCCTTTATGGATAATGTCAGCCGATTGGCATACTGGACAAGCAGTCGGTACCTTCTGCTTCGTATCGCAAATATGACACGACATTGTGTATGTATCGGCGTGAAGTACCAGGGGTACGAAGCACTTTGGACACTGGGCGCTCCAGCCACAGTTTTCACATAGCGTAGTGCTGGCGCTGCCGCGACGATTATGGAAAATGAGTGTTTGGCGACCCGTAGCAATATTTTGTTCAATCGCTTCAAGTAACTTGTTAGATAAGAAACGGTGTTTCTTGAAATTCTCACGCTTCGTCATATCAACCAACTGAACGTCTGATGCTTTGCGGTTGCTGCGGGCTGATTTATCTAAGCGAACAATTAAAGAGTTGTTCGCTTCGGCCACGTACCTGTCGGCAATAAGTGGCGTCGCGCTTCCAAAGATAACCCGAGATTCAGAAAGCTTACCAAGTACACTAGCGGCCCGCAGGGCGGAGTAGCGTGGCGCTTGTTCCTGCTTATAGCTTGGTTCATGTGCTTCATCCACGATGATAGCGCCTAAATGGGGCACTGGCATGAATAGGGCAGAGCGTGGCCCAATCACCACAACCGGCTGCGTAGCCTCAAGGGCTTGCTTCCAAGCTAAATGGCGCGTTGCTTCAGTCATGTGCGAGTGGGTGACAATAAGGCTTGGAAAGTCGTGCGTAAACTCGTCAATAATTTGGCTGGTGAGGCTAATTTCGGGTACTAACAGGATGACCGAACGCCCACTGGCAATGGTCTGACGAGCGAGTTCTTTGTATACCTCGGTCTTGCCTGAACCGGTCACGCCTTGCAATAAAATAGTCCCTGTCTTTACGCCCATAATAGAGGTAACCGCTTGTGTTTGCTCGGCATTGAGTACAATTTGTGTTCGGTCTCGAAAGCTTTGTTTTTCGAGCCGTTCCTGCGTGCGGCGCTTTGTTGTAAGGCCACGCGGCAGCACAGTTTGTAACACGGTCGCGAGGGGAGTGCGGTAATACTCGGCCAGCCATAACGAGAGCCCAATTAAGCTTTCAGGAATGGGTAATTCTTCAATAATATCGCCAATTGGCTTCGTGTCGTACTTAGGTTTCGTACCTTCTTTTACAACCACACCAATCGAGCTTTGCTTGCCGATGGAAATGGTAACGAGCGTACCGACTGCGAGGGGAGTGTCCGACTCATACGTAAAAGTAGCTTGATCTGCGCGTACAATTCGCGTTGGAGCCACCTCGTAATACTTCATCCTTTTAGTATAGCAGTGAAGGTCTACTGATTCCCACACGGCTCTGCTAGAATATAAGCATATGTATTTCGAGAATCGCATCCACGCCGGCCAACAACTTGCAGCCGAGCTATTAGAACGCTACCGCTATGCCAACTGTGCAGTGGTGGCCGTTAGCGATGGTGGGGTAGTTGTGGGCGAGCAAATCGCCGCCGCGCTGCACTGTGTGCTTACGATGCTTCTTATTGAAGATATTGATGTTCCGGGTGAGAGTATTAGCTTCGGCAGCGTGTCCGAAGGTGGGGCGTTTAGCTATAACAGCCAGTTCTCAAACGGCGAAATTGACGAATATACCACTGAATACCGGGGCTACTTAGAAGACCAAAAGCGCGAAGCCTTCCACCGAATTAACCACTTGCTTGGCGATGGCGGCTTAATCGACCACGATATGCTCCGTGACCACACGATAATTTTGGTTGATGATGGCTTCGATAATAGCGTCATGATTGACGCTGCAATCGAGTTCTTGAAACCAATCCGAATTGCCCGCTTGGTAATTGTCGCACCCGTTGCTTCATCCTCGGCGGTTGACCGTTTGCACGTGGCTGCAGACGAGCTTCATATCTTGGATGTAAAAGCGAATTATGTGAATACAAATCACTATTATGATAAAAATGAAATCCCGTCTCACGAGGAAACAATCGACAAGATTAACAAAATTGTCCTTAATTGGCGTTGACCTAAGTACATCAAAAAGTGTAGAATAAAAATCAACAACAGAACGTGTTTTGGAATATTAGTACAAAGTAAAAGGGGATTATGTTAGACGTATTTATTACATCTCGGGTGCGACGCAAGATTGTAGTGGTCTATGCTAAATACCCTGATTTCCGAACACACGTTCGTGGACTCGCCAAGCTCATCAAAGAAGATCCAGGCAATATTCAACGCGAGTTAAAGCGTCTTGAAAAAGTTGGTTTCCTTACAAGTGAACGCCAAGGCAACACGAAAATCTACTCGACAAACAAGCAATTCCCAATCTTTAAAGAACTGCAAAGTATCGTTATTAAATCCCAGCAACAGGCTGCTCGTCCAAAGCGCACTTCATCTGATATTGCCTAATGAACTTGTTCGACCGCATTCTTAGCGCCCGGGGTCTCTCTGGTGAACGGAAGGCGATTTTTTTATCGCCAAACTACGAATTAAAACACGACCCGTTTTTGCTTCCCGATATGCAAAAAGCTGTCGACCGTTTGGTGATAGCCCGCGAAAAACAAGAAAAAATTGCCATTTACGGTGACTACGACATTGATGGCCTGACCGCTACGACCGTCCTTATTGATAGCTTTGGAAAGTTTGGTTTTACTGATGTTTCAGCGTTTATTCCGAACCGTTTCGTAGAAGGTTACGGGCTCACTATTAGCGCTGTCGAAAAGATTATCGAGGCTGGTGCCCAGCTGATTGTTACCGTAGACTGCGGTAGTTTAAGCCATGCTGAAATTGCTCGCGCCAAAGAAATGGGCGTTGATATTATCGTTACCGACCACCATAACGTCGCCGAAGTACAGCCCGATGCCGTTGCAGTGGTGAACCCAAAGCGTCTGTTAGCAGATTTTCCTGATGAGTACGAAAACTATTTGTTAAAGCCCGAATCAACAAAGGAACTTTATCCGTTTCTTGATTTAGCAGGGGTAGGTGTCGCCTTTAAATTGGTGCAGGCGCTGCAAACTAAATTGCCTGGGCTCGAAAACGGCCAAGAAAAGTGGTTGCTTGACCTTGTGGCTTTGGGAACTGTTTGTGACATCGTTACCTTAATTGATGAAAACCGCACTAACGTTTTTTATGGCCTAAAGGTTCTAGCGCAAACCCGTCGGCCTGGTTTGAAGGCTTTAATGGCTGTTTCTGCCATTCGTCCCGACGCAGTGAATGCCCGTAGCCTTGGCTTTGGCCTAGGGCCTCGTATGAACGCGTCTGGGCGCCTTGAAACGGCACAATACGCATTGGACTTGCTTACGGCAACAGAAGGCATGAAGGCGCTTGAGCTGGCGAACCAGCTGGATGCAATGAACAAGAACCGGCGCTTAGAGCAAGACGAAATTTTCAAAGAAGCGTTAGTGCAAGCCGAAGAATTTATTAACGACCCTGTTTTAGTGGTAAGTGCTGAAGGTTGGAACCACGGTATTGTCGGTATTGTAGCTGCGAAATTACTCGAACGATATAAAAAACCGACCTACGTACTATCGATTCACGGCGATGACGCTAAGGGTTCTGCCCGAAGCTACGGCGATTTCAGTGCTGCTGATGCAATCCGTGCGTCAGACGATATTATTACCAAGGGTGGGGGGCACAAGCTGGCTGCCGGTGTGACCTTGCCCGCTAAAAACATCGACGCATTTCGCAAGCGGGTGAATGAATTTTATAAGGAATTGAAGCTACGCGACCAACCTGCGTTACTTCTTCCAAAAGCTGATACCGACGCTGAATTAGAAGACTTAAACGAAGCCTTGCTTGAACAACTCGCTACTTTGGAACCATACGGCAGCGGCAACCCTCAACCAGTTGTTCGTTTAAGTGATGTACTTGTCACTAATGTTCGTCGCATGGGCGATAGCAGCCAACACGTTAAGCTGACATTTAAAAATGCCAACGGCCGCAGTATTGATGCGCTGGCATTTAGCGCCCCGCAGCATTTCTTTGTCGAACCAGGCACGCGTGTACATGCCTGGACAACGGTTGAGTTGAACGAATGGAATGGCAATCGTTCAGTTGAAGGCAAATTGCTTCACTTAGAAATTATTGAATAAAAATCGCCGACATATGCCGGCAATTTTTTTGAACTAATGTTGCACTATTTCTTAAATAGTTTCGACAGTTTAATTGTCTGGTTAAACTCAAGTGCACCAAGTTTGAATGCGCGTACGGCAATCCACAAACTAAGTAACATGAAGCCAGTCATAACGGCCAGTGACACAATTGAACCAACTAACCCAAGGTTATCAACGGTATTACGAATGAGGTTCACTACAGGCGATGTCAGTGGGAAGTACGTAATGAAGTTCGTGATTGGGTTGTTTGGGTCGGTAGCAATCATCACCACAAAGTAGAACGGAATGAATGCGCCAATAAAGAATACGCTTGAAAAGCTATTAGCTTCTTTGGCTGATGGCGCTGCGGCTGCGGTAGCCGTCATAAAGCCGGCGTACATTAAGAAACCGACAACTAGGAAAGCAAGGCCAAAGAATATAGTCATAGGGTCGAGCACAATCTTAGATAAGTCGATACCAAACGGTAGCGCCAGGGCGTTGCCGGTTTGTTGCATTATTACGAGTGCTAAGATTGCCAAAACAGTAAAGAATGCTACTTGTGTTAGCGATACTAAGCTAACTGCTAACAATTTACCGATAATTAACGTGCGCGGCTTAACGTAGGTAAGCACCATTTCCATTGAACGGTTTTCTTTTTCTTCGCTAATACTGGTAAGCATGTAGCTAATTGAAAAGGCGAAAATAATGTAGAACAAAACGATAAACAACCCAGGGGCTATGTACCCATTAATACCAGCTGATTCTTTACCGTCTTCGTAAATGGTAATTGTCGCACTAGCGCCATTTTGGGCTAAGGCAATTATTTCAGCCGAGCCAAGTGGTAAGTACAAACTTGTTCGTAAAATATTGTCCGCTAGGGCGCTAACACTACTGGTTTTCGTTAAGTCGTTACTGCTCAAATACACTTGATACGTACCGCCGGTTTTTAAATCAGCTGGGAAAACAATCAAGCTGTCTTTTTTACCGTTCTGCACTTGTTCACGCAGTGTTTCAGTTTGGTCGGCTGGGCTGATGCTCAACTTGTTGGCTGTTACGACATCTTTATTAATGAGACCGCTATTATCAACGATGGCCACATTCTTTAAATCTTTCGAAAGTTCTTCAATTCGACTTGCGCTCGATTGATTACCAATAAAAGTGAGTGCAAAAACGATACCAATCAGCAATGGAATGGCAATCATCACAATCCAGAAACTTGGTTGGCGAACGATGGTTAAGTATTCGTGGCGAATTACTGAGTGTAGTTTAGACATTTGTTGCTCCAGTACTTAAGGCGTGACTTTTCTCTTTATAAATTTGTACAAAAATATCTTCAATTGATTTTGATTTAAACTCTTTCTTTACTTCGGCAACTGTTCCGTAAGCACGGGCAACGCCATCTTTCAAAATAAGCAGCCGGTGGGCAAGGCGTTCAACTTCTTCCATAAGGTGCGTAATGTAAATGACCGCCGTACCTTTTTGTTGCAGCTCGTCGACGATGTCCAAAAGGAGTTTGCGGTTCACTGGGTCGAGGCCTTTGGTTGGTTCGTCTAAAATAAGCAGCTTTGGGTTACCCATGATAGCAACGCCAAGTTGAATTTTTTGTTGCTGACCACCAGAAAGTTTTTTAATTTTCGTCGTTGCTTTATCGGCAAGTTCGACGCGCTCTAAAAATGCAGTAGAGAAGTCACGGGCGGCTTCGCGGGTCATACCTTTAAGTTCGCCAAAGTAGATCATCGTATCAAGCACCTTCGAGCGGGTGTACAATCCACGTTCTTCTGGAAGGTATCCAACAGTTGAAGCTGTTTCAGGCCTAAGGGTCTGGCCATTTACATGTAATGTACCAGAAGTTGGCTGGTAAATACCCAAAAGGGAACGAATGGTACTAGTTTTACCTGAACCGTTCGAGCCAAGGAAGGCAAAAACTTCTCCTGGCATTACTTCAAAGTTGAGTTCTTTTACAATTTCTTTGTCACCAATGGTGAGGCTAAAGTCTTTTACGCTTACGATGGGTTTTGTCATGTCTTTAGTATAGAGATGTTGCGCCTGGGTCGCAACTTGCTTGTGATACATAATAATGTACTAGTAAAGCCCTTATCGACACTTGTCAATCAAAGGCATCTCTGTTACAATACATGCAATATGGTACAAGTAACACGTAAAGACGAACGAGAAGCGAACGAGAACATTATTCGTCGTTTCAACCGAAAAGTGCTGCAAAGCGGTGTTTTAGCTGAAGCTAAAGCTGCGATGCGTTTCAACAAGGA
>Ga0247815_10001012_pt1 | contig 21826 bp, 16 predicted proteins | sample UWRJL194509B1_FD_181014 | JGI IMG/M metagenome (GOLD analysis project Ga0247815, IMG submission 181014) | Plant litter microbial communities from Arlington Agricultural Research Station in Wisconsin, United States - UWRJ-L194-509B-1 | ecosystem: Environmental > Terrestrial > Plant litter >...
AGAAGTACGGAACTGGAACTTGCGCATTCACGCGAACCGCGGTCACACAGTAGTTGCAGGTACAACAACCGTCCTCGCGGGCGCGCGTTCTCGGGGTTGTTACGAGTGTTGACGATGGCGTCAGGTGCCTGGCTTGACGTCGTGGATAACGAAGCCAGATGTTCGCAAGGCTGAAATGCGATTCCCTGGCTATATCAAGAAAGACACGAGGTCAGCACCTTGACAATCATTCGACTCGGGAAGCAACTCACGGTCTGGCAGAGAAGGCGTACCTGATATTTAGGCGCGCTTACATTAAACTTCAGGTTCGGGTTGTCCATCCTGGGCATGGCCGGTTGTTGGACGATGGCCCAAAGACAAGGTATTTGGTGATCTTCGGCTCTGGCACTGGCGCCACGGACAGCGGAAGCCGAACGCAGGTGCGCGAGCATGGTGAGCGAGCGAATTGAATCTGACGGTTCAGAGTCCATTGGACTAGCCATTAAAGCGCTGACATGGCGGGAGTGTAATGCGTATGACTGGAGGCTATTCACCGAAACCGTTCCCGCAAAGCTGTCCCCGGCGGTTGGATATGGCTGGCTGGCAGCGTGCCGCACATGTCTATATCAGAAATGATAGACGGTACAAGCTAAATACGGAGGTCAGAGGGTCTAACGCGAGTTGGACAAGTTGGCGAGTTCGGAGAGTGAAAGGCAAGAGGACAAGCGCGCTGACGGCCGGAAGCGACCTTGCAGATCTTCAGGTCAATCCCACGCGCCGTGTCTGTAGCTCTGTAGCTCTCGCCTCGTTTACAGTCAATTGCAAGACTTCAATGCAGATGAATTAATTACAGACGTGCCGAAACATTTCAGATGGGATGTAGGTTTCAGAAGCAGCGTAGGCCCGGTACGACACAGGCTCGGCAGAGAGCGAGCTTTTGCTGGCTCTTTTCCTCCTGCCTCTTGCACACAACCGAAACCATCTCACTTTGATTGTTCTCTTCCCGCGGCCTTGGTTCGGGCACATGCAAGGGGGACATGCTGACCCAGACGAGCGCGGGCTGGTGCTGCCTGGCTAGCGCAAGCTTGAGCAAACCCTGGCAAGCACCGAGTCTCGGACTCTCGGTCTTGCTGTTGTCTATAGTGGCGATGCATCTTCATGACGAGAAGCATTTCCAGGTCGTCTTCCCGTGGCCTGGCCTATGTCGTGAACTTCCTGCTCTTCTCGTCTGCCATTCATCTTTCTCTCGCGGTCATCAGTCCCTTCCCCCGCGTATTCCCTCCTCCATGCTCTCGCATGCCGTGTGTTCCATGACTCTAATTCTCCACGCTCACCGCTCACCGCCAAATCATCAGCCCGAGCGACTGCGTATGCGTTCTTCCCTGCGGTGACTCTCGTGCGTCGCGATCTCGTGAGCCAAACAAAACGATCACGAGGCAGCTTAGGGTTGTTTCGTTCATATTATGGAAGGTAGATGGGCTGCTGCAGACCGCAAGTTTGATATCCGGCCTGCAAGTGCTCTCCGCCCGCTTCACAATCGCCAGCTCTCGCTATTTCAGTGTCAAGAGTCGGAGGATTTACTGTGGACTGTCCCGTCATCTCTTCAACCAAACCGCTCTAACCTGATGTTCCTTGCCCAGGTGTAATTTAAGACAGGATGAAGCTCGACGCGGCAGCTCGAGCGCGATCAATGCGCAAACTCAATGACGAAGCGACTGCCATCATCGTCACGTGGTAGCCACGTCTGCGGCGACGTTGCCTCGCCGCATTAGAACAATAAGACTCTATGGGCCACCCACGCGCACAGGTCATCTATTCGGGAAACATTCCTAGTCTTTCCTCAACAAACGTCAAACAAACCAGCATGCAATATGGTGATGGTGCTTCGCGAACATCTCGCTCGTGGCACTTTCTCTTGAACTTTACGCGCTTATCACCCCTCAAGTTGCTCATGGGCCATTCCGGGGAAGCAGGGGGTAGAGTGACGATTTTCGAGCTTCGTAATAATCAGCGCCGAACCACACCAACCCCTCAGTTTGACGCAAGTATCTGGACCTGCGTAATTATGGATCTCCTAGCTCTCAGCGTAGCTAGGAGCGCTAAATTTAGTTCAATTTAGCAGCATAGAAGCTCGTGGGTTCGTAGTACTCGTTGAACCAGCGCTTCATTGTTGACAGTAATTCTTGCCTCCGTCCAAATTCCTCCTGGACTGGCCCTCAATCTCAGTTAATACTTTGCCAGGCAACTGATTTGACAGAAAGAACCAATTTATCTTGTCAAAGGTACATTTTCAGGTACATTGCAAGACTAAGAAGCATGTTCAGTACAGATATTTGCGTGTGGGCCTAGACGTGGCTAAGGCGAGGGTTGCACCGCGGAATGTGCTGCACCACGCCAGCAGTGTTCCCACTCATCTCCCCAGTGAAGGCCTCCAATCTCCTCATCGACTTCGAGTTGTACCGGGTATGAGCCGATAATGATCGAGCACGGCGGTAGTGAAATATGGCCTCGGTACTTTGGCGGCAACCACAAGAGCAGCTCGCCTGACGATCCCACCAGCCATCCATCGTGTGTGAGAGTGGCCGATCCGAGCCTAACCAGCGGATCATGATTAACCTGTGAAGTTAATGTGAGAGCTGCTTCCACATCCCAGACGCGAATTGTGGCGTCGGAACTGCCAGACACGATCGATCGCCCATCAGGTGTAAACGTTACCGACTCTACCATATCTCCGTGGCCGTAGAGAGTGAGAACTGCGTCGCCTGTCTGGGCGTCCCAAAGGCGTACTGTCTTATCGTCTGAACCGCTAGCAATGTATAGGCCGTCGGGCGAATACCCGACCGAGCAAACAACGTCGAAGTGTTCGCTGATCACGAGTAGTGGAAACCCATCCGCGATATCCCAAACACGAATGGCGTTGTCGAATCCACCAGTCACAATACGTGTTGACTCGGGTGAGAAAACCATGCCATGTATTCCTTTGTCATTTGCTTGAAGCGGCGTGCGTGCCTGCTGGTCGGTTCCAGACCGCCAGAAATAGACGCGTCCGTCAAAGTCCGCAGCAGCGAGGAGTCGACCATCAGGAGAGAAGGCAACTGTCGTGACCTCATCAACACAATGGAGCAGACCAAATGTTGCCATCTTCCTCGTTTCGACTTCCCATACACGCACTGTAGAATCAAGCGATCCTGTGGCGAGCAATGAAGCGTCCGGGGAGAAAGCCACCGCACGCACATGGCCTTTATGAGCACTGATCGGCTCACCAACTGGTTCGCCGCTTTGCATGTCCCAGAGCCTGACAGTATGGTCTGCTGATGATGAGGCGATGAGGCGATTGTCCAGTGAGATGGACACTGACATCACTGCATCTCCGTGACCCAACAGCGGTGGATACTTTGGATGGCCAGTTTTTACATCCCACACTCCAACTGCTCGGTCAAAAGAGCCTGAGACGATGGATGTACCGTCAGGGGATACCGCTACCGATGTCAATCTACCGCTGTGTCCCTGAGTTTGCTGAACTGGAGACTCAACGCTATCAATCGCATCCCAGATTCTAATAGTGCGATCCTCGGAGGCAGAAGCAAGGAATTGACCATTCGGAGAGAATGCGACCGACCAAATAACTTCCGAGTGGCCAGAAAATGATGTACGAGTCAGCTCTTGTCCACTCCGAGGGTCACGACATTGTATAGTGGGGTAGACAGGCAGCGCCAGCATCGATCCATCAGGTGAAAATGCGAGTGATCGAATGCCAGAGGGGACCTTGATGAAGACAGCTGTTGCCTGGTGCGTCGCGACATCCCAGACTCGAACCATGCCAGTGTCATTCAACGAACCTCCTGCTAACCACGCTCCGTCGCTCGAGAAGCCGAGACAACTGATTGCATCCTCAAGGTCGCGAAGAGGATCCTCGAATGCCTCTCCGGTTTGTGGGTTCCATAAACGGATTGTCTTGTCGCGCGAAGCTGATGCGAGTAGTCGACCGTCAGGAGAAAAAGCAACTGCGTAAACCCAGTCCATGTGTCCAATCAGTATAGAGACCACAAGACCCGTTATGGCGCTCCAGAGGCGAACAGTCTGATCACCGGACGCTGATGCAATAAGTGTGCCATCAGGAGAGTACGCTACAGAAAAGACCGTCTGAGTGTGGCCGCGCAAAGGATGTAGAGCTGTGCGACCGGTCGAGACACGCCATACGGTTATCACCCCGTGATACGTTGCAGCAGCAACATGCTGCCCATTTGGAGAAAACGCAACACAAATCACTAATCCGTCACCGCTCTGCAGGGGCGATGTGGTTTCTGAGCCGGTACGTGTGTCCCAAATCCGTACGGTAGTGTCATCCGAGCCGGAAGCTAGAAGACAGCCATCGGGAGAGTAGCAGACCGAGCGAACTAATTCCTCGTGCCCAGTGAGCGTCGCGACAAGCCGACTGCCGTATCTGCCGATGTCATCAGAACTGACAGAAATGAGGCCGGTGCAAAGCGGAGAGAAATCACAGTAAACCAGCGATTGCTTGGCGACAAATGCGAGAGCCGAGAGGTATATATGAGGTGCACTCCTGCTGATGGCTCCATACGACGATGAAACGAACGCATCGGCGTCGTGGAAAAACTGCAAGAGTGTGGATTCGTGGGCCTGTCGCAATGTGAGTGATTGTAAGTAGCTTCGACGGTCTGACTTACTGCCGCACAAGCGATGCGTAAGAGTTCCGAAGCAAGGCCAACCTTATCCAGAACGCTGAGTACCTCCAACCAGAACAGAAACTTGGGTCGAACGGTCCGGGTTATTTCCAAATCGAATGCGGAGCGGTTCGACGCAGAGTCGATGTGGTGTGCCCAATGTAGACATGCGTAGATGAGTGACGGAGCGAGCCCATGCGGAGCTCCCTTCGGATTGGGTTTGAACGACGAATTGCTCCGCGAGACGTTGAAGCAGAGATCGTCCCACATCATCCTGCTCAGACAGCCGTGCGTAAGAAGATCGTGCCCGAGTGTCGCAGTAATGCGGAGATGTGCCGGCCCGCGCTCGAACAAGTAGTCACCAAACGATGCATGAAGAGTCTGCAGGCCAGGCTGGCTGTCTTCTTGTGGTACATAAACGAGTGAGTGAAGTTGCTCAAGTGGACCGCGAAGCATATCTGGTGCCATGTCAAGTAGTGCCGCCAAGGCCTCGATGGACAGTGATGTGCGTGCAGTCAGAATACACGCCAGGATGTTCCTCATCCTCTCCATTTCATCATCGTCAATGGTATCCGGCCGTGTAGCGTCCACGAGGATAAACTCATACACTCTGTCTACGGCTGTTGTCGCTGCAATACGCGTAGTGACAGCTGAGGTCGCCTTGCGAAGTCGATCGCGACGGACGGCATCTCCCTGGCGATGGAGAACATACTTGAGAACGGTAGATGCAAAGATGAATAAACCACCAGCCAGATTCACAAGCAAATCTACGTCTTGGTCTGTGTACCACGCGCCTTCCACAGCAGCGACTTGGGCATCTTCGAGTGTTCTCGTGATGTAGAGTCGAATATCAGAGGTGACCTGCTCCACGTCGATTGTGTGAAGGTGTAAAAAGGTGCTATGAGCGTAATTAGAAATAGGGGTGTTGCGGATATGCTGCTCCGGGCGGGACGTGAGTATGAACTTGACCTTCGCTTCACATTTAAAGTCTGCGACGAGCCTCAAGAGGTCTGCGAGTTCCCGCTCGTCACGACACTCGTCAAGAGCATCGATGACGAAGACTATCGGGCGAGGAAGCGATGCAAGGAACGCAAGTGGCCTGGATAAGAGAGGGTCAATCTGCTCGTCGACGGGCTTGTGACCAAGACGCTGATCATTCTTGAGCTCTTCGGCTAGTGCATCCGCAAACTCCGCAGACATTCCAGCCAGACGTGCAGCCAGTGTCGGTAGGATTCTCCGTACGTCAGTCCGTGCAATTGACCCAGCCGACCGCGAACAGAAGAATCCGCCGCCGAAGAATACTGCTGTGTCACGGCGGAGCATCCGGCAAAGCGAGACTGCGATCGATGTCTTGCCAGTCCCTGCCATGCCGGCGAGCCACAGAATCGCCATGGGATCGTTCTTCACCCACGCCGTGAACTTTGATAGCACAATATCACGCGTGCCTGCCATGCAACCGGCGTAGCTAGGCTGTTCGTCGTCGGCCGCTTCCGATACAAAGTTCTCGCCAAGTACTGGTACTCATCAGCCTATTGCTTGAGCAAATAAACTTACTTACGTGACTTGATGGTCCTCATAACTTCCTCCTGGACACGATGCGTGAGATAATGGTATTGTAACACGTATAAGTATAAAGCTTACCTTCCTCACCCGCTCACGCTCTTTGCGTTCATCATTGCTCTTCTGCTCCTTCACGCGCTCACGTTCCTTGCGCTCAATATCGCTCGCTTCGAAGCGCTGAAATGCAAAGAATTCAATTGGCCAGGGGTCCGAGGCTTGAATAATGAGCACCTACCCTGACAAGAAGACCGATTTCATGCTGAATAGCAATACCACCTTCAAACTGTAGGTAGTCAGTTGGAGAGCGGCGAGGTGTCTGTAAGAGCGACGTACTTGAAAGAGCTCCAGCAGTGATGAAATTGCATTGTTGAGTGCTTTGATATCATTGAGGTCGATCGCGGACTGTGCTACTCGCGCCACTCCTCCTCGAGCCCGCTTCTGCTCGACCGCCTCCCACAAGCCCTGGATCACTCTAAGAGCATCGATGAGACAGCTTACAGGTGAGAAGTGTGCAAGGGTTTACCCAACGACCGTGGTAAGGCGGGCTTGCAAGTGCGAATCGACTTGGTCTCGGCGTACCGCAGCGATTGCGTTGATCGCACTGAGCTTGCTCTCAAGTTTCGCGAACTCAGCCGCGGCCTCGGTAGTGCGCTACAATTAATATCAGCATGATTCGGAGAGCACAATGTGGGACGTACGTCGAATATATCCCAAAGAGCGACGACGCCAACGAGTGCAGCCTTGAGTGGAAGAAAGAGATCGGAGCCGTCGCGCGCAGCTCTAAGAAACACTTTGAGTGCTGAACCCGTTGTCGCGAGAATTGTTGGGGCAGGAGGGGCCTCTGCAAATGCTGGAACCGTCGGGGAGGCTTCATCCGCAGGTGGCGGAGCTGGCTCGGTTGCGGCAGATTCAATGCGCTGTGATAGATCTGATATAGACACACGTGTTGCCTGTGCCACTGCCGCAGGGACCGTTGGATCTGACGACTGTGACTCTGTTTCGACAGCTAGGCTGGTTGGGTCTTCGACTTGTCGCAATGGCGCCGGCAAAGTAGATCTACCCTGATGGGAAGGAGGTCGTAACAGGCCCATAGCCTTTCCGGCCTTCTTTTTGACCTTTTGTTTCGTTTTATCGAAGAGCTGACGCATAGTATGCTGTGAGGGTAACGGATGAAGTGTTCGTCGCCTTGTGAGTTAGACACGAGAAGATGATGCACACGTGGCGGCTGCTCTTTGGTTCTCCGCTTTAACCCTGTCCGCATTTGGCCCTTGTGTAAAGATGGACGCGCGGCGGCTGTAACTGGAGTCGTCGCCATTGTCACACGTACGAGCATATTGGTGCTAGAGCGATATCGAGTTGATGAACAATGATTAATGACTCATGGTGCAATAGGTTTTATTATACGCGGAAAGAGCTGCATGCTGTACCGCTGTAATTACCCTTGACCACAGAGGTAGACAGTCCGAATACGCAATATGAAGGGCAATGAAACATTCAGGGGCATTCGCACGACTAGCGAGGCGCAAAGTCATGCGTGTGGAAGTCTAGAGATGAGAGCTAGCGAATACGCGCGCGCGGAAGGTAGTGAAGCACGAATATACAACGACGTCCGCGCCTATGATGAGGCTTAATATGACGCCACCCGGTCGCGTTGAGCATCGTGAATGTCAAATGGCCGCCGCCGTTTGTTCTGCATTCGTTGCTTTTGAACTCGGCCGGCCATCCGATGGTGCCAGTGATGAGTAGCGTCCCAGGGCGATACGACGTTCGACGCCAATGACGCTGCGAGTGTTGCCATTGCATTACCTCGAGTGAGATGAAAAGTCAAATGTCGAGACGTGTTTGCTTCCTGGTTCCTGGGCCGGGCGAGGCAGAAAACGATGCGCACATTGGTTCATGCCCTCCTCACACTTGGTTCGGTGGTTTGATCGCCTGGGAATGTTAGTGTAAATGCAGAACACTGAGAGAAACAAGGAGAGCAATGACTCACAAGTGGGTGGCCGGCCGTGTACGGGACCCCTGGGAGAGGTCGGGTGAAAGCCCTCCTTGACAAGTCGCCCGAGGAGCGTGCTGGAGGACTTGACTTGGTAGTCGTCAGATCAAGAAGTGCGGGAACGGAACTCGCGCATTCGACCACGCGAACCGTGGTCACGCAGTGGTTGCAGGTACAACAACTGTCCTCGTGTGCGCACGTTCTCGGGGTTGTTACTACTGTCGACGATGGCACAGGTGTCTGGCTTGAGGTCGTGGATAACGAAGCCAGCTTTCGCGAGGCCAACACGCAGTTAGTCGACTTTATCGATGAGACGACATCAGTACCTTGCAGTTCAGTCGACTCGGGAAGCAACTCACGGTCTGGCTGAGGAGGCGGGACAAGTATTAAGGCGTGCTTGCCATGAACTTCAGGGTCGGGTTATCAGTTGTAGGTATGGCCGGTATTTGAACCGGAATGAGCGCGCCGTGGCCTAGGAGCAAGGTGTTGATGATCATCGGCTCTGGCAGTGGTGTGACCGCCGGCATGGACAGCGGAAGCCGAACGCAGGTGCGTAAACATGGTGAACGAGCGAATCGAGTTTAACGGATCAGAGTCCATGGGACTGGCCCTCAAATCATTAATGTGGCGGGAGTATAACACGAGTGAGTGGAGGCTATTCAGCGAAACCGTTCCCGCAAAGCTGTCCCCAGGCCCCGGCGGTTGAATATGGCTGACTGGCAGTGTGCCGCACATGGCTATATCAGAAATGATAGAAGGTACAAGCTAAATACGGAGGTTAGAGGGCCTAACGCGAGTTGGGCAAGTTGGCGAGTTCGGGGAGTGAAAGGCATGAGTGCAAGTGTGCCGACGGCCAGAAGCGACTTTGCAGATCTTCTGGTCACACCTGCGCGCCATGTCTGTAGCTCTCGCCTCATGTACCATAAAATACAAGACTTTGAGGCAGAGGTGTCAATTATTGGGGTAACGAGCTACTACAGGTGTGGATGCAGGTTCTACTTAGAAGCCGGTGCATCGCAGGCTCGGCAGAGAGCGAGCGTCGGCTAGCTCTTTCCCTCCTACCTCTTGCGCACAATCGAAAACATGTCACTTTGCTCGTTCCCTTTCCGCGACCTTGGTCCTGAGTCCTTCACACACACGCAAGTGTGGGCACTACCCTCACGAGTAGAATCCTAACCTGCACGCCGCAATTCCCAATGTCGCTGCGATGGTGACCGGCACGCGAGTGTCTGTGACCACTCCACCTCGGCGACCCTTGTGCGGCACATGATGTCTATAGCCGTGTCGCTTTGGCGGGTGCTACCTTTATCATCAAAAGATCCGAGCGGTTGTTGCCTCCAATTCCCGGCCTTGTCGTTCCCTAGCCAGCTCGTCTTTCGTGTACTGGCTCTTTCACGCTCTTCTCTTATGCAATGCATCTTCTCCTAGTTGGTCCCAGTGTAGTCCCAGTTCATGCCCTCGCATACTGTGTGCGCCATGACCCTACTCTTCATTACCGCTCTCCTCCACCAAACCTTCATCCCCAGCGACTGCTTATTCGTCCCTTCCTGTTGTCTCTTGCGTCCAAACGAAGCGATCACGGATGTAGCCCGACTCTTAAGTTCATGATTTGGACGTTGGTTTATTGCCGCAGACCCCGAGTATAATATCCCTGCGCATATTCTTCACCCGCCCCACTATCACCTACTTTAGAAACCCAATGCAATGAGTTAGAGGTGTCGTTGAGGACTATTCATCGCCATCTCATGCTCTGTATTCCTAAACAAAGGTGCGAGTGGCGCTTCGTCCGCGAAGACCGACTGCACAGTGCCACCAAATATGCACAGGCTACGAAGCAGGCTTTGAGATAAAGATGTACGAGTTCCGATCTTCACGCCCTCAGAATCGAGACATACCACCACAGCTTGACGGGCATATTTGGACTTGTTTTAGGTAGGACCCTCGCAGCTGCTCATCATATTTAGAAGCAGTTGGCCAAAATCCGCAATGTACATAGAGGCTCGTCGCGTCATAGTGACGCTTGAATCGGCGATTCAAACGTTGGTCGCTGATGGTCACATAGTCTGCCTCCGCTCAGGTTCCTCTCTGAGCAATCCTGGTTGATATCTTGTCGAGTCATCGAAGCGATGGTAAGAAATCAATTTATCTCGTCAATAGCATATGCTCAGTCATGTTCCAAGACTGCGAAGCATGTACAGATGATTGTGCGTGAGCCCATCTAACTACCAAGAGGGTTGCGCGATGGGATGTGTAGCACCGCGCCAGCACCGTGTCCACTCGTCGCCCCAGTGTAGACCTTGGGAATCATCGACCTTAAGTTGAACTGCATATGAACTGATGATCATTGAGCACGGCGGCAGTGAAACATGACCGCGGTACTTGGGCGGCAACCACAAGAGCAGCTCGCCCGACGATCCTACGAGCCATCCATCGTCCCTGAGAGTGGCCAATCCGAGTCTGGAAAGCGGATCACGATCGACTTCCGAGACCAGCGCGAGAGCTGATTCTACATCCCACACACGAATGGTCGCGTCAGAACTGCTGGACACCAATGATCGTCCATCCGGTGTGAACGCCACTGACTCTACCATGTCTCCGTGACCGTATAGAATGAGAATGATTTTGCCTGTTTGAGAGTCCCAAAAGCGCACAGTCTTGTCGTTGGAAGCGCTGGCAATGTACCGACTATCGGGCGAGTACCTGACAGACATAACCGCTTCGAGATGTCCTCTTAGCCCGAAAATCTGATTTCCGTCTGCGATATTGAAGACGTAAACAGCATGATCCCATGCAGCAGCAACAACTCGTGTCGAGTCAGGTGAGAAGCTAAGGCCGCGCAGTTCTTCGGGGCTCGCTTGCAGGGGTGTACGTGCCGGCTGGTCGGACCCAGTCCACCAGAAATAGATCCGTCCATTAGTGTCCGCGCTTGCGAGAAGCCGACAATCAGGTGAGAATGCAACGGGAATGACTGATGCGGTGCAATTCAGCAGGCCAAAAGTCGCTACTGTCCGCGTTGCAAGTTCCCACACACGCACAGTAGCATCTCTCGATCCCGTGGCAAGCCATCGAGTGTCTGGAGAAAATGCTACTCCGTTCACTACATTGGTATGACCACGTAGCGGCTCGCCGACTGCATCGCCAGTCTGTACGTCCCAGAGCCTGACCGTGTGGTCTTCTGACGCAGAGGCGATCAAGCGGCCTTCCGGTGAAACGGCTACCGCAAACACCATACCTTGGTGACCTAACAGAGCCTCATGCTTTGCTTGGCCGCTCTGAGTGTCCCATACGCGAACTGAACGATCATGCGAGCCGGAGACGATTTGATTACCCTCAGGAGAGACCGCCACTGATCTCACAGCGCCGTCGTGTCCCTGCAGTGACTGAGCTATCGATTCAACGCTAATTACTGCGTCCCAGATTTTAATGGTGTGATCCGAAGAGCCAGAGGCTATGAATCTACCGTCCGGAGATATGGCGACAGATGTGACCGAATATAAGTGGCCGGAATACGACGTGGTAGAAAGGTCTCGCCCAGTATGTGGATCCCAGCATCTAATGGTGCTCTGCTCGGACAAAACAAGCATCGATCCATCGGGTGAGAAAGCGAGCGATGGAATGCTGGAATTGGCCCTGATCACAATAGCGGTAGGCTTCTGGGTTGCGACATCCCAGACTCGAGCCATTTGGGTACTCATCGAACCTGCTGCTAGCCACTTTCCATCATGCGAGAAGTCGAGACATAGGATGAAATCCTCGAGCTCGCAGAGTGGGTCCCCAACTTTCTCACCGGTACGCGGGTCCCACAAACGGATGGTCTTGTCATTCGAAGCAGATGCGAGTAGTTGACCGTCGGGTGAAAAGGCAACTGCGTTGACCCGGTCCGTATGACCAATCATTACAAAGACATTGTGGCCTGTTTTGGCACTCCAAATACGAACAGTCTGATCTCCGGACGCTGATGCAATAAGGGTGCCGTCGGAGGAGTACGCGACAGAATCAACCGTCCAAGTGTGGCCGCACAAAGGACGCAGAGCAGCACGACCGGTTGAGACATTCCAGACATGTACCACACCATTATACGTTGCCGAGGCGAGTTGCTGACCATTTGGAGAAAACGCAACACAATTCACGAATCCGTCGTCACTTCTCAAGGGCGGTATGATCTCAGCACCAGACTGCACGTCCCAGATCCGTATGGTACCGTCGTCCGAGCCGGAAGCAAGAAGGCAGCCGTCAGGTGAGTAACAGACGGAGCGAACGACATCGTGGTGCCCAGTGAGTGTCGCGACTAGCCGATTACCGCGGCCTTCAACACCGGTAGTGGTGACCGATACAACACCGGTGCAAAGTGGAGCAAATGTGCAATAAATCAATGAGTCCTTGGCGACAAATGGGAGTGCAGAGATGTAGATGTGAGGCGCACTTCTGCTGATGGCTCTGTACGAGGATGCAACAAACGCTTCAGCGTCGTGGAGAAACTGCAACACAGTAGACTCTTTGACCTGGGTGGGGTTGAGTTAGTGCCAATAGTATCTAAGAGCTTGCTCACTACTGAAGTCACGATGCGCAGGAGTTCTGAGACGAGGCCAATCTTCTGCAGAATGCTAAGCACCTCCAACCAAAATAGAAACTTGGTTTGTAACATCTGACCGATCTCTACGTCAAACGCCGAGCGAGTCGAAACTGAGGCGACATGGTGAGCCCAGTGGACGCATGCGTATTCGAGTGATAGTGGAAGCTCGTTCGATCGGGTCGTCAAGTTGGGCTCGAACGACGAATTGCTCCGCGAGACGTTGAAGCAGAGATCATCCCATGTCATCCTCCTCAGACATCCGCGCGTAAGAAGATCATGGCCCAGTGACGCGGCAATGCGGATGTGTGTTGGCCCACGCTCGAACAAGTAGTCAGCAAACGATGCATGAAGAGTCTGCAAGCCAGGCTGGCTGTCTTCATGTGGTACGTAAACGAGCGAGTGAAGCTGGCCAAGAGAACCGCGAAGCATTCCTGGTGTCATGTCGATCAGTGCTGATAATGCCTCGACGGATAGTGATGCGCGTGCAGCCAGAATGCACGCCAGGATGTTCTTCATTTTCTCCATCTCATCATCATCCACATTATCCGGCCGCGTCGCATCCATGAGGATAAACTCATACACTTTATCGACGGCAGTTGTCGCGGCGGTACGCGCAGTGACAGCTGAGGTCGCTTTGCGAAGTCGATCGCGGCGGATCGCATCTTCTTTGCTATGAAGAACATATTTAAGCAGGGTAGAGGCGAAAATGAACAGGCCGGCAGACAGTTCGACGAGGACCTCGACTTCATGATCCGAGTACCACAAGGCTTCCGTAGAGGAGCCTTTCAGGGTGTTTGTGATGTAGAGTCGAATGTCAGAGGTAACCTCGTCCTGGTTGATGGTATGGAGGTGGAGAATGGTGTTATGAACTTCATTTGAGATTGGGGTATGACGAATGTGCTGCTCCGGGCGGGACGGGAGTATGAACTTGACTTTCGCCTCGCATCTGAAGTCTGCGATGAGCCTCAAGAGATCGGCGAGTTCCCGCTCGTCATGGCACTCGTCAAGAGCATCAACGACGAAGACTATCGGGTCATTGAAGGATGCAAGGACTGCAAGTGGCTTGTATAAGAGAGGGCCAATCTGCTCGTCGACGGGCTTGTGACCTAGACGTTGATCCTTCTCCAGCTCTTCGACTAGTGCCTCAGCGAACCTTTCAGACATTCCTGCCAGAAGTACGGCAAGCGTCGGTAGGATTCGTCGTGCGTCAGTTCTTGCGACTGTTCCGGCCGACCGCGAACAGAAGAATCCGCCGCCAAAGAACACTGCTTTTTCCTCACGCAGCATCCGGCACATCGAGACTGCGATCGATGTCTTGCCCGTCCCTGCCATTCCAGCAAGCCAAAGGATCGCCATGGGATCGTGTTTGACCCACGCCATGAACTTTGACAGCACACTGTCACGTGTGCCAGCCATGCAGCGGGCGTAGCTAGGCTGTTCATCGTCGGCCGCTTCCGATACGAAGTTCTCGCCAAGCACTGGGACACGTCAGTCTTTTGCCTGAGCGCAAGACCATGCTTACCCGACTTGATGGTTTTCAAAGCCTTCTCCTGGGCGCGGTGCGTGAGATGAGGGTCTTGCATCACTTCCGAACATTAAACCCACCTGCTTCCTCACCCGTTGACGTTCCTTGCGTTCATAATCACTCGCCTGCTGCCTCTCAAGCTCGATTTCTTTGCGTTCTTTATCAATAGATTCGACCCGCTGAAATGCAAAGAAACTCAATCGACTATTGGCATGAGGCTTCGATATTGAGCACTTACCCTGGCAAGAAGACCGATTTCTACCTGGATAGCAATACCACCTTCGAACTGTGGGTAGTCACTTAGTAGGAAGCAAGGTGTTTATGAAAGCTACGGACTTGGAAGAGCTCCAGCAGCGATGAAATCGTATTGTTGAGTGCTTTGATATCGTCAAGGTCGATCGCGGACTGTGCTGCTCGCGCCACTCCGCCTCGAGCCTGCCTCTGCTCGACCGCCTTCGACAACCCCTGGATCACTCTGAGAGCATCGATGAGACAGGTTAAAGATGTCAAGCGTGTAAGGGCGTACCCAACGACCGTGGTAAGGCGGGTTTGCAAGCTTGGATCTACTTGGTCTCGGCGGACCGCGGCGATGGCGTTGATCGCACCAAGTTTGCTTTCAAGTTTCGCGAACTCGGCCGCGGCCTCGGCAGTGCGCTACAGTCAATATCAGCATGATTCGGAGAGCAAAATGGCGGGAGTTACGTCGAATATGTCCCAGAGAGCGACGACGCCAACGAGTGCGGCCTTGAGTGGAAGAAAGAGATCGGAGCCGTCACGCGCAGCTTTGAGAAACTCTTTGAGTGCTGAACCCGTTGTTGCAAGAATTGTTGGGGCAGAAGGGGCCTCTGCAAATGCTGGAACCGTCGGTGTGGCTTCATTCGCAGGTGGCGGAGCCGACTCGGTTGCGGCAGATTCGACGCGTTGTGATGGATCTGATATAGACACAGGGGCCGGCTGTGTCACTAGTACTGCCGCAGTCACCGTTGGGTCTGAACGTTGTGACTCTGTTTCAACAGCTAGACCGGTTGGGTCTTCGGCTTGTCGCAGTGGCGCTGGTGAAGCAGATCTGCTCTGCCGCGATGGAGGTCGCAGCAGGTCCATCGCCTTTCCGGCCTTCTTTTTGATCTTTTTCGTCGTTTTATCGAAAAGCTTATGCATCGCAGACTGTGAGAGTAACAGATGAAGTGTTCGGCGCCTTGTGAGTTTAACACGAGGAGAAGATGCACACGTGGTGGCCGCTGTTTGGTTCTCCGCTTCAAGCCTGCCCGCATTCGGCCCTTGTGTATAAGGTGGCCACATGGCGGTGCACCTGAAATCGTCACCATTGTCACACGTACGAATCTGCCAGTGCTAGACATCAAGTTGTTCAACAATGACTCGGATTCATGTTGCGATAAGTTGTATTATACGAGGATGTGTCACCGTAATACCCTCGACCACAGAGATAGGTAGCTTGGATGCGCAATTTATATGGCAAGGCAGCACTCAGGGACGTTCACGGCTCTCATATTCGTGAAGGGAACAACTAGCAATGCGCAGAGCCATGCGTGCGGGAGTCTAAAGATAAGAGCTAACTAGTACGCGTGCACGGAAGGTAGTGAAGCGAGAATGCATCGCGACGTGCGCTTCCACGGGGAAGCTATATGCGAAGACACCCGGCCGCGTTGAATATTACCGACGTGAATTGGCGCGGCCGTTCGTTTCCTATCCGCTGCTTCTGAACTCGGCCGGGAGGGCAATGGTGCCAGTAACGACCTATGGCGGTGTGACGTTCGACGCCTACGTATTAACGCTGTGATTGTCGCCATTTTCAGACTGCGGGTATGAAGATAAGCCAAATGTCGAGTTCTGTTTGGCTACTAGTTCCTCGGCGCGCGGAACAAAAGGACCATGCGTCCGTTGGTACGCCCAATGCATCTGATTCCAAGATTCGATCGTCTGAAAACGTTATTTTAGACTCCTCAAATGCAGAAAGGCAATGAGAGATACAACTCACAAGTAGATCGCCAGTTGTATGAGAGTAATTTCTGACGGGCCGCCCGAGGAGCATGCTGATGGGGCGCGCACGATTTGCACCGATCGAAAACTCTCAATTTGAGGCTCGCGCATTCGATCATGCAAGCCGTTTCCACGTGGTTCGACGCGGGTGCACCGACCGTCCTCGCGGGCGCGCGTCCTTGGGGTTGTTACGAGTATCGACGGTGGCGTTTCAGGTCTCTGGCTCGACGTCGTGGACAACGAAGACAGCAGTTTGCGAGGCCGAAGTGCAATTGTCTGGCTGTATCGAGGAAAACGCGACGTCAGTACCTTCACAATTGGTCGACTTGGGAAGCAACTCACGGTCGGGCAGGAGAGGCGTGCCAGGCAGACAGGCAAGTTTGCATTAAATTTCAGGGTCGAGGTATCCATTATAGGTGTAGCAGCCAGTTGGACAGGAATGAGCACGTGGTGGCCCGAGGACAGTTTTGTGGTCGGCGGTGCTGGCATCAGCGTGAACGCCGGCATGGGCGCCGGGATTTGAACACAGGTGCACGAACATGGTCACAAGCGAGTCGACATTTGGCGTTTTGAAACTCTATGTGATTCGCCGCGCACAACGCTGGTGTGGCGGTTGAGATGTGTGTGACTGGAGGTGAAGGCGTTCCAGTAGACTTAGTGGCTGACGGTCGAAATAGGCTGGCGTGCAAGGTGCCGCGCATGTCGAGATCAGAGCTGGCTGACTGAGGAAGCTGAATGTGGAAGGTCGACGTTGCAGCGCGAGCGGGGCAAGTCGGTGAGTCCGGGGAGTGAAAGGCAAGAGGACAAGCGCACCGACGGCCGGAAGCGCCCTTGCAGATCTTCTGGTCAAACCCACACGCCGTATCTGTAGCTCTGTAGCTCTCGCCTCGTATATATTCAAGTGCAAGAATTCAAGGCAGATGAATTAATTACAGACGTACCGAAACATGTCAGGTGGGATGTAGGTTTCAGAAGCGACGTAGGCCCGGTACGACACAGGCTCGGCAGAGAGCGAGCTTTGTCTGGCTCTTTCCTCCTGCCTCTTGTACACAATCGAAAATATCTCACTTTGATTGTTCCCTTCCCGCGTCCTTGGTCTGGGCATATGCAAGGACGACATGCTGACCCAGACGAGCGCGGGCTGGTGCTGCCTGGTCAGCGCAACCTTGAGCAAACCCTGGCAAACGCCGAGCCTCGGTGTTGCTGTTGTCTATAGTGGCTATACATCTTCATGACGAGAAGCATTTCCAGATCGTCTTCCGTGCCCTGGCGTATGTCGTGAACTTCCTGCTCTTCTCGTCTGCCATTCATCTTTCTCTCGCGGTCATCAGTCCCTTCTCCCGCGTATTCCCTCCTCCATGCTCTCGCATACTGCGTGTTCCATGACTCTAATCCCACGCTCACCGCTCACCGCCAAATCATCAGCCCGAGCGACCGCGTATGCGTTCTTCCCTGCGGTGACTCTCATGCGTCGCGATCTCGCGAGCCAAACAAAACGATCACGAGGCAGCTTAGGGTTGTTTCGTTCATATATTGGAAGGTAGATGGGCTGCCGCAAGTTTGATATTCGGCCTGCAAGTGCTCTTTGTTCGCTTCACAGTCGCCAGCTCTCGCAATTCAGTGTCAACAGTCAGATGATTTGCTGTGGACTGTCCCGTTATCTCTTCAACCAAACCGCTCAAACCTGATGTTCCTTCCCCAGGTGTAATGTATGACAGGATGAAGCTCGACGCGGCGGCTCGAGCGCGACCGATGCGCGAACTCGATGACAAGGGCGACTGCCACCACATTCGTCGGCCGCTGTAGCCACGTCTACGGCGACATTTCCTCGCCGCATTACAAACAACAAGGCACCATGGGCCACCTGTTCGCACAGTCGGGCCATTCCGGCAACATTCACAGTCTTTCCCCAACAACCGTCAAACATGCAAGGTGGTGAGGGTGCTTCGCGTACATCTCGCTTGCGGCGCTTTGTCTTCGAAGTGTGCGTGCAACACACCTCAAGCCGCCAATGAGCCATTCCACGGAAGCGGGAGGTCGAGTGACGATTTTCGAGCTTCGTTAATCAGCGCCGAACAACATCAACCCCTCAGTTTGACACAAGTATTTGAACCTGCGTAATTGTGGATCTCCCAGCTCTCTACTTAGTTAGGAGCGCTAATTTAGTTCAAATTAGCAGCATAGAAGCTCGTGAGTTTGTACTCGTTGAACCGGCGCTTCATTGCTGACAGCAAATGTTGACTCCGTCCAAATTCCTCCTGGACTGGCCCTCAATCTCAGTTATTACTTTACTAGGCGACTGATTTGACCGATGAAACTAATTCATCTTGTCAAAGCCGCATTTTAAGGTACATTCCAAGACTACGAAGCATGTTCAGTACACGTATTTGTGCGTGGGTCCACTATTTCGGTATGTCGATGCTGTCTTCCGCAACCCGTTTGGGTTCAGTCAATGTGTGTCACCCTGCAGAGGGAAACCACAATTGGATTACGTGAACTGTCCCCTGGGTCCAGACGTGACTATGGTGAAGGCTGCACTGCGGCGTGTGCTGCACCGCGCCAGCACTGTGCCCATTCATCTCCCCAGTGTAGGCCTCCAATCGCTTCATCGACTTGTAGTTGAACCGGATATGAGCCGATGATCATCGAGCACGGCGGTAGTGGTATATAGCCTCGGTACTTTGGCGGCAACCACAAGAGCAGCTCACCATATGATCCCACCAGCCATCCATCGTGCGTGAGAGTAGCAGATCCGAGCCTGGCCAGCGGATCATGGCTGACTTCTGAAGCTATTGTGAGAGCTGCTTCGATATCCCAGACGCGAATTGTGGCGTCAGAACTGCCAGACACGATTGATCGCCCATCCGGCGCAAATGCAACCGTCTCAACTGTGTCTCCGTGACCGTTCAGAGTCAGAACAGCGTCGCCTGTTTCAGAATTCCAAAGGCGTACTGTCATATCGTCGGAACCGCTAACAATGTATCGACCATCAGGCGAATATCCGACCGAGCAAACGATATCGAAGTGTTGACTGATTACAAACACTGGAAACCCATCCGCGATATCCCAGATACGAACGGCGTTGTCAAATCCACCCGTCACAACTCGCGTTGAGTCTGGTGAGAAGACCATGTCGTGGATTCCTTTGTCGTTCGCCTGCAGCGGAGTTCGTGCCTGCTGGTCGGTTCCGGACCACCAGAAATTAGCGCGTCCGCCAAAGTCTGCAGCAGCAAGGAGCCGACCGTCAGGAGAGAAGGCAACTGTCATGACCGCACCATAACAATGAAGGAGACCAAATGTTGCCATCTTCCTCGTTTCGACTTCCCATACACGCACTGTAGAATCAAGCGATCCTGTGGCTCATAGCCTGGCCAGTCGTTTTCCGGGATGCCGTCCCGGAAAACGTGTATGAGCGTGACCCAGAAAACGTCACCTCAGGTGAGATTTGTGATACATATGTTTTCGTGAGTGGAGGTAGCTCCCTCGTGCTCGGGAGGTGGTTGGTGGCTGACCTAGGGGTGGGTTAGTGGATGAGTGTGAGTGTGAGTGAGATTTTGTCTGTTTTATCCGAGATTGAGGGTATATGCGAAGGGGGCAAGACTAAAGAATGAATCAGTGTGTAATTTAAGTGAAATTTAATGCATCTACGACACGCCACTTGGATATGCTACTAACCAAACGGCACCGCCAGGCGCAACGAGACGACGGACACGATCTTCGGCGCTCACTCTGTAAATTGTAGCCTATTGCAGGCGACGCAAGCTTCGATGATGTGTATCCACAGTTTTCAGGTGATTCCAGTGGCGGAGATGATAGGTGGTAGTGGATCGTGCGAAACTGTACTGACAGTCTAGCGGAACCTGGCGCCATGAATAGGAAGCAAGCAAGACGGCGACGTATGTATCCCAGAGCTCTGCCGCTGAGTCTGGCTGTGTCAAATTTCTATGATGATGCTACCGGCACTGTGTTTGAACGCGGTTTGTTTTTGCATTTGCTACTAAGCCACCGTGGCAGGCACATTGTTGCGGCTGCATCCTCACCACGACCCTGATCACTCTTGCCCTCTCACTACCTGGTGAGAGCTTTTGTACTCCATAAAAATGTTGCTCTATTGCGAACACCACAGGATCTCAACCAGTATTCACGTTGCACTCATGTTAGTACTTGAGCGTACCACAGCGTGCGATGATGTGGTGTCCACCCTGTCCAAAATTTCCGGCACAGTGAAACACTGTCTTGACAAATTCATCAGTGAGCTCAGCACCACAAGCGCACAGCATGTAGCACCATTGCAGCCATCTCTACATACCTTGCTGGTTTGGTACACCCGCCCGGGGCTACATTCTCCCGGATACTGTGGTCCAGCTCATCTTGACCGCAGCAATAAATTGGTATGATATACCCTCAAAACGACGCCGCAGAGTTCTCCAAGTATCAGCCAACAATCAACAGTGGCGTGCTGTGGCTAAGAAGCATCTGTGGACGCGGTTGGAGCCTCGCGAGCTCACGAATTTGCCGTGCCTCCTGGCATTGGCAGTGTCACAGGTTTTACTCACCGTCGAGCTCAACATGCAGTTTGGAGACGTTGCCCCCCGGTTGGCATCTGTCGAGCCTCTAGGACGATTTCCGGAGCTTCTTGGCGGGTACGAGGTGTTCTGGGGTGTCAAGTGGCTGAAGGCGAACATCGGCGATCGGCGCGACGACACACCCATTCACATTTGTCATCTCTGACGCGCATTTCCGCGTCTTGAGACTGTAATTATAAACGAAATCTTTGGCCTTCAGCCCACACATACGATGGCCAGCGACCCACACTGGTCGCTGAGGCGATTGGAAGTTCACGAGCAGAACAACCTTGCTCAGATGCAGGGACTTGTCTGCCAACTACCATTGCTTGGACACGAGTGGCTTGAGCATATGCACATCATCCACGGCACGCCCAACACGCTGTCACTTCTCAAACATTGCGGCCACTGTAACGCGCATGTTTCTGCTAAGCTCTCCCGCGGATGAACACATCATCGTCACCCTCGTCGACGAAAACTGGTTCACACGCATGCTCAGTCAGGGGATTAGCACATTGATAGACAAAGTTCTCTCCTTCTCCAACCTGTTTGCCAATCTAGTCGAGTTGGCGTTGTGGGAATACACACCAGGCTTCCGCGATGTCAATTGTGTGCAATCGCGCGCAAGCAGGGGCTAGTCTGCCCAATTACTACGCGAAATGTACACAGTCACCATCGCACGGCAAGCCAAAAAAAATGCGGGGGTGGCTCTGCCCTGGTGCACATCGAAGTGGAGGACGCACGGAACACCGGATGCAAAGCTTGTGCGGTCCCAATCCGGCGTGGCGGAGTCAAAACAGACTCCCATTCCCTTTCTTCCTCCCCTCCTCTTCGTGTCGGCGCCATCCTCGGATCACCCTCTTCCACATTACCCACATCCTCTGCCAGGACAGACCCGTCCCCAGAGATCAAAGCGACGCGTAGTAGTAAGTAGATCGGAGTGGATGA